>JACCDW011508620.1_pt1 | contig 48032 bp, 47 predicted proteins | sample 7449781 | NCBI WGS metagenome assembly JACCDW01 (sample SAMN15323449, study PRJNA562643) | freshwater metagenome | isolation source: river surface water | place: USA:Blue River Watershed | collected 2017-08-18
CCATCAGCTATCTGATCAGCAGTGAGGTTAGTGATTCTAGTGCTGATAGCATTTGAAGCATCAGTCAAGCTTTGTGTGAGTTCAGTGTCCACTCTGTCAACATAGTTAGACATGCTAGTATCAAGATTTGTAATTCTAGTATTGGTATCACTCAGATCCTGTGTCAGCTCAGTGTCCACTCTGTCAACATAGTTGGACATGCTTGTATCAAGGTTTGTGATCCTAGTATTGGTATCAGTCAGACTCTGTGTCAACTCAGTATCCACTCTGTCCACATAATTGGACATGCTTGTATCAAGGTTTGTGATCCTAGTATTAGTATCAGTCAGACTCTGTGTCAGCTCTGTATCAACTCTATCCACATAGTTGGACATATCAGCATTAAGATTGGTGATCCTAGTATTGGTATCACTCAGATCTTGCGTCAGCTCTGTATCAACTCTGTCAACATAGTTGGACATGCTTGTATTGAGATTGGTGATCCTAGTATTGGTATCACTCAGATCCTGTGTCAGCTCAGTATCAACTCTGTCAACATAGTTGGACATATCAGTATTGAGGTTTGTAACTCTAGTATAATTAGTGTTGAATTGTGCTTGAACTGCACTTGTTACATCACTGAGATAACCAAGTTGTGTATTTGATATTGAATTCAAGCTACCTGTTAATTTGATATTTCCAACAATATCAAGTTTTTCGCTTGGTACTCCACTTCCTATGCCAACATTACCACCACTTCGAAATGTAACTGCCTTTGCAGCACCATCATAGAACTCTGCTAAATTCATAACACCATTTTGAACAACTTTTAAGGCAGGGCCATCAAGAGCCTGACTGATAATTTCAATATTTTCAGTTTTGTAAGTATCAGTATTAATGATAGTGGTTTGACCAACTACATTCAGATTTGAGGTAGTCAATGTACCCAAAATTGTTAGATCACGTCCATATCTATCATTGACAATGAATCTGTTGCTAGAACTTCCATCTTTTATTTGGTCTGCTGTTAAAGCTGAAATTCTTGTATTTATGTTTGTTGATGTTGATGTAACAAAATTAGAAATATCTTTAGTAAAGCCATTCAAGTCAATTGTTTGGTTACAACTATCTGTTACAACCAGACCTCCAGTATCTGGATCACTTGAAATGGATGTACCAGCTAGGTATATAGTATTTCCTGATAAATGAAGATCTCGCCATTTTTTATCAGGTGCACCAAGATCATATACTAAATTTGAAGAAGGAACTACACTTCCCTTCACTGTGGTAATTGCTTCCAAATAGATGTTTTCATTGGTGAAACGCGCCACTTTATTCACTACTTCATTTTCCATGTTGGCAATGAAGCTTTCATAAGACCTATTTGGATAGGTCCTAGCACCAAAGATACCAGCATTCTGAGTATCATTATATGAATAAAGGTTACAATTGTTTGCAACCAAAAGGACATAGGATTCATCAAGAGTTGATGAAAACTTTGCCACTTGGGGAATATTGGAAGACTTGCTTATTAACTTTATTCTATCGTCTATATAAGCCATATTTGCTTCTATAAAGAGGAATCATTTTAATTTTCTTGATATCAAAAATTTATTCATAAATATAAAAATATTATTCTTTTAAAACATATATAAAGATTTATCAAGATTTTACAAATTATTTTATCATGTCAGAAAACAAAGAGTACATTTCAATACGTGAAGCATCCAAGATGAGTGGTATATGTCCACAGACATTGAGAAAATTGAGTGATCAAAAAAAATTAAGTTCATATAGGACACTGTCAGGACAACGCAAGTTTGATAAGCAAAGTCTAGAAGACCTATGTTCATCTACATCATATTTAAACAAGATAGATGAAAACCAAAAACATTTCATATATGCCAGGGTTACATCAGAACAAGACAGAGATGCATTAGATAGACAAATAGCATATATCAAGAATGCTGATCCAAAATACTCTGATTATATTGTACTGACAGATATCACTACATCTATGAATTTCAAAAGAAAAGGATTATCAATATTAATAGATGCCTGTATGCATGGTACTATTGGGAATGTAGTAATAACACACAAAGACAGGATATCAAGATTTGCATTTGATCTTGTTGAACAAATGGTTAACAAATCTGGAGGAAAAATAATTATATTAAATGATGGTGAATCATGCAATGATAAAGAATTATCTGAAGACCTACTAACCATTGCCAGGATATATTGTAAAAGAAAATGATTATTCATGTCATATTGATATTAGCTATTCCTCTAGTCATCATTGAGATATCATCTTCACAATATTCCTCATAGTACTTTAAGGTCTCAAGCCATGATAATGCCTGAAATGTTCCATCTGTCTCATAGATGGACCAAAACCTATCCAACAAGTCTTTTCTCATCTTGCTTGAAGTCTTGGACATGTCCAAGATGCTGATTATCTAGATACTATGTCAAACCCTTATATACCAAAATGATTCATTGCCTTTTCAAAATTGATGATCAAATCAGCTATGCCTTGATCATTAGTTACATTCATATGACATGGTATCATTCTGTATTCAATTTCTGATGGATGAACTTGCACATCATGATTTTGATCTTCAGCAGTCACAGGTCTGTTCACACGAATGATAAAGGCGTCTAATTTTGCCAATTCTTCATATTCATGATAAAATCTCAGGTCACTGACAACATAGTATTGATCTCCTTCTAGCTTTTTAATCAATGAATATGCTAAGAACTTTCTATCCACACCAGGTAATAGATCTTGCATCTTATATTGCACCACTTCTGTACCAAAGAATTGCAATGCCTTCCTTGGAGTGATACCCCACCTTGGATCAACTTGATCTTTTGCATCACTATCACCAACCTGTTCCTGACTGAAATTAAAAAATGCACTTACAGCATCCTTCAAAGGATCAGCTATCCTTATTTTTGTGTATTGATACTTGTCTGCTATGTAATTAGCTAAAGTATCTTTGCCACTTCTTTTTGCACCAGTTATAGCAATTATTTTAGGCCTATATTGCTTATTGCCTCCAAAAAAACTAGATAATGCCAAAGAGAGTGAGTAGCTACGCATTGCAGTGTCTTATACATATACATACCAATTCCTTATATATCTAGATATTATATAACTAATAATAGATCAACCAGAATTGCAATGTATTGGCATCATTAACATCTTCATAGCATGCATGGAACCTATATCTGCTATTCTTAAGACCCCATTTTTGTTCCTTCTTGACCTCAGTTGTTGAAAATATCTTCTTAACTTTTCTGATCTCAGCAAGATAGAAACCATTTTCATTCTTCTTTGGCTCGTGTGGGCCTCTACCACCAAGAACATCTTTCAATTCAGAAGCATAGTAATTTTTGATTTCTTTATAAGTCTTCTTGATTACAATGTGAGGATCATGTTGTGCCACATCTGTTGTGACAGTAGTTGGTGAACCAAATTCATATGCTTTGGGATCATTGAAGGTATCACGTGCCATCATGACACCATTTTGGCTTTTAGTAGTCTTAGACACCCATCTAATTGTGTCATCTTCAAAGTTACTCATCCACAGCTTCTCATATCTCTCAATAGTATCTATGTTTGTATAACAGATGCTTACACCATTGTTGTCATAGCCTGTATCACGACCCAACAAGCCTTGTATGATTGCAGCATCATCGGCCTCCCTATTTGTATATCTTTCATAGAGAATTCCTATGAAAGTTTTGTATAACGTCTTGGCACAACGGACTTTTTCTTTTATAAAGATGAATGTATGTTTGTCAGGCTTTTCCTTAAGTATCATATTGATATCATTAATATTGCTAGTTTGATCATAGGTAATGAATACATAATCATCTGTTTTGAAGATCTTTTTAAAATTTGTGATAGTGATGTCCTGTTCATTGCCTTGTTTGGCTCTAATTATATGGTATCTAGGACATGCTGAATAATGAAACTTGATATCAGTCTCTATTTCCTGTATATTTTTTAGAACCTGTCTATAGTCTTGATGGTCATCATCTTTGCCTTTTTCATAGCCACAGAGATCTTTATATTGTTTAACTCTGCCAAGATGCAATAGATCTGATGCACCCACATAGCCTTCTCCAGTGATGCCAAGTATTTTATCAGATGCATCCTTCCATTTCATCAGATCATATATTGTACCATCTGGTGTTGCTGTATATTCTACAATCTTGACATCATGTGCGTAGAGTCTATTTTTGTCCAGGAGACCTGCGTTCTCAAAAGCCTTGTAAATTGATTGTCCCTTCTTTGCAGCTACCTGTATTTCATCCATGATAATAAGAATATTTTTCTTGTCCTTGATCTTATCAGCAAAGGTATTCAACTTGTCTCTGTGAATAATATTGTCTCTCAGACATTCTGGCATGCGTTCTTTTGTCTGTTCTATCCATTCAATTGATGAGAGTCCAGTGATAATAAATATATGTTCTAGAGGGATGAGATTAGAACTGTCTTGTAGATACAGTTTGATTGTAGCCAACATGCTTCCAGTCTTTCCAGATTGCGTTTTAGAAAGCACCATAATGTTGATGATTTTTCTGTCTTTAAATGCACCAACTATTTTGTAGGCTATTTGTTCCTGATTGTTATATATATCACATTTGTTGTCTTCAATCAGATCATCTAGATCAATATTGAATTTTTCTTTGTGCCTGCTAATTCTATTTTTCTGTTGTTCAGTGTACTCACACTTGATACGTTTGGTCTCCATGTTTAACATATTAAATAAAGAACATGTCAGTTTTTTCTTATCATGCAATATATTTGTACAACAAATATAACCAAATGCTAAAAACAATGAATGAACAGATAAAAAAAATTGGTAAAAGTCCCAATACTTTTGAAAAAAATAGTATCTGATTGACTACACATGAAAATGTCATGTCAAAGTATATGTTTTGGCATATTATCTATTAGAGATAATTTGATATAAGGCAATTACTAGTACCAAAAATGCAAAGATACTAATGACTGCTATTGAGGTGTATAGCAAGGCATTATTCTGATCTATTGTATCCAATGTTATTTTTTCATAATTCTTTTTTTTCTCCACATCATCTAAAGATGTTGTAAGCTTTGCTCTTTGATTTTCTGGAATCAGAGTAAAACTTTTTGAAACCATGTCAAAATATTTGTCGGCATTTGTTTTTAATATTATTTCATTCACATTTTTAATATCAAATAGAGTGTAATAAAGATTAGCATCCAATGATGAATAAGAAGCATCATAATTGGTATAATCAGGAGTTCCTCTAACCTTACCATCTGTGTTGTAACTACAATTCATTTTGGTGTCCATTCTGTATTTGTCAATGGAGTCTCCTGATTTCAATTTTTCCTTCTTGTAGTCATTCATCATGTTCTTAGTCTGCAAAATAGTACATGTATTACTAGTACTATCACAATAGGCTGGTTGCATGTTTTTATCTACGAGTACAACAGCCTTATCATCAAAATTGCAAAATTTATAACTCATATTCTATACAAATAATAGTTTTTTTATTCATTGTAACAACAATCTATTTGCCTTATCATGTGCTTTCTGTATGGCTAGATTCTGTTGTCGAATTCTTTCTAATCTATCATATTCCTCTTGTTCTTCTCTGTTCTTCTTTTCTTCCATGTATCTTCTCTCCTTTTCTGTCAAGCCTCTCTTTAGTTTACGATCACGATAGGCTTCATATTCTTCAACATTCTTGAATTCTTTTGTCTTAATTGTATCAGGATTGATATTTCTAGTTCCACTGTGTGCCTTCATGTAATCAGTATAAGATAATGTTTGATTCTCCATTCTACTGCTGTAATCATCTGGTCTTTTGGCACCTATTTCAGTAAACTTCAAGCTCTTTGCCATGATTAACGGTTCAGGCTCTTTGTATTTTATCACCTCCTTAGACATAGGTACCTTTTTATTGAAGACATCATTAAATGTACTATTATCAACTTTGTTCTTATGGAAGATATTGTCAACAGAGATGTCTTCACGTTTGCCATCAGACTTTTGCATGTACTGTCCATAGCCAAATTCAACATCTTCATCTACATATTTACACTCATCGAAAGCCTTATTAAATCTTTGCTCAAAGGGCACTTTAAATGCATCTGATGGATGTTTTGGAATAATCTTTTCAAAAAAATCATTGGATTCTTTTTTGAGATCATGATGAGACTTTTTAGAATTTTTGCTCTTATATTCATCAGCCAATGTTTTGAAACAATTTGTTACAAAATCAAATGCTATTTTATTTCCACCTTCTTTATCTGGATGGGTTTTTAGAGCTGCTTGTCTATATGCATCTTTAAGCTGTTGCCATGTAAAATTTTGTGGTACATTGAGGACTTTATATGGGTCCAGATTGCTCAGATCAATGCCTGCAGCTGCAGTGTTTTGTTCATAATATTGTTGATATACCTGTTGCTTAGCAGATGTATTTCCCATACTTTATTCATGTAAAATTATTACATTGTATTATCCACACATATAAGAAAAAAATGATGATCAGTTTGTAACTACAGTCATGTCGTCAGATATTGATGAAGAAGATTTAAGATTCAATATTTATGACAAAATAGTTGATAAAAAAGACGAAAATGTGTTCATCATAAAACTCAGTTTCAGAGAACTGCTAGTTTATACTGATAATTGGTGTTATAATAGAAGTATTTCAGATACCAAAGTTGATGAGCTTTATAAGTCTCTTTGTATATCTTATACATTGCCATTTATCCTTCAAGCAGTTTATGATGAGAGGCATACAAATCCTATGGCAAAGATACTTATACTGGATGGTCAGCATCGGAAAGAAGCCATAAGAAAGTTCATAGATGTCAATGACATAAACATGGAATGTGAACATAATGTATGGATATGTGTCTATAAGATCATGAATTCTGAGACAGATAATACTAATACTGTAATAGATCTCTTCAAAAAAATCAACAACAATAGGGTCTTTAGTGAGAAGGAACTACCTGACACATTCATAGTGGATTTGGTCAAAAGCATTTGCAATATCAGTTGCTTCAAACGACAAGGTGTTATCAAAATGAATGATAGTCATAACAAAGCACATGCTCCATTTATTCATAAAAAAGAATTGAACAGTCTTCTTAATATGCATCAGGATATGATCCGGAGCAGTGGAAAGACTATTACAGATCTTACAAATAATATACAGATAATCAATCATAAGATTAGCATGATGAAATATGAAGAACTGTATAGTGTAGCTAACAAGACTCTTGAAGCATCTAGGTATCAGAAAGCTGTGTCAAAACAATTCTTCTTGAATCTCAAGAATTCCAAGTATCCTCCAGAAGTTTGGGTAAAGTACATTATTGAACCTTCTGCAATTTAGCAGCAGTCTTAGGAGACGAGACTGACGATGATCTCTTATTTTTTGATGGACTTTTTGGACTTGTTATCTGGTTTGGACTATTCATTTTCACAGAAGGAGTTATGCTGATGCTGTCAGGGCTCTTGTTTCTGCTCCTGTCAAGGCTTCTGATATAAGGACTTAAATGAAGTTTTTTAAATCTGGATTTGGACAGAGACATATGACGTACAGTTTTGTTAGATAAGGTGTCTTTCATGAATTTAGCATTTGCTTTCTTATATGGTGGTGATGGACATGTAGGACTGTCTAGATGATGCTGCAAATTATCTATTGTCACATTATCACAATTTGAAATTAAAGGATAAATAATCAATTTTTTTAGTAAAGTATCATTCTTTAAGTTTCTATATTCAGTGATGAGTTTTCTATTTGTCTCATTGGGAACTATTCCTAAATACAGCTCAGTCAATGTTGATGCAGTATCAGCTAATTTATGATCAAAGTATACAGGATATAGAATATCATGCTCTCCAAAAACTACATCATAATACTTATATAACTTTGTTAGCTCCCTGTGTGAAACATACTTATCAGCAGGTTCAATTATTTCTATATATTTAGGCCATACATGTAAACATGTCTTGAATAGAGGATGATCCTCAAATGTAGTAATGACATGTTTGCGACCTGCTTCAGACATGAAACTTATCAAGAAAAATATTTTTATATTATTTATTGATTGTGTATGAGTATCTATTGCATCATAATCAAAATCATCTAGAATTTCATTTGCTATTTGACTTCCACTGTATATACAGTCATCTATTATGAAGACAGTGATATCATGCATATTCACAATATCTTCAATCAAGTTTAGAAGTGTTACCTTTATATTTGGATAAGTAATTTCCAAAAAATTTATAATAAATTCAAGAAGCCAAAAGTTTGATTTATGTTCGTCAAAAAGATATGGTATATATACATACATGATATTATTTGTAATGTACCCATTTGCAATGGCTGCTTTTATATTTCTGATCAATAAAGTTATAAATTTCTCATAAGATATATGTTTGGTTGCTTTAATTATTTTTGTGACAGTATCTTGCACTTCTGCATCTGATTCATTTATCAACTTATTCACATTCTTTCTATTTAATTTGTACGATAATGGTATTTTATGAAACCGACTCATATCTCTACTTTATCCAAATAAAATCATATAAACAATAAGATCATAGGCTATAAAAATGATCAGGATAATCTTAGCAGCTTTGATGGTATCTTCTATATCTGCATATATGCCATCACAACTCTATATATCTAGAAGAGATGCAATCTATACAATAGCAGCTGCTCCAGCAATACCCGCTGCTGCTCTAGCACTTGAACAACCTAAACCTATATGTGTATTTGGAGCATCTGGACAGACTGGTGTAGAATGTGTAAAACAGCTGGCAGTCCAACATCAGCCAGTGAGGGCTATTTCAAGACATTGGATAAAACCAGAGCAATTAGATGATATAGATATTGTGGCCAGAAGTTATATTCAAAATATCAATGCTGATATCAAGGATCCTAGTGTGATTGACAGCCTAGTGAGGGGTAGTAAGTCAGTTATATTTTTGGCAAATGCAAAGAAATATAATAGATATGTAAAATCTGATACAGAAGAGTTTCAGAACTATGAAGACATTGATGTGTTTGCTCTCAAGAATGTTGTCAAGTCTTGTATAGGCCATAATGTACCCAGGCTAGTGTATGTGTCAGCATCATGTAGATCATGTATGGAAGATGAATCCCTTGAAATTGATAAGATGTCTGGAATCAAATGTGAGAATTGTGTTTCTAAACAATCTGGAGAAAGATTGATCAGGAAGCTATATAGACAGTCGGCAGAAACTGGAAATACCAAAATTGATTATACCATCATCAGGATAGGATTTTTGTTACAAAATTATGTGGGAGAAAAAAGAGGAATAAGTGAGTTAGAGATCAATCAGGACTTCAGCAAGTCAGGTATGATTTCTAAATATGATCTAGCAGATCTTTGTATCAATGCAGCAAAACATCCAAAGACAGCTTCTGCAACATTTGAAGCCTATTACAGGGATACAACACAACCTTTTGATATTAAGGAGAGTCTTAATAGATGCACAGTATTAGGTAAGTCTATAGAAGAATGTTTTTTTGGTGCAGAATACAAAAATAAGAAACCAAAAGATCTTGAAGAGGTCAGGAAAAGCAAAATCAAAGGCAGTATTTTCACTACTGGCATGGAGACTTCTGGTGACACATGGGATGACCTTTTTCAGAACTTAGAGAAGGACAAAATCATATAAGGCTATCATGCATCTTAAATAAATAAAAACCAGACCATAATATGAACAGTAATTTGAGATATTGCATTCTTCTTTCACTTGCCTATCTATCATCAGCCTTTACTGGCAGTTTGAGCATGAGATTAAAATCTTATCTTCCATCTAGATTACATGCAGGACGTGTACAGATGTGTAATATTAATGCAACTGACATTTGGGATAAGGTAATTGTGAATAATGCCAGACGCGATATTCTCAAAAAGACACCAGCTCTGCTACTGAGTCTTGCTGTATTGCAATCTTCATCATTTGCAGAATCTTATGAATCTTCAGATGACTCATGGACACAGCATCAGGGTGTATTTACAGAAGATGAAATTAAAGATTATATTAAAACTGATTCTGGACTACTGTACAAAGATGTGGTTCCTGGCAAAGGAAATGTACCCAATGATGGTGATGCAGTCAGCATTAACATGGTAGGCTATATCTTTGAGACAGGAGAAAAGTGGACAAACACATACAAGGGGATCCCAACATATAAATCTGTAGTCAGGGCAGGTCCTAGGGAGAATCAAAAGTTCATGAAAGGTCTCAATGAAGGTGTGAAAACTATGAAGAAAGGTGGCAAGAGGATTCTTGTGATTCCTGCTTATCTTGCTTACAACTACGTGTCCATTTATTCTGAAAAGAATCCAGGTGTAGAGATTATTCCAGGTGGATCTGCACTGGTCTGTTATGTAGAAGTAACTGACTTCAAGCCTTTATCAAGATAGACAAGATAAATTAAAATTATTTTTTGGACCATATATAAAATTATATAAGGTATCATGCACATATTGTATGTAAACAAATGACACATAAGTTTTATAATATCCTAGGACTAAATAAAAACGACAATCCCAATCAAAATGAGATCAAGAGGGCTTATAAGCGCATGGCAATGGAACATCATCCAGACAAGAATAAGGATAATCCTGGTGCAGAAGAAAAATTCAAGGAAATATCCAATGCATATGCCATACTATCTGATGATGAAAAAAAAAGAGTTTATGATCATGTCGGTGATGAAGGATATAATGAGTCAACCAATGGAAGACAACAGCATCCTTTTGGCGGCGGACATAGGATGAACCATTCTGATATTTTTGAACACTTTTTTAGAGGAGGTCACAATCCTTTTGCCCATCATTTCGGCTTTGACTTTGATGATGGAGGACATGATATGCAACATCAATGCCAATCAGTGCATAAACAGATAAGTGTTACATTAGAGGAAGTATTTGAAGGCATAAATAAGAATATTTCAATCACAGTTTTAAAGTATTGTCATAACTGTATGAAGAAATGTGTCAATTGCAATGGGTCTGGGCATGTGAAACAGATCAAGCACATGGGAATTTTAACACAGGTCTTCCAAGGAAAATGTGATAAATGTAGTGGTATTGGATATATGATTGATGCCAATAAGTCATGTTCTGAGTGCCATGGAAACGGAAAATATAACAAGGAAATTAATGCTCATCTTAGTCTGCCCAAAGGAATCAATACAGGCTATAGAACAGCCTTTCCAGAAATGGGAGAACAGCCCAAGAACCCTCAACAAAAGGCAGGAGATCTGATCCTAGAAATCATAGTTCAAGAGCATAAGCATTTCAAAAGAGCTGGTAATGATCTCTACTATAAATGTGATATTAACTATATTGAATCAGTGATTGGTAAAGATATAGTAATTCCTTATTTTAAAGAATCCATCAAGATTAATACCAATATGTTTGGTGTTGTTTATCCAGGAAAGTCTTATCTCATTGAAAAGAAAGGAATGCCTATACTTGATTCAAATAATATGGGTAATATGTATATAGAGTTCCATGTAAAATCATATCCAAAGATCAAAAATAAAGATAAGCTAGAAGAGCTTGAAGCCTTGTTAAAAGAAACTTTTCACTTGACATCATAAGAACTGAAGAGCATACTGTCAAAGAAATCTGAATTATCTGTTGTCATGTATCTGAGGATACCAGGTTCACCGTTATAAATGATATTTTCATCTACTAGGCCTACATTATAATATTTGTCACATGAACAAATCTTTTCTACTTTAGTGTCATTATTTGTCTTTGTATCCTTCACCTTGATGTCTTTAAAATAGTTCACATATTTACCTGTCTTACATGTGCATTCAACATTAGTATTGTTCTGATTAGTGTCATATGTAATTTTAAATAATGGATCCTTAGATCTATCTGTAGCATTGATGACATAGACACCTTTATTTTTATTAAAGATGTCAAGTTGACGTTTACATCTTGACCTTGCTGCAACACGCATGTTTATTGTATTCCAGTATATGATCATGCTAAATAAAATAATAATAATAATGAACAGAATATTCAGGAAAAGCTCCCAAAATGTGAAGCCATTTCTTAAAGCATATGCAACAGTGTATAAAGGACCAAATATGCCATCTGATGTGTTGAAATTTAAGTTTTCCCATAATGTTTTTCCAACTTCATTGAATTTTTTATATATTTTGCTGCTCATGTACCTTTATTTTTTCCTTATAAGAATGCTATATTTTATTTTCCAATTTTTTCTATATCTTTAACATTCTTGTCATATTGTGAAGATATAGCAGATGCCAATGTTGGGAATGAATTCTTGAAGGATTGTGAAACATTGTCATGGATGTCTGTAATACTGGCTTCGGGATCAAAACAATCCTTTGTGATTTCACAATAGCAATTTCGTTTGGCTTTTTCATTTTCATAAATCATTTTCAGCCATGTTGCTCTATCTACATCATCAGGTATTGACTTCACAGACTGTTTTACACAATTATTGTATTCTGCATTCTGCATGGGACTCAATTCTGGTGTTGGTTTGGCCTTGTCATTAAAATGTACTCTTACAACAGGCAACTTGCCAGCAGTCCTTTCTTGAAATGATTTCTTTTTTTCAGCAATTAGTTGTTCATTATCAGTCTCTAGTTGTATGCTTTTATACAGATCCCATGCTTCCTTAAAGTATTGATCATCAAATTCATAACCATCAAACACAATGCCAAAGGATTCTTTCATAAATGTAGCAAAGAATTCAAGCATGGCATAACCAGCATCCTCTAATCTTTTCACAAATGTGTAATTACTGAATAAAATTCCAAAGAGACTGTCTAGGAATGGAAATAAACCAGTTTCTATACAATCTTTGAATAGTGGCACATTATCAATAATAAAACCAAACCCAGCACTTCTGATTGCCTTCCATATGAAAAAGAGAACAATAAATAAAGTTCCCAATGATATGACTATCAAATATGAAATATAGAATAATATCATCATTATGAAATCAATCAAGGCATAAACAGGAATTGTAGGAATAAAAGGTTTCCTTTGTTCAAGATATTTGAAAGACATGATCATTTTAAAGTTTCGATATAGAACATAAAAAAACAGGTATAATAAGCAGATACAAAAAAGATTGACCAGAAACCTGATAAAACTTCCTTTCTGCAAACTTTCTAATAGCTTATATAACATTGTATCTTTCTTTTTAATTGTTAGGAACAGATTTTATATAGCCATTTTCATCAATATAGAAATGTTTTGGCTTCAAAAGTTTTCCAATTGCAGCACTTCTGTATCCACGCTCATTTTCATAAACATGGATGAGATTTTGCTTGTGTTCAATCAATTCATCTATGAGACCATATTTTTCATATAAATAGTTAAAGACAATATCAAGTTGTTCATAGAAATTTATATCCTCCATGTTATTGTTATATGAACAAATTTACATAAGGTCTGTCATTTTTTTGTCAGTGCTAAGCAAAAAATAAAAAAAATGATTTATGGTTATGATAATTGATAATTATAGTATATCAACATGTCTACGCGCAAAACTTGCATCAATGTTCCCACTGCTACATATTCAGGCAAAGAGCAGTCTCCTTTACACTTTGGAATTTCAGCTGAAGGATATGAAATAGACACTGTCATGCAAGGTTATGATCAAATGGTATGGATGGTCAAAATTAAGAATGGAAAAAAAGTTTGGGTCAGACAACAATGTGGGACAAATGTACAAAGGATGGTACATGAAGAACCAGTCATTTCACCCAATCCTGATATGAACCCTAGTGTGTCTCCTGAATTGCAAGAAACAAAAGAGACTGAATCTTATGAGGAAAAAGAAAAAGAACCAGAAAAAGAACCAGAAAAAGAACCAGAAGTAAAACAGATAAGCAAAAAGAAGGTAGCTATTATGACAGCAGAGGTACAAGAAAAGAAGCTGACTGATTATAACATATATCTGTCATATAAATTGTATTTGCTCAAGAAGAATAATACAGATAAAAAAACTAATAAAGAGCTATTAAATGAGGCTATTGCAGATTGGAAAGATCTGAAAAAGAAACCACTTGAATTCTTGAAGGTCATGGAGGCTGCACACAAATTTCATAAATTTACACCCTTGAAGATTTAAAATGGCACAAAGTTCTGTAAAGAAATATTTCATACAGGTTTATTACTTTGTGTCTTCAATGCTTTCTAATAATTATTAGAAAGGTAAATTATGGTTGGATACATCGTGTAATGTATCTGATTGATTGCTTCTACATAGATATAATGGTCTTTTTAATCAATTTATATGACTGTAAGGTATTTTATAAATGTTTTTAGCACCATTAACATCTCTGTTCCATAATCCACAACCGCTCTTACAGCGTAATAGACCATGTACTAAAGCATAGTTAATTTTTGCAAGGTTTACGATTTGTCCTTATCATAAACTTTTCACAATCCCCCTCCTTCATAATTACAACATTATAGGTATCATATCCTGACTTCTTAAATAAAGTCCTTATTCTTTTACCCTTGATAGGTTCTTTATATTTCATATGATTGTGTTGTTCAAAATCACCAAAACATACGACAACATCATCAGCATTACCAAATATTTTCTTAAACTTATTTATCATCTTCTGTTCGTTTCTTTTTCTATTGATATATCCATTTAATTTGAGCAAAATATTTTCCATAAAAATCAGAATAAAATATTTTACTTGTATAGAAACATATGTCAAGTTCAAGTGCAAACTCTGCTCATAACACACCTCGTAATTCTCCTAGAAAAGTAAATCCTCAAGATGAAGGAACTGAAAGGGATAAAATAAATTCAAGATATTTAGGTAAGCTTATTGATCCAAGGATAGTCAGAGATGTGCTAATGGATAAATATGGTAAGAAAATGTATGCAAATATTGAATATTATCAAATATTGAAGGCAGAACCTAAGAACATTAACAAAACTTTAGTAGAAGAAATTCGCAACGCTATAACAGTAAAAAATGGAAAAGAGAGAGAAAGAGAAGGAGACTATATATACACTACGTATGTTGTAAATACAGATATAGGGTTTATGGACATAATATTATTGAAAAATGGTACTGCTTTATATAATGTTGATAGCATTAAAAAAGACAAAGAATTTAAAGTAGCAAGAGGTACAGGAGAAACAATTCCAACAAGACAACCTAGACATCACGACAGTATAAGAATAGCGTTTTCATTAAGCGAAGCAATTGCAATACGTAGTCATAGGAATGGTGATGATAATGAAGTCAATCCTGCTGAAATTTTGGGCATTGTCAAAATGCCAGGCTTTCGAGATACCTATGATGCAAGCTTGAATGATCAAGAAAAAATGTATTTTTATTGGAGGGAGTTTATTGATGTTACAAATACACTTTTTAGAGCACAACAACTTAATTTACTTCGTGCAGAATTCCCTCAGCATTTTCAAGGTGGTCAAAAAACAAAATATTTAAAAATAGGTAGTACACGTAAGAAGATATATAATGTGAAAGGGAGGCAGTGTGTAAAAGATGGTAAATATAAAAATGGAAAAGATAGGTATGTGTCTGTTGCTAGCTACAAGAAGAAGCATTCTTGATTATGCTCTTCTCTTCCATAATAGCTTACCAGCAGTTTGACTCATTTTTCTTTTAGTGTAAATGACAACATTAAAGTTGCTAACTACAATTTGACAGCTCAAGAGCGGTTTGTAGTTTTTGTATTGATTGACCTCTTGTAATTTTCAGGTCTTTCATTATTTTTTAAATAGTATTCAAATACCTTTTGAATATTTTTACATCCATTCTTATCATGATTGATACATCCTAACCGGATGTTTTCCATTTTTAACATATCTCAATGAAGACTTCTTACAATCAAAAATATGATATACTTCGTCTAAACTAATATCATTTTGTAAGTAGTACTTGACTGCAGTAATTTTATAGTCTTGTATTTTATGTTTCATAATAATACACAATAAAAAATAAATATTTTGTGCCATTTTAAATCTTCAAGGGTGTAAATAAATGTATGATTATAGAATGTTACATGAAGATCAGTATAATAATTCTATATATGCCATATGCTATTAATATGTATTTGCAAAATAATATATATAATCATCTGCAAATACATAATAGACGAATATAAATATTTGAAATTTATGGTATTTTCATTGTTTCACAAAAAAAATGATTTTGACCATAATATTTTTATTTTATAACTAAAATGCCCAACTGCCAATCATGTATTACAGCAAAAGCTACACATGGAAAGAAATATGGAAATAAGGAATATTGTACAAATTGTGCTAAAGGTATACCTGATATGGTTAATTTAACTAGAAAGATGTGCAAAGAAGAATCTTGCAGCAAGGAGCCCACCTATAATTATCTATCTGAAAAGACCACAGCCTATTGTAGCATTCATAAAAAGCCAGGCATGGAAGATCTTAAACACAAAAAGTGTGAGCATATAGATATAGATGGCAATAAATGTAAATTACTTGCATCATATGGGCCTCAAGGTCAACATGTTAAATATTGCCAATCACATGCATCATTACATGAGAATATGGTAGTTATTCGTACAACCTTGTGCAAATATAAAGATGATAACGGTGTATCATGCACAACAAGAGCTAGTTTTAATGTGCCTGGAACAAAATCTGGAAAGTGGTGTAAAATACACAAGCAGGATGGTGATGTGTTTGTACTAAAAGTAGAAAAATGTAAGGAAGCAGGTTGTGAAATACGTGCTATTTTCAATTATAAAAATGCTGATAAACCTTTGTATTGTGATGCGCATAAAGTGATTGGCATGATAAATATTGTTGATGCCAGATGTGAGCATGATGGCTGTGTGAAAATGGCCACATTTGCTGGTGCAGATAAGATAAAGAGATTCTGTGCAGAGCATAAAGAGGATGGTATGAAAAATATTAGATCCAAGAAATGTGCTCATCCAGGTTGTGAAAAAGAGCCTACACAAAATGTATCTGGTACCAAGATCAGATTATACTGTGCTGAACATGCTGAAGCAGGAATGGTGAATGTGAAGAATAAGAGATGTGTATCTTGTAATATAAAAGAAGCCTTCTGTAATTTCAAAGGTGAGAAGACAAGACTGTATTGTACAAGATGTAGAAATGAAGGAATGGTAGACTTGTCACAAAAATATTGTAAAAATGATTATGATATAGATGGGAAATTGCTCCAATGCTTGACAAGAATTGCAAGTGAGAAATATGATGGCTACTGTGTCAGATGCTTTGTAGGCTTATTTCCCAATGAGTCTAGAAGCAGAAATTATAAGACCAAGGAATATAGAGTATATGAATACATTAAGGAACAGTTTCCTGACATAGATATAATTTGTGACAAAGTAGTATCTTCTGGATACTCCAAGAGAAGACCTGATATGTGTATATACAAAGATTATTACAACATTATAATAGAGGTTGATGAAAATCAACACAATGATTATGAAGGCATATGTGAAAATAAGAGAATGATGGAATTATTCCTTGATCTCAAGAACAAGCCTCTTGTTATGATCAGGTTCAATCCTGATGACTATATAGATGAATCCAGAAAGATTGTTAAATCGTGTTGGTCATATAGCAAACAAGGCATGTCAATAATAAACAAAAACCAAAAGACAGAATGGCAGCAGAGACTGAATGAACTAAAGAACAAAATTGAATACTATTTACAGAATCCACCTGTGAAAGAGCTTGAAGTGGTCTATCTGTATTATGATCAAAAGATGTAAAATATATTATACATCTAATGACTTTAATTTTTATTTTTATAATTTTTCACTCCAAAAAAAGATAATATTGTTCTGCAAATTATTGAAAGAATTGATTTGTATTGTTTTTATGCACAATGATATCCCATCTTGATGCTCATGCAATACAACTCCTGTGAAAGTAGCTTGAAGCTGTAAGGAATCCTGACTTGAGTCACATCACATGTCTTGCAATAACTGCACTTGTATATATTTTTATTAGGATTTGCATCACATAGCAATCCACAGTTTTTGCATACAAATATTCTGTAGTTGTCTGAAGTATCCAACATCTTTTCTTTCAGGAATTCACTAATACCATGACCAATCAGACAATCTCGCTCCATTTCTCCTAATCTGAGACCCCCTGCCTTGCTTCGTCCTTCTGATGGCTGCCTCGTCAGCATCACTATAGGACCATTGGAACCACGCGAGTTACCTGTCCAGACAGATTTACCATTTCGCCTAATCATAAATACCTCAGTAGATACACTCAAACAATATACAGATCCTTCATAGTAATACATTTGTTCTTCTTGAACTTTTTGACTTTTGCAATGTGCATGATTTACAGATGGCTCATTCTTTGTTTTAATAACAGAGACTCTCCATACATCATGATTATTGACAACTTTTCTACAATCTATATGCACTTCACTACTCTTAGCTGGAATATGCAATGATTTCATACCACTCCATCCAGCATGAAGACATAATCTCATGAAATCATCAGCAAGCAAGACAGATGATGTGTAATACATACTGCTAGTTCCATTTTTAGAGAAGCTGCCATCACCTAACTGCATAGCTAAGATCAATTTTTGCGCTTGATCTTGACTCAACTTCCATACCCAGCTTGGAAGCCTTTTGTTAGGAGCTCCTACACTCAATGGTGCCATATATGCATGTAGTTGTTTGTGATTTATTTCCAATTTATTGTTGTATGTTATGCATTGAAATCCTAGACTGTTGACTGCATCAAATAATACTTCTTTAACTCTGTTTTTGTTAATAGATATGTTTACTCTATACTTTTTTGTGTTTCCATTATGCGCCCATCCTTCTGCCATCCAAATACCGAAGAATGTGATCCATGCATCCATGTCTACCTTAATCTGACTATATCCTGCAATGGCTGGAAGTATAAACTGATAGTTTGGTGCATCCCATTCAGCATTCTTCTTGTACTTTACATGCTTTCCCATGATATCTTCTGCCTTTTCTAGTCTATAATCACTCCATATCTGCTTTTTTGTATGTGGTGTCTTAATATACATCCTATGATTGGCTGTTACATCAAGGTCTATAGCTTGATTTTTGATTCTGTACATCATACCTTTGAAATCAGCATAATGATGAATTTGCAATGGATGTTCATATACTAATTTACCATCTTTAAGAATTGCAACCATATCATTCATAGTAACCTCACTAATTTTCTTCCAGCATTCTGATGTAAGAACTTCATGATCTGGTGTGACACAGTGGATTTTATCCAAGACCATATGCTTCAATCTCTGATAGTATGTAGGACCAATGAAGATCTCAGTTTGTATCTGTTCACCAGTTCTTCCATTATACATGATCTCATTGCCATAACGTTCCATGCCAGATAGTTCTAGCACTTTTGCAATGGATTCCACAGAGCAGTCACTGAATGGTGTTGCATCTCCACAAGATCCTATGTGACAACAGGCTTTTCCCATGATACATTCCATTAGCTGTGCCATAGTCATCCTAGAAGGAATTGCATGGGGATTCATGATGATGTCAGGCACTATTCCTGATTTTGTGAAAGGCATGTCTTGGTGCTTGTAAACCATCCCAATAGTTCCCTTCTGAGCGGATCTCGAATTTCCACACCATACTGGTGTGCCGTGTCTGCGAACATATATGATGCCTTCATCTCCTACATTGCAACAATATACCTTGCCTTTATAATCAATCCAGTTATCCTGGAATTCATATTCAGCATACTTTGGGTGTTTCTCTGAAACCATATTTTTATTAATGACAGGTTCATTCTGTGATTCAATAATAGTCAATACCCAATAATCTGCATGCGTGTAGCTCTCTACTATCTCTACATTTTTTTGTCCTTTTTCTTCTTTCTTTCTTTTGTTAAGTTCTTCAAGACTTGTATTTCTAGTTCCTTTAGGTGTCTTTAATTTTTTGTTGCATGAAAAGCCAGCATGAAGACATAACCTTTGAAATTCATCAGCTAACCTATCAGATGATGTGTAATATCTCCAAGTACCATTTTCCATCATACCACCATCACCAAGACACATTCCTTTGATTAGCTTTTTGCACTGCTCTCTATTCAACCACCATACCCATGGTTTCAAATATTTTGTAATGGCTATAAGATGCTCTTCATCAAGATGTGCAGCTATTTCTTGAGATACATAATGTCTCTTAATGTATTCTCCTTTATCCAATATTGTTGTAATTTTAACTTGTTTTTTAGCAGCAATTTTATCCAAAGCTTCTCTTACTCTTGGCTTATTTGCTGCAATACTGACTATATATTTATTTGAAACACTTCCTTCAGCAATATATATACCATACATGATAAGCCAGTCATCAATATCTATTTTAACATCATCCAGCTTGAAATGTGTAATTAGATCATTTTCTATCACAAAGTATTTTTTGATATCTTTAGGTATTTCTGAATAATCTGGAGCCCAGTTATCAACATCTTTCTTCATCTTGAATCTGGAATGGTACATTTCTTCAGCCTTCTTCATGTGCCATAAAGCTGCAGTGTGTTTCCCACGCACAAGCATGCGATGATTAGGAGTCACACAAACATCTATCTGATTGCTTTTGAGCTCATACATCTTACCATCATGATCAAATTCATAGAGTTCAAGAGGATTTTTATAAACCAACTTTCCATTGACCATACTAGCTACCTTATGCTCCATTGTTAACTCAGCAACAGGTACCCATCCAACTGTAGTAAGATACTCATGATCAGGAGAATAGCATGCAAGCTTATCACCAACTTGAGGAACCCTGTTCTTTCTGATTCTCATATTGCAGAACTTGTATCCCTCGCTATTGGTTCCAACATAATTCATGTCAACATACCCATCATCATTGGGTTTCAAGGCCATACTATTATCCTGATTCACAATTACACCATTGATCTTCTTAGGCATCACCTTACCAATCACTATATCAGACCCATTGACATATGTATTCTTGGGTACAAATCCATGCTCATCCAGCTTTGCATAAGAGAATGGCTTTGGAGAGGCTGCATTGCATTTGCCAGGATTCACGAAGACCTCCTCCTCCCCAGTGCTGTGGTTCTTGCTGCACTGATCCTTCACACTCTTGTAATAAGTGCTAGTGAACAAACCACGATCAAGGGCTGACTGGTTCACAATCACACTGTCCTCCTGATTGAATCCAGTGTGTGTCATTATGGCTACAATGGTATTTGTTCCAGATGGCAGTTCATTGGTATACACATACTTCGACAACTTAGTATATACCAGTGGCTTCTGAGCATAATTCAAGATGTTGCCCATAGTATCAATACGCTTGTTGAAATTACTGGCATATATTCCAAGTGCCTGCTTGCCCATTGCACAGTTGCTTACAGCAAATCCATTGCCACCAATGAAACTATGATGATCACTTTCTACAGTGATGTCAGATATCTTCTTGATTTTGCATATATAGGCCATATTGAATGGGATGAATACTAGATCACCTTCAGCATACACACTGCTCTTCCATTGCTCAAGACTGTATACCTTTCTGATCTTATCACAATTCACCATGTTACAGTAGTTTTTGTGCATCATATACTCTGCAACAACAGCTACATCTCTCAACAATTCAGAGTTATACCTGAGACCACATGTTTTGTAGAAATCAAGTATAGATGCATTATTAACATACCATTCCCTGCTGATCCCAAACTTCTCCATCAAAGCAGTAATACATTCATGATGACCAACGTTTGCATCATACTTCTTTTGCAAGTCATATAGACCACATGCATAGAATCCTGAAAGATAACCAGCTACAAACTCTAACTGTATCCTACTGCTACACTTTTCAATCCATGATACATCTTCAATAAGCTTTTCAATGTAGACTATAAATCTGGTGTCATATATTCCATAGTCTTTGAATCCAAGATATTTAACATCCGCTTCATAACTGCATCTGTCATGTGTATTTTTGAAAGACAGTTTATTCACCATGTAGTATCCAGTAAGCTTTGCAATGACAGGCAACATAATACTATCAGTCTTCAAAGGTAGCAGACCATAGTCTTTATAGAAACTCCAACTGGAATCATTAACATCAAGAATATTGAATATCTCTGCTGCAGCATCAGACCAAGGCCATGTTCCATAGTTGATAGATGATGTCATATGTATGCCTAACAAAGTCTGTCCATCAAATTCCATACAAGTCTTCCAACCATGATTAGTCATAAACTTGTGATCATTTGTGGCTACTATGCTCCTTCCACTGGCAACACTAATAGTATAGACCATCTTAGATGTCAATCTGTTATAATGGTTGACAACCTTGGTGTGCACGCTCTGCTTATTATCAAGATCAAAGCACACCACCTCATCCCCAACACAAACATCTTTTATTGACTTGTGTGTTCCATTGCTCATTAGTACTTGCTCAGTTTCTGCAAGACACTGGTAACAGTTTCTGGGAGACTGATTGTGATTACTGAAGGGAATATTCACACCTAGAATGCCATTGATCAAACTAGGATGGATTTCACAATGAGTATAATTGGGAGGATAAGATGTGCCTCTCATTCCTTTATCCAATTCACCTGGGAACATGGCAATCATGCTGTGATTTATTTCATCACAATCAAGATATTCAATGAATCCTTCTTCTTCATCTCCACAAGGACAGAGGTAAGAGTCAAAGAACTTGTCTTGGTTGTACTCCTTCCAAGTCATTCCTTTTTCTCTCAATATCTTATTGATTCTGAGCTCTCTCTTACCAGTACTAGAATCATAGTCAACAATCAGCAAAGGTCTATACATTCTGCCTGCTTCAGTAGATATAACTATCATCCTGCTTTTGATGTTCCAGACAACAGATGTCATAGGATATATGATACCACATCTCTTGAAATGCTTCAGTTTGTTGTACAATATGGAAGGATCTATGTGATATCCAATGATATCACCATTGATCTGAACAACTACATTATCAACATTTCCAAGGTTCTTTAAATATCTTGATATCTGATGTAGATCATTGTTATCAATGTCATCATATACCTTGACACCATTCTCAAGCAATAAGTTCCTGATATGTGTGCTATTCATGTAGACAGAAATGCTGGTGCTCAAAGCCATGTTCTTGACCAAGCCTACAGATGCACCTTCTGGTGTCTCAGCAGGACAGATCATGCCAATCTGTGAGTTATCCAACTTGCGTGGCTGAACAAGCTTGCCATTCTTCTCCATAGCTGTATTAATCCTCCTTAGATGAGATAAAGTACTTGCATATGACATTCTATTAAGAACTTGTGAGACACCCTGTCTGATATTTTGGAAGCTTCCAATGCTCTTGATGCCCCAGTTTCCAGTAGACAATGAGTATTTGAGCCATGATTCCAACAAGGACTGTCTGAAATATCTGTGAATATTATTGTCACTGATTATATCACATGTTGCGATTGATGACTGATTGGCCCTCCATAAATTCAACTCACGTTCTATGAGGACCTTAATTTCCTTAGTCATCTTTCCGTAACATTGTCTGAACAAGTTGCTCATCAATATTCCAGGTGTGTCAATGCGCTTATTCATGTAACTGTCTCTATTGTCATAGGTATCATAACCAAGATAGATTCTAATCATTTTTCTGATCATGTATCCCAAGTACAGTGCCTTGCGTCTGAAGCTTTTACCAACATGAGGTAGGAAATCATTTAGAATGTTGGCTTTCAACAGTTCATTGACATTCATATTAGAAGTTTTATTACTGACACCTGTCATGATCTTTATCAGGACCATCTCAGCTTGTTCCTTAGTATGGACCTCACAAGCATCCTCACAACAAGCCATCAACTCTGTAATAATCCTCTGATTGTCCTTGTTATCAAGATCATATACAATGTGTTGTACAATCTCTTTATCACTTATGATACCAAGTGCACGGAACATCACAAATACTGGTATTTCACTCTTGATGAATGATGTACTTAATCTGATGATACGTCCCATATGATTCAACTTTCCACTCATACTTAGACTTGTAGTCTTAGGAGGCAAATAGGAGGTATCACTCATGGATCTGATCTCAGCATATAGACCTTCATTATTATTGTTCTGTTGGAATACAAGAGTCTTATTCTCATTGATTCTGTCCTGGCTGATGAGCACCTTTTCACTGCCATTGATAATGAAGTAGCCACCATAATCATAGCGACATTCATTATTATTCTCCTCGCCTAGAGCAGGCATCTGTTGCAATATACAGGCTTTTGATCTCACCATGATAGGTATCTTGCCAATGTAGACACCATTTATTGTCTTGTTGAACTTTTCAATGATTCCATCTTTATTTAGGACTTCAATGAAAATGTGAACATTTACATAGAGACTGCATGCATATGTAAGTTTGTTCATCCTTGCCACATGAGGTGTCATGACAGATTGTGAGCCATCTTGTAGATGGTATAAAGGCTTTGTAAGGGATGGTTGCAAGACATTGATATAAATCTTGTGAAACTGATCACCATTTTCACTCTTGATTGCATTTGATATTTTGATTGGATTGAAGCCAGTGATGATATGCCCCAAAGTGTTGTCAAGGAACTTGTTATAACTATCAATCTGATGCTTCACAAGAGGATTGGCAGATTCAGGTGAGCCTCCCTTCTGGAAATATGTGTCAAGAATATCTTCCCAGCAGACGTTAGTATTCATTCTTAAAATGGATGATGAATTTCTGAAGGTGGTTAAATCATTTTTTTATTTTATTGCTTATATTGTTTTTGTGCCATAAGAACCTCACCTTCAAGATCCTCACAAATTTCAAAGCCAATGCTTTGTAAAAAATTCATAAATTCTAAATTTGTCTTGTCCACAATCATGAAGAGTGTGTTTTTGGATATGATCTTCACCATGCTGATGAGCTTTTTGCCCAATGTAAAATTACCATTAGCAACATAAAACTGATTTATTAGGGCTGTTTTGTCCTCATTATTGATGCTGAGGCCCAATACACCAGACATATCTGAATTTGCCATTTCATATATTACATAATCATTATACAGTACATTGTATAGATCATGATCTTGTTCAATGACTGGAACGTTGCTGCAATATTCTCTTATGTCAGATAAATCAATTGTGTCATCATCAGGTCTGGTATCTTTTTCTTCCATATTGTCATCAAATCTCCTGATCAATGCATTTATTTTTATGATTTCTTTTTGTGATAATGACTTGGTGTTTTTAACAGATAGCATACTGGTCTTATTATTTATTATAAAAAAATAATAATGTTTTTTTCACATAAATAAAAAAATTGCAGGAAATCAAAAAAGCAGGTTTTTTTCAGAACAAGTCCATGGACCACAAAAAATACTCCACCACCTCCACCACCACATTTTATTGTGTTTGTATGTCAATATTTGTTTAAATTGTATTATTGTAATGGTAAGAAATTATAATTTAATCAATCAATTATTTTAATATAATAAATATTAATAAGGTATTATCAGCATGCTAAGGAAAACTAGATAAACATAATATATATTACAGATCATAATTTATATAATATGAATATACCATCAAGAAAATGTCGTCCCAAAATCAGAAAATGTCGTCCCAAAATCAGAAAATGTCGTCCCAAAATCAGAAAATGTCGTTCCAAAACCAGAAAATGTCGTTCCAAACCCAGTTTTTGTCACAGGCACTGAAAAAATGGGACAAAATTTCGCAATCTTGGATTTTGACTTAAAAATGCACTATGATGTATTCTTAGTAAACTTTGCTCATAATGATAAATTAAAATAAACAAATTGAAACATCTCTCACATAGATCCTTTGTAGGTCCTTTGCAGTCTGCGACCTTTTTCAATGTACTGAAATAAGATTAGCATAATGATCATTAAGCTTTGCAATCTTTGGACCTTTACTTTAGTAAAACTAGTTCTTTAACAAAAATGAACAATTTTGACACAAACAAAGACATTTGCAATCTTAGACCTTGACTAAGGATATATTATAACATTTTGATATTAATTCTTGTTAAAATTGGCTTATTCTCAGACTTTTTAGATGAAGGTCCCATACAGGTCCATCACAGTCTGTTACATTTTCATGTACTCAAATATTATTATTATGACAATGATCATCTTTGTATTCAATGATTAAGTCAAAGATGAAAGATCAAAGATGAACAGGAAATCAAAAAAGCAGGTTTTTTTCACAACAAGTCCATGGACCACAAAAAAATACTCCACCACCTCCACCACCACATTTTTAAAGTATATGTATATTGCATATAAAGATTTGTTGTTATCATTATGGTAGTATGTATACCTGTCAAGCATGTTCATATACAACATCAAGAAAGGATGCATTTATACGTCATCAAACTAGTAACAAACACACAAGAAACGTATCACATAATACAGACCATAATTCACATAATATAAATATACCACCAGAAAATGTCGTTCCAAAACCAGAAAATGTCGTCCCAAAACCAGAAAATGTCGTTCCAAATCAAGAAAATGTCGTTCCAAATCAAGAAAATGTCGTTCCAAATCAAGATTTTGTTCCACCCTCCCATCAATGTCAAAAATGCAATAAATTATATAAAACAAAAGAATACTTACTTAGCCATGAAAAAACTTGTACTGGTATAGATTCCTTAACATGTCCAACGTGTATGAAAATGTTTGCAAACAGAAAAACAAAATCTAAACATATAAAAAGGAACAAATGCAAACCTGTTTCCATCTTTGAAGCAGAGAATGTTAAGAGCATAATAAACAATAATACAAATCAATCATACAATAACAATAGTCTCAATACTACAAACAACAATTATACAACTAACATCTATATACATGACTATGGAAAAGAGAGAGTTGATTATTTACTGAATTATGACTACTTCTATGACATTGTCAGGATACCAAATAATAATATTTTGGTCAAATATCTGAAATGCAAAAATTTCAATCCCAAGTTCCCTGAAAACCATTGTATAAAGTATGAGAATAGAAGCTTCAAGGTGAAAGAAAACAACTGTTGGCGTCTGATCAATCCATCAGCATTGAAAGATAAATTATTTTATGATTGTGGATCAGAAGTACTCCATGTATTTCAGAACCATCAAGATCAGATAAAAAAACAAATGCAAAATATAGAACAGTTTGATGCAGCAAAAAGAAAAACTAATTTTATAGAATTGGTTGTAGAAGGGTATGACAAAGAAATAAAAAATTCAATGCTAGATGTGGTAAAGGATACAACATGACAAATTATTATGCAAGATGTTCATTGAGCCCACTGCAATCATAGTTATTTTTTCCCGAGGATATATAGAATGCAGAAGTATAAAAACAGAAAAAAAACTGCAGGTGATCTTAGTGACAGACAACCATTAACTGCCACAGAAAGTTATATTGAAGTAGATGGAAGAAGAGAAAAGATTTCTGCAGTAATTGACAAGTTGATAAGACCTGTCCTCCGCAATAAAAAAGTGCCATATGCAAATCCAAATAATACTCCATCTCTATTCTTCAATGTAATCAACAAAGATAATGATACCTTGATAGATGGATCATCATTTTCATATTATAATCTCAACAATAATCATTACAGATTTCAAAGTATGATAAGTATGTCAATTATAATTCCATTTTTTGATCAGGAAGTTGATAAAAAAAATGTAGCCAAAGAATGTACTGACCTCACTTATAACAGTATGAAGCAGAAAATACAGGATATAATTGATAAATATCAGTATAGGGAGAGGAAAGCATTAATTATGACTGCCACTACTGATCATGGATCCAAATTTATGTTTTTACATTATTCACATATGATATATGCTGAAATAAGTATGATATCATATAAGGCAAAATATCATGAAATAAAACTTAATGTTTACTATGTCAGTCCTCAAAAATGGATGCAATTTTACAGATATGATATGAGATCATACAATCAAGATCTATTATGGCTAAGGGTACATGACTATGACTATAATAAACTAAAATATAATACCTACCAAAGATCAGCAGAGAGGTCTGTAGAGAAATCATCTAAATATAGCATGCAGTCTTTACCAGTAGAGTTAATAGAGATGACATTCAGTCATATTGATGATCTGCTTATATCACATGAAGATTTGCGTGAAATTCTGAATAGCTACAAAAGAGTTTAATAAAAGCATTTCATCTATGATGCGATTTCTTTTTTCATATATAAATACATATTTTCATCACCCATCTAAGAGCTCTGTATCTCTTTCAACCATTATACAGATAGTAATAAGTATATTATATTCTTATATACTTTTAAGGAACAAAATAAAAAAAATGATTTATGGATATACACAAATATTTATCATACAATATGTTTAAAGGTATCCAAGATTTGCGAAATAATGATGAAACATCAAGAGCAGGAAATAAATGGTTATCAGATGAAGATGCTAAATTATGTGAAGAGATTAAATCTAATATATCATATGATGATATAGCTTTAGAACATAAAAGGACATTAGGAGGAATAAAATCAAGAGTAATATCTCATATTATGTATCCTAAATATAAGAATGAAAATACAAGTATAGATGAATTAGCATCTATTTACAATATTGAAAAAGATTTAATTGAAAAATATATACAAAAAATAGAAAATCCTTCAACAAAACAACAGACAACAAATAAAAATAAAGAAAATAAACATAATATCTGTGATAATACATATACCGAGAAAATAACTACATTAAAACTTAATTCCTTAGAAAATAAATTGATGATTTTAGAACAAAAATTAGACTATATTATCAGTATTATTACAAAGTAAAGTATGTCCTTTCTGTTTATTCCTCCATTTCTCTTGTGCTCTTCTTCTATACTCTCTCAATTTCTCTGGATTTTCTTCTTTGAGTTTTTGTAAATACTTTGCTCCATTTTCCATAACTTGTTTTTTATTAGTTTCATAATATTTCTTATGACTATTACTATAAGTATATTTTTTCAAATGCTCTTTCAATTCCTCATTTTCTTTTTTCAATCTTTCATTTTCTGCTATCAGTTCTGATATATCTATATTGATATTCTTACTTATGATGATATACAATCAGTCATAAAAGACATAATCAAAAATAAAATAACTAAAGAACATTTAACAAATTATCTGAAACATAGTTTTAGATTATATAAAAATAAAGCAAAATAGATATACCATGAGATTCTTGACCAAGATCTTTGTATTACTGGGTACATTGTTACATGTATCATCATTTGTTCCCATGATGATGGCAAAACATAGTTTCAAGGAATTGACACGGTCTATAACAGTTGCTGACAAATATTTCTTAGTACATTCTTTAGTAAATCACGTGGTCTTGAGACAAAGTTATTTGTTGCATGATCTTTGTGAAAAGAAACTGAATTATACCGATGTTTCAAATATTCTTGTATCTTTGGATCTTGAATATGTCATACAAAAACATTGGCAAAACAAGTCATCATTGCAGTTATATGAAACTATTAAAGAAAATGCTGAGCTTACTGATTGTTATATAATTGTGAAAGAAAACGCTTGAAAAATATTCCATATAGTCTTTTGACAGATATTAGGTATAGCTTAATGTATCTGTTGATCTTGGCCTCATCTGTGTCAGTAATAAATAGTTTTGTTTGTAGCTTGTCATACAGATGATGACACTTCGTATATAGCATTTGGATAGTTTTAAATTTGTCAGAATTGCATAAATTTTGCAACTTCAATTTATCATATATGATATCTAGTTTCTTCATGTTGATCTGAATATCTGGTGAGATAGCATTATCATAATTTTTGTACACATTTTTGAGTGACAAATCACATCCTTCAATGGCTGATATGTTCTTTTCAAATCCATGTAAAATGGGAAATACATTTTTGGCCAGGTAGTTCATCATCTCCGCTATTTTTGTCTGCAGTTTCTTGGACCTGTCTAAAACATGCTGCTTATACATTTTGAGAATCCAGATGATATTGGCAGTCATGTATCTTTCAAATCCAGCCTTTTGAGTGGGTCCTGGCTGATCATAGTTAAAATGAAATAGCTTTCCACATTTTCTTTGATGAGGTATATATCTGAAAGATAAGATGTAAGGATATTTGACATAATCACTAGTATGTTGTTCAATATTCTTACTGGATGGTAACTGCCTCTCACCTTTGAACAAGGAATGTACTCTTTTCTTTTGACTTTTATAAAACAAAAGCTGCTTGAAGATCTTGATTACATCATCAGGATATTTGACAATTATTATGCGTAAATCTTTTTGCTTTATATTCTGTAACAAGAATTTTTGAATATCATTATGATTTTTATACTCCTTCTTTTCCAATACATCTGAAATTCTCTTTACAAGCCTGAATGTTTCATATTTAGTCTCATTCTGACTGATCAAGATATTTCTTTTATACATCAATTTATGTCTTCTAACTGCCTTTCTCTGCTTTGTTATAAGTCTCAAAGTATGAACTCTTGAATAGGAATCTTGCACACAATGAATGATTTGACCTAACCAAAATATATTTGGCCCTGGTCCAACACCATCATCTGATGCTAAAGCCAGATAATATAATATCTCTAAACGTCTCAATATTTTTTGTCGAACATCTATGACTGGAATACTAGGATCATATGTCATGGCATGTGCTACAGCAAATCTACCTCGATGAGATTGAACAATTTCTTTCAAGCCATTAGTTTTTTCTTCAGTCAAATAGACAAGGGATAAAGGAATCTTGCAAGACTCATAATTCACATATTTTACACCATCTTTGGTGATAGCAAGATCACTGCAAGGAACATCAGGATATTCAAGACCAGTCAGCAATATTTCCTCAGTCATGAGACTATTTCCCTTAAATCCCCCAAAATAATTTGGCATCTTGTCAAGAATTTCTTTTACATTGTTGATGTGATATGGTATTATCATTACCTATTATTGCGAAATATATTCCACCAGAAATCAAACAATTTTGATATAAGTCTTAGATGAATCATACATATCAAATGAAAACAAGTATCATATTGTTCTTCTTATTGGTAATAAACAATGTCTATTCATTTGTATCATTCCCATCAGTAAGAACAAATCATAAACGTATATATATGATTAATGACTATCTTGAACATATCAATAACCACGATGATACAGTAGTCAAGAAATTTATTACTACTTGGCAAAATGACAAAAAATTAGATAAAGGATATTTATCAACCTACAAACCAATTCCAAAGGCTACCTTTGACACCATCTTCTTAAATATTTATCAAATAAATAAAATCTATATGTCAGCATCAATGGATAGATTAGTATTTGAAATTTTTGATCAGAGAAGATTTGTCTTTTATATAAAGGACAAAGATGAATATAGAAAAATGATGCAACTTATAGATCTTATTCCAAATCAAATAAAAATCATAATAATCAATGATATTCACAAGTGCATGGATGATCCATTTGGGTTCCTTTATTGTGAACCAAAGTAAATATCATATATATACAATATATAACTTAATCCTTCTCTGGGCAGGTGCATCTTGAAACAATACGATATCATTGCTGATATCATTATTAGCAGTATCGTGTGTCAATGTAGTCAAAGCATCCTGAGGCTGCTGCATGCTGTTTGAATATAGATATAAACTTTGATTGGCATTTGGATTGTTGTGTAACATGCATTTATTTTCATTGTTCATGTATAACAAAATATTATCATCATTATAGACCACATTGAATTTATAAAAAATCTCTTTATTCAATAATATCTTTAATTCTTTTTGTTTTCTGATAATGTCTAGATTGAGACTTTTATAGATTATTACCCCAATATATGATATCATATCATTTGTCAATATGCTATCCATTTTCTCAAGAAATTTATCAATCTGATCATGCATAACTCTATATTACTGTAATAAAGAATAAAAACAATGTCTGTGTAGATGTTCAAACACATAATATAATTTATTTGCATATAATTAGATATGCGTAAATTCAAATTACATTACTGCACAATAAATGCAAATAGTATAAGAGCCCAAGCTGAAAAACCTATAATGGCAGCAAATAAAATAGCAAAAAAGATATTTTCAAATACAAACACAATATATATATATTTTGCAATACAAGATATATCAAATAAAAAGACATATAAATATAGTGCATCACATACAAATAATTTTATCAAAGTTTTTGCTTACAATAGACGGATGCAAGGAGGATCACCCCCATCACTGCAAGAATTAGCCTTCAAGACTATAAATAAAAATCCCAGTATGTATAAATTCAATGAATCATCAAAACAAGCATTTACATATCTTAAATCATCACTTAAAAATACACAAAATGTAATTGATATTTTAGATAAGATCATATATAATAATGATGTGCTTGAATTCTATAAAAATACATCCTATTTACAACCATACAGAACCCATATTTTGGAAAATACATTTGATAATGTTGAAACAATAATAAGTACAATAAGATCATTTATAGATAGCCTTGATAAAAATCGAATTATAACTTCATTGAAACTAGATGAAAATGATGACATCGAAATTAAACATAATGATAATATTATTGAACATGATAATTTTACGACTTATTTAGATTTCAGTATTACATCACCAACAGAAGAATATATTAAATATAACATAAATGTATCACATGTGAAACAAGGCTTGTATACTGTTTTCTTACAATATAACTATAATCTGCACAATTTATCAGTATTTGAAAGTTTCAATAGTTGGTTGCGTAAAATATTCGAATATAAAATATTATTTAGACCACAAGTGATAAATGGAATACCATATTATCATGATGATAATATATTTCAAATGCCAAGAGGATTCGATAAACTAAGTTTAGAAAGAGTTGTAGAGAATATATATATAAATTATTATTATTATTTACCACTTATTAAATCATCAAATAAGGAATATAGTGGTGAATTACGAATTGATAGAATTTATAATGAAGTTACCTATATTACTATTGTAACAATAAAATATGACAATCAAAAGACCTTGTATAATATTTATGTGGAGGTTAATAGACGTGGCAAAATCATTCAAATTTCATTTTTTAATAACGAAAAAAACAAAAAAACATTTGAAAAAGAACAAGAAGAAAAAAGATTGAAAGAAGCAGAAGAAGCTAGTAAAAGAAGAAAAGAAGCATTAGAAAAAAGCATGGAATATGATCCAGATGGACCGCCTTCACCATATTCATAAACTCATACCAAATTATCTGGATTCATAATGTACTTGACATGTTTTTTGCTTTTAACATGTCTCATGATATGAAAATCACGAAAAGCAACATATTCAACTCCACAGACACAATTTATTTTACATTCTTTTTTTTGTCTATCATAAAATTCCTTTTCTCTAATCTTTTTATTATCATCATTCAATATCTTTTGTCTACAATTCTTGCAATGTAAATAATATATTTTCTTGTCTACATTTTTGTAGGAAAACATTTGAATGTCTAGTATCTCTTTGCACTTGGTACATTGCATACTGTATACTCAAAACTCTTTATGCATGAATGTCATTTTTTTATTTTTACTCTAAGTAGATACCATATATGGACTCTACTGAGACATATAGAGATTATACATATATAATGTATATACTGTGTTATCAAACATCACTTTATTATTCAAGGATCAAAAATATAATAAATATACCTATTTTAATATGTTCCACATGCTTGTCAATAATAAATACACCTGAATTCAATAACGACATGGAAAAGATGATGATAGTAAAATATGTGAGCACAGCCTTTAACTTGGTCATAGCTCTGCTTGTGGCTATGTTGAATCTGTATAAGATAACTGAAAAAGAGTTCTCATTTCAATCACATGCTTCCAATTTCTTAAAACTGCATAATAGAATAAATTCAGAGATAGCCAAATCAAGGAATCTATTAATTGATGTAGAAATATTGGCTATAATAGATGAATACAATCTATTGTGTGAGTACATTTCTTTCCATATACCTGCACATATCAAAAAGAAAATAATTAAAAATCATAAGACTTCAAAGATGCCAACAATATTGGTTGATGTAGAACCACAAAGAATAGCATCTGTGACTCAGATTAAAGAGTCCATGCCGAAACAAAATTCAAGATCATCACCGCCACAAGCCAGACATCAGCCATCCTTACTTCAATTACAGCATATACAACAGCATTTGTCTTCACATGAAAATACTGATGTATTTATAGAAGTGTCTCCGCATTCATCTTTGTCTGAGCAATCTTATGTATCTTTAAACTTTTTGCCACCAGCCTTTACTGACCTTCCATATAAAATGAATTATTCACCTATAAGAGGATTGCATCATGGTAAACAGTTAAAGATTCATAAACATATTAAACCACCTCAATGATGTTTTTCTCATAGAATTTGTTGACATATTCTGTGGGAATGTGTTCAAATGATATGAGCTGCATATTAAAATTAAATTTGTCCTGTAAGTTATTTTCACGTAACCATTGTTGAATCATTTTGTCATCCATTTGTGCGATAATATATGCCTTTTCTTTTGTGAGGAAGCTAGCAATTTTTGGAATGTTATCACTTTTGTCCCCATAGAGTGCCTTTACATAAAGATCTGATCTTGGGTTCTTGTATCCGCGTTGTGTGATGTCCTTAGATTGCATATTGATGATCATGATATTTTTATCTGCAAGTTGCAAGTAATCATTATCATTGGTTATAATAACAATCTTTGTTTCACTAGCAAGTTTTTTCAATTTATTTTGCAATAAATAGATTATATCATCTGCTTCAAGCCTTTCAAACCAAATTTTCCTAATGCCAAGACTATTTATGTATTCATTGAATATGGTGAATATCTGACCATTGAAGTTGGCATTTTGGGATCGAGATCCTTTGTATTCTTTGTAGACATCATTACGCCAAATCTTGCACCTTTGACAATCAGTACAGAAAATGATATTATTTTTATCAGTCTTCCATTTTTTGCATAGCTTTGCGATATCAGAATCAACATGCTTGATGAAACTAGACACAAATTCAGTGTTTTCTGTGATGGTTTCCACACTGAATTCTTTTTTCTTGAATGTGAACCATCTCATAGTAGCAAAGTATCTGTAAAAGACATAATAGCTACCATCTACAAGAATGATTGGTTGCTTGCTTGAGAATTCTATCTTCATCTTTGCTATAATAATATTTATTTAATTCTTATAATCATTTTTTTCATTTTACAGCTATGATCTCAAAATTTTCTATAATGTATAATTTATCATGCATGACAATGAGATTTTCTTCGTTAACATCTGGACCTAATGCAAATTTTATTGCTGAATTTTTATATATGTCAATGTCAGTTTGTTTGATTATGAGCTGTAATGATCTTGTATTATATATTCTGTATCCAACAAATTCAATGCCATGCTCTTTGAGTTTTTGTTTGACTTCACTGGCAAATTTGTGATACCATTTACAAAAATTGGTCATATTAGATTTATGCCAGACATTATCAGATCTGTAAGATATAGATGATCTCGAGCTTTTGATATAAGAAGAATTCCAAATCAATGACAATACTGGTCTAAAAATTATATGTGTATATTTATTTTTTGATATAGCCTTGGCAACTCTTCCGTTTATTTTCACACATCTTTGAGTGGATAGATTCCATATTTTGTTATCAGGACACTGTTGCCTGAGCTGCCTTCCAATTTTTCCATCTATATTGACACATCTGCCTGTGAATGGATTCAAAAGTTTAGTCTTGGGACATTCCTTTTCTTTCATTTCTTATAGATACTCTAGATACAATTGTGCCTCTATTGAACACATTTCAAGTTTACTTTGGCATCATTCCAGCCATCTTGAAATAATTTATGAGATTTGTCAAAATCTAAGAAGAGATGAGAGTACATGTCATATTTTCTGTTCCATGTATTCTTGTGAATAGTCAGAGCATTTTGATCAAATAGTCTATGATCTCTGAATAATTCTCCATCAATGTACCTTGTATCTTTGTATGTCTTGAACATTGTTTTTCCTGATATGTATGGTATATATGAACTACATAAACAGTAACTGATCAGATCATTTATGTCATCAAATTTATTGATTTTAGTATTCTTGACTCCTCTATTATATTTTGTTGCTATGATAGAGATTGGTAAATTTTCCATGTCAGCAAATCTATATCTGACTCTCAAATTATGTGCCACTGTTTGTTGAAAGGGATACATGCTGTTCCTATGCAGCAATGAAACAGTCTTCTTCTTATCTCCTACCATGATGGACCATAATAGATCATGATCAGATATGTCAGGTTCAAGGTGATATAAGACTGCACACCATGCACCACCTGATACTCCTGTCAAAGTATGATTTGCAGGTCTTATACATGTCTTGATATATGCCAAGGCACCCAGAGTATATGAAAATAGTATACCTGTGCCACCAATATTCATGTGATAAGCTTGAATAAGATTTATAAACAAACATAATAATAATATAAATGTCATCTTTGTATTATTGTTACAGAAAAATAAATACATTATTCATCATCTATGAAACATTGGTCCAGATTGCTTTCTTCTCAGGTAATGTGATATCTCGCTTCCTCATATATGACAAAAAAGTCTTTACATGGTCTTCATTTGGAGTCTGAAAGAATGACTTCAGTTCTGCTATGCATTTTTCGTTATTATTGATTGAACTCAAGATGATATTTCTCATGGTGCTTTTGTGTACATCTGAGATGAATGGAGGATTATCTTTGAGCCATGCATCATAGAATATCTTGTATGTAGTAAGATCATTTGCAAGTGTTTCAACAGCATCGTTTTCATAAGTCAAAATGATATTACTATCGTGCAACTCAATAGATCTAATATCTATACCAGGTTGTTCCATATATCCTATCCTAAACATTGTATATATAATTATTTTGATAATAACATCATATAAGAAACATATCTCATAATTATATAAGTAACTATATGTCAATAAAAGTTGGCTTTGCAAATGATAAGTATAATTATAATAACATCTTGCGACAAGATAACATACTTTCATTAAATTCGTATAGTAATTCAAATGTGATCTTATTGAATAACGATGCGGGGACTACAAATGATACTTTCATGGTTTATAAAAATAGTATGGTAACAGGTCTGACACATAATAATACTTATGTCATAGATGATATCACATGTAATCATAGATTAATTTCTATAAACAATAGTAATATTCTGTTGAATAGATCTGTGACAATCAATGCAAATCTGATAAATAAGAATATGCTAAGTGTTATAGATAATAATGTGACCATATCAAGCAATGTACTGATCAATATAATGCAAACAGGATCATTCACCATTACTTCAAATAGAGCCAACGTTTTCAGGGTGGATAATAATGCATTGGAATGTGTTGTGAGTCAGGTAAATATTAACAACATGAATAAGACCATGTTGCAAATTGATAACACTAATATGAATATTAATAATAATGTATATATCAATAATGGCAGATTGTATGTGAATCATATATCAAGTCTTGATGGAGTTTCAGATGTATTAATATCAGGAGCCAGATATACACAAACAAATGTTGAAAGATTTCTAGCTACCAAGAGCATAACAATCATGCAAAATATGTCAGAACAAGATGTGACACCACTTGATATATGTAAAAGGTACATTGGTACTGCAAACATATTCAATATATATTCATGTAATCTTGTTGCTGGATCAGCACCACAAGTGTATTATAACCTGTCATTGGACAAGAATGGACAACTTGGCATAGGTACAAATGTGCCTGATGCAAGCCTGAGCATCAGAACAGTGTCTCCAAATATTATTAGATATGCAGGAGAATCTGTCACAGATACTTTCATACTTAATAAAAAGGCAAATATTGGCATAGGGACATCAACATGTAAAGGCCAACTGCATATTGTGAGATCAGATGAACTTGTTGAAGAAAATATCAGAAGAACTCCAATGATGAATTGTGAAATGTTTTATAATCCTTTGAATAATAACAGCAATATCTATATGTCATCTAATACCACAATCATTCCAGAAACAGCTAAAGTCTATGTCAGAACTAATGTATTAGATAATGCTTTAAGCTTGTCAGTCAATAATAATTTTTATTTATTGAATGAATTCATATATGAAAGTGCATTACAATCCGACATTAATAATATATCAAAGGTACAATTTCCAAATCTTCAACAACTAAATTTGCCAGTAGCAGATTTTCAACAGCCATCTGCCAATCTCAGACTGCAAAATAATTTGCTGTATCCATCATCAGATAAGATTTATATAGAAGAAGATAGTACTCTAAGATCACCGCCAATTGTAGAGTCAATCAACGGACAGACAGTATATAATATGAGATATGTTTTATTTATGATGACAAGAGAGACATTACAAAGAGGCGGGTATAACAATGATATACAAAGTCCTAATTTCAATGCAAGTAATTTTACAAATTATGAAACAGGATTGCTGATCAAAGGGTTTGAAGATATAGTGTATACGACCTTGAATAATTATGCTATAAAGATTCGATTGGATTTCATTTTTGAAAGAAGTGTATACCCAGTTTCATTTGCAAATATAATCAGATCGATTGTACAACCTCCACCTTTTATGTATACAAGTTACAATAATAATTTCATATCATCTTTATCAGCATACGGTACATTATCACTTGGCACAGAAGTTCCAGCTGCATCAAATCAGGCCTACTTACTCTATGCCAGTGGAAAGCCTGTCTTCATTAATACATTAAAGGTATCTATGATTGACACTGAAAATCAGAACAACAGCATTTCACTATCCTCGAAAAATATATCAGATATCAATAGTTTGGCATGTAGCAACTTAGATACAAATACCATGCAATTTAACAGTGCATCTGGATCATATCTTTCAATGAGTAATCTATATTGTAGTAACTTGATGTTTACTAGTACAAGAAACAACTATTTGTCCATTTCAGAATCAAATATAGAGTTGAATACTAGAGTGTCTATTGGATCAGATCTGAATATTGTAGTTAATAATAATTTGATACCAGTGACCAATACTCTTTACACAAATCATAATGGTCTGATATTAACAAATGTTACCAATTCAGTATTACATCCTACATTGAGTATTCAGACAAATAATTCAGATTCTATTCCATATCTACATATCAATAATGCTGCAAGTTCATATTATATACGTGTTAAAAAAATAAACCATGCTGATAATACAAATACAAATCATTTTCAGTTAATCAATAACAATCTGACAGCAGATAGAATACAAAACTTTACACAGAATAACACTTCTTCACATATCCTGCAACATATTTCTGAATATAATTTACTCACATTTGGAGAGCAAAATACAGTTTGTATTGATACAACAACTAAAATACAAAATACAAATTCTACATCAAAAATCAGTATAGGTATACCATATGCAGTACTAGGATACGAACATCAATCAATACAAGACTATCCGAAATATTTCAATGAAAATATCAATGTTGCAAGCAATCCATATATGTTGAATATATATGGCAATGTTTCTATAAGAGATATTTATAACAATCCTGTATTCAGTACATTATCAAGTGCTGATAATATTTGTACTGCTATCAATGGAGAACCAGACACAAGCTATGCATTGCGTGTGCATGGCAATATTTCAGCATCTAATCTTATGTTGGATGGTATAGCAAATCTAAGAGCTGACAAGAATCTAGCTCAATATCTCATTGATCTAGAAACAAGACTTTTTAATGCAGAACAACAGATATTGTCACTAATGTCACTAACGTCACTAACATAGAGAATATACAACCATATATGCATCTTTGCTGCCATCAAAGACAGCTTTCATCTGTTCATCATTGATGATATTTATATTTAAATCATCATATAGTATGAATTTATTGTCAACATTACAGAGAGAACAATAGTGGCCTCCAAACAGATTTCCGAAGTGATAAGCGATGGATGAGCATTTGTAGGTATAATCATTTGACATATCAGTTAGGACAGAACCTTTTTTGATACATATTGATTTGTTGATATGAATAGGAGCTGTGTTTTTCATGTGCATATTTGCAAATCTATTGATAGTAAATATGAGAACTTTGGGCATTTTCCAAATCTTAATTGACTTTGTATAAGATGTACATTCATTACATGTTTCACATTTCCACTCATCAGTAGATGTCTGTATTTTCAAGTAGTTTTTGAACATAGTTGTTACAGAAGGTACAGCAGTTCCATCAGGTATATCCAGTTGTATCAATATGAATGGTTCAAAATTGTAGAGTACATTACAGCATTTATTGCACTTTGTTATATTCAACATGATTCCCTGGGAAGAATCTAACCAACTGCTCACTTTGTTATTGTTGATTTTTGCAATAGTTTGCCTACATAGTCTTATTACATCAGGATGATTTGCAATCATATTATTGTCATATATATTGATATATTTTATATTATTCGAAACATTGTTATCATCAACCTCCATGCTGACATTGTGACCCAACTCAGTGGCAAGTTTGTCAAAGAGAAACATCCATAACTCGCCTATATCAATTTGTTCACCCTGTCTGAAAATGTTGTCAAAATGTTTGAAGAGGTGCAATATAAACTTTTTGGGACTTAAGGAGTGGTTTTGGGTATGCATCATGTTCAGGATTTCCTTCAATTCAGCAGATAATGTGTTAAGAGGTATTTCAGACGTCAAAATGATCTGTCTTAAATAATCAGTTCTGCAAATGATCTGTATGAGACTATTGATAGCACATGTGGAGCCCAAGTTTTGAAGGCCTTGCATGATTGTTTATCTATTTATGTCATTATATCATTTTTTTTGTTTTATTGTCTTGGATAGGGCTATAATATATAGATAAATATAATCATAATATGTGTCTGTTATTTTATTATACGCAATGTACCATTTATGTTTTTCCTTGATATTATTGATCTGGTTTTTACTTAATATACTAAAAGAACAATATATAAAGGTAAATAGATATATTAAATGTTTGACACATGCTTTTAAGTCAATAGTATTTGCATAATCAGTATCATAAAATGTTTTGATAAATTCCAAGGATTTATCTATATGCAAAACAGCTTTATTCAAGAAAATAATTGATACATCATCAGAGAAAAACAGACTATTGATGATAGATGAAAACCAACAGAAGCCATATAAATTTTGTGGAAAATATATATCAGAACACATAGATATTTCTGGTATTGTTTTGGAGTGTGCAATTTTGATACTGCCTCCATTATATTGATCAAATTTGGATGTAAAAAGATGAATATTTTGAGCTAAGTATATATACATTTGGTCAACAAAATTGGAATAATAATAATCTAGATCATTGGTTTGTATGCTTGCAATAGACACTTCATTTAATGAATTTGTTGATCTATCTATATGATAAAACTGTTTTTCTCCGGGCGTAAATTTATCAATATGATATATATTGAATGGCTTCCAAGTTGTATTTACCATTGTATAATTATTGCATTTTGTGACTGATATGCAGTGTCTTTGATTTCTCTTGTAATTATTGTTGACTAAAATGCTTGATTTATGATGATTCATATTGTCAAAATTCCTTAAATCAACTTGTATATTATTTTTATTGATTAGAAATGTATGGAAAGCTTCTGACATCATGATGATGTCATATGATTCAGCAGAAATACTTATTCTATTTGTGGTCATGTTCATATGAAATTTCTTTCGCAAATCTCTGTTATTTTTTTGGATGTCAAAACTTGTATTGTCTTTTCTAATAGAATCTCTGGTATTCCTGATATTTAAAGGTGATAGATATAATGCATTATTATGATTCAATAAATATAATATTTTAATATTCATGGTGTCAAATATTGTTAATAAATATTCAAGTAAATGTTCAGAACTGTAGCTCATGTAAATATCAGGATTATCAATTTGAGTTTCATATTTGACTAGTTGTAAGTTGTTCAATTTAGACATGATATTAATGAGGGTTACAGGATGTATCAGATCCTTTTTGAAATTGTAAGGAGCCAAATCAAATTTTTGGTTTTTGATCAAATCCATTTTGCTTTCATAATGTTTTTCAAACTTTTCAAAGAACAAGTCTTTGTTTGTGGTATCCATGAATAAATGCTTTAAGATGTTTGCGTATTCTTGTTGGTCTATTGATAAGATCTTAGAATCATAATCATATACATCTTCCAATGTGTTATAAGTGCCTTTATTTGATGATAACGGGGATAAAGAATTACTTCTTGTACGTCTTTTTAAAGGAGTATATCTATTATATGTTTTACTCATAATTCTAAAATATGTTGTTATTTGTTTTTCATGTGCATGATAAAATTATATGTACTTTATTTAGAATGAATTATTATTTACCATGGGTCATCTCAATGGTGATCTTTGTCACATTGATTGTAGGTATAGCTGTTGCTATTTCAATCATGGCTCTTACATGGATACACAAATTAGAAGACATTTCATGCAAATGCAGTGAAGATTTCAAAAGAGATTATATAAAATATTTCTTATATGTTTATTTAGCAATAAATGGCATATCTTACTTGACTATGTTGTACATTATTATTCGTATGAAATCTGACAGTTTTAGTAGGCCAATACAGCAATTCATTGATATAATATCTGCAGTCCTACCAATATTCTCATTGATCAATATCATCTTCTCAATCATGTACATATATAGATTGAAAGAAATAGATTGCAAATGTAGTGAGGATATAAGGCGCGAAATTTATTATGTCATCAATTGGATCTATATAGGAATGATAGCATTGGCAATTTTATTAGCCATCATTATGGCAATACTTGGTGTATTTTTCATTAGTAATAAAAATAAATAAATATATATTATAATAAGACTCTAATCTAGATCATCTGATTCTACAGGACCATTTGTAGGACCACTTGTAGGAGGAGGACCTTCCTGTTGAGTTCCATATAACTTCAACATCAGAGGATTCATCTTTGTCTCAATTTCCTTGTGCTTATCCTTATAGACATCTGTCTCCTCCTTATCATGTTCTTCCAACCATTTTAGGCCATCTTCAATGATTGGTTCAGCCTCCTTCTTGACTTCTTCAAAAGCAGGACTTTTGTTATTTGCGTCAGGCTCCTTTAGTACAGAATTCTTAAGATTATATAGATAGTTCTCAAGGCCATTCTTGCTTTCAATATTCTCCTTTCTCTTCTCATCTTCTTCCTTGAATTGTTCTGCCTTCTTGATCATATCTTCAATTTGTTCTTTTGTCAACCTTCCCTTATCATTGGTGATGGTGATATTCTTTGACTTTCCAGATCCTTTCTCAACAGCCGAAATATTCATGATACCATTTGCATCAACATCAAATGTTACCTCTACCTGAGGAACCCCTCGTGGTGCAGGTGGAATACCATCCAAATGGAAGCTGCCAAGCAGATTATTGTCCTTAGTGAACTTCCTTTCACCCTCATAGATCTTAATGTCCACTGCTGGCTGATTATCCTGATATGTGGAGAAGACCTGTGACTTCTTGCATGGGATTGTGCTATTTCTTGGAATGATGTCTGTCATTACACCACCTGCTGTTTCAATTCCAAGTGACAATGGTGCCACATCAAGCAAGAGCAACTGATTGGTCTTATCATTACCTTGACCAGTCAAGATGGCAGCCTGGATTGCAGCTCCATAGGCAACTGCCTCATCTGCATTCAAGCTCTTATTCAACTGCTTGCCATTGAAATAGTTGGAGAGTAGCTCTTGAATTCTAGGAATGCGAGTAGTACCTCCTACCAATACAATCTCATGAATATCACCTTTGCTCATCTTGGCATCTCTCAGGACTCCATCAAGAGGAGCCAATGTCCTCTGAAAAATTGCATCAGCCAATTGTTCAAACTTGGCTCTACTCAACTGACATGTGTAGTCAAGACTGTCAAAGAGACTATCAACTTCTACAGTAGTAGTAGTGGCTGATGATAGAGTCTTCTTTGCCTTTTCTGCTGCAATGTTGAGTCTCTTCAATGCCCTTGCATTTTGTCTGACATCCTTTTTGAATTTCTTCTGAATATCTTCACACAAATAATCAACAATGCAGTTGTCAATATCAGAGCCTCCAAGATGAGTATCACCGCCAGTTGATTTCACCTCAAAGATTCCTCCATCTAGTGTTAAAATAGAAACGTCATGTGTTCCCTTACATATTATCATAACAGCATTTAACTGTTATTTCTCATACTTTCATATGAGTTTAGACTATATCTTATTTGACTTGTAATAATTTATTTAAACAATGTACCCAATTTTGAGGAGTTATTAAATAATACTTGCTATATATGCCTTTTTCAATTTCTTTATAAACAGCTTTTTCCTTTGCCTTCCATTTCTCAGATGATATTTGTTGCAGATTCAATTGATGATCTTTGATCTCAATCAATATGTCATCAATCATAAAATCAACCTTATATCTATGAATTTTGCCATCAAATTTATATGATAGTGTTGGGCCATTTCTCACTGTCTTGTTATGAGAGTTGCACCATCTTATGAATTTCATTTCCAATTTCGATTGATACAATATTGTTTGATTGATATTGTTTTGAGTCTGTCTGATCTTGAATGTCTTATTACATAATGTACAATCAGTACATAAGATTTTGTAGCAATTCTTGAATCTGTGCAAAGATTTTGCACGCCATGTTTTACTACAAGTATCACATTTCATAATGGGCTGATTAGCTTTCAATATCATGTCATTAGCTTTATCATAAAATACACTAGTGAATAACATCTGATTGCTGGTCTTAAAAATGGGCCAGTATTCAAGATTTGCATCTATCATTCTTTTCCCATTCTCTAAGCTGATCAAGTTCTTGCAAATTCTCTTATAATCATCTGATGTCAAATGGCTTCTAAAAAAGTCTTCTTTGAAGTCATCATCTTGTTCTTGAAATAGTTTTACGCTTTCCTCTTTTTTATCTGTAAGGCTCATATTTGTGATAGACTTATTTATTTTTTGGTGAGTTACATCCTTACAGCATAAATTACATCTATAAGAACATTTATTGATTTTTCTCAAGAACTGTGTCACACCTACTATATGAAGGCTTTCACACATCACACATTTATACTTGATCCTGTATGGGTCTCTTTTAGACAAATGCTTGCCATTCAATGAAATGTGGTATATATTGTTCTTCTTTGATGAATATTTGTGACAAGCGTATTCCAGTTTTATTTCTTGTGTTTCAATTCCTTCAATTTCAATAACATTTTCAAGTATTTTCAATCTCTCCTCCATCTTGGGCATATCTGTATATTGTTTAAGTTTTAAGTCAAATGCCTGCACTCGTGGCTATTTCAGGTTTCTGCAAAATCTTACTTTAGCTAGTCGTTGAACCTTATGTATATTGCTACACATCTTGGCTGCTGATTGTCCATTCCAGTGATTACATGATAAGTAATGTAGATCTCATATCTTTTTCAAACCTTGGCACATGACATGCAGTGGTAGATTGAGCTTTAGGAGTTTCCAGCAATTCACAGGCTTCCATTTGTATCCTTTAATAACAAGATACACATGTATGGGTTTGCACCATAGGAGGCAGATAATCATGACATTTACCTCCACAATCAAAAACCAAAATGTTCTTTTCCTTATCAGATTCAGTCTTGTCAAGGCCATATGCAATGGCTGCAGCAGTTGGCTCATTGATAATACGAAGCACCTCAAGTCCAGCAATCGCTCCAGCATCCTTAGTAGCCTGTCTCTGAGCATCATTGAAGTAGGCAGGGACTGTGATCACAACCTTCTTCAATGGATGTCCCAGATAGGATTCAACAGTCTCCTTCAGACGCTGGATAACCATGGATGAAATCTCTTCTGGATGAAACTGCTTTTCTTCCTTCTTGTAATTCACATTGATCAATGGCTTATTATCCTTGTCTCCTGTCACCTTAAAAGACCAAAGCTTACAATCAGATACTACTGTAGGATCATTGAACTTTCTTCCAATAAGCCTCTTTGCATCATATACAGTATTTTTAGGATTCATTGTGGACTGATTCTTTGCAGCATCTCCAACAAGCTTCTCTTCATCTGTGAAAGATACATATGAAGGGATGATCCTAGACCCTGTCTGCATATCTGGAACAATTTCTACTCTATCATTGATCCAAATAGCAGCACAACTTGTTGTAGTACCAATATCAAAACCTGCAGCAATATTATCTTCTTTTGACATTCAATCTTTTTCTCTTCTTGTATGATATATGAATAAAATCTTTAAGTATTTTTTTATCATCAAATTCCTTAAGTCATACTCATCTTCTTTTTCTGTGAATAAATACATAAGACCATTGTAAAACTCTTTATACTGTTTTTGGGTATGACAACATAATTTTTATCATAAAGCTGTACATCAAATCTTTTCAAGGTAGCATCAATAGGATTCACAACAAATGTATTAGTATCATTTGCAGTGCACCCTGTTGTAGTATATTCAGTACTAAATGGCAGAAACTTATTAGGCACACTGTTATATCCATATCTACCAGTTATATTCAAAGGAATGTATTCAAAACATTTTATATTCTGTTCTCCAACATTGACAAACAATCTATTATAATTTTTCAGATCTATAAATATTGGATCACAATCTTCTATAGATCTTCCATTCAACTGCTGTGCTGGGTTCACAATTACCTCAGCTTTCATGATTTTCACATAGACAACATCTCTAATAGGCTCCAATAGATCATAAAAGAATTCAAAATTAGTGGTACCTATGAACGTTGCATTAGAACTGTTGATATATACAATCCTTTTGTCTAGCAATACATCATTCTGGTTCATCTTCTATTAGTAAAATACATATAAAGATAGCATGCATACACACATTTAAAAACATCTCATGCGGCTTACAGATTGTTTTAAATGCATATACTATAACACTCTTGCAAATTTTTATATTCTTGCAAACATGCTGTTTCCATATTACAATGAGGATATCATAAATCTGCAGTATAAGACCATTGAATATATTAATGAAGATATCATATACCAATGCAACTCAAGAAAAAGGAAGAGATTCAACTTATTTGTGGAGAACTTGATCAACAAAAATAACGACCTAATACAGAAAATCAGGAGACAAGAAGATGAAGATAATAATATTGCCAATTATGAGAAAGTTCAACATCATCAAGATACAGAAATCATTGATGATGGATCATCGGATACTTCAGACAGTAGTATAGATAATGATAAAAAGACTAATTACACCAACCAAAAAGAAAAATGAGACAAAACTATATAAATAATTATTTTTCTTTCTTCTCTATTAGTGTAAATGACAACATTTAAGTTGCTAACTACAATTTGACAGCTCTGAAGCGGTTTGTAGTTTTTGTATTGCTTGACCTCTTTTATAGTTTTCAGGTCTTGTATTATTTTTTATATAGTATTCAAATATCTTCTGAATATTTTTACATCCATTTTTATCACGATTGATACATCCTAACCGGTTGTTTTCCATTTTATATGTTAGGATAGAATGTATCTTTCGTGTTTTATTCTTCTTGTCTGGTAAATATAAATTATTACAGGGTTCTTCTGTCTTATAATTAAGGCAAGAAGTTCTATATTCATCTATGTTATAGACCTTAAACCTTTCTTTTAGTTTGCATTTTAGTCCTATATTTGGTGTTGAAATAAAGTTTTTCATTTGCTTTTCAATACACCAATCTCCTATTATGATGATGCTATCTTTACCATAAGCATTTTCTATCTTGTTTAACATATTGTCTTCTGTTCTTTTTTTGTTAA
>JACCDW010404453.1_pt1 | contig 47830 bp, 57 predicted proteins | sample 7449781 | NCBI WGS metagenome assembly JACCDW01 (sample SAMN15323449, study PRJNA562643) | freshwater metagenome | isolation source: river surface water | place: USA:Blue River Watershed | collected 2017-08-18
AAATTTTCTTATCAACACTTGCATTATTTCCCATATACATAAAATGTCCATCACCACTCACCATATTGTTATCTTGATATCCATTTAAGTATACCCAAACTGATTTTGTATAACCGGTTGTTGGTACGACGGCACCTGAACCCAATCCATATTCGTTTGTTCCATTAAATGTAAAATATGTTGTTGAACCCGTTGTAAATGTTGGTGTATTGTATAAAGTCACATTTTGTTGAGTTCCTGCTAAATCATACCAAGTAGTACCTGTTGTTGGATACGAAGTCAAATCACTTGCATCTAATTTCAATACTAATCCATCAGAAATAACACTTAAATCATTATTTGTTAAATCTTGTGTTTGCACCCATAAATCTGTTCTACCTGTTGACCATGATAAAACTTCAGATATTGTTGACCCTGTTGCACCAAAAGATTTTAAAAAGAAAATACATTGTTCATCATTATGAGCAACATGTATACTTGGACCAATATCTACTCTATGTACATAAATGGTATATCCACTCGATGGTGGTGTTATGCCTTTCCAAAAACCAGTGTTACTTGTTGGACCATAATCATCAGATCCATCAACACCTATTTTGAAATTGGTATTTCTTGTTGTTGATATTTTCGATGTTGATCCTGATGTCTTTATATTATTTGGCATTATATTATATTAATAAATAATTTTTCTTTTATTGGTACAATTAACTTGTTGGTTGGATTTGAATTTGTATCTAAAAATTGAATATTCACAATACCCTCAAATCTTCCTCTTGTTAATGTATTTTCCTCTGTAAATCTATAAGTAATATAATATTCATCTGTTGTTTGATCATACTTTTTTGTTCTTGTTGTCAAAATACATTGACCATTTAACACTTGATATTCTTCAGTTTTAACATCAAACATTTCAAAAGTAATGTCGGAATTTTCTAATAAATCATTAAATGATGATTTATCGTTTTTACCATCATCAACCAACCTCAATTTTAAAATGGGGTCTGTTGCCCCCTGTCTAATAAAAAATTCCATATGTTATAAATATATTAAACCGGTGATGTTTCGTAAAATGTTATCGTTGTTTCTGTCGGTGCAATATAAAAAGAACCATTGGCAACCGCCATCCAACCATTACCATTTCTATATGGTGACGGATTACCACCACTAAACCACAATGGACTATTTAAAAGTCTTCTAACAACATTATTACTATCTTTAAAATACCAACCAGCAAGAGGTGTTCTATTAAGACCGTCTTGGGATAGTCCAAAGGATAAATAATTTCCACCATAACCATTCCATGCAATTCCTGCTTGTGCAATATAAACAAACTCTCCGTTGGATGTACTTGTCGGTGTAGGTGTAGGGGTAGGTGTGGGTGTCGGAGTTGGTGTAGGTGTAGGGGTAGGTGTTAAATCCGAATTACCAACTACATTTAAATTTACATATTCAACCCATGGTCCGTGATTACCATTCCAAAATCCAGCATCTTGACCCGTTATTTGAACTTCTACCGTAGTTATAGTATCAAATGTAGCTGAAATTTCATTTCTATTTAAAGTTAATGTGATGTCCGTGTAATCTAAAGGAGCAATACTTGATCCTGTTGTTTTTGTTGCAACCGTTGACCCACTTGAGTTTTTAAATAATAATGTAAAATTATATGTATCATTATTATTAGGTCCATTTTGCTCACGTTTGATATTAAGAACACCCTCAAAAGAATTGGAGGATGAAATATAACTACTCACATTAACAGATTGACTAACAGTTCGACTTACATATGTAAAATATAAAACACTATTTAAAACCGCAACTTGATTTGATGAGGTATATGACCACGTCCCAAATCCACCACTCGCTGTCCATCCGGTTGTACCCAAATCAAAATGAGGATTCATTAACAATTGTGTTGTTTGAATAGGTGTAGGTGTAGGTGTAGGTGTTTGAGACAATGGAGACCAAACCACATTCCCATTTAGAAATACTTTAGTTGCGGAAGAACCATTAAAATATATATTACTACTATTTCCAAATAAACTCATATTAATCAATTATAATATATAGTGTACCACTAACAGGTGTCAATGCGGCGTATGATGCTGAAGTTATTGTTTGAATTGAAAATAAATTTGGTGATGTAACAATTTCAGATGACACAGTATTTGATTGTCTTGTAACATCCAAAAATGCACCTCTTGTTGATCCACCTTGTTCAAAAATTCTAATTCTATTTCTATACGAATCTATTATTACACCACTTCCGGTTATGGTTGTATTTGTTATTGGTTTGGCTAAGAAAATTTCACCACCTTCGTCACCACTACCACTACCAACATTTAAATAAGATGTTGTTATTGAACCGTCGACTTTTAAATCATTATTTAACTTAACACTACCACTGAATTCATATGTATATCCTGATGTTACACCTGATGTATTAAAACCGATTTGTTGATTATTTAAAATTGAAATTTGTGGATTATCCCAACTGTCTGATGTAAATAAGTGTACATGTCCATGATTATTATCTACAGCATCAATGGTTCCTATATATAAATCTCTTCCCGCATTATAAAGGTATGCGTCGTTTTGATAACCAATCGAAAATGGTGTATCATATCCACTTGAATTAATACCCATATTTACATAATGTAAATCTTCAGTACCGTTATCAGCGGTGGCAACAATATCACTACTTGCACCTCCACCAGAACTAATATTTTTCACATTTATTTGTGAATATGTGTTGGATTCCCCAACAAAATATGCAATATTGTAACTACCTGAACTGTATACATGTACCATTTCAGGGTTTCCGGCAACTAATGATCCACTTCCTACAATTATCGCGTTTGAAAATTTAGTTGTATCCGCAACCACAGATAAAACATTGGCATTTTCATCTGACACGTGTCCTAAATATGGATGTTGGTGAGATGCACCGTATCCAAATTTTATAAAAGCAGATGAAGAATCATTAATACCTTTTACAACCAAAGTATTCAATTCACCCACATCACCTAACCAAACATTATCACCTACTTTATAATTTTCGGCCGTATTTGTGTCTGTTGAATTAAAATATGTTGCTGTTATAGGTCCTTCTACATCAAATGACCCTGTAACTTGTACGTCATTTGTTGTTGCCCAAAAAGATCCTGTTTCAGCGAAAATACTATCTCCCGAATTCGTATAAAAAACATTATAAGTTTCACCTGATTGTATACCCTGTAAACTATTTCCAGCCAAATCTTCAACATAAACTGTTGTAGATGTTGAACCTGTTGTCATACCTGTAACTCTGTAAATCCCAAAATTTTGAGGTTGATCAATTTTTGTAAAATGAAATATTGTACCAAATGAAATTCCGTTTAAAAAATTTGTTGCATTTCCAGTACTCGATACAGAATTATTATTATAATCCCAAGATGTGTTATTAAATAAAAAATAATCAACAGACAAATATTGATTAGATGGACCAATACCAAAATATCCTTCATTTGAAAAATCTCCTTTTTTCCATGTCAATCCGAGAATTGAAGATTGCCCTGATGTTCCACTTGTTCCCGACGAACCGTTTGTTCCAGATGTACCACTTGTTCCTGATGAACCATTTGTTCCGGATGTACCACTTGTACCAGATGTCATAGAACTAAATGTAGTCCCATTTATTGTAAAACTTCCGGTAATATTAACACTACCTGTAAATTGATGTGTGTCATCTAATGAATTACCGAAAATTGAAGATCCACTTAGATTATAATTTGTGATATTTGTTATTGACGAACTTATAACATATTGTTGTGCGGTTATTGAACCACTTACTGTTAAATTTCCATTTATAACTTGACTACCCGTGAAATAATGTGAACCACTATCCACAAGATTCTGTCTCAAATTCGATAGAGATACTTTATATGTTGCTGTTTCGTCATCAAATACGGTAAAACCTGTTAAATTTGGATTTGTTATTCCTGATAATTGATGAATATATTTGTTTGTTGCCATGTCTATAAATATAATTTTATCCGTTATAAATTAAATGTGTATCATCATCCGACAATATTATTCCACCTTCTTCGTCTACTATATGACCATCACCTATTTCGAAAACATCGTCTTCACAATCCTCTCCACATATGAAGAAATCAAACTGATTTAATCTTGTTAAAAAATTATGTCTAACATGAACAAAGTCTAATGGTTCTTCGTAATATTTTATTGATTTAATATTAAAACAACAAACACCATTATGAATATTATTCATAAGTCCTGTTCCACCACCCCAAGATTGAATGAATGGTTGCGTACCTCTATTTGATGGTACAATTTCTTCCCAATTTTCTAATTTATAGATTGGTCTACCATTAAGATATATTTTTAATGTACCCAATCTTCTTTGTCTTTCATCCGCCCATTTTTTATTTAGAAATTCGGATGTAGACTCATACGTGGCAAGTTGAGTTGAGGTAACTGCGGTAACTTCTGTGTCGCTATATTCGTTAATCTGCCAACCCAAAAGATCATTCCACCCTCCATCATTTTCTAAATTACAATCTGTATATCGGTTATATCGATCAAATACAATTGTAACATTAAAATCTTTAGTGGTGCCTGTTGTACATAATTGTGGTGTCTGTCCTGTTGATGTATAATATGTTTCAATATAACCCGATGTATTTGAACAATATCCTGAATAGTGATGTGCAACCCATTTAATTCTTCTGTCTGATGTAAATTGAAAAGATAGGTTATTATCGGCATAGTCAGATTGTTCGTTCGAACCTCTTACACCATAATAATAAAACACACCACCACTTGTCCAAGGTAAAGAATCACGATTAAATATAAAATCCAAGGTCCAACCCTTTTCTGTTCTTCTTTTTAAATATGGATTACAATTATCCGTACCACCACCACTTTGGTTAAATTTAAATGCCCACGGTTTATTATTCAATGTTGATGGTATTGAACAACAATTTTCTGACTCTAACTTAGTCGTACATTCAACATCATAAGTGAAACCGGTTATTACTTGACTTTCTGTCAAAGAAGTGAATCCTGATAAAAATTGACTAACATTAAATTGTGATATTGTGAATAAATGATATTCATTTGTAAATCCTGTATATCTGAAAACGTTATTATTCAATATTGTATATTGAAAATATGTACCTATATGATCAACAAAATCAGAATAATCGACACACAATGTTAATCCGGAATACACATAATCATCATCATTATCCGAATTATCGATTTCAATAAGTTTTATGGTGTTCCTACTACATTGATGATTAGATAATGAACCGTTAATTTTGAGTGTGTCATATGTGATTGGGGTATCTAAATCTAATACATCGGTATTGTAATCAACATCTACTTTACCTAATTCATAGTCATAAAATTCGGAATGATCTAATTTTATGTCCAATTTAGATCCAAAATACTTTAAAATATTCTGTGTATTCATGTTTCTATAAATATCTTTCCTTTCGTTTGATATTTATAAAAAAAGTGTTTTTAAATGAATAAGTTTATCAAACAAGTAATAGAAGAAAAATTTATCTCTAAAGCTCAACAAAGATTTTTTTACGCTCAAGCGGGTAAAAAAGGTAAAAAGGGTAAAAAATGGGCTAAATGGGCAAAAGAATTTTCTGACAAAACTGATTTTGAAAAATTACCCGAAAAGGCAGGAGAAGAAAAAGAAGTAGATGAAATTGTAGATGAAAAGGGTAATATATCAAGAAATAAGAAACCAAATAATTTCAATACAAAGGGTATCACCCAAAATAAAATTACCGATGAAATTCCTGGTATGAGTGCTGGTTCTATGGGTAACCATGTATTTGGTCAACTTGGTGGTGGTAGATATGGTGTTGCAACTTCATTAAAATATTGGGCGGAGGGAAGAGAACTCACTAAAAAAGACATTTTAGAGGTTGAGTTAGATAAGATTTTGGGTGCAGATGATACGATTTTAAAAGATTTACCATATAATAAAGCAAAAAGACATTTGGAAGATAAATTAGATGTTCCTGAAGATAGTGCAGAAGAAAAATTGAAAGATATGGGTTATTCTGAAGATTTACCAGATGGACAAGTTAATTTGGTTGAAAACCCCAAAAAATTTGTTGAGGAATATTTGGAAAGTATTTTAAGAAAAAAAACAAATAATGACGATATTGTTAAAAAAGGAGATACTGAAATAAAAGAAGTGAGTCCAATTATAAAAAAACAATTGAAATCATTAAAAAACACTATGGATAGTCATAATTTATCTATATCTGACATTGAAAAGTATTTGAAAGATAATGAATAAAGAATTAAAACATAGAATATTTGATGTGCCACAAAACATACTTGATAAAATAAATCATACTTTAGTTGGTTTAAATGGTGAGAGTCATTCAGGTATAAAAAGAGCAGAAAAACTTTTAACAGATAAAAAAGTTAAGTATGGTCAAATAAAAAGAATTATTCATGATTTACAAAATATGGATACATCAGTTAATAGAGTTAAATATGATTTAGCCGGTGGTGATGAGATGTTAAAATGGGGTAAACAATTTTTAGATGGGGAAAGGGACTTGATTAGTAATAGAAAAGATTCTAAAAAAAGGGCGGATGATATTGCTGGAGAAGGTAGTAGAAAAAATTCACACCTCTCTAAACATAGAAAAAAACCTTCATTTTTACCCGATATGAGTATGAAGAATAACTCCAATAAATTTTCAACTTCTTTGAAATTGTTTGAAGAAATTGAACGAATAAAAAAATTAATGTAAAATGCCGTCACAAATTGATCTTATTTCTGATAAATTCAGACAAGAACACATAGCAAGAAACATCTATAATCAAAAAGAAAACTACGATACTTCACATCCTAATGTTAAGTCAGATGGTGATGCTAAAGGTAAAGATGAGATTGGTAGTTCTGTGGATATGTTAAACAGAACAGATAACGTTAACAGAAACACGTACAATAAAGAAAATCAATACGGTATATCACACCCAAATGCAATTTCAGATGGTGATGAAAAAGGTAAAGGTTTAGTTGATGGTAACGCTGGATCAACTACTGATATTTTAGAAAGAAAAAAATTAATCGCAACAAATACTTACAATCAATTTAATGCTTATAGTGAAAATCATCCAAATGCAAAATCTGATGGTGATGAAAAGGGTAAAGGATATGTTGAAGGTAAAGTTGGATCTAAAACAGATAATTTAAAAAGAACTGAAAATATTGTAAAAAATATCTATAAATCAGATAACCAATATTCTATGGAACATCCTAATGCAAAAGGAGATGGAGACGACAAAGGTAAAGGAACAGGTAAATTTTTAGATGTTTACAATTACACTGGTGGTAGTAAAAAAGATGTTTTTGAAAGAACGGAGAACACTAAAATAAATGTAAAATATAACCCTAACAGAACATATCCCGATTTCCCAACACGATGAGATTTTTACAAATAATATCGAATATTATATCAGAACAACCTGATCCCGCAATTTTAAGAACATCGGGAAACAAACCTATTGTTGATGCAATTAGGGATAGGAAAAAAATATCTTTTAACTATACGGGTCCAAGAAAACCAAAGAAAAATAGTGTAAAACCAGGACGTAGATTTGAAGTGGAACCCGTTGCAATGGGGGTTAATTCAAAAGGTAGACTAATATTAAGAGCATGGGTTGATTCAGGATCAGGATCAACAACCAAAACAGGATTTGGTAAAACAAATTGGAGAACTTTTATTTTGAGTAGAATGAAAAATTTAGAGGTTCTTGATGATACTTTTGAACAGAGACCGGGTTATAGGGAAAAAGGTGACGCTATGATGGATCCTGTTTATGTACAGACATCATTTAAGGATAAAAAAGATATAGAGAAAAAGAAAAAACCAACAATTGAACCACAAGTTGAACCGGAACCTGAAGTTAAAGAACCCGAAATTGATAAAGTTGAACCTTCTGTAAAAAAAGAACCAAGTCCAGAGGAATTACCTCAACCTAAACCTGAAGAAAAACCTTCACAAGAACCAACCGATCAACCAAAAATTGATACGGATAACATAGAAAAAGAATTATATAATAAGAAAAAAACAGATTGGGTTAATAAACAAAAAGAAATAGATGGAAACACCAAACCAGGTCAAGGGACAAGAGAAAGATTCAAAAAAGAAGTTGAAAAGGAATTACTCCAACCTAAACCTGAAGAAAAACCCCCTGTGAATCCTGAAGAGGACGAAGAAAATAAAAATTTACAGGAATCGATCCATAGAATTAAAACTTTAATGTTTTTTTAAAAAACGTTATTATTAAATAAAATATTTATTAGTATGACACAACAAGGTAAGGGAGTTATAAGTCAAAATGATTTAATGTCAAAACTTGTACAAGCAAAAAAAGTAATGAATAAAGTAGATTCAGGTAATTACGAAAAAGGTAACATTAACGAAAATATTATAAAATCTTCACCAGAAGACGTTGACGTGTCTATGTTACAAACTCAAACAGTTAGTTCACCCGCACCTATAAATGTTAGTAAAATCCATAATTCTAAACTTCCTGATGCAATAAAGAAGGCGATGATTGAAAATCCAATACCACAAATATCATTAAATGATACTTTAGATATGGATGTAGTAAAAGGTGCAAAAAGATTAATGGAACAGGAAGGAATACAAACAAAAACCACACAAAAAAAACAAGTACAAACAATCACTAATAGTGTTGACATGAATGCAATTGCTATTATGGTAGAAAATACTGTTAGAAAAGTTTTAGACGAAAAACTAAATCAAATACTTACAGCACAACAAACAGCGTCTATTAACGAAAATCTCGTATTAAAAGTGGGCGATTCAATTTTTAAAGGAAAAATCACCGGAGTTAATAAGGCAAAATAATTTATGATTAAAGTAGATTATTCAGAAAACGAAATAAAAGTTTTTTCTGAAAATGTAAACGATTTGTTTTCAAAAAACAAGTTACCGTTAACTATTCATTTTACTAACCATGTCACAAAAAAGACAATATGGTCAACCGAGTTTAATAATCACAGTTGGGTTAGTTTTCCAAATAGTGAAATGATTGATGTTATCATTAAAGACAGTGATAATAAAATAATATTTAATCAAAATTGGAATGTAGTTTCAAACGGATCATATCATTATAAAACATTTTATTTATATTGTAAAAATTTAGAAAGAACACCAAGAGGAATAGCAATAGGTACACATAATGGAGAATTTGGTGAATGGGTTCCTTTGGTGTTAGAAAACAAAATAGAATCAGTTTTAGTTGAGGCAAGTGAAAAACAATTTGAAGAATTATTTAATAATTTTAAATCTAAAACAAATACAACATTACTAAATTGTTTAATAACAACAGACGGTAAAGATGTTGAATTTTTTGAAGGCGGTAGAGGATATACCAACAGTATAGTAGAAAGAGTAATAAGAAATTGGGAAACTGAAGAAATAAACTCTACATTAAGAAAATCCATTTCAATAAACGACTTAATAAAACAATATTACCCCAACGGATTTGATTGGTTACATTTAGATGTTGAAGGATTAGATTCAAAATTGATTATGTCAATTGAAGAGAACCTTTTACCCAATCTAATAATTTTTGAGGATAACAATTTATTAGAGAACGAAAAAAATGAAATATACCGTTGGTTATCAGAAAGAAAATACGTTAATTTTTCACACAAAGGAAACTGCACATCAATCAGATCTTAATTTTGTTTTTTTATTTTTTTTAGTTATATTATTGGTATAAAATATTATAATGTCAAAAATAAGAATACTTGCAATACCATCTGATAAACACGGAGTTGGTAAATACAGAATATTAGATCCATTTACATTCATAGGAGAAAATTATAACGAAGAGGTACATGTTGATATTCAATTTGATGTGCCAAATGATAATGAACTATTCAAAAATTATGACATAGTTGTTTTTCATAGTTTTATACATTCTAATACACATGAAGAAAACATTAGCCGAATTAATTGGTTAAAAAAAGAGGGTATTATAACTATAATGGATATCGATGATTTTTGGACTGTTGATCAGAGACATCCGATGTATGCTCAAGTAAAAAGTGCAAAAATTGCCGAAAAGAAAATTGAAATGTTGAAACTTGTGGACTATGTAACCACAACAACACCTATATTTGAAAAAACAATTAAAGAAAAATTAAAAGTAGATAAAATTGCAATTTTTCCGAATGCAATAAATGATGAAGAAAACCAATTTAAACCAAACCCAATTCAAAATGAAAAGATTAGATTTGGTTGGTTAGGTGGTTCGTCTCATTTACATGATATAGAATTAATGAGAAACGGTATATCATCAATTCATAATTCATATAAAGATAAAGTACAATTTGTACTATGTGGTTTTGATTTGAGGGGTACAATGACTGAAATTGATCAAAATACAGGGAAAATAAATCGTAGAGACTTAAAACCAACCGAAACAGTATGGTATAGATACGAAAAGATTTTCACTGATGATTATAAAGTTTTAGATAACCAATACTCAACATTTTTAACTACTTTTATACAGGTACCATATAGTGATAGCGATAAACCATATGTGAGAAGATGGACACAAGATATAAACAAATATGCATTAAACTATAATTACTTTGACGTATCATTGGCACCGTTAATTGATTCTATGTTTAATAACAATAAATCACAATTAAAATCTATTGAAGCCGGATTTCATAAAAAGGCTATTATTGCAAGTGATGTTCAACCATATACGTTGGATTTAGTTAACGTATTAGAAAATGGTAAATTTAACGATAAGGGTAATGCTCTATTGGTTGATAAAAATAGAAATCACAAGGATTGGGCAAAAATGATGAAGAAATTAATCGATAACCCAAATATGATAGAAGACATGGGTAATAGATTATATGAAACAGTTAAAGACAAGTATTCATTAAAAAAAGTTTGTAAAGATAGAATAGAATTTTTCAAATCAATAATTAAAAAATAAAAAACAAAAATTATGCATTACTTAGTAACTATCGGTTATGAAACCGAACAAATGGACAGAAACGGTAACCCAAGACTTCAAAAACTTAAGTACATTGTTGAAGCGGAAACAGTCGAAGAAGCAACAATCGTGGCGGCAAAGTATAGAGCGGGAGATGTCCGTTCAAGTGAAAGTATTTCAGTTGCAAAAATGGCAATTGAATGTATTATCGATCAAAAAAATACACCTGAATATTATAAATAATGGAATTTTTTAGTAGGGATATTCAAATATTAAGACAATCACAAAGTAAACTTGCATTGGAATATATATCCCAAAAAGGTATAACGGTTTCAGTTGAAGAATTACAAAGAATCACAGATGTTTTCGTTGAATGTTGTCTTAGACCTATAGATAACGATTTAAAAGATCGTTTAAAAAAATTAGATATTTGGATAAATGAAAAAATAAATTTGAAAACCGAAATCAAATGAACCAATTAATTAATGAAGGTTATTATATTGGTAAAAATTCAGAATTGTTTTCTGATTTAGATACGTTTAAAATGTATTGTTCTTTAACGAGTAAGTTATCTGAAAACAAGAATAACTTTGTGTATCGTTTTGAATATCAAAATTCAATATTACCCTACCCTATGTTTATTAAAGAAGAAGAGATTAAAAATAGGGAAAATTTTATTAAAGAAAATAATTTAAGCATCTTCCAAAGATGGTGGCAGTATGATGGTAATGAATTAATACCAATGATAAATTATTTTAGAAAAAATATTACTGATTTTGTAAATAAAAAATATGGTGATCTTGGTGAATTATCTCATTTGGATAATGTAACATTATTTGAAAATAACGATTTTATAAAAATTCATAAAGACGGTCAAGATGAAAATAGAATATGTGTTTTTTTAATTTATTTATCAAATATTGAAACATACAACGATGGTGGTGGTAAATTAATTATAAAAAATGAATTAGTATCTGAAGAAGTTTATCCCACAAATGAAAATTTTGTTATATTAGATTTTACAAAAAACAATATGACTCATGAAGTCACGCCGGTAAAAAATAATTTTAAAAGATTAACATATATAAATTTTATAAGTAAAAAAAATTAAAAATGGAACAGAACGAATTTCAGGAGTATTTAAAAAAATTACAAGAAATAGAAAAAAACTTAAGTGAGGATGATGATGATTTAGATGTTGAATTTATTGAAGATATTGAAAACATATTAACAAAATTAAACAAAGAAATCAATTTAAGTAAAACCGAAAATACTAATCAATATTCATATTCAATTGATGTGAATATAAAAAAATTAAACGAATCCGCTGTTATCCCAACATATGCAAAAGATGGTGATGCGGGGATGGATTTAGTTGCAACAGAAATTCTTTCTAATACAACATTTGACGTTACTTATGGTACAGGTATTGCTTTAGAAGTCCCTAAAGGTTTTGTTGGTTTAGTTTTTCCTCGTTCATCAGTTAGAAAGTATGATTTGACATTGTCAAACTCTGTTGGGGTAATCGACAGTGGGTATAGAGGTGAGTTACAAGTAACCTTTAAAAAAACTAATGGGTTGGATAGTCTTAAATATAATGTTGGTGATAGGATAGCACAAATAATGATATTACCTTACCCAAAAATTAATTTCAAAAAAGTCGACAATTTATCAGATTCGGAGAGGGGTGAAGGTGGATTTGGGTCAACTGGTAAATAATTATATTTATATAAATAAACTTAAACTTAAATGTAATTTTTTGAGACAGAAGGTAAAAATTGTAGAGGAGAAGAAAACAACTAATAAGCAAAGAATTAGAGAGATCATAAAAAAACCTAAGGAAAAATTCCTTACTAAATCACAAGAAGAGTATTGGAAAATATTAGGTGAAAATCAAATAACATTATGTTTTGGTCCAGCGGGGGTAGGTAAGTCTTATATTGCAATGAAAAGAGCTATAGACTTACTTTGGGATGAAGATAATAAGTATGAAAAAATTATCATAGTTAGACCTGCGGTTGAGGCTGAAGAAAAATTAGGATCATTACCTGGTGGATTAGAAGAAAAATTAGACCCGTACATTTATCCATCATATTATTTGTTAAATAAAATAATTGGTAAGGAATCTCGTGAAAGATTAAAAGACGAAGGTTATATTGAAGTTGCCGCACTTGCTTATATGAGAGGATGGAATGTGGACAACACAATATTAGTTTTTGAAGAAGCTCAAAACGCAACTCCCGCACAAATAAAATTATTACTTACTCGTATTGGTTTTAATTCTAAATTCTTTTTGTCTGGTGATTTAGAACAATCGGATAAGTATAAAGACAAAACAAAATCAGGATTATACGACGCCAAAAAAAGATTAGAAAATCTACATGGTGTTGGAATCTTTGAATTTGGTGGAGAAGATATTGTTAGAAATCCAATCATAGGTAAAATTTTAGAAAGATACGAATAGGGTTTACTTATAACCCTATCGTGTTTATATTTCCTTATATGGAAATTTACGTTAGTATAGATGGTGTATTAAGAAATATAATACAAAAATTTGACTACCATTATAATGACTTTTTTATCAATTCTGAATTTATTGATGAAAATAGTTTTGAATATGGAAAAGTTGAACCCGTACAAAATGATAATTTATTAGAATATTATAAATTCCAATCCAAAGAAGAATTTGAAAATTTTTTATTCATTGAATACCCAATAGAAATTTTTGGTCATGCTGGTTTAAGCTACTTTAATACTTTCACTGAATTAAATAAATTAATTTACGAAAATAAAGAACATAATTTTACTTTAATTGGTTTGGATGAATTAGGAAAATCAAAACCAGGGACGTTATTTTTTCTATCAAAAAATGGTTATTTATGTAGTAACATAAAATTTATCTATACCGATGATATTGAAAAAGAATGGAACAAATGTGATTTATGGATAACCGATAATAAAAATATCATAGATAAATGTCCATCAGATAAATTATCAATAAAATTTAACACCACCTATAATGAATACTTTAAACATAATAAAGAAATAAGTAAATTAAGTGAAATACAAGAAATATGGTTGAAATCTTCGGAAAATACTACTACATCGATGTCGATGGAATTACCGAAAAATGTAGAACAGGTAACACAATAAAAGAAGACGACGGATCCGAATCTACTGAAGTTAACATTTTTAAATATGAAGTAATAAAAATGTGTTTAGAAAGGATTTTAAATGAGTTTGAAGAAACTGATGAAGATATGGGTGTGTTTGGGCAAAAAGATACAAGTACATCTTTCAAAATAGCGTTTAATACATTAATAAAATATGAAATTTTAATTGAAGAAAATGAATAAAGAAGAAACACTTATTAAATTAGAAGAGTCATTATTAAGATTGGAAAATAACGAAAATTGTGTTTATTTTTTAACTTATGATTCTAAATCAAATCCAAGAGCATCTATTAAACATATCTATGATATGGCACTACATTTGAAACAAAATGGAAAAAATTCTAAAATCTTAGTAGAAGATAAAAACTATCAAGGAGTATCATCTTGGTTAGGTGAAAAATATCAGGATTTAGAAGTTCTTTCAATAAAGGATGACAAGGTAGAATTAAAAGTAGATGATATTCTTGTTGTTCCTGAATATTATTCAAACGTGTTACAACAACTTTCAAACGTAAAATGTATGAAAGTAATGTTAATACAACAAAAGAATTATATTTTTGAAAATTTACCAATTGGTAGTAGATGGAGTGATTATGGATTTGATAGAGCGATTACTACAACTGAAGCATCAAAAAAATATATACTAAGTGTTTTTCCCGAAGCATTGGTACACATAATTCCACCAATTATTGAGGATAATTTTGAAGTAAGTACTAAATTAAAAAAACCATATGTTGCAATTTCTTGTAGAGATAGAAACATACATAGAAGATTGATTTCCGAATTCTATTTAAAGTATCCACAACTGAGATGGATTACTTTTAGAGATATGGTACAAATGACATATGACGAATTCTCAAAAAATTTATCAGAATGTATGGTGTCTTTATGGGTTGATAATGAATCTACTTTTGGTACGTTCCCACTTGAATCTATGAAATGTGGTGTACCTGTTGTTGGAAAAATTCCAGATACTGAACCAGATTGGTTATCAGAAAACGGAATGTGGACTTATGACATTGATAAACTTGTAGATATTTTAGGAACGTTTGTTTTAGCTTGGATAGAGGGTATTGATTTAAATGATGAGGTAAAACAAAAAATGAAAGATACTCTATTACCTTACGATTCCGAAATAACAAAAAATAACATATTATCAATATTCGAATCTTTTAAATCAAGAAGAATTGAAACAATAAAATCAGGAATTGAAAAATTAAAAGAAAAAGAAACTGTATGAAAAAAATAACAATTATACTACCAATTCATAAGTTAGACGATAACTACGATGTTATGTTGAAAAATTCTCTTCAATCTGTAGAAGAATTTCATAATGATGTTAAAGTTAGTATAGTCTGCCCTCCATCAATTAAAAACAAACTTCAGAATTTATCTAACAAATTAGAAATAAACTACGTTGTTAATAATGATAACACAGATTTTTGTTCTCAAGTGAATTTAGGTATTACAAAATGTGACACAGAGTGGTTCTCAATTTTAGAGGTTGATGATCAATATAAATCTGTTTGGTTAAAAAATATGAATGATTATGTGGAAGAAAACCCTGATGTTGATATATTTTTATGTATCGTAAAAGACATCAATAAAGAAGGTAAATTTTTAAGTTTCACTAATGAATCCACATGGGCGTACGGTTTTACAGAAAAGCAAGGTTATTTAGATAATGAAGTACTCTTAGATTTTCAAAATTATCAAACAAGCGGAGCATTATATAGAACATCGGCTATTAAAGAAAATGGAATGTTTAAAGAAAATATAAAACTTACTTTTACATATGAGTTTTTATTAAGAATGACACATAATGGTCTTAAAATAATGACAGTACCAAAAATTGGTTATGAACATGTAAACTTTAGAGAAGATTCTTTATTCTGGTTATATAAAAATAATGAAAACACTAAATTAAAAGAACCCGAAGTTAAATTTTGGTTAGAGACGGCAAAGAAAGAATTTTTCTTCAAAAATAAACGAGATGTAAATTATGTAGAATAATAAATGCCGAGAAAAAGAACCCAAAAAATATATTTTGGGGAGGATCAAGAGAAGGCAGTAGTCAATTACTTAGAAAGTACTGATGAAGCAGAAAAGAATAAGATATTCAATGAATATTTAAGAGAACCCCTGATTATAATGGTCGAATCAATTATTCGACGTTATAAATTATACAGAAAAGATTTAGAATTTCAAGAAATACATGATGATACCATGTCGTTTTTGATAACTAAAATTAATAAGTTTGACCATACAAAAAACCACAAAGCATATTCTTATTTCGGTACAATTTGTAAGAATTATTTGATGGGGGCAATACAAAAAGACACCAAAGAACAAAACAGAAGTGTTTCCTATGATGATATATCCTCTGATATGGAAGAAAATGTTGAATTTTCCTACACTATAGATGATTATGTTTTAGATTATCGGGATGTTATTATAAAACTAACAATTTCTTTGGAGGAATTTATGGAGAAAGAAACACTTACCGAAAACGAACAAAAACTTGGTTATGCATTATTAGAAATCTTTAGCAATTTCGATAAAATCTTTCAAATAGGAGACGGAAATAAATTTAATAAAAATTTGATTTTACTATCATTGAGAGAAATGACCTCATTATCCACCAAAGAAATTCGAATATCACTTAAAAAGTTTAAAAAACTATACGATGGTATTTTAACTGGATTTTTAGAATAAATCTATTTATTAACTATGAGAGGAGAAAGAAAGAATATCACCTTAGATGTAGATTCCGCATTGGCTTTAATGCAGGAAATATACAATGACGTTGTTGAAAACAGAAACACTGCATCAACAATTATGAGAAAAATGATGTCCTTTATGAAAGACGCTGAAGATATGAGTGTAATTGGTCCTGTGATAAAAGAACAACAGAAAATTCTTAATGATTGTACAGAAAAAAAGATTTCCTTAGTTAAACTACAAGGTATTTTATTAAAACAAACCCAAGGAGGATCTAAGGGATCTCCAATGGGTAAATTAAGCTTATCGGATGAAGATAGAGAAATACTTGATAAATTGTTAACTGACGACGAAGATAAAAAGAACGAGAATTATAAATTGTAATGAGTTTAAAGAAAAAAATAAACGAATTATTAGCCAAAATTGACGCAATTGATGCGACAAAAACAAATGGAAAAACATTAGACTCTTCCTCATTCAATGATATTGCCGATAATATAGTAAAAGATTTACCATCAAGTAAAGATCTAAGTCAAAAATTAGAAAGTTTAAAATCATCAAGAAAAAATAAAAAAAGAAAAAAACAAAATAAAAAAGACATATTTTCAGAATTACTTGAACCACTAAATAAAATATTAGAAAGTGGTAGAAAGGCAGATGATTTTGATAAATTCGCTTCAACACAAAGGTTAAAAAGACATGCCATCGACGCGGCTGACACAACCGTAAATAAATCTAAAGACATTTTGATGGATTGTGTCAAAACAGCGTTATTTTCAAACGGTGGAATTTGTGGTAATAATAAAACATTTAGTGGATGTACATATGATCAAGTTACCTTAACACCAAGAGAAATTGATTTTTTAAATATATTAACAATAACCCCAAATAGTGATTTAGGTAAAATAATATATGAACCAATTAAAGATATTGGAAAGGAAAAAGTAAACAGAAATTTATTCTTAACATTTCAAGGAACACCATATCAATTCGATACTCCAAGTAATAAAACTCTTTTTACTATAACATGGGACGCATCAAATCAAAGATTTAATATTACGGGACTTACTCAAGGAACTTCACCTGGTAATTGTGGTGTAGATGTGAAAGTAGAAGATTTTTTAAACGATTATTATAGTAGTATTGAAATGCCTGATATCAAAACCATAATAAAAAATGCGATGGTTATGACATTAAATGCGGTTAATACAAATCCGGTGTCAACCTCAGGCGGTGGAGAAGATAGTGTAAATATTGACTTTAACAAGGCAATAAATGAATTGGAAAGAATGTTAAAGAAAATTATGGCGTTCTGTGGTAATAATCAAAAAAGAGATGATTTGAAAAATCAGAACCCAACTGATATGTTTGATGAGAATGATGAGGATAAAGAATTTTATTTCAATTTTGATGATGTTGAGGGTATTGATTTAGACGATGAAGACGCAAGATTAAGAAAAGTTTTAATCTTTGAATCTTGTAATAGTTTTGAAGTTCCTGTAAACACACAAATTGTTGAAGATTTTATATATTTAGAAAACAAAAAAAGTCCTAATGATTTAATAAACTCAACATTAAACAAGGCAGCTGCAGATGCTTTTGAACAATCTGATGGGTCATTTGATTTACCGAGTTTTCAATTATCCATTAACTTCAAATTTTTACTTAATATACCTAAAGCGGTTATACAAAGTATATTGTCACCAAAATCATTTTTACCAATAGTTGCCATTTATAAATTATTTTCTGAAACTTTAGACGGAACAGTGCAAGCTGCGATGGATATAAAACTTCTTATTAGAAAGTTGGCTAATATGTTTTATTGTATATTAAAAGAAATTTTTTGGACCTTCTTAAGAGATTTTTGGAAAAGAATAAAGAAAGATATTAAAAATTTTATAAAAGATGTTGCTGCGAAAATAATAAAATCAAAATATAAAAAATATTATCTGGTAATATCGGCATTAATTGCATTTTTGAAAGAAATAAAAGAAAATGAAATAGAAAATTGTGCAGATCTTATTGAAACAATCATTAAATCAATAGATAAAGGTATAGAATCCGCTGGTGGTTTAGGGTTAGAGATACCCAAACCTTTGTTGGCGTTATCAAGTAAATTACCATCATTAAATGGTGCAAAGATAATGATGGACGCAATATCTAAACTACAATCAAATGGAATTGATGTTGGATTAATTAATGGTGAAAAAAATGATTTTATATCTGCATTTGCTGGTATGGTTGACTCTATGGTTAATAATTTTGCAAAGGCACCAATATCAACAACCAACGCAAAACCAATCACAGTAATAACACCGTTAGGACCCGGAGTAATTCCACCTTTTACAAATAATTCAACCGGACTTTTCAAAACTTAATATGGAAAAAGATAAATTATTAGATATTATTAATGACATTGAAAGTAGTTCAAATAAAGATTTATTTTCTGCAATCGAATTATTAAATGAAGAGTTTGAAAATACAAAACAACTTATCATTGAAATGACAAAACATTTAGATACAGTTGAAGAATATTATAATAAAATAAATAACGAAATAGAAAAAAGACATAAAGGATTATGAAAATTATTGAAATAGGTATATGTCTTGATAATATTGATCCTAAGGGTTTAGGTAGAATTAGATGTATTCGTTATAATGATTATATTTCAGGTAAAGAAAAGGCGACGAAATATACACCATGGGACAAAACAGATCCTTTTGTTGCGTCTCCATTTTTACCAACAAATATAAATTTCATACCTGAAAATGGACAGGCTGTTAAAATAATTAATTATAATCCAAACAAAGAAACTGTAAACCAAGAATATATTGCAGGTCCATTTACAACTACATATGATTTTAATGGTCAAACATACTCACAACAAATATCAAATACAACATATGGTGTCTTTGTACAAGATAAACCAGACATAAGAGATAAATCAGGATCATATAGAGCAAAAACAGAAAATTCTTTTGCTAACGAAAAAGATTTTGCGGTTTATGGAAAATTTGGATCTGATGTTTTATTCACTGAGAATGGATTACAATTAAGAGGAGGTAAACTACTTTCAAAAGACGCCGCGAGTTTAAAAAATAGAGAAATCTTAATTAATGAACCAATTTTTGCTAAAAAATCTTCAAATTTTTATTTGAAAAAGTTTCCCAAAAAAATGGTTCTTAAAGAAAGAGAAATTACAGAAAGAAAATATGAAATTAAAAATTTGAACTATTTGGTTGAATATGAAATTGACAATCTAAACCCTACAGAAGGTAATCCTGCAACAATTAAAGTTTATGTTTATAAAGTGTTGTCTGAATACGGTAATGTTTTTAAAACTGATTTTTTTAACATCTCAACTTCGGCACCTGGTAGTTTATTACAATTAATAAATGAAGATAATTCATCTACCACACCGACTTTTACGGAAACTGTCACAGATATTATAGATGCAAGTAAACAAGTTAGATCGGTTATATTTGATATCCACGATCTTAATTTATCTGAAATAAATCCGTTATATACTGATGAAGATATTCATCCATTTTATTTTAGGCCATCAAGTACTATGTTCTCTTTGTCTCCAGCAAACACAACTGAAAAAGATAATAAACAATATTTTATTCAAAATATCTCAGTTGCAAGAGTTGGACCCACCGCTGGTCTAATTTGGTCACAAAATAGTGTTAAGGTACCATTTAAAGACGGTATACAAGTTGAACAATATTTGGAAATTGACGAAAATTCTCCTGAACAAACGTTTTCGGCGATAAAATCAGATAAGGTATTTCTTTTGTCAACTGATTTAGGTGAAAATGAATCTATAAAGTCAATTCCATTTTACGATCTGAATAAATACGAATACACACAAGAGAACTATATTAAAGATATTGAACCCAATACATTCTCTACTGTAAGAGGTGAAAATTTACTGGCAGTATTAAAATCAATTATTAACGTTATTTTTACTCATAGACACAACCCTTTAAAACCAATTATTGGTCAAACAGAATACGAAGAAGGAGAGGAGTTAAAACAATTATTAAAGACACTTGAGAACGACATTCTTAATAAATCAATTAGAATTAATTGATTTGAGTATTTATATAATAAAAAGATGTCTTATTTTCGATCATATTTTGAAAAGAACAATACTATTATAAAAGATTCGGTGGTTAATACCTCAAAAAATCCAACCACTGAAATTTTTTATGGTGATAAATTTTCTAAATTTATCTTTAAAGTAGATTTTGAAAGTTTAAAAAATAAAGTGGATGATGGTGAATACGTCATTACCACAGGTACAACTCACACCTTAAAATTAACTAATACGATATTTGGTGACGAAACCTTTTTAGGTGCAAAAAGAGGGACTGGAAGACAAAGAACTAATTCATTTGATTTAATTCTATTTAAAATCAATGAATTTTGGGATGAAGGTTTAGGATTTGACTATGAAGAAGGTACTTATGATTTTACAAGTGGTAATAACACTTATGACGAAAGACCCTCAAATTGGTTTAATAGAACAACATTAAACGAATGGACAACTGAAGGTATATACGGAACAATTCCCGATATAATTGAAACAGTTCATTTTGATAGAGGTAATGAAGATATTGAAATAGACATCACCAACTATGTTAATGGTGTTTTAACAGGAAACACAAACCATGGTTTAGGTTTGGCGTTCTCAGTCCCATACCAAGATATCAAAACAGAATTTGAACAATCCGTGGCATTTTTTACAAAATACACACAAACCTTTTTTGAACCTTTTGTTGAAACACATTTCGACGATAGAATAGACGATGATAGAAATAATTTCGTAGAAAAAGTAGAACAAAATTTATACCTATACATAACAAAAGGAACCAATTTCTATGATTTAGATTCGTTACCAACGGTTGATATTTTAGATAGTAATGGTAATGAGATACCAAGTTTAACAGGTTTAACAACAACTAAAATTAGAAAAGGTATATACAAAGTTACATTTGGTATCGGTGGAGTTTTATGTGATGGTAAAAAGTTTTTTTACGATAAATGGAAAGGATTGTCTCTTGATGGTGAATCTATTTCTGATCTTTCACAAAAATTTATTCCTAAACCATATACATCATTATATACTATAGGGTCAAACCCAACCGAAATTGAAAGATATGCAATTCAATTTTTTGGTATTAAGCAAAATGAAAAAATTATTAGAGGTGAAAAAAGAAAAGTTGTTGTAACGTTCAAATCTATTAATTTAAGTAAATCTGTTTTGTTTGATGAGGTGTTTTATAGAATGTACATAAAAGAAGGTAGAACAAATGTAATAGTACATGATTGGACACAAATAGACACAACTAATGAAAATTCATTTACATTAGACACATCAATTTACATCCCAAGAGAATATTATATAGAAATAAAAGGTAAAACACATTCAGAGGAAATCTTTTATGAAAACGAAATAAAATTTGAAATTCTATCTGAAAAATAAATGTATTTATTATTATGAAAAAGTTAGACGAAATTATAAAAAAACACCTTAGAACAATTGCTGAAAGTTCAGAAACCGAACATGAGAACTATATGTTTTTCGGTAATATTGAACAAATGAAAAGACAATGTGAATTACTTATGAATGAAGATCATGGAATGATTGATGAAATTCTCAAAGAACATGATTGGGCTCAAGATCACATAGCTGAAGCTAAAAGTCTTTTAGATCAAGTTTTTGATTTTCTTATGAATCAAACTAAAGGTGATGATAAAGAAAATAATGTAAAAGCAGATGTCAATCAATTTAGTTTAAATGAAATGGAAGAAATTGATGAGAGTAAAAACTGTCCTACAGATCCAGCAAAATGGGCCGCTTCTAAAGCGGCTGCAAAGGCGAAATTTGATGTTTACCCATCTGCATATGCAAATGGTTGGGCAGCAAAAAATTATAAATCCAAAGGTGGTGGATGGAGAAAATGTAAAAAGTAATTTATGAAAATACATGTCAACCAAGAAGATTTAAAATATATTCAAGAATCCATAGAAAAGGGTGAGGTTTTAAAAGAAGACCTTAGAAGATGGTTTAAAGAAAAATGGGTTGATGTTAGTAAAAAGGTTAAGGGAAAACACCCTCCTTGTGGTAGAAAGGATGCAGATGGTAAATCATACCCTAAATGTAGACCATCTAAAAAAGTATCTAAAGATACTCCTAAAACGGCATCTTCTTATAGTAAAAAAGAAAAAAAAGCAATGACCGCACAAAAAAGAAGAGCGGAAAAGAAAGAACCTAAAGTGGGTAAGGGAAATAAACCAACTATGACTAAATTCGATGAAGGAATGAAACAACCAAAAGTAATTAAGATCACAGAATCAGATCTTAAAAATTTAACACATTTAATATTAGAAGAATTAAATAGCGAAATTACATTCGAGGATTTAAGTGTTTTGAAAAAAATTAATAATCTTGTTCAAAAACAAGAAGTTATCGATTGGTTTAATGAAAATGATATTGATTATTACACGATGACCGATTTAGAAATGTATCTAATCTACATTGAAAAGAATATGGAAGATCCTGATGATTCAGAAGATTTAGGATCCGTAGAAGATACTGATTTCACACCTAATGATGATTTGTTAAATGAGGCCGAATACCAAGGACGTAAGGTTCAATTAGGTAAAATTATGCAGGGTGATGTTAAGAAATTCAAGGTTTATGTTAAAAACGATAAAGGAAAAGTCGTTAAAGTAAACTTTGGTTTTGGTGGTAAATCGGCTAAAGGTAAGAGAATGGTTATTAAAAAAAATAACCCTGAAAGAAGAAAATCATTTAGAGCAAGACACAATTGTTCAAATCCAGGTCCACGTTGGAAACCAAGATATTGGGCTTGTAGAACTTGGTAATTAATAGAAATTAATTATAATCCCACATTCAAGGAGAAGTTGGTAAGATTTCGTTTGAGATTCAACCCATTTCTCCTTATTTTTTGTGGTACACTCCCTTTTACAATAAACAGTTTTAATTCCACTATTAACAATTCCTCTCGCACAGTCCATACATGGTAGTCCCGAAGTGAGGTATATTGTCGATCCTTTTAATGGTATCCCAACACGAGCAGCATTATAAATTGCATTACGTTCCGCATGTTCAAACCAGAAGTACTTTTCAGGTCTTTCCTGACGTTCTTCTAAAGAATCGTCTAAACCCCTTGGAAATGAATTATAACCCGTAGAAAGTACCTCATTGTCCTCTCCTACGATAACTGCACCTATTTGTGTTGATTTATCTTTTGATTTTAATTTAACTTGTTCTGCGATCCCTAAAAAGTATTCTATCCAATTCATATTAATTTTTGTGGAGACCAATACCAAACTCTTTCATCCGAAAACCTATTTAGTGATTTAGCCTCTTTTTTTTCCATTAATTTACTTATCTGTGATATGTCTTTTTGATTTTTTATATCAATACCTACATTATAACCATTTTCAGACTTTTCGTAAACAGTGTCTTTCATTGGTTCAATGTATTTTCCTTCATCATGAAGTTTTAACATTTTAACCATTTCATCCTTTTTCATTTTACATTCAATACCTCTTTGGTATATCATCTTTTCAAGGACGTCATTTCTTAGTTTACTATAATCAACTTCATTCATTTGGCAAATATACGAATAATTTGGGATATTCCAAAAAATAAAAAACCCTCGATTTCTCGAGGGTTTTTTATATATTAAGATATAGATTATCTTAAGGTATCCAAACTGAATGTAGCTAAACCGAAACAGTTGATTACACCGAAGTAACGGTTGTTTACCATTTTCTTCGCGTATCTTGTCATAATACCCTTGATTGGGGTAAAGTTGAACGGATTGTACATAGTTGGGGTCAACTGTAGAGGTACATATGGAGCGTAGATGTAACCAGCATCTAACAATGACTTACCTTTGTGTCCCATGATGATCTTACCAGCTGGTAAGTATGGATCACGGTAAACTTGATAACGTCCAGCTAAAGAACCGATTTTCTCGATACCCATGTTGTACTGATCTTGCTCAGGATGAGCGTTAGATACGTGGAAATACTCTAAATCATCGAATACTGCAGAAACTTCTGAAGATACAACGATCCAGTTAGCACCACCTCTTAAAGTTGATTTATGGATTTGTGCAGAAACCTGATTGATCTTAGTGATCAATGTTTGGTTCCAGTCTTTTTGAGTGTAACCAGCGAAAGCAACACCACCGTTACCTGTTTTCCATTCGTTATAGTCCCACTTAGCAGTCCAAGCGGCACCTTTACGAAGGTCACGAAGGATTTCACGATCGATCTCAGCGGCAATTTGCTCAGATAATAAAGCCGTTAATTCAGCTTCAGCGTCAATGTTGTGGAAAGCTGAAACGTCTTGAGCTAATTCAGGAGACCAGCTTGCTCTTAATTTTCTTTCAGTTACAGAAACTGTTACAGATTGAAGATCAAAAGAAACTTCACCGATAGTCTCTTCAAATTCTAAAGATGCATAAGTCTTGTAAGTAACTTTGAAGTTAGCAAGAGCTAAGTCATTTGAACTGAAGTCAGCTGTAGTGAAACCTGAAGCTGCTGAATAAGATTCAAGATCAACGTTTAAGTAAATCTTACCTTCTTCATCACAGATATCAGCGAATTTATTTAAGTTAGTACCACCTTTTTGACCGTACTCAACAATACCTTTACCGTATTTCTGAGTTACAACGTTAAAGTTCTTAACACCGTTATTAGCGGTTGTGTTACCAGTGATTTCAACTTGTAAAGAAGCCAAAAATTCTTCAGTGTCCATAACGTTACCGTTAGCACCGATTAATTTACCTTGACCATCTTTGCTAAAACCAGAAAGAACAATAATTAAACTTGATGTTGTGGCACCACTGTGATTAGCAGTTGAAGTAGATGCTGCACCACTTGAGAAAGTTACAAACGCATGAGGGTTAACTTCAATTTCAGTTGAAGCACCTCTTGAGTAATCAAATAATCCTTGATCATCGTTATCACTCGCCTCATAGAAACGATCGTAAAGACTTCTTGGATCAGTGTAACCAGCTTGAGGATCAGTATCGCTCACGTTAGGGTAACCGAAAGGTGCCTTTTTAGTGTCCTGAATCTTAGGTAAGAAATAGAACAATTTACCAATTGGTAAGTTCATAGCTTGTACAGACACGATGTCGTTAGCTAATAATTTAGAGAAAACACGTCTAATGATTGGGAAAACCACAGTCTCGAAAGAACCTGAAGCATCAGATGTTGCTGCTTCGTTGATTAAAAAAGACGCTTGGTTTTCATACAATTGTGCGATGTTATCTTTTTGGTGACCGTCTAATCCGTCAAGGAATCCGAGGTCATCCCATTTTTTGATGGTATCTTCTTTGATAACACGAAGGTGCTTAAGACCGATGTTACCAACCATACCTGATTCTAATAATGCTCCCATTTTTTTAAATTTTGGTTTTATTTGTTTTTATTATTATTTTATTTTACTCATCAAATCTTTCATTCTTCTGAATTGTGGATTTTCATATGCTTTAGATTCCGCCAATACTTCTTTAGAAGATGATGTTTGAGGAGTGGTAGTGATTTTTTCTACAACTGACTCAGTAACAGGTTTTTTGGTTACTAATTCAGATTTAATTGTTTTGAACAAGTTCTTAGACTCATTCATAGTAGAAACTGAATCAAATCTCTTTAAAATATTCAATTTCTCTTGTTTAGTTGTGGAGTGTTCAGTAAAAAGACGAGTTGCATAAGCAAGATTTGCGTTGAAGACCGCAACTTCATTTAATTTCTCCTTGAATAAAACTAATGCCTTTTTATATTCGTCATTTTGTTTTTTCAATTTAGAAACTTCTTCATTGATAGAACCTAATTTATTTTTATTCATTCCTTTGCTACCGGCTTGAAATTGTGTTCCGCCGTTACCTTTTTTGTGGAATGCAAATGAACGAGCTGATTCCATTGCTTCGACTTCTTTACCGTCTTTTTCTTCCATGGCTTCTTCTTCTTTAGGTTCTTCATCCTCTTCTTCATCTAATTCGATTTCATAAAGAGTTTCTTCACCCATTTCAGAATCAGAATCAACATCAACTGTTTCATCTTCATCCATAGAAGTTTCTTCCATAGAATCTTCTTCTCCGTCAAGTTTTATTATATATTCGTCTCCGTCTAATTCAAGTTCAAGATCGTCACCATCTTTTTTAACAACCACACCATCTTCTGGTTTCATTGCTTTAAAGACTTTAAGAACTTCTTCATCAGATGCACTTGTTAAATCCATAACATCATCATCTGAATCTATAGATGAGTCATCGTCACCCATAGGAAGTTCATCATCCATAGTATCCGAATCAGAATCTGTGTCCATAGACAATTCATCACCGGAATCCATAGAATCGACATCTTTACTTAAATCTTCGTCATCTGCAGGTTCTTCCTCGTCATCAGACTCTTCTTCCGAATCATCTTCATCTTCAGGTTGTTCTGCCACATCTTTTTCTTCTTTTTCAGGTTCAGAAGTTTCATCTTCAGATCCCTCTTCTTCTGAGGTTTCTTCTTCAGGTTTTACTTCTTCCTCTTCTTCTTCTTTAAGCAATTCGTTTAGTTCTTGTTTCATTGTTGAAGCAAGTATACCTTTTGCATTTGCTTTTACAGCTTCTTCAAGAGTTTGTACTTGAAGAAGTGCTTGTTCTAAAATTGATTTTTCACTCATTTGTGTAAATTTATTTTTATATAAATATTATGGATTTGATAAAAATTTTGATTTTAATATCATAAACAAAAGAAAATCACTTATTTTGATAAAAAGTTGTCAAGTCTACCCATTAGTTTTTTCATTCTATCATCAACTATTGGTTTTTCTTGAACATCTTCTTGATATTGTTCCCTTTCAGATTGATCTTTAAAAATATATGCTCCTGGTGTAGACGGTGACGATACTAAATCAAAACAAACCAACTCAAAATCATCTTGTACAATATTTTGACCTTTAACTTGTTTTAACGATCCAACTCCTCTTGAGGAAATACCCAAAGTTGCACCATTCATTAATAACATTGCCGCTTGATCTCCTTTAGTCGAAACAATACCCATTTTTCTCCAACCTGGAGATGTAAGTAATTTTATCTTACCCATTAAAATTTTACCGTCCCACCAAGTCTCAAGGATTGAGTGTGATACTCTGTCTAAGTCTATTAAAGATGATGACGGATGATTTAATTCGTTTAGGGCACTACCCTTTTTAATTATTGCTTGGTATTTTTCGTTTTCTCTTTTAAGTAGTAATTCGGGATATATTCTACCGTTCTTATTTGGAGTGTCGAATTTTTGTAAAACAGCATAAAGAATGACTTCTTCCGAGAAGTCCATATTCTTCATTTCAGATATAACTTGTTGATTGTCTTTAGGGGATACGTGACCCGCGTCGTATTCTATTAAAATCCCTTTCCCAACTTCATTTGGTCCTAATATCTTCATTTATACTTTTATTCATATAAATACATCGATATCAGTATTATTTTTTTGATTTGTAAAAATTAAACAGTTTTTTATCTTCTAAAGCAAGATCAATTATTTTTTCGTGTATGTTTTTTATTGTTGTTTTCACCTCTTTTGACTTAACATCAAATTGATTTTCAACATATAATGTTACTTCCAAATTCATGAAAGATCTTTTTTCTAATTTAATTCCTTTAGTTCTAATATCCAAATCAACTATAGATGGTTTTTTAAAAAATTTAGTTTCGTAGTTGTATATTATCTCTTTTACTTTTCTTCTTGATCTTGATATTGTTATTTCATAATCAGTATCTGTTTCGGGTTGAATCCATGAATTTAATTTTAAATAAATTGTTTTTAAGTTTTTGTAATCCACGGTTCCATAACCAATTTTAACATCTTTGTATATTCCTAATGGAATATATTTTCCTGTCTTCATTATTTTATCATATTATAATATTTTATGGTGTAATAAAAAAAATAACTAAAAAAAACGACAAAACAAAAATATTTTTATTATATTTGTAATATAATTATTAGATATGATAATCATCGAAGTAAACAAAGAAAAGAACATTGAATCTGCTCTTAGAAGTTATAAGAACAAAGTTCAAAAATCAAGACAGATACAACAACTTAGAGAAAGACAGACGTATGTTAAACCGTCTGTTAAAAAAAGAGAACAGGTTTTAAAAGCCATATATGTTCAGAAACTAAAAAACGGTCTTAATTAAGACCGTTTTTCAATTCAGATAATCTGAAGTAATTTAATTTTGATGCTTTTAAAGAATTAACTTCCGTTTTTACATTTGTTAATTTATTAATAAACTCATCTTCTTTAGATTCAGAAATCATAGATTCTACTTTACTTAAAATATCCTCTTTTAATTCTTTTGTTTTTATTTCCAAATCTTCGTTTGATAACGATAAAATATTTTTTAATTCTTCTTTTTGATTTTCATTTAATGTGTTGTTATATAACACATTAAAATTATTAGCTAAAACCGCATGTAAAAGATTTTCATTCGCACTATAGTGTGAATTTTTATTTTCTTTAATTTCTTTCTTTTTTAATAAGTGATCAACTAATTTCTTTTTTGCTAATACCTTTTTATCAATATTATTTAAATTATCATCTTCTAATAATTGATCGACTGTTGTGTATAGGTCATTCTCATTAATTTCAATCTTTCCTAATTTTTGATTTAATGAGTTACAAAATTCTGTAATATTTTTTGATTTATTTTTTAAAACATTACTTAATTCTTCTACATATAATTTAGCAACTTCTTTGTCTTCAAAATATTTGTTTTCAATTTCTTCATAAAACAAATACATCTCTTTGAAATCTTTATTTTCCTTTATTGTCTTTAATATTTCTTTCATCTCATTTTTGTTATTAGATGAATAAGACTCAGTTAATTTAGCTAAAATTTTTGTTTTTATTTTACCGAAATTGTTCATTTTTAATCGTTTAAAATGTCGTTTAATTTATTTTCTATTTCATAAATATTCTGTTGAGCCTTCTTGACATCAAATAAATCATCAAAAGATAATTTTTCATCACCCAACATACTTAATATTTTTGATTTTTTAGATTCTGATAATGGCTCTGATTCATCTCCACCTGCAGGTGCGGGTGACGGTGCAGGCATACCACCCATATCTCCACCTGGCGCCGATTCACCTGTTGCACCTTGAGCTTCTAATTTTTCTCTTTCTTCTTCAGGTATACCATATTTCTTATCAACTTCATCAAACACACCTGAACGTTTTATAATATTTTGAGTGTTTGTTAACTCGAATCCCATAGCTCTTTCAAGTCTTTGTTGTTGTAGATCTAAGATGACTTCTGATTCACTCATACCAAGAATATTCTTCTTAGCCCATGTATGTGATACAGGTAATATACCAATTTGAGATTGGTCAGAGGTTGCGTCTTTATATAAAGTAATCTTTTCTTTCCACTGTTCAATTCTTAACAAATCAGATTGTGCAGATGGGTTAGTTAAAGATAAATTAAAATTATTTAATTCGTCTTCTAATCCCATCAAATACAAATGAACTAATGCGATTTTATTTAATTCTTGAATTAATGATTTTTGGATTCTGTTAATTGTACGAGCGAAACGAATATCCATTAATGCTAATGTTTTTCCTTCACCCACTACTTCTTCAAATCCCAAAAATGCTTTAGGTATTCTAAGAGCAGCAAGAAGTTTCTTTTGGATGTATTCAATATCAGCAATTTCACCTAAATTTTGTGCTCCCGCTAATGTTTCGATTGGGTTACTTACACCATAATCTCTAACAGGTATAAAATAATCCTGATCTACCGCCATTTGGTTATACCTCATATCAACCTGTCCATTTCTCGGATCAGGAACAACATCTCTTTTGAATTTGTTAGCAACACGTTGTACATATGGTTCAATATCTTTATCATCCATATTACCAACAAACACTTTAAATACCCTTCTTTCAGGTGCTCTTGATGTTCTATAAATTAACATAGCGTCTTCCGCTAAAAGTAGTTGTTTCCAAATTCTTCTAATTTTATCCAACATAGAAGTACCATATGGTAACTTTCTATCATCACCTAATAATCTAAAATGTGCAATTTCCCAAGCTTGAAACTCTATGTCTTTATTTTTCCATGCAAATCTTAATTCTCTACTTGGAATTTTAAGATCATTTTCCAATCCTTGTCCTTGTGTCTTTGCCGCTGCACCCTCCATTCTTTCAATCTCAATATTGGGTAATTGTTGACAACCAACAATTCCCTTTTCCTGATCAACCTTTAAGTAAACAAAATTGTCACCATACTTACATAGACCTCTTGTCCACATTTGTAAGTTTGTATTAACATCTAAAACATTGTAAAATAAATCTTCTAATACTGATTTAACTCTGTCAGAATCAGAATATACAGTTAATATTTGACCTTTTTCCGACATTGTAGTGGACTCTTCAGCATATATGTCTAATGCCGCAGATATCTCAGGAGTAAACTCCATAGATTCATAATCATAGTATGCAGATAACCTGTTTGGTTCGTAGTATACCGATTGATTATATAATGACTGATCTAATTTAGTCCACTTATCGGCAACATATTGAGATTGTTGGGCTTGTAATAATTTCTGTTGATATTCTTCTCTATTATCTGTTTTTAATAATTCGTCCTTATTAAAATTGAAAGATGGGGTATTCTCTGGTTTAATTTGACCAGGAAAACCAAACATTCTTGTCAATTTCTGAAAAACGGTCATATTTTTATTTGCCATGTATATAAATAGTTTTCTTTAATAATATAAACTTTATCTAACTATTTTTAAAGTAATTTATTTAGGTTTATTAAATAACCAACCATAATCCCTGTACATTTCTTTTGATACTTTTGTATTTTGATCTTGGTAATAGATTCCACGATTATTCATTTGCATGGAACCAACGTGATCTAAAGTCGACCCGTATGAATAAAATGATTTTTGTGGTTCATACGTTCTTTCTGATAGAGTCCAAGATTCCATCATTGCGATGTTTTTTGATGTGTTTTTTTCTAATTGGTTAAATGAAATGTCTGCAGCATATAATGCCATCGATAAACTCATAATTGCATCATCATGTGCACCTTTCATATGATCAGGTCTACCGTTTATATAAACAAATGTGTTTAATTCATTTAATAATCTGTTAGATCTAATTGCAAATCCCTTTCTAACCTGTTCTTCAAACGCTGCAATTATTTGAGTTCTTTTATTGTTAAAATTTATACCGGGAATTTTTTCCATTGTTTTTTTATTATACTCCCAAATATTTTGAGTATTAATTCCATCAATGAAAAGATTACGATAATTCATTTCTTGTAATTTTCTTGATGTTGCAATACCCATTCCTCCTGTTATATCTATTACAATAAATGCGTTATACAGTATACCCCATTTATATGCAACCGAAGCAAGATCATCGGGTGGTATTTTTCCGATATATTCTAAAACTTGTTCTCTGTCATCAAAATCAATTATATTTATTGATGAAAAGTCTTCACTATCCCCTCTACTAACGTCAACACCCATTATATATTTGTGACCTTGGATTGGTTCTTTCCATTGCCATAAAGTCCCTTGCATATACTTTTCAATCGGAACCCTTATCATATTTTTAGCGATATTTTCTTGCACCTCACCAGGTATAACACCGTCACCCGAACCTAAGAAATCACACTCTAATTCTTGAGCAATTTTACGTCTATCATATTTGAATTTCTTAGACATTGACTCAAACCATGAAGAAAATGGTTTATAACCTTGTTCTTCATATTCTTGATATTTTTCAATATCGAAATCGTACATTACTACTTCATCATCATTATATTGTTCTCTGTTTAACATATAATGAACAATATCATTACATTTAACCCATTTTAAATCTTTCGTATAACGAGGATCTTTAAACCAACGTAAATCTGTTATGTGAAAATCATTCAATTTACGAATCGCTTGATCATACACACCATAATAAATCGGATCATAACCATTTGGTGTTGAGATCAAAATAATTTTACCACCTGTAGATAGTGACGCCATAGATGCCGCCCAAAAATCCTCACCGGCTTCAATATATGCGGCCTCGTCAAATACAAGTATTGTTGGTGTATAACCACGAAGGGCGTCCGCCGATGTTGCAACCGCTTTAACTTCACAACCATTATTTAATCTAAATCTACTTTCAGAGTTTTTGTCAGGATGAAATCCGACATTAATCCATTCTGGCCACTGATCTAAGAAATGTCTTACTTTATTTGCCATTTCTATTGCGGTGTCACGTTTGTTTGCAATAATCAAAACCCTTTCAGGATTTTCAGGTTTAGCGGTTTGTAATTTTTTTGAAATCCATGCCGCTGTTACTGTAGAGACACCAGCTTGTCTATATTTTCTTGTTATATTTTCATTAAACTCTTCGTAATCTTTAATTAATTGTATTTGATCTGGAAATAATTCAAGAGGAACAAACTTTTTTTGTGTATTATCATAAGTTTGTAGATATGTTCTAAGAGCATAAGGAGCATCCTTAATTATTTTAGCGTATTCCTTTATTTGTTCTATTCTTGTATTCATATATTATAAATAGAAAAAAAGTGGTCAAATTTGACCACTTTTAAATATATTACTCTTCGTCGTCAGGTCTTCGAATACCTAAACTACCTAAGAAATCATCAAATTCATCATCATCAGTTTCATTTGATATATCGTCTAAAGTCTGATCGAATTGATCCATTGTTTCTGCGTAGTCATAGTCATTGATCTCTTGTTCAATTGCGGTATAAAGTAAATTCATTAACTGACTACCTCTTTCTGAATTTGATAATATTTCTTTCATAAAAATCAAAAACTCTTTTGCTGGTTTTTGTATTATATGTGAAAATAATATTAACTGCATTCTGTACTTGTCTTCATCAACTAATATTTCTTCAGGGAAACGATTTCTAACTCTTTCCCAAATCGCAGGACCTAATCTTAAATCCCACATTTCTTTTTCTAAAGTATCTTCAGATGATTCAACATCTTCAAAATCTGTTTCATTACCTTCCTCATCTTTTGGTCTACCTTTAATAGCAAGAACCTCCATTACTCCTTTTATCAATTCATGAACTAATATTGGAAAATTTACTGCTCTTGCGATAATTGTAGGAGGTTGGGTATTTCTATCAACAGATTCTTTTCCTCCCACATTAGATGGACCTCCTCCACCTCCCATCATCATTTTCATTGTATCATCACTTAATTGCCAATACAATGTATCATTTACTGACATTAAAATACCATATAAATTTACTAAATCTTCTGATCCTGTAATTTCTCTAATACTATCAGAAACCATATGATACATATAATGACCTTTTTTTGAGGATCCTTGTATCATTGAATTTATTAATCTTCTTTTCGCCTTTTCTAAATCCAAAGTTTCTAAATCATCGAATAAATCTTTTTCAATTTCAACCTCATCGATATTTTGATCTTCACCCATTTCTCTATTAAAATCTTGGGTTTCAATTTGACCCATTCCAACTATTTTAGCATCAAAAATGAAATCTTCATCAGTTAAACCCATCTCTTTTTTAACTAATTCAACTGCTAAATTTTGTAACTGTTCTTTGTATCTACTTTCAATATTAACAATTTTGTTATGAGAATCCATCATCATCATTGTTAAAGGTTGCATGCTACCTTGAATAGTAGACTGATTACCCAATCTTGTATATTGTCTAACCTTACTTACAACTTCTTTATATCTTGTTGACGCTAATATCTCTTGGAAATTCTTATTTGGTTCTTCACCTGTTTTAGGTAAAGGAATTTTTTTCAAAGGTGTTTCACCTGTAGAAAGTTTTCTTTCAATATCTCCGTGAGGTCTATCTCCGGTTTCGTAGTCCATTGCCATTTCATTAATAATAGACAAAAAATTTTTCTTAGTCAATTTCATTACTTTGTTTCTTTTAACGCTTTTGGTTTAGGATTTGGTCCGGGACCAGGTTGGAATGGAGTTTTTCTCGGATCTTTTTTTGGTGGTTGTTTTGTACCAGGATCTTTGGTCGGTGTTTCTGTTGGTCTTGTTTGTGGTTTTTCTTTTGGTTCAGCAGCTGTAACTATTGAATCATAAGTCATAAATTCAGGAATACCATTGTGTCCCTTTTTTACTTTTGAACCCACCTCAACATCGGAAACCTTAGTTTGAATTAATTCCATAATCTCACCTTTTGATGTAAAACTATGAAAACTATTTTCAGCTAAAGTTTTGATCCATTTTTTTGTTTCATTAACTTTATCTTCTTTTTTTGAATTTGTTTTCTTTGTTTTATCTTCTTTTTTAGGATTCTTTTTGTCTTTAGAAGATTTCACTTTTGGTGTACCCTCTGTTGTCACCTCAACATGACCCTTAGCCTTCATATCGGCAACTTTCTTTGGGTCATTAATCATTGCGTTTACTTCTTTAGCATCATTAGGATCCTTCATACTATAAACCTGAACTTGTTTAGTCACCGCTTCACCAATGATTCTTCCATGTAAATCTGAAAGTTGTTTATCACTAAATCTAACTAATGTTTTTTCTGAAAAACCTTCTTTGATTAGATTATCAATTATTTGACTTCTTTTCATATGTTTTTAAATTTTATTTCTTCTTTTAATAAATGATAATTTCTTAATTTTAATTTTTTTGTAACAGATTCAATACTATCACCAAATCTGAAAAAAATTCTTTGGTTGTCGGAATCAAAATCAAATTTTTCCCAAGCAAGTGAAATGACGCCATCAGCGGCGTCAATTACACCAAAATAATCGGAATTTTGAATTAACTCAAGTTGTAGATCTGTATTCTTTAATAACCCCACTAAATCAATAAATTCGATACTTGGGGATTTTGATACGGATGTTGCGGATGCGGGAATAGTATACCATTCTTCTATGTCAAGTTCTGTAGATTCACTAAAAATGAATTCATACTGTTTTTGACCTTTATAATCGGAACCGATTTCATTGACATAGATAAGATTCATTTTAATTGAAATATTTGCTCAATCTTTCGCTAATCGCTTGGTTAATGTCGTTTTTTATTTCATCTAAATCTAATTCTTTGATATCATCTTCACCTTCTTTCACTTTACCTAAATCTGCATAAGTAGATAAATCAATTTCATCCGCTTCAACTGGTGAATCGATAAACTCTTCTAAAGCTTTCATGGAATCATATTCACCTAACTCTTCCTCTCCTGATGGTTCCTCAGCTGGTTTTTCTTCAGGTGCAGGTTCTTCAGATGAGGGTTCTGAACCCATACCATCTTCTTCCTCACGTTCAAATTTCTTGGCAATTTCTTCTAAATCTTCAAAATCAAGTTTATCCAAATCAACAGCAGAAATAATCATATTCAAAACATATTTGATATCATCACTTTCCATTCTATCTTGTTGATCTCTTAATTCTTGACCAAGTTTACCCGCGTACTTTTGAACTTCCGCCATGTATGAAGATCTTTTTCCACCTTCTTCATCACCACCTAAATCTTTAGGTTCTCCACTATCATCACCCATAGGTGAAGACGAATCCCCACCTTCAGCAGGAGGTGGAGGAGGTGGCATTTCCGATCCCGAATCACCTGATGGTGCGGGAGGTGGAGGAGGTGTATCCATTGATGGTTCTGGCATAGGTGCTTCTTGTTGAGGTTTACTTTGTTTTAAAACATATTTTGTAGCCTCTTGAAGTTCTTCCTGTCCTTTTAGTAATTCGAGTCTTTTTAGTGCTTCAGAATATGAAGAAAATCTATTTTTATTCTTCATAAAAATCCCACCAATATAATCAAGTGATGATTCGTTTAATCCTCTTTTAACGTAATATCCATCTTTTTCTTTAACAATACCAAAAAGACCGCCATTAGTTGATTCTTTAACCAACTCGGCTTTTCTGTTATTTTGGTTGTTTCTATTTTCTTTGTAGTAAGTTAATTCGAGGATTCTTTTTATTTTCTCATCACCATTTAACTTTTCACTACCTAAAGGTTTTAAATCTGCCATTTTTTAAATATTAAGATTTTGTTATTCTTATCCTATAAATACATAGATATATCAAAAAAAATATGGGTATTTATTGTGTTAAGGACAATTTTTTATCTGTTATGATATTTTTTAATTTCAAAAGTTTTTCGATATAACCATTTCTTCTCAATAGTTTGAACGTTAAATTTTCATAAGAATATTCACCACCGGTTTCTAAACCACTTTGTCTAAATGATTTTAATTTTTTTCTTAGATCATCAATTTTATCAATTACATCAGTGTTTTTACCCTTTTTAATAAGGTTATCAATTTTTTTTGCATATTCTTCACCCTTGATCAATATCATTTTATCGTCAATTTTTGGTGTTTTTTTCTCTGGTTCAACAACCCATTTATTATTTAACACAGAATAAACCCCCGAGGAAACGTGTGGTTCATCGACATCTTGAACATAAAGTTCAACGTCATATCCTTTAATTTTAATATCATGTTTTTCATTCCAAATATTTTTTTTAGCATCAAAGAATTCTTTTACTATTGAATGCATAATAATCGAATCAGTTTTTTTTTCTTCATCTATTTCATCCATATCAATTAATATATGTAAATCAACATCAGAATATTGTGACCAATTGTAATTAGCAAGAGACCCTGTTAGTACAACATCATGTATAAAAAATTCAACACCTAATGAGTCAATAAATGCATCAGAAATTTTCATTAGACGATTTCTAACATCGTCTCTCATTTTAATTTCCTTGTTGGATATATCAAAAATTTGTGAAGTGAGCGAATCTTTAGACTTAAATGATTTGATAATTTTCTTATCCTGTCCTTTATCCTCTATTAATTCTTCAAATAGACTCATAGTGTCTTAGTAAATTTGTACTTTCTTGAGATGTTCTCATTAAAGTATTTTCCTTGTGAATCCGCCATTCTTAATTTTGTGAACACAGTCCAAGGAACGTTATTATACTCATAAATACTTCCATTATTGAATGTGATTTGTAAAACTTCAGATTCGGTGTCGTATGATGCTGATTTTAAATTTGTTGATTTGATTTCAACATGAATCATTTTTCCCTCAATTTTTTCAGTAATAATTCCCATAATTTCTTTTTTATATAATATAACAAAAATTAATGACAAAAAAAATCCCCCTTTTTCAGGGGGATTAAGTTAATTTAGAGATATCAATCTCTCCAACGTTTTCTTTTTATCAATTGGTAATGTTATACTCAACACACCGTTTTCAACTTTCCCTTCAATGTCTTTTTCTTTTACATCTTCAGGAATGTAATAGGATTTTACAAAATTATTCACAAAATAAGTGTTATCAGTTTTTTCATTTTTTTCAAATGAAATTTTTAAAACACCATCTTTTGTGGTAATTTTTAGATCCTCCTTAGTTAAACCGGGGATACTGATAAAAAGTTTATATTCATTGTCTGACTTTTTAATGTTTGTTTGAGGTGCAGACAAAAACCTCGAAGTTTCGAAAACCTTATCGAAGGTTTCAAAAAATGGATCTTTAAATAATGTAATCATACTTTACGTTTTATTAGGTTTTTATTTTACATATTATTAATTTTTTATTTTACAAATTGTAAACCAAATGTTTAAAACTGACATTTAGACATTCGTTAGATATTTTTTATGACAAAATGTCTATAATTTGTTTTTTATATTGATTTTCATTATATTTGTTTAATAACTGTAAAAATTAAAGATATGGCTGTAGATTTTTTCGAAGAGGGTCAAACAACAAACCCAAAAAAAATAAGAAAGGGTTCAAATACCCCAATACTTGATAATTTTTCAAGAGACTTAACAAAACTCGCCGAAGAAGGTAAAATAGATCCTGTAGTCGGTAGAGATAAAGAAGTGAAAAGAATTGCACAGATTCTCTCAAGAAAGAAAAAAAATAATGCCGTTATTGTTGGTGATGCGGGTGTTGGTAAATCGGCACTTGTTGAGAAACTTGCATTGATGATTAATAAGGGAGAATGTCCGAGTAATTTAATCGACAAAAGAATTGTGTCATTAGATTTAACTTCTTTAGTTGCCGGTACAAAATACAGAGGACAATTTGAAGAAAGAATCAAAGCAATTTTGAATGAACTACAAGAAGTAACTAATGTTGTTATTTTTATTGATGAATTACACACCATGGTTGGTGCAGGTAATGCAAGTGGATCTATGGATGCCGCCAACATTTTGAAACCCGCACTTGCGAGAGGTGAAATACAATGTATTGGTGCAACAACATTTGATGAATATAAAAAACATTTAGAAAAAGATTCTGCTCTCGTAAGAAGATTTCAAAAAATTATTTTAAAGGAACCCAATCAAATCGAAACTGTTAATATCTTAAATAATTTAATTGCGTCGTATCAAGATTTCCATAAAGTAAAATATGAAGATGGTGTAATTGAAACTATTGTTAAATTATGTGCAAGATATATTACTGATAGACAATTCCCTGATAAAGCAATTGATGTTTTAGATGAACTTGGTTCTGAAAAAAGAGTATCTTCTAAAGTACCTGATATAATTGAAAAATTAAAAAGGGATTCCGAAGAATTAAAAGAAAAGAAATTTCAAGTAGTAAAAAACCAAAACTATGAACAAGCGGCAAAATTGAGGGATGAAGAACGAAAAATTTTACAAAAACTTGATGATGAAAAACAAAAATGGTTGGATAAATTAAAAGATAATAAAACCCCTGTTACCGTAGAAGATGTATATGAAATCATTTCTAACATTACAGGAGTACCAATCTCTAAATTAGATACAAAAGAAACTGATAAATTATTAAAAATGGAAGACCTACTTTCCTCCAAAGTAATTGGTCAACCTGACGCAATATCAACAATATCAAAAGCGGTTAGAAGAAATAGAGTCGGTATTAAAGATGCTAATAAACCTATTGGTTCATTTATATTTTTAGGATCAACGGGTGTTGGTAAAACTCACTTGGCCAAATCTATCGCGGAATTACTATTTGGTGATCCTGAGAAGATCATTAGAGTTGATATGAGTGAATTTATGGAGAAACATAATGTCTCTAAATTAATTGGATCTCCTCCTGGATATGTTGGATACGATGAAGGTGGACAGTTAACAGAAAAAATAAAAAACAATCCATTTTCAGTTGTATTATTTGATGAGATTGAAAAGGCACACAAAGATGTTTTTAATTTACTCCTTCAAATTTTAGATGAAGGACATTTAACAGATTCGTTTGGTAGAAAAGTAAATTTCACCAATACAATTATTATCATGACCTCAAATGTTGGAGCAAAAAAAGTATCAGACTTTGGGGGTGGTGTAGGATTCGCAACATCATCATCCGAACAACAGAAATACGAAGTAAAAAAATCAATAATTCAAAAATCATTAAAACAACAATTTAATCCTGAATTTTTAAATAGGATTGACGATATAATTTTATTTAATTCGTTAAATGAAGAATCACTTAAAAAAATTATTGAAATTGAAGTCAGTAAATTAATATCTCGTTTGAAAGAAAAAAGTTACACAGTAAATTTTGATAAAACTGTTATAAATAAAATTTATGAATTAAATTCACAAGAAGAATATGGTGCACGTCCATTAAAAAGAATAATTCAAAATTTATGTGAAGACTTTTTAAGTGAAGAAATATTACGAGGTAATTTAAAAGAAAATGAAACCATAATTTTGAAATACAAAACAGATAAATTAATAATTCACAAAAAAAATTAATTAAATATTTGTTTTTTTTAAAAATAATATATATTTATATTCTTGTAGGTTCTCTTTGTCGATAACCTTTTCGTTTTTTTCAAAAGTAAGTGGAGTTGAACCCACTGAAAGACCTTTAAACCCCGACATCCTTGTTGGGGTTTTTTATTTTGGTAGTTTTTTCTTATATTTAGTATTATGAAAAAATACATTTTAATTTTGGTCATGGGTGTTGTAACAACACTTATGTCCTGTGGTTCAGGGTCAACCACAACTGAACAAACAGACTCAACAGCGGTACAAGTTGATTCAGCTGCGGTTAGTGCAAACGACTCAACAGTTTCTCAAATTCCGGTAGAAGGTGAACAAAAACCTGAAACTGAAGCTGTAAAATAATAAATGGGCCATAGGCCCATTTATTTCTATTTATACTCTATGGAATATATTGGTGATTTAATATTATTAAGAGGGTTACCTGGATGTGGAAAAACTACATTAGGTGAAGTCATTATGTTTTTACCTGGTTCTAATGATCAGAACAATGTAATATCTGCAGATGATTTTTTTGTTGATGAAAATGGTGTTTATAATTTTGATTCAAAAAAATTAAAAGAGGCACACAATGATTGTTTGTTAAGGTGTGTTGATAGAATGAAAAACCAATTAGTTAAAATAGTAGTTGCAAATACATTTACACAGGAATGGGAAATGGAAAAGTATTTTGAAATTGCCGATAGATATAATTATCGTGTACACACTGTTATAGTAGAAAATAGGCACGGAAGTAAAAATGTTCATGACGTACCTAATGATAAAGTTGAAATTATGAAAAATAGATTTGAGATCAAACTATTATGAGTAAATTTGCATCTTCTTTATTAAAAGGAATGTATCCCGAAAATAAAAAAAATTTTGTTAGATTTATTAGAAAAATATTACGAAAGTGGTTTGGTACACAAACAAAATCACCCGACTCTTGATTTAACTATTTGGAATTATTCTCCAAAAGTTCAATACGAAAGATTGTGGGATGATATTACATTACAATGCCGCGGGTTGGTTACTAATTCAAAAGGTGAAATTATTGCAAGACCATTTAAAAAATTCTTTAACTACGAAGAACATAAACCAGAAGATATACCACATGAACATTATGAAGTGTTTGAAAAAATGGATGGGTCTTTAGGTATTCTTTTTAATTATGAAAATGAATGGATTATGGCGACTCGTGGTTCGTTTACATCACCACAAGCAATTAAAGGAAAAAAAATTTTAGATAAAAAATATGATATTAGTGCATTAAGAAAAGATAATACATTATTATTTGAAATTATTTATCCTGAAAATAGAATTGTTGTTGATTATGGACAAGAAGAAAAATTAGTTTTACTTGGTGGATTTCATACAAAAACAGGTGATGAAATCCCTTACAGTTCATTATTTTACATGACTGAATGTGGATTTGAATTAGTTCGTATTTGGAAGACTTGGGACGAAGATTGGAAAACTCTTCAAAAGGAAATATCAAAAGAAAACGAAGGTTATGTAATTCGTTTTAAAAGTGGTTTTCGCATGAAAATCAAGGGTGATGAATATGTTAGACTTCATAGAATTTTAACAAACATATCTAATAGAGATATTTTTGAATATGTTAAAGAAGGTAAACTATTAGATGAGATACTTGATAAAGTTCCTGATGAATTTTACAATTGGGTAAAAGATACTAAAGAACAATTCGAACAACAATTCAAGACTATTGATTTAGAATATAGATTAATTTTTAAAAATATTACCGAAAGAAATAATATAACCGATAAAAAAATGTTCGCACATTATGCATTGAGTTACACCAATTCGTCTATTTTATTTGCAATGTTTGATAATAAGGAATATAAACACATGATTTGGAAAATAATTTATCCAAATTATTCAAAACCATTTAAAAATGATAAAGAAAATTAATGTTTATTTAGATGATGTTAGAACACCGACTGAAGGCGATTGGACCGTTGTTAGAAATTATGATGAATTTGTCAATTTAATAAATTTTCATGGTATCGAAAACATAGAGACAATATCCTTAGATCATGATCTTGGCGAAGGTGCCATGGTAGAATATTATACTAACGTAAAAAATAATTTCATACTGGATTATAATAATATAAAGGAAAAAACAGGATACGATTGTTGTAAGTTTTTGGTTAATCTAAGTATGTCCAAAAATATCATCCTACCTCAAATCTACGTTCATTCTGCAAATCCAATAGGTAGTGCAAATATGATGGGGTATATTAACAATTATCTAATGAATCAAGGACAACCTCAAACGTGTGTTAGGGTGAAAATTGCACACGTTATTGACGAAAGTCACCAGATTTCACCAGAGGCCAGAAAAGCTAAATGGGATAGAAGTAAAAAATAATTTTTTTTATTTAATACTTTTTATATTTTTGTTTTACACTTTTTAAACCATCGTATATGCCAACTAAACAAGACCAATTTTTCAAAAAATTAATCATTAAAGGAAAGTATAATGATTTCAAAGATTTTTATGATGAAAATAAAGAAACAATTTATAAGTCAATCATAGAAGTTTTTCAAGGATTTAAAAATTCAAGAAAAAAAACTTTATCATTATACATATCGGCAAAAATTAAAGGATTAGAATGGGACACCGAATTTAACTTTAAAAAAGAAGAATCGATAATTTTAAAGAGAGATCTAATGCCTTATTTTGAATCTAACGAGGATTATGAAACTTGTTCTGAAATAATTTCTTTAACAAAAGACTTGACAAATTAAAAAATAATTTCTATATTATAATTGTATCGAGAGGTACATTTATTGTTTTTTGTCAACCCCCCGACGTTTTAACGTTGGGGTTTTTTTATAATATCAATCTACTTCCTATCAATATGTTGTGTAATAATGGTGACTTCGGCATCGTACTACCATTTAATTTATAATTTATACCCATACCAAATCTCTTACTTATTTTATAATCTAATGACGCCCCAATCAAAAATCCAATGTGTTTATTTACTAATGTTTTACCCGTTGTCGAGTTGTAACTTATTGGTGATAACAAAATAAAAGATTGTGGAGATATTGTTAATTTTTTAGAATATGTATATGGTTTTGTCCAAAAGGCGACTGATGAAGTAATCATATTATATTCCTTTCTATTTTTTTCAGTATTGTTAATTAATAAATTAACGACCCCGACATTGTATCCATATGTACCAAACTTAGGATCCGGTTTAACATACGTGTACGACATTAGGTTCATGTAATTACCATCCAAGTAGGCAAATGTGGTACCATAAGAATGAATTGCACTTAAATTACCATCAACAAATTGTGTTTTTGTATACCCACCTCCTAATGCAAATTGTTTCAAATTACTCCATATCATTCCATTTACTGAGAAAGTTTCGTCACCAGCCATACTTGCCCTACTCCAACCTAATCCTAAAATCATATTAACTTTATTATCAGGATTTTGTGCTGCGGTTAAATCTGATGCAAATAACATCGGGTTTAAATTTCCATTTTTCTTTTTTTCTTCTTTCTTCTCTTCTTTCTTCTCTTCTTTTTTTTCTTCTTTCTTTTCCTCTGATTTAGACTCTTCTTTGTTTTCATCAGATTTACTTTCAGATTTAGATTCTTCTTTTGATTCGGATTTAGTTTCAGATTTTGATTCACTTTTCTGTTCTGACGATGATCCACCACTTTCTGATTTGGTTTCAGAAGACGATGAACTACTTGATCCCGAAGAAGATGATGAGTTTGAGGATGATGAACTTGACGCGACTGGTGTTGATGATGTTGCACCTGTACTTGCCGATGATGATGCTGCCGATGACGCGGAACTACTTGCCGCTGAACTTGCAGATGAAGAGGCTGCCGAACTTGCGGCAGAAGAGGCTGCTTGTGATGCCGCCTGTGAAACGGTATTTTGAACTGTTTGTTGTACTACTTGACTTGTTGGACATGCCATAGAATTATACTGTGCATATACGGAATTTAACCAACTCTGAACTGTTCCATTGACAACTTCTGTTGGTGAAAAAACTCTTGTTTGGTTATAAAAAGAGACCACAGAATTACCATTAACAAATGTTGTTGTTACTGTTTTTATTTCACCGGTACATTTATCCACATAAGTTTGGGTATAAATTTGCCCACTTACTTTTTTTGTAAGTAGGCAAATAAAAATTATTAATATTAAACTAAGATATTTTTTCATTTTAGAAATTAAGTCCCAAACCAAATTGGACATAATCTCTTATAGGATCGGCATCCACTTTAATGGTAAAGTTTTTTATATCGTGCATTAAACCAACCTTTGCTGTTATGAAATTTGAATTTGATTTTGGGAAAGTAATTTCACCTAATGCGTCCTTACCTCTCCATCTAATAACCTCTTTACCAAATCCTAACATAGTGTGGAATCCGGTTCTTTTATGTCTAACACCACCACCTAAATAAATTGTTCTTTCTTTTCTTAAATCAGATATAAGAGGAAAATCAACTCTATTTATTGTTCCATTCGGAAAAAATGTAGAACGATCAGGTTCATAAGTAGATACAAAGTCCATGATAAAATACCCTTTATTACCCATTGAAAAATAACCACCAATTTGTTCATTTGTCGTTTTATGTAGACCAAAACTAATAACTGGTTTCTTACCTCTAATAGTATCTCTCTTTCCATCATCGTACACATAAACTCTGGCAGGTTGTCTATAACCCCAATCGTTTAGATACCACATAGGAGACCAATAGTTCCATCCAAATCCAGGTGCACCCCACAAATCCCATCTATTCCATCCCCATCCATTCATTAACCATGGATCTCTAACAATAATATTTGAACCTGGTTTTGTTCTTAGAGGTCTATCATACCCTCTTGATGGTTCGTTTCTCCATCTACTAACGTCGTTTCTTTGTGGAATTGATTGTTGTATTGATGGTATAGACCTTTGTGGTGTAGGTGGATTACTTCTCCAATTACTAACTTGAGAAAAAGTTAATGTTGGGATTAAAAATAAAAAAAATAATAAGTTTTTCATTTTTGTTTAATTTTTATATATTCCTTTTTTTATCATTCTATCCAAAATTCTGGCACATGCAATATCTAATGCCTTCTTTGTTGCAATAGAAATCGTTGATTGATTAAATTTCATTTCATCTACAGTTGCATCTGATAAAATTGTTAATTCCCTCGTGGTTTTTGCCTCACCTAAACCAGATGCTCCGAATACTACTCCCGTTTCTGCATCAGTAAAACGAACCTGTAAACCTATACGAGTTACCATCATATTCTTAACACCATCTTTTAGGTTTACGGTTTCATCTTCCGATACTGAATAATCGTAACATTCAATCGTTACAAAGTATTTCGCTAAGTTGATTTTTCCTCTACCATCTAATTTATTTTCAGAAATACCGGCTTGAGATGCTTGGAATTGTTTAACCATTCTGTTTTTAATTTCTGTTTTATCTTCCGTAAATTTGAAACGATTAAGATTTTCCAAATATTCCATTGAAATGTTTGCCACCCCCAAACCAACTCTTTTTTCTTTGAGTTCTGGATACATTTCATACATTTCATCTGAAATACCACACTTTAAAATTTGAATTGGAATTTGAGGTCCATCATAATCTAAAAATTGTGAGATATCTATTGCGGTTTCAAATGATGCTTTATATTGTTCTGTTTGTGTTTTCCCAATAGTTTGAGAATAAACTGATATTTGTACTAATAGTACAAGAATTGATGTAAAAATAAACTTGTTCATAATATTTGTTTAATTATAAATATTAAAAAAGGGGGTTTAAAACCCCCTTTTTAATTATCCTTCATTTACTTCTTCATCTTTTTTGTTGTGTTTATTGTTTATATACTTGTCTACCGAGGCGATACCAAAGGCACCAAGTGTTATAACCAAGAAACCATCAAAGATGAATTCATTTATTAAAAGTTCTTTACCTAACCAACCTGTTACAAGGTCAATTACAAGTGCAAGAACCATACAAATAAATGAAGCAAAACCAACTACCGATTTTTCGTTGATTGTGTTGTTGTCGTTAAATAATTCTTTAAAGAATCCCATAATTTGTGTTTTTGTGTTGTTTGTTTATTAATTACCCTTCCATATGGTCATCAGGATCAGGGTCTTTTATTTTTCCGCATTTAAGACATTCAAGATCACCATCACCATCTGAATCACCCCAGATGTGTTCACATTGTCTATGTTTAAAATATTCGTCAATTTTACCATCACCATCAAAATCTAAACCGTCCATTACACCGTCACCATCCTCATCAATTTCAACACCTACTTTTGTTTTAGGTTTGAAAGGGGATTCGGTATGTTGTGGATTATTTGGTTCTGATACCACGGATTGAACTTGTGGTTCTGATTGTGCTTTTGAAATTGCAGTGGTAAATGATTCTGGAATTAATGGAGTATTGTTTGGAGGTGTCACTGGCATATCAGCAGTATTACTTAATGATGTACCATCTTCCTCATCCATTTTCTGAACTAACATCTTATCCTTATCAGTATCACTAAACCAATAGTCGATGATTTTACCATAAGAACCAATAAAGGCTCCTAATAACAATAATAGAAGTTCCTTCCATTCACCACTAATTGCAGTATTTCCGATGATTGCACCGAATATACCCATAATGATTACCATAAATCCACCTAAAACAATAGCCGTGATGAACCATCTACGTTTCATCATACTACCTAATAATTCTCTAAATCCACTTGGTTTTTGTTCCATATTATTTACCATTTAGGAGCTTCTTCTTTAAATTCATCACCTTCTTTTTTCTTAACCGATTTGGATGTCGGTTGCACAGGTGCAACTGATTTTTCTTTGATGATTACAGTCTTTCCTCCACTTGCAGCTTGTTGTTGAGTTTGTGAATTTGTTATGTTTATTACAGGTGCAGGTGCGGCTGCAGGTGCCGCATCTTTATCACCACCACCAAATAGTGTTGTTATCCATACACCACCTGCGGTTACTACAGTACCGGCAACTCCGACAATTGTCTTTTTAAGACCTGACCAAGTGCCATCATTTGTGCT
>JACCDW011924651.1_pt1 | contig 47830 bp, 43 predicted proteins | sample 7449781 | NCBI WGS metagenome assembly JACCDW01 (sample SAMN15323449, study PRJNA562643) | freshwater metagenome | isolation source: river surface water | place: USA:Blue River Watershed | collected 2017-08-18
AGCCCAGCCCCAGCCCCAGGCTACCCAGCCCCAGCCGGCTGGAGAAAGCCTCGCCGACATCGACGACCGCATCAAGCGGATGGAGGCTTCCATCGCCGGGACCAAGAGTCCCGCCAAGCTCAAGGAAAAGCAGGCCCAGCTCGACGCCCTGAAGAAGAAACGCGATGAGCTCACCCAGCAGCAGACCGCCCCTGCTGCGCCTCAACAGTCGGCAATGCCGACCGATAACGCCCAGCAGACCCAGCAGACCCAGCAGCCTGAGCAGAAGAAGGGCGCGCTGGAACAGCTTGAGCTGGACATCGATGACCAGATCAGGGGCTTCCGAGGCCAGGGCAATCGCCTGGACATCTCCACCGTCCCGGCCCTGGCCACGCTCTACGCTGCCAAGGGTGCCATCAAGCTGGCCAAGGGCGTCCGGGATAAGGCCGCCTGGACCGCCGAGATGATCAAGGAGTTCGGCGATGAAATCAAACCGCACCTCGAGAAGATCTGGAGCCGTGCGCTCCAGCTCACGGACGAGAGCAAGATCCGCTCCAGCGTCCAGGACCTGCTGAAGCCCAGGGTCAAGGTCGGCTCCGCTACCAAGCAGGAGATCGGCAACCAGTTCACCCAGCGTAACCGCACGGCTCCGGAAGGCATCCTCGACCATGCCAACCCGGAACACCAGGCCGTCATGGCTACGACCATCGCGGATGAGGTCGAGGACCAGATGAAGCGTACCCAGGCAGACGTCGAGTGGTACGAGAAGTCCATCCTCCGCAGCATCCAGATTGCCAACAAGATCCTGGGTGGCGCCCTCAACGACAAGAAGAACGAGTTCATCTACAAGCTGATGCTCGCCCTGAACAGCAATGGTCAGGCGGTGATGCCCAACACCGAGCGAGCCATCCAGCAGACCGAGCTCTGGCTGAAGACCGGCAAGTTCGACGACAAGTCCACCTGGGGTGGAGACGCGGCCCCGGCCATCAACGGCTCGCTCCGCATCGCCCAGGAGCTCATCGCCAAGATCGGCGTCGAGAAGTTCGCCGAGTTCCTCCGCAAGACCCAGACGGTCGCCGAGGTCAACGCCTTCATGGCAGCCAACGGATACCCCGACTTCAAGGTCGGCGGTATGAACATGGGCGACCAGGCGGTCGGCTCCCACATCTTCGGACCCAAGATTGGTTCGTTCTTCGCCAACGTCGACGGCAACACCGACCCCGTCACGATGGACACCTGGTTCACCCGCGCGATGAACCGCATCGCCGGTAACCTCACCCTGCCCTCAGTCTCGTCCTACCCGGCTCAGATCCAGCGAATCCTGGACGAGGCAAAGAACGCCGGAGTCCGAGTCCCCAAGGCGGTCCGGGATGACGCCAAGAACGTCCTGAAGCTCCTTCGTCAGATGGAGAAGATGTCCCCTGAGGAACGAGCCAAGATCAATCCTTACGACATCATCAAGAAGGACTCGCCCCTCTACAATTTCGCCAACGACATCTTCAAGGCCTATGAGGCCAGCGGTTGGAAGAAGGAAGGCGACAAGAAGAACCGCACCCCCAGGGACCTTCTCAACCTGGCTTCCAAGGCTCTCATCGAGAACGTCGAGAACTTCGACGAAGCCCCCGGTTCCGGCGCCCAGCGCGCGAACTTCCTCAGCATCATCCGTCAGGCCAGCGAGATCCTGAAGTCCCGCGGGATGGAGATGAACAACGCTGCCATCCAGGCCGTCTGGTGGGGTCGCGAGAAGATGCTCTGGGATCACCTGGGTCAGCGTCGCGCCCTGGGCAAGAACGAGGCGTTCGACCTGGCCGCTGAAGCCATCCACCAGCAGAAGTTCGGCAAGCCCTCCGGAGTGATGGACGGCAACAACGAGGTCACCGCATTCGCCGACGCCAACGCCCAGGGCGGTATCAGCCCTGAGATCCAGGAAGCCATCGATGCGTTCATGAAGATGGCCGGCAAGGCCATCACGACCAAGCAAGCCATCGATTTCCTCAAGCAGCAGATGAAGGGCAAGACCCTCAGCGAGGAAGCCAAGAACTCCCTGGCGCTGCTGGAACAGATCGCGAACAGCTCCAAGGCCGACTTCCCGTTCAAGTGGGTCGCGGACAAGCTCCGCGTCACCCATCCGGTCACCGGCAAGTCCGGGTCCATCGGTGGATTCTTCCACCCCAGGTCCGGCGTCATCGAGGTGTCAATCCCCCTGCTTCTCCTGAAGCGCGCCAGCAACGACCCCTGGGGTCGCATGGCGTACATCATGGCCCACGAGATCGTCCACTCGCACACGATGGACCGTCTCCAGAATGACTATGAATTCGAGTCCAAGGTCAAACAACTCCTGAACATCGTCCGCGCGGAGATGAAGAAGCTCCACGGCGATGACTACATGAAGACGATGGGAGACCTTGGATACGGTCTAACCAATGCTGCCGAACTGCTCGCGGAGGGCATGACCAACCGTGAGTTCCAGAAGATCCTCAACTCCATCCAGATGCCGGCCGGCGGTAGGATTGAGACTCAGGTGAAGTTCCTCCTGGAGACCAAGGCTAACGACCCGAAACTGTCCGACGCGACTAGGAAGAAGTACCAGAAGAAGATCACCGTCTGGGATGCCCTCAAGTCCGCCATCCAGGCTACGCTCGCCAAGATCGGTATCACGGTCAACAAGGACACGATCCTCGAGGAACTTGCCGACCTGTACGCGGATACCGCGCAGCAGCAGGACAAGGACACCCCCAACGACGGAAGCCGGTCTTACTACAGGGACAGGAATAATTTCAACACTCGCACCGACTCGACCTACTACGACATCACCGGTCAGCCTAGGCCGACCATCGCCCCCAGGGTTGAGGATGATGAGGGCTACCGCGGAAGCCACAAGGCTCCGGATGGGTCAAGCGGAGAAGGCTCGCTTGACGCTATGGACAGAACCTACCCCAAGGACATCTATGGTCCGAATGGGGCGCGGTACTATGGAGCTCGGCGATCCGACGATTCGTTCGTCCATAGGCTCATCCAGTCTGTCCGCGGTAAGCCGGACGCTAAGGTAAAAGTCTATCGCGCCGTCCCGAAAGGCTCGACCGCCAAGATCAACCCAGGTGACTGGGTGACGCCCTCTCGTGCCTACGCTGAAGAGCATGGTGCCAGGTTCGACAAAGGGTTCGACATCATCGAGCAGGAGGTCCGGGCCGGCGACCTGTACACGGAAGGCAACAGCCTCCATGAGTTCGGCTGGAGTCCCAAGAAGGACAACACCGGCACGTCCAGGCGCGAGGCTCCCAAGGATCGTGAGCATCTCCGCGGTATGGCTGACGACGCCATCCGTGACCTCATCCGCAATGCCGAGATGGATGGCGAGAAGGTCACCGTCCGGGACGTCCTGGACACCATCGCCAACTCGGACAGCGAGTACTCCGAGGTAGCTAGAGAACTGCTCCGCGGTGACAGCACCTCGCTCGACCTGGAAATCACGTCCAACGAGGAAGCCAGCGGTGGTCATTGGATGCTCAACGCCAGCAAGAGCGTCTTCGGCCCCAAGGCCGATGAGAGAGTATTCATCGGAACCGAGCAGGACGTTGAGCGGACTGCCATCGAGGAGATCCTCCACGCCCTCACCGCCACCAAGGTCCCGCACGACATGCGGGAGATGTTCGCAAGGCTTCGTGCTGCTGAGGACGCCGACACCTATGTTGAAGAGGATGTCCAAGAAATCGTCGCAAAGCAGTACGTCCGTCATGGAAACAATGAAGCCTGGAGGAAGATCTGCGAGGCTTGGCTGGCTCTACGCAAGGAAGTCGGCCCAGAAAAAGCCAGCTCCGGATACCGAACCAGGGATCTGTTTGAATTCATTCCTGGCCTGATCCTGAACAAGGAGGTCGGTGACGTCCTGTCCAAGCTCCAATCCCAGTTCGGCAAGACCTGGGTCAAGAGCTTCATCGACGCCATCCGTCGTCTCTTTGGGTTTTCCAAGAAGGCGATGGATTCGATGTTCGGCACCGCCCTGGAGTCAGTCGGCAGCCTTGCCATCAACAATCGCACCTTCACCGACGAAGGCCGGAACGAGTACGCCAAGGACGTGTTCGGCCAGGAGTACGACGAGTCCGCGGACAAGAAGGACGCGGACACGAACTACGTTGCAGGGTTCGGCGCGACCGACGAGGAAGACCGCAAGGCTCGCATCGCCGAGTACGAGGACGCGGTATCCAGGGGCACCAGCATCTTTGAAACCAGGGCCGTGAAGTCATTCCTGGAGGCCAACGGGATGACCGAGGCCGACGTCCAGAAGCTCACCCTAGAGGAGTTCGTCAACGCCAACGAGAAGGGCAAGGACAAGAAGGAGTGGCACGAGGGCAAGCCCAGCGCGCAGCGCGCGGCCATCATCAAGCTCTACAACCAGAGGTTCAAGACCGGCCAGGCGGTCGCATTCGTGGCTACCCACGGCACCGCAAGTTCAGACCACCTCCGCACCCGGTCGTTCGACAACGAAACCCTGGGCGAATCCACCGGCGCTCCGTCTGCCGGTGAAGGCCACTTCCTGGCCGGAACCCAGTTCACCAGCGGTGGATACGGCAGCGGATCTGAGACCGCCCCCATCCGTCTGGACTCCAGGGGTGGCATGTCCGCGTCCGAGTACAAGCAGAAGTTCGACGAGATCATCGCCCAGCGACGCAAGGAACTGAAGGAGCTGGTCGCATTCTGGCATGGTCTTTTCCCGGAGAAGTCCAAGGACAGGTTCCCTCTTCATGCGTCTTCTACCGACACCTCGTTCTCGACCGACGACTTGATTGACTCGGATACCCTCCCCAGGGACAGGCACGGGCAGACCATCATCGGTGGCGTGTTCGACACTCAGAAGTTCACCGGTGGCCGTTACAGCAGAATCAGCACTGATGTTGACACGAAAAAATCCAATGCCCAGCGCCGTAAAGAGATGGAGATGGCCCAGAAGATCGCGGCCGAGGTACTGGCGTCCTTCCCCAATGAGAACGAGGTAGGACAGAGCGGTTCTCCATTCCAGATGGTCCCAGGAGTCCGTGAGTTCTACAAGGACATCGCCGATGGTCAGCCGTATGGTCAGGCCAGGGACAAGTGGCTTCAGACCATCTTCAAGTACATGCAGGAGCAGCTTGCTTCCAGCCTGAAGAACTCGACCCCGTACAACTACGCAAGCGGAGCCGTTTATCTTGACGATGCCACCAGGGAGATGCTCGGCATCGCCAACATCAAGTACTACCAGGGCAGGATTGAGATCAAGCCCTGGACGAAGCCAGGGCAGATTGATGCCGGTGACGGCAAGTCCATGAAGCTGGACTTCCACCCGGAGTCCCACGCAATCGAGGCGTTCATCCAGGCCAACGGCATGCTGGCGAACGTCCGGTTCAACCAGGGGCTGATGGGTATCGGCAGCCTCGCTGCCTACAGGGATGAAGCCAAACCCGGTGGCATAGCGGATCGTCGGTTTGACATGCCTGGCCGTGAGAACGGAGGCATGCAGTCCAGGTCCATCGTCGTCCTGAAGAACCCCTTCGTCAAAGACTTCAAGTTCGCCCAGTACCGCGAGGAGTCGTTCTTCAGCCTGATGGAGAAGGCCAAGAAGGCCGGCCACGATGGCGTCATCTTCCTCAACGTGATGGACGCCAACGGAGAGGTGTTCGGGGTCGAACACGCGATGGACAACATCTACGCGGTGTTCCCGGAGAACACCAATCAGATCGCCTACCTGGACGACACCGCCGACCTCAAGCCGGCCTTCCGAGACAAGGACCAGGGTGGGGTGTTCTTCTCCCCCAACAGCCCGGTCACGGCGAACTCCCAGGGTGAGGGCTGGTCCAAGAACGAACCGGAGGTCGGTCGAAAGATCATGAAGTACCTCCGCGAGGGTGGCGGCCGAAAGACCGCTCGTGGTCTTCTCCAGGCCGTGGTGGACGCCGGTGGCCGCAAGGCCAAACTGGCAAAACTCCTCCTGGAGATCGGAGACAAGGAAGGTCTGGATACCGAGGCTCGCGCCCACGGTCAGACCGGTGGTCAGTACGTCGTCGATCACAAGCCTTACATCCCGACGAATGGCCGTAGCGACATCCTCTACATCGGGGACGAAAGAATCGACCTGGTCGAGATGGCTGCGATGGAAGAGGTCATCCACGCCCTGACCACCCGCAAGCTCCTTGAGGAGACCGGCTACATGGACGCGTCGAACTCCAGTCCATATGCCGATCAAGATATCCCCCTGGGGAAGACCGGCATATTCGACAAGGGATTCCGTGACAGCCTTGCAAAGATGTTCAAGGATATCGAACAAGGCGGAACCATCGATCTTTCCGATAACCCGAGAGGCTGGAACTTCTCTCGCAGCAAGGAGTTCTACATCCTTGCATATGCCCACTACGCTGCCTTCAAGAAGCTGAAGCAGACCAACCCGGAACTGTTCAAGACGAAGCTCGAAAGGCTTGGATTCACCTACACCAGCGTGCTGGCAAAGGACCTGACCCCGGATGAGTTCGCAAAGCTCTACCGGGTGAAGGACTTCTCTGAGTTCGTGGCCGGCGTTCTCCTCGATCGACAGATGCAGGAGCTCCTCAAGGGAATCAAGAACCCGTTCAGCAAGCCATGGTCTAAGATTTCTGACTTCTTCCAGTTCATCATCGATACGGTAGCCAACTCTCTCGGCATCAAGACCGACAAATCCGACAGCCTCTACAAGGCCGCCATCGAGGCTACCGCCAAGGTCGCAGCCAGGGACAGGTTGATCTCGGCGACGGAAACCCTGGAGAGCGTTCTTCCTCCATACAAGGGCTGGAATACCGTCAATGAGAAGATCAGGCAGGGTGAGGTCGAGGCCGACGCCGATACCGGTGAAATCAAGTACTCCAGCACCATCGACACCCCAGCCAAGCGTAAGGCAATCCTGGCGAAACTCTCCAAGTTCCAGGGCGACCAGGCCCCTGGCAAGCCCAAGGTCATCGGCGCGTACACCTACCGCGGTGACATGACCCTGGTCGTGCGACAGGGTGCTTACACCCCTGAGTTCGACAACTTCGTCAATGACGGCAGTTCCAGCAACCGAGCAGGATCTCCCCTGTTCCACGTCGCCGTGTTCGACAAGGACGGCAATGAAGTCGGCTATGCCGAGGGTCAGCGTGACTTCGGACTGTATGGTCTGCACGTGACCGAGGAACACCGTGAGAAGGGTATCGCCACGGACATCCTCCGAGCCTGGGCGCGCGAGAACGACCAGACCGAGGAAGATAGTTCAAGGTACCTTCCTGGAGCTTGGACCATCTCGTACCACGACGCGTCCCCTGGCCTCGACGAGGACAATAACATCGACGGAGCCACGTCAAAGGCTCTGCGGAAAGCCGTCGGAACCGAGAACGTCTCGAGCGCAGCCAATGGCGGTGGCGCTGAAAGCGAGTTTAAGATCACCAAGAAGGTGATGGAAGCCCTGGACCAGTGGGCCAAGGAGACCCTGTCTCCCAAGCGACTGAACTCCATGAACCCGGAGATCGTCGCAGCCCTCGTCTGGCAGACCGCGCGCGAGATCGGCAAGGGCATCGCCAACTTCGCCGCCTGGGCCAAGAAGCAGAGCCAGCAGTTCGGTCAGTTCCTCAGCCAGTCCGACCTCCGTCAGATCTGGGGCAAGGCCGTCCAGCTCGCCCGTCACCCCTATGACTGGGCGACCCTGCGGTACTTCACCGTCATCGGTGACAAGGCCTGGCAGCTCTCCGACCGTGCCAAGGAGGATGCTGCCAACCGCGTCGGCAAGGACTCCAGCGCCCTCCGGGTCCTGGCGAGCGCCGTGTTCTCCCGCCCCGGACCCGACGCCATCGCGTCCGGCAAGGACGTCCCGACCCTCATCAAGGAAACCAGGACCAAGCTGGGCAACTTCTACTCTGGCATCCTCACCAGGTTCGCCGACGAGTTCTCCCAGAAGAACGAACAGCAGTTGCGTGACTGGGACCGCAACTTCATCCGCGCCGTCCGCGGCCTGATCCCGATGCCCGGTGGCAAGCTGGGCCAGGCGGTCCAGGAATACCGCCAGCTGATGAAGGCGATGCGCCTGGAGATGAAGGCGGTCGGCATCGACATCGGCGACCAGGGTGACACCTACTTCCCCCGAGTCATCAGCCAGGACGCGGTCGCCGGTCGTGAGACCGAGTTCATCCAGGCTGCGGTGGACGCCTTCAAGGCATACGACACCCGGGAGGGCAACCCCCTCAAGACCGACGCCGAGTACGAGAAGGCAGCCCAGTACTGGCTGGATCGCATCCAGTTGGGAGCCGACGAGGAACAGGTCGCCAGCATCTTCAGCGACAGCCAGGACTCCAACAGCGCCGACTTCCTCAAGACCCGCAAGTTCAACGAGGCTGAGGCCGCGCTCCTCGACAAGTTCTACTCCTACGACCTGGACCGCATCACCAAGGGCTACATCGCCAGGGCTGCCAAGCTCATCGAGATCGCCCGTAGGTTCGGCGCTGAAGGCCAGGTCTTCAAGAAGCTGATGGGTCAGCTCCAGCAGGATGGCATCCCCAAGGAGATCCGCGACGAGATGGCAAAGTACGTCCGTCAGTCGGTCGGTGCCGGAGTCGAGCGCCACAGCAACCGCGTCGCCACCTTCCTGGACTGGAGCAACGTCCTGACCGCCCTGGTGTTCATGGGCAAGTCCGGCCTCAACAACCTGGTCGAGGGCGTGTCATTCGGCGGTCGAACCCTCAACCCCCTGGACGCCCTGCGTGGTCCGGTGATGACCTGGTACTACCTGGCTCGCCAGCTGGGCGAGGTCAGCCCCGCCAAGCAACAGGCCATCCAGCGCCTGAAGAACAAGAAGGTCGGCCTGAAGAAAGTCCTGAACCAGGTGATCGCCGAACAGCTCGGACTCATCCACAACGAGATGGAGCGTTCATTCGTCAACGCCCATTGGGAGTACATGGAGGACGAGGAGCAGGGCAGCCCGTTCGCCAAGTGGCTCATCAACCGGGCGTACAAGGCGAACCTCGCCAATGCCACCGAAATCGCCAAGCGCAACGCCTCGGTCGCCCTGGCTCGCCTGGCCCTTCGGGACAACGCCTTGTTCCACCAGGGTCAGCACAAGATGCAGAAGCTCTTCGGGAAGTTCGGTTTCAACACCGACGCCAAGGAGTCTTCCGCGATGGTGTTCAATGAGAACGGCATCCCGGCTGCGATGCACGACCAGTTCGCCCAGTTCGTCATGTCCCTGGACGGAATGGACGACGCCACTTACGTGGCGACCGTCTTCGGCAGCGATCCGATGGCCAAGTACTACCGCCAGGCCATCGGCATGATGTCGGCCGGCATGGCGATCCAGCCCTCCCGCGCCACCAAGCCGGAGTTCCAGGACAACGCCATCGGCAAGCAGCTCCTCCAGCTCCAGAACTTCAGCTACGGTTTCGGTTCGGTCATCAACAACCGCGCCTGGTCCCTGGTGAAGGAGTCCGGAAACCTGATCGCCAAGAGGGCAATCCTGGACCGGCTCCGGTTCGGTGTTCCTGCCCTGATCACTGCGGCCCTGTCCACGGCTGCCTTCTATGGCCTCAAGGAACTCTACTCCATCCTGTTCCCCAGCGATGGATGGGACGAGCGGAAGAAGAAGTCCAACGAGGAGAAGGCCTTGGATGCCCTATCCTACGCCGGCTGGCTGGGACCCAAGTTCGAGATGGTCTACAAGACCATCCGACGCGGCCAGGCCCCTGGCGGTCCTACCGTCGCCGCAGTCGTCGAGGGCGCCAAGACCGTCGGAGACTACGTGTCCAAGGACACCGTCTCTGCGGATCGCCGTATGGCGAAACTGGGCTTCAACATGGGGGTCAAGCCGGCCGTGGTCGGCACGGCCTCTGCCATCGGTGGACCAGTAGGCATAGCCGGTACCATTGCCGGTACCATGAGTGGCCCTAGGGACGCGTTCATCGATGAGGTGGGTGGCAGGAAGCCCGACAAAGGAAAGGGTTCTAGCGGAGGTGGGGGTCGTTGACTGATTGACACCCTATAGATGACCCCCAGGCTATCGCTATGTCCTACATCATCGTCTCCCTCGTTTTCCTCATTATTGGCGGTGCCGTCGGTTTTTTCGCCGGCGTGAAGAACGCTAACTCCTCTAAGGTCGCCAAGGCCAAGGAGGTAATCGACACCATCCAAAAGTGAACTGGCTTACCCTGGCCCTGGTCATCTTCCTGGCTGGCTGCGGATCGCAGCGTCAGCCGGTGGAGACTATTCCTCCGACTCAGGGTTCGCTGGATGCGGTCGGGCAGAAGCTAGACAAGGCCGACAGCCGTGTGTCGGCTGCGGTGACGGTCGCAAAGAACAACGCAGAGAAGCCGGCCGTGGTCCGGTCTGAACTGTCCGTAGCCCAGGCATACCTTCCTCCTCCCGCCCCTGGGGATCTGGCATACGCGGAGCAACGCGCAGCCAAGCAAGATCCTAAGCAGTACGAGGAGAACATCACAGCCGGGAAGAAGGCGCTCGCTGAGGTGACCGCCCTCTGGACCAGGCTTGAGGACGAGAACAAGAAGTCCGTCGAGACCATCAACAAGCTCAACGATCAGATCCAGTTCCTCAACAACGAGGTGGCACGGGTCGAGCGCGAGGCCTCACGGAATATCTGGACCATGACGGGCGCCGGCCTGACCCTTGTGGCGGCGCTCTGCTTCGCCTTCGTGAGCTGGAAGGTCGGAGCCGGCCTACTGGTCGGGGCCGCGTTCGCCGGGTCATTCCCTTACCTGACCAACTCTCCCTGGTTTAACTGGATCGCAGGATGCTCCGCTGCAGCCCTGATGGCGCTCGGACTGTGGTTCGCCTGGGATAAGGTCAGGGACGCCGTCCATGCCAGCGATGAGCAGCCCAAGTGAGCAGACCGTAGGCGGTGCATCATTGATTGAACAGCTCAAGACCGGCGGGTTCACCGCGGTCCTCATCGGCATGGCTGGTATGGTCGCCAGGCTTCTCCTTTCAACTGAGCCAGGGATGACTTGGGGCAAGGCAGCCCGTCACGTCATGGCGGCCGGCATCGTCGCCTGGATGGTCGACCAGGGTCTGCGTGAGGTGGCGATGGCCCAGGGTCTGAAGACTGCTTGCCTTGGCATAGCCGGCGCAACGGCTACCCACATCCTAGACTTCGTCATCGCCTGGGTTAAGGCCAGGGGCCAGGCAGAGGTGGACAAGGTCACAAGCAAAACTCGTGCAAAGAAGCCGACAAATGCGCGACGAAAGAAATGAAGGCGTAAAGATCCTGGAGTGGGCAATGGTCGGCACGCTTGCGATAGCGACCGCCATCTGCGTCCGGCTCTGGTTCATCATGGAGGACATCAGGCTGGCACTGACTGACCCCAACGCGATGGCATTCATCATCGCCAACGACAAGATCCACTCGGACAGCAAGCATGCAGAGGACATGCTGAACGGCGCTAGGGCTGGGTTCCGGGATACTGAGAACGCCCTGGCCGTCTTCTCGGTCTGCGTGCTGATGATCGCCCTGGCTATGGCGATGCGGATCTGGAAACAGAAGAAGGCAGAAGCGACCGGTGCCGGTGCGTCGGCAGCCAACAGAATCCGACCGACGTTTGCCAAGCCGTTGAAGGCACGGCAATAATTCTGGCGATCCTAAGGGGACTCTCAAGGAATTAGGCTGCCGATATTGGTTTGCTGAAGGGTCTGTTGGTCGGTGTTGCGCCCCGATTGGGTGCGAAAGTTAACGGCACCGCGGAGGTGGTCAGGGCAATGGTGTGCGTACACCCGCATCACCGTCGGCAGGGTGTCACCCAGGACACCAGCCACCTGGAATAAAGGCACGCCGGCCCGAGCAGCCAGGGTCGCCCAGGTGTGGCGCAGGGTGTGGGGTGTGACTTGCATGAACTTCTCGTTCTGGGTAGCCTGGTAAGCCTCAGCCTTCACGCGATCGAACGCGTGTTGGATGGAGTACGGGGTGAGCAGGACCCACTCAGTCTGGGCGCACGCCTTGGCTTCCTCCAGGATCTTGCGGAGGTTGTCCGAGATGGGGACCGGCACCCTCCTCTTCTTAGTCCGCACCTGTCCGTCCTGCTGGAAGTGGATGAGGCCGGCAGCCAGGTCGACCTGGTCCCAGGTCAGCACCTCGATGGCGTGCTTGCGGGATGCGGTCTCTAGGGCGATCGCCACGAAGAGGAAGTGCCTACCCCCCAGCCGGTGTGCTGCGTCCCAGAACTGCTGGGCTTCCTTCTCGTCCAGCCACAGGTCCTTAGGCGGGGGCTGGTTGGGCAGGGCGATGTGCGGGACGTCAGCCAGGGTCACGCGCCTGTGCCGGACCGCATGGTTGATGGCAGCCACCAGGGCGTTGAGCTCGCGTCGCATGGTGCCGGCTCCGACGGGGTGGCCGTTGATCTTCCCCTGCTCCCTGGCCTTGCGGTATGCGAGCATCACCTCCGGGGTGAGTTCGCTGATGGTCTTGCTGCCGAGGGCCTTGATGATGCACGCGGCCGCATCATGCTGACGGCGTGAGTCGGCGCAGACCACGTCGGCATGCTCCTCCAGGTACGACTCCATCAGCCCTGCGACGGTTACGCTGTGGACAACTGGTTCGGACTTTCGTGCGAGCCACTCGGCAAACTTCGCCTGGGCGGCCGGCAAATCGGTCTCCTTCGTGGAGATCCGCTTGGTTCGCCGGTCTTCAGTCCAGCGGATTTCGTAGATGCCGGACGCGTTGAGCTCCAGCCTAGGGGGTGTCGGTTTTTTGGGCATAGTTGATTCCGTTTTATTCAAGATTGGAATAGGGATGACATCCTAAAAGGCGTAGGATGTCAAATCTTCCTGCCGACAAAATGTAGAGAATGTAGTTGACGAGGCCATCACACTCAGCAGAGTGGACATCAACCGACATGACCCGACTCGACGCAAAGCGTATCGTGCTAAGGTTCGGCGGCCGCAGTGAACTGTGGCGCCGGATGGCAAAGCACGGACACCACGTCTCGCTGAAGACCATTGAGAAGTGGATGGAGCGAAACAGCATCCCGACCGCCCGGTTGTTGGTCCTGTTTGAGATTGCTCGGAAAGAGGGCAAGCCCCTCGAGCTCGAGGACTACGTCATCAAGAAAACTTCCTAACCCCCAACACACACATGAACACCGACATCACGAAGCTCCGCGACAGAATCGCGGAGATCACCAACTCCATCGCTCTGCTCAAAGCGGAGCAGGAGAAGATCCAGGCCGCGCTGCTCGCCCAGTACGGCCACCAGCTCGCCCAGGCACTGGCCGACAACGGCAAGCAGTACGGCGACATCACCCGCGAGGTCGACGGCGTGAAGCTGACCTACAGCATCAAGGCCAAGGTCAAGTGGGACAACGACCAGCTCGCCAACATCGCGTCCTCCCTCCCCTGGGACATGACCCAGAAGATCTTCAAGATCGAGTTCTCCGTACCGGAGCGCACCTTCAAGGCGATGACCGACCAGAAGCTGGTCGACCGTCTGACCGACGCCCGGACCGTGGAGTACTCCGAACCCAAGATCTCCATCGCCTAACACTTCCACCCACAACCGACATGATCCGCATCATCAAGGCCGACGAGCGCCTCAAGCTCGTGCCCAAGGTCAACATCGCCCTCTTCGGCCCGTCCGGAGTCGGCAAGACGACCCAGGCTCGCACCCTCGACCCCAAGTCCACGCTCTTCGTGGACCTGGAGGCCGGCACCCTCGCCATCCAGGACTGGGCCGGCGACGTCCTCGACGTCCGCGCCACCGCCCAGGCTCTGAACGCCCACCCCTGGGAGGTCGCCCAGGCCATCGCCCTGTACGTCGGAGGCCACGACCCGTCCGACGCCAAGGGTTCCTACAGCAAGGCCACCTATGACCAGGTCTCGCAGGTCTTCTCTGCCATCGACCTCGCCAAGTACGAGACCATCTTCATCGACTCCATCACGGTCGCCGGCCGGATGTGCTTCGACTGGGCGCAGCTCCAGGACGAGGTGAAGACCAAGGACAACAAGGTGGACACCCGCGGTGCCTACGGACTCCTGGGCCGCGAGATGATGAAGTGGCTGACCCACCTCCAGCACTGCCCCAAGTCCATCATCGTCGTCGGCATCCTCGACTCCCATGAGGACGAGCTCCGTCGCCTGGTGTGGGAACCGCAGATCGAGGGCAGCAAGACCGCCCGAGAACTCCCCGGCATCTTCGACCAGGTGATCACCATCCAGAACTTCAAGACCGACGATGGCCAGATGTACCGCGGTTTCTGCTGCCAGCAGCAGAACCCCTGGGGCTACCCCGCCAAGGATCGCTCCGGCCGCCTCGAGCTGGTGGAGGCTCCCGACCTGGGCGCCCTCATCAAGAAGATCCGCACCGGCAAGCGCATCGACTCCACCATCCAGACCACTCTGCCCAACAAGCAGTCCTAAACCAACCAAACAAAAACACACCAACATGAGCGACGACTATTCGTTCTCCGACACCAGTGGCGTGGGCCAGCCCCGCGTCCTCATCCCCGACAAGACCCTCGCCTGGGCGACCATCCACTTCGTTGACCGCAAGGTCAGCCAGAAGGGTGGCGACTACGCCAAGACCGAGTTCGTCATCCAGGACGGCCCCTACGCCGGCCAGCGCATCTACTCGGTGCTGATGAACCCGTTCGACGTCAACAACCGCGACGCCAGCAAGCCCATCGACGCTGCCAAGATGGCGATCACCGCCATCACCCGCATGGCTGAGACCTGCGGTGTCTTCGTCGTGGGCAACAAGGAGTCCTACAAGCAGTTCAACGGCAAGTCCTTCAACGAGATCATCCAGGCTCTCAGCGGTAAGCTGGTCGCCATCAAGATCAAGGTGAAGAAGAGCGACGAGGGCTACGAGGACCGCAACGAGGTCAGCGAGTTCCTGTCCCCGAACCCCGAGTCCGGTGGCTTCCGCGAATTCCAGAAGCTGACCGGTGGCGGTGCTGCCGAGGCTCGCTCGAACGCGTTCCAGGTCCCGGTGAATCCCCAGGTTCGCCCCGCCCAGGCTCCCGCCTCCAAGGCTCCCGCCTGGTTGAAGACCCCGAACCAGAACCCCAGCGACCCGTACTGATAGGCCGATAAATGGAACAGCCGGTCACCTCCGACGAGAAACCGACCTCCGCTGATATCGGGCTTGAACGCCTCAAGGCGCTCATCAAACTCGCTTTCAACGGAAACTCTCTCGAGTCCATCAACGCCAGGACCCAACTCCAGGCGATGGGCATAAAGGTGGTGACCGACCGTTCCTTCTTCTTTCATTAATCGAGGCGAGACCAGGCACTAAGGGTTGGCGTCGGTTCCATTCCGTCGGCCATGGTCTAATCGCAATGCATGTTGGGTGCCTCTTGCGACGCCTCTCCTCTTTACAGAAAACCGACTATGCAGCTCCGTCCTCGACAGAGGGAGTTCGTACACGCTTGCGTCAAGGCTCTGAAGGCCAGGCGCAACACCATCGGCATCGCGCCCACTGGGTGCGGTAAGACCGTCATGCTATCCGCTGTAGCCAAGGAGCTCGGCGGCCGAACCCTGGTGCTGCAGCATCGGGATGAACTGGTGAACCAGAACCGACGGACCTTCAAGGCCGTGGCTCCGGAGATCCCGACCGACATCTACACCGCGGACCGCAAGCGCTGGGCCGACGGTGCCACTTTCGCAATGGTCCAGACCCTCGCACGCGGGGACAACCTGGACACTATGCCCAGGATGGATCTCCTTGTGATCGACGAAGCCCACCACGTGGCGGCCTCGTCCTACCGGTCCATCATCGACAAGGCCAGGTCCCTCAACCCGGACATCTCCATCTTCGGGGTGACCGCCACGCCCCAACGGGGCGACCGCAAGGCGCTGGTCGAGATCTTCAACAACGTCGCGGACGTCATCAACATCCGCGAGCTCGTGGCCGGCGGGTTCCTCGTCCGGCCCAGGACCTTCGTCATCGACTGCGGACTGAAGGACGCCCTGTCCAAGGTACGCAAGACCGCCAACGACTTCGACATGAACGAGGTCGAGGCGATCATGGACAAGGAGGCGGTCACCGAGAAGGTCATCGCCGAATGGAAGCGCATCTCCGGTGACCGCAGGACGGTGATGTTCTGCTCCACCGTCAAGCACGCGGAACACGTCCTCGACGAACTGACCAAGACCGGCATCAAGGCCGGCATCGTCACCGGGGATATGTCAGACTCCACCAGGCGGGGAGTCCTGTCGTCTTTCGACAAGGGCGCCATCCAGGTGCTGCTCAACGTCGCGGTGCTGACCGAGGGATGGGACTGCCAGCCGGTGTCCTGCGTGGTCCTGCTGCGCCCATGCTCCTTCAAGTCCACGATGATCCAGATGATCGGTCGTGGGCTGCGCAAGGTGGACCCAGAGCGGTACCCAGGCATCGTCAAGGACGACTGCCACATCCTGGACTTCGGCTATTCCCTGCTCACCCACGGAGACCTGGACGTCAGTGACAGCCTGGGCCAGGTCAAGCAGGAGGGGGAAGGCCTGAGCCAGACCCCCAAGACCTGCCCGGAGTGCAACACATCCCTGCCTCCCAACACCAGGGAGTGCCCCATCTGTGGACACTCGTTCGCGTCCGCTCCGGACTCGATTGAGAAGTCCAAGCTGGAGGACTTCACCCTCACCGAGATCGAGCTCCTCGACCTGTCCCCATACAAGTGGATCGACCTCTTCGACGGAGCGGTCACGATGGCCAATGCCATGACCGCCTGGGCAGTACTCGTGAACTACAAGGGACTGTGGCACGCCGTCGTCGGCAAGGACGGACAGCACGGTGCCCAGCGCGTGTCCCTTTCCAAGGACCGCATCCAGGCCCTGTCCTCCGCGGACGACTACCTCCGTGAACACGGCGACAAGGACGCGGCCAGGAAGACCAAGCGCTGGCTTCACGAACAAGCCACCGACAAGCAGCTCCAGCACCTGGGCACGTCCAGGTTCGACTGCTTCGGTCTGACCAAGTACGAGGCCGCCTGTCAACTGACCTGGAAGTGGATGGAGAACCGCATCCGCGCCAAGGTCCAGACCATCTGATCTTATGTTCCAACCCGAAACCACCAACAAGACCGCGGAGGCGTTCGCCTCCGTCATCAACGCGGCCCTTCAGAAGAAGCGGTCGTCCGAACCGAGACGCCAGTACCTGGGCGCATCCACCTGGGGTGACTCTTGCGAACGCAAGCTGGCGTACATGTACCACAAGGTCGAGACCGACGAGGACCGTAAGTTTTCCGGCGAGATCCTCCGCATCTTCGACATGGGGCACGACTGCGAATCCAGGGTGGAGGAGTACCTCCGCTTGGCCGGCTTCGAGCTCCACACGCGTCGGCCCGACGGCAAGCAGTACGGTTTTGAAGCCGCCGGTGGGAAGCTCAAGGGACACATCGACGGAGTGATCACCGCCGGTCCCGAGATCCCTGGCCTCACCTACCCCTGCCTCTGGGAGAACAAGGGTCTCAACAACAAGGGCTGGAACGAGACCTACAAGAAGGGGGTCAAGGTCGCCAAGCCTTTGTACTACTCCCAGTCCAACACCTACATGGCGTACCTGGATCTGACCAACACCCTGTTCACCTTCGTCAACCGCGACAGCGGTGCCATCGCAGCGGAGGTCGTCCAGTTCGACGCGGCCAACGCCCAGGCTGGCAGCGACCGCGCCGTCCGAGTGGTCTCGTCCAACAACCCGGAAGAGATGCCCCGATGCACCGACGACAGAGCGGACATCCGATGCAGCGTGATGTGCGACTACAGGCACCGGTGCTGGTCGGTGAAGAAGACCGATCCGACTGCCTTCAAACCGTCCTGGATGAACCGTCCTAAGTCATCCTAACTTTTGTAGATTTTATCCGTTGACAAGAACCACCATAATCGAAACCTCCGAACAACCGACATGAGATACCTATCCGTTTGCAGTGGGATGGAAGCAGCATCCGTCGCTTGGCACAGCCTGGGCTGGACCCCGGTTGGCTTCAGCGAGATTGAACCCTTCCCCGCTGCCATCCTCAAACATCGCTTTCCCAATACACCAAACTATGGAGACCTCACAAAATACAAAGAATGGCCCCTTGCAGCTGGAGATGTGGACGTCCTCGTCGGAGGCACGCCATGCCAGTCCTTCAGCGTCGCCGGCCTCAGAAAAGGAATGGCTGATCCGCGTGGTAACCTGGCCCTCGTCTTCCTTGGACTTGCTGACCACCTACGGCCGAAATGGATCGTCTGGGAAAACGTCCCTGGAGTCCTGTCCGCAAATCGGGGGAATGATTTCGCCTCCTTCCTCGGGGCGCTGGCAGAACTCGGGTACGGTGCATGCTGGCGAGTGCTTGACGCACGCCACTTCGGAGTCGCGCAACGTCGCCGTCGAGTCTTCGTTGTCGCGCACCTTGGAGACTGGCGTCCTGCCGCAGCGGTTCTATTTGAGTCCGAAAGCATGCGCCGGGATCCTTCGACGGGCCGCAAGACGCGGAAAGGATCTGCCTCCGATGCTGAAGAAAGCACTGGAGGAGACTGCGATGAAGGAGCCTCTGCCGGAGCTGCTGGTGAATGTGGAGGAGGACACGGAGGAGTAGCCTTCGGGGGTGCGAACCCCTCCTCCATCGACGTAGCCACGACCTTGATGGGTCACTCCTCAGTGAGGGGTGACTTCGAGTCTGAGACCTTCGTCCAGCAGCCGGTCGTGATTGACCGAGCGGCCTTCAACCAGGGTGCCAACGCCCAGTTCAATCCGAACATCCAGGAGTCCGAGACGATGGACACCCTGGTGGCACGCGGTCCCCACGCGGTGGGCGTGCCATACCGGAAGTCCAAGCGTGCCCAGTCCGCTGAGGACAACGAGACCTGGGTGCAGGACGAGAAGTCCAACACCCTAAACAACTTCGACCTGGGTGATACCCGCACCACCCACGCGGTGGTACACTGCGCCGATGTCGCTCCCACCGTGACCAGCAGCGGACCGCCCTACAGCAGGACCGGCAACGAGCGGGTTGAGACTGAAGCCCTGGCGGTCACCGCCATCCCCATCCAGGATTCCCGTGCGATGGAGAAGAGCCAGGGTGGGATGGGCGTCGGCAAGGCCGGCGATCCGATGTACACCCTCGACACCACCGGCGCCCAGGGCGTGGGCCAGGTCCAGGCTTTCTATTCCACCGAGAGCAGGGCGCAACTGCCCCCTCCCGACATCAGCCCGACCCTCAAGGTCGGCAGCTCCGGGACCTGTGGCAATCCCCCTGCGGTCTGCGTCCCCCAGGCTTTCTCTGTACGCGAGGACAGCAGCAACAATACCTTCCACGCCAAGCCGGTCGATACCGCCCTGTGCGTGAATGCCCTCCAGCCCAGCCCCCAGTCCCAGCACGCCCAGAACTTCGTCGTGGACCAGAAGCCCATCTGCTTCAAGATCCGCGGTGGCTCGCCCACCGAGACCGGCGAGCAGGGCGGTACCCCGGGCAAGGTCGCCGGCAAGGGATACCTAGGCCAGGAAGACCAGGCCTTCACCATCGCCACCAGCCAGGACCAGTGGCTGGCCCAGCCCGTGATCGCCCCGACCGTGACCACCTGTAAGGGCAGCAAGGGTGGCTCCAGCTCGGAGGCCATCGACGAACTCATCGCCATCCACCAGGCTCAACAGGCCATCCCCCTCGACAGCATGAACCTCCTCTCCAGGCTCGGTCCTGGCGGTGAGAACCATAGCCTCCAGGACTTCAAGCCAGGCGACCCGATGTTCACCCTCACCAAGGCGCAGCATCACGCCGTAGCCCAGCCGGTATTCGCGTTCCAGCAGTCTGAGATCCGCAAGACCGGCAACGCCACCAACCAAGAACTCTCCCCGACGCTCATGGCTAACTCCAAACAAGGCGACAACGAACTCAACGTCGTCCAACCCATCGCCTGTCAACCAGGCTTCCTCGCACGAGGTCACGGTCCCAGGCCGTCGACCGACTCGTTCCCCACTCTGACCTCCAGCAAGAGCGATCAGAACCCGCACGTCTGCGCCCCCACGCTGACCGCGTCCAACGACCCCAGCCGGTCCCCGCAGTCCAGCGAAATCACCAACCAGGTGGCCGCAGTACAGCAGGTCACGATGGCCGTGCGCCGTCTGACCCCCGTCGAATGCGAACGTCTCCAGGGGTTCCCCGACAACTGGTCCCGCATCCCGTGGAAGGGCAAGCCCGAGGAGGAGTGCCCGGACGGCCCTCGTTACAAGGCCTGTGGCAACTCGATGGCGGTCCCCGTCATGCACTTCATTGGCTCCCGCATCCAGCTCGTCTCCGATGTCCTCAAGGAAATCCAAGGCCAAGCCCAAGCCTAAGGCCAAGCCGGTCTACAGGGTCCCAGTCTGGGGCGAGTGCCACGCGTGCGGAGACAGGTACTGCACCTACCACGACATGCATGTGTTCGAGTGTCCCTGCCCTCCCATCGAGTGGTGGACCGAGAAAGGTCTCTGGCCGTACGACCCGATGACCAAGAAACAGGCAGCATCCGTCCAGCGCAAGAAGAGCCGTGGCTGACATCCTATCCATCAAGAAGCACTTGAAGGTAATCTTCGGTGCCAGGACACCCGTCTCCGGATTCGTCAACATCCGTGGCATCGGAGAGAAGGGCACGCCCCATGAGGGCACCTTCCGCGAGGACATCTTCCTCGACGTGCGTGACGGCAACCTGGCTGAGGAGATCGCACGACACGTGGAACGCTGGACCCAGTACGGGCACGCCAGCTTCATCGTGCCGGCCCTGCTGCACGCGCCCAAGGGCACGGCAGAGAACGTCAAGTCCATGTGCAACCTGGTCATCGACCTGGACAGCGGTGACATCCAGTCCAAGCACGACGCCCTGGTGCAGGGCCTCGGCGATCCCACCGCGGTGGTCTACTCCGGCGGCGAGCTCGACGGACACAAGAAGCGACACCTCTACTGGACCCTCAACGACCCCGAGACGAACATCCAGGACATCGTCAAGCTGCGCCACGAGCTCGCACTCAAGGGCGGTGGCGACATGCAGTTCGGCATGGGGGTGGCGTCGAACCAGTTCGGTCGCGCCCACCAGCCGGTCCGCATCGCCGGTTCGGTCCACGGCAAGGGTGGCATCAAGACCCCGGTGACCATCGACTGCAAGGGCGATGCCCTCACCTACGGCATCCAGATGTTCCGCGAGAAGCTGGTACTCCTGGCCTACCCTCCAGGCACTGAGATCTTCGACGACGAGGATATGTTCGCCCCAGAGAAGGCTCCCCTGGCGCTGACCGAGAAGGTCTACGAGGGCAGCACGGACGAGAAGAACCGCTGGACCCAGTTCTCTAGGGTGGCTGGATTCTACATCTCATGCGTCCGCAAGGGCGAGATGTCCAAGGAGACCGCCCAGGAGCATGTCCTGGGATGGATGGAGACCAGCATGGTCCCACCCTGGCCGACCGCCCGTGCGGTCAACGAGTTCAACGCGATCTTCTCCAAGGACACCGCCGAACACGGGCCGATGCCCGAGCCGGAGAAGCCCATCGTCGAGGCAGGACAAGGCCTCGAGGTCTGGGCCGCCCACCGATGGAGCATGGGTCCAAAGCCCGAGCGCAAGTTCCTGGTCGAGAAGCTGGTCCTGGCCGGCAAGCACACCCTCCTGGTGGCTGAAGGCGGGGCCGGCAAGACGTTCCTCATGCTCGACCTGGCCCTCAAGGTTTCGACCTACGACCCTTACGACCCTCAGTACTGGTGCGGACAGAAGATCTGCAACGGTGGCACCGTGGTCGTGATGACCACCGAGGACGACAAGGACGAGCTGCACATCCGGCTGACCGACATCGACCCCGACCGCAGACGCGAGAAGGCCGGTGACAAGCTCATCGTCCTGCCGACCATCAACAGCGGAGGTTCGTTCCCCCTGGTTGAGAAGGACGCCAGGACCGGCGAGGCCAGGCCCTCACGCAAGTGGGTCGAGATGATGGCCCTGCTGCGCAAGCTGCCCAACCTCGCCCTGGTTGTGATCGACACCCTCAACTCCACCCTCCACGGGGAGGAGAACAGCGCCACGGTCACCAACGAATTCGTCCGGGCCGCGTCCCAGATCTGCGGTGAGCTGGGTTCCGCTCTCATCCTCACCCACCATATCCGCAAGCAGAACGACGAGCCTATCCGCAACGGCGAACAGATGCTCGCCAACATCCGCGGTTCATCTGCCCTGCCCTCCGCTTTCCGTGCGGTCCTGGGCATCTGGCACTGCTCGGACTACGAGCGCCGCCTGTCCAGCATGTCCATGCAGCCCAGGCGAGGAGTCCTGTACAAGATGGCGGTCGTCAAGGCCAACAACCCGGAGATGCTCGACACCGAGAAGACCCTGCTGCGCCAGGAATTCGGTCTGCTCAAGGACGTCACCGAGGTCGACGCGTACTCGACGGTCAACATCGGCGAGCGACACGCGTGGCTGGCCCTGGCAATCCAGGAGGCAGCACGCCTGGGCCACCCCTATTCCATCGAGGGCAAGAACGCCAAGAGCGGCCTGTACAAGCGGAGGTCCGAGCTCCCGCCGGTCCTGCGCCAGGTTGGTCCGTCCGAATTCTCCCATATGGTCGACGACCTTCTGATGAGGAAGGCGATCCGCGCTTGCGCAGCCAAGGGAGGCAAGGACAAGAAGTGGCTCGACATCCCCAACGGACCCATCGCCACGGACGAGGCCGGTGCCGAGCTCGCGTCCGGTGCCTACGAACCGCCCACCTGGGAAGGCTGGGAGTACGATCATGCAGCCGGGTGCTGCCTAAGACCTTGAACCGACCATGAGATCAGCAAACATCCAGCCCAGCAAGGTCGAGAGACCTACCCTGGTGCTACGAACCCCCAAGCATCCCGACCACCACCTCTGGCTCAACTACCAGACCTGGTGGGTCCACTACACCGTCTATTACCCGGACCACACCAAGAAGCGATACCGCCATAGCCTGGGTACCACCAGCATCCTGGAGGCCAGGCGCAAGCGAGACGAATTCTTCCGCAACTTCCACCTAACCCACAATGCCTGACCCACTATCACACCACCCCGACATGCTGAAGCATGACGAGCTCGTCGCAGTCCGGCTCGAGTTCGCACACGTCAAGGACCAGCGCGACGCGTACAAGGCCGCCCTCAAGCAGGAGATCCGCGAAATCGTAGCCCAGGTGCTTCACGAGGAGCTCCACAAGATCCTGGGCAAGGACAAGCCATGATCATCCTGGCTGCTATGGCCGTCATCGTATCACCGGTCCCGGATAAGTGGATCGACGACATCGAACAGGTCGAGAGCGCCGGCAAGGCCTGCGCCATCGGCGACGGGGGAAAGGCCATCGGATCATTCCAATTCTGGTCCACGGCCTGGGCCGACTGCTCCAAGGTCCGCAAGGAACAGGGTCTGCCGGTCTACCCGTACGCGCCAGGGGCCAGGTCTCCTAAGCGATCCAGGGAGTACGCCACCACCTGGCTCAACCACCTACGGCACCGCCTCAGCCAGGACATCGGCAGGGAGGCGAACATCGCCGAGGTCTGGCTGGCCTACAACCTGGGCTACGAGGGGTTCCGCAAGTACGGATTCAGGCCGGCTGAGGTCCCCGGGATCAAATGCCACAAGGCTTTCGCACTATGGAAAAAAAACCCATGACCCCAAAACAGCAGCTCGACCAGTGGAAAGGTGGCGTCTCAGGCGCGACCGACCAGCCACTAGGTCCCCTGGAGCTGGCATTCTGTGAACAGTATGTGAGGAACGGTGGTAACGCGGCCCAGGCGGTACGCGACGCCGGCTACACATGCGCCCCGGAGAATGCCAAGCAGCAGGGACGAGAGATCCTCCAACGCCCTAGGGTGAGGGAACAGATCGAGGCGATCCGAGACCTGGAGATCAAGACCGTCGGCGCAACCAAGGCCTGGTCTGTGATCAATAGGCTGATGGAGGACCCGGCTGCCCCAGCCCAGGTCCAATTCCAGGCCGCCAGGTGGACCCTGGAAGCGTCCGGGCACGGACTATCCGCGGTGGCTGCTAGCCTCCACCTAGGGCTTCAGAGATCCAAGAAGCCCCTGGCTGAGATGACCGTCGAGGAGCTCCAGGAATTCGTGGAGCGGGGCCGGCGCACCTTCGAGAGCATGAACCAGGCGGTCAAGACCGTCGTCGGGCACCACGAAAAGGTGATCGACGCCGACGCTTCCCCGCCCTCTGCTTAGGGTCCCAGTCCGGTGACATGATGGCCGCCCTCAAGGCGGCCTTCTTCTTTGACAGTCTGAGCCGGTAGGCACGCATGTAGGCCGCCTTGGTCTGGCGCTTCTCGTCCTGGCTCTTCCTGGGCGGGACGTACCTGGGCTTGGTCTTGGACCTGGATCGACGCGAGCTCACTCGCTCGTGCAACCAGGCGACCCAGTCCGAAAACTCACCCTCCGGGATGGGCGACCAGCGCAGCACGGACGGCACGCCGGTCTGAGGAAGCACCTCACCTTCCTCTGAGGATGATTGGGGGTCTTCGTTGGAGAAAAGGTAGCGACTCGTAGTCATTTCTCCGTAGCATCGCTACGCCGGGGAAGCCCGTCAACATTGGCTTACGACATCAATCCAAGGGCATGGAGAAATGAGACGAGGAAGCCTTCCTCGTACTCGCTACGCGTGAAACCCCTGTAAATACAGGCGAGCCGCGAGTCACTCCCTTCGGGAGGATAGTATGTCCCCTATCGGGAACACCCTATCCCTCTACCTCCCCTAAAGGGGGGTAGGAGATAGGACCTATCCTTCCCCCAAGAAGGTGGTTGGCCCAAGATCAAACGCAGCCAACCTGGCGCAGTGATGATCTTCTCAGTCCAAGGAACACCCAGGCCCCAGCCTCGACCCAGGTTCGTACGGGGCAGAGCCGTGTCCACCCTGGACGGCAACGCCAGGTCCTGGAAGGACAGCATCATCCGAGCTGCGCACGACGCCGGCAAAGCCCCGGAGGGTGCGCTGGTCACGGACATGCTGTTCACGTTCCCGACCAAGGATGCCAAACGATGGGGCCAGCCCCACCTGTTCGTCCCGGACAAGGACAACCTGGAGAAGCTGGTCCTCGACGCGATCACCCAGGCCGGCACGTGGTCAGACGACTCACTGGTCTGGGCAGGGTCCACCCGAAAGGTCTGGTGCAAACCAGGCCAGGAGGGGGTCCGGGTGGTCATCAGCCAGGGTGGATGGACCCAGTCAGTCCAAGGGATGCCTTCCTGGATCGTCCAGGACGGGGCATAGGGGCACAAAAAAGGGGAGGGGGTGTCATCCCCCTCCCCTGGTCCTAATCGGGCTTCCTGGCCCGTCCTAGCCCTTCTGGGCGTGGTACCGCGAGAGCATGTACTGGGCCAGGCACGGCTTGCAGTACGAGTGGCGCTGACCAGCCTTAGGCAGCCAAGGGAAGCTCGAGACGGGCTTGCACTTGGCGCAGATCTGGCAGACCTTGCGACGCGGGAAGAGCGGAGGCTTAGGCTTGCTCATGTTCGAGGTCGGATTCTTTGACCACCAGGTGGACGAACCGGTCGCCGGGGTACACGGACCCCGAGACCAGCACCTTCCCGCGGTGGATGTCAGCATCCAGCAGCACGCGGAGGGCGGCCATCCGGTGGTTCACCAGAGTCTCCTCCGAGTGATCGCAGGGCATGTCCACCCAGGGGATGGTGGCACGGTAGACCTTCCCACCCAGGACCAGGGTCGCCTTGACGCGACGGCCCAGGCTGTTGGTCATGGGGAGGAACCGGGTTTCGATCACCCGATGGGTCCACGAGACGACGGGGTGGATGGGTTTATCCATGACGGACGTGGGTCACGGGGACCATGCGGATCGTCTTGAGGTTGAACGCCACCAGGGCGTCGAGGGCGGCCTTCTTCCGCTTCGAGTAGTACTCGAAACGGTCGGGGAAGCCCATGGTCTCGTCCATCCTGCGGTTGCAGAAGTCGAGCTCGAGCTGGAGGCGCTTACGCTCCTCCAGGATGTTGTCGTTGGGTTTGCTCATGTGGGTCAGAGAGGGTTGCCGTTGAGGTCGTAGCCACCGCAGTCCTTGATCTCGGTGGTCGGGTTCACGACTCGGACGATGCCGGCAGCCTTGGCAGCCTGTTCGTCTCGGATCGCCTGGAGGCGAGCGGATCGTCGAGCCTGTCGGTCCAAGCCGGCCTGGTAGGCTTCAGCCTTGCGACGGTCCTCGTCGATCCTGGCCTTGCACTTGGCGCACGTGACCAGCGAGAGATCCTCGCCGACCTTGTACGCCCGGTGCGTGCGCAGCCCCTTGCAGAAAGCGACGGGGCGCGTCGCGTCCTGCGCCAGGTGGAGCTGGCTGCCCTGGCCGATCTTGACGACGGCAGGGCGGTTCATGTTGTTTTCCATGTGTTTGGGTTTGGGTTGGGTTTGGGTTGTATGGTCAGACTGGACTCATCAGCAGCGGATTGACCGCTGGACATGCCCCCCGGTTGGGGTGCCATGTTTCGTCCTTACTGGAGATACTCCAGGGCGGCCCTAAGGTACCTCGCCTCGGTCTTCTCCAGGTCGCTCGCGTGCCGGTCTTCGGCGCGGCCCAGGATGTCCTCCAGGACCTGGCGGGCTTCACGGATGCGGTCGAGCTCGTCTTCGTCCCGGTCGATCACCGTGAAGCACCATCCGGTCTTGGTCACCGCGGAGACCACCGGGAGGTGGTCCCAGCCGAGGAGGCCGGCGAGGTACTTGGCGACCTTCTCGTGGTTTGCGCAGCTCGACAGGGCATGCTCCCAGGGGAGGAAGACGCACGTCGGCTTGCTCTGCCCGGGCCACTCGCCCACCAGGCGAGCCGAGATTCGGCTGCCACGGCGGTCGGTCGCTCCGTGATACTTGGTCGTGATGATCGCCTTCGCGGAGAGCATCTTGGGTTCGATCTGTTCGTTCATGTTGGGTTTGGGTTTGGGTTGGGTTTGGTTTACGGTCTCGTCAGCGCACGCTTCACGTGCGGACGCCTCACGGCGTTTCGACCTGTTACTGGTACGTCGGCGGGTCCTGCTTGATGCGGTCCACGTTCGCCTGGCAGCGGTCCATCAGGTCCGCCAGGTTGCTGATGTCGTTGCGGACGTCCTCGATCTGCTCGAGGAAGTACTGGTCCAGCGTGCCGTCGTCGTCGACGTCCAGCAGGTCGTCCAGATGGGACTGCGCCTGCCTGAGCTCGACGCCGGCTCGCTGGAAGCACCCGTGACCGCTGGCCACCTCTAGGTCGAGGCTGCTGCGCATCAACGCGTCTTCCGCATTTCCGGTGTTCGTGTTTTCCTGGGCCAGGATCTCGTCGCGGATCTCGTCGACACGCTCCATGAGCTCCTCAGCCCGGATTTGATGGGACTGTTTCATGTTGGGTTGGGTTTGGGTTGGGTTGTACGGTCTCGTCAGCAGTGGCATGACCACTGTACGCCCCCAGCAGCCTGGGTGACGTTTCGACCTGTTAGGCCAGCATCCCGCGAATCTCGTCCTCCGTCTTGCTGTTGAGAATCGTCGCAGCCGGGTACTTGGCGAGGACCTGCTGCACGGTCTGGTGCGTGAAGTACGAATTCACGACCGCGCCGATGCGCCAGATGCGCCACCCCGTCTTGAGACTCTCACCAGGCTTGAGGAAGACGACCTTGTCCTTCATGTCCTTGAGGACGCGACGGACGGCCTTGTCCAGCTCCTTGCGGTTGACCTCGGCATAGGCGAGCTCGTCGACGATCGTCTCGAGGTCGATACCGTCGAGGTCACGAGGGACCTTGCTGGTCTCGACATGGACGAAGGTGCAGCCTCCGTGTCCGGCGTTTTCCGCGGTCCCGACGACCTTGCCGTCGATCAGGACCTTCGCGGTGAAGCAGAGGGTCTCGTGCGACAGGCTCGGCAGCCACTTGAAGGACTTGAGCGTGATGCGTGCGTTGATGTTTTCCATGTTGGGTTGGGTTGGGTTTGTTGGGTTTGGGTTTGGGTTGAGCACTGTCTTCTGGTCTCGTCAGCAGCCGTCTTACGGCTGGACACGCCCCCCAGGCGGGGTGCCGTGTTTCGACCTTACTCGGGGATGTCCACGTTGATGTCGTGGAGCATGTTGTACCACTGGTGCTGCCGGGGCAGGGCAGCCTGGTTGAGCTCCTTGCGCAGCCTGTCGGCGACCTGAATCACCTCGAACGATCGGTACCACTCCTCGCTGTCATTCTCGGAGTAGGTCGACATGTTGATGCCGTACCTGGCGTTCGTCTGCTTCTCGTCGTCCCGCCAGTAGGACTGGAGGCCGACCGTGATGCTGACGCCGTTCGCGTAGGTGACGTAGTCGAGCGGGTTGGCCAGGATGGCGTCGCACTCGGCTTTCGTCTCGTCCTTGGACGCGTTGCGCTTCCAGCGTTCGACCTGTTCGACGGTCTCCTCGAGGTTCGCACGCGGTCGGAGCTCGACGTACTGGGGATAGCCCCATTCGTCGTAGTTGACCGAGCAGTAGACCCCGCGGAAGCCGTCGCCGATCAGCAGTGCAAAGGGCGTCCGGCTAGCCACCCTGTCGACCTTGCGGAGGACGGAGGACTGAGCGACGACCTGCGCAGCCAGAGGCAGCGTGTTCGCCTGGTTGACGACCTGCTCGAGAAGGGCGGTCACCTTGGCAAGGATGAGGGGCTGCTTCGCCTTGCGGACGACAGCGTCAATCTCGTTGCGGTGCCCGACCTCTTCGCGGATTTTCGCTTCAGCGGCCTCGAGCTTGGCAGCCTTGCCCCGGCTCCCTTTCGGGAGGGCCAGGATGGCTTGCTTCTCAGCGGTCGCCTTGGCGATCCGTTCGGTGGCTGCCTGGTGGAACCAGCGCATACCGTCGAGCGTGATGGTCATAGGTTGGGTTTTCATGTTGGGTTTGGGTTGGGTTGGGTTGGGTTGGGTTTTGAGCCTATCCAAGGTCTCGTCGGGCACTGCGTTACAGTGCGACCTCCAGCCCGTAGGCTGGAAGGTTTCGACCTGTCCCTGTTTCCCTGTTTCCCTTGTTCCCTTGGACTGTCAAAGATCGGGCCGCCTGTCACGCGGTTGAGGGCAAGGTGCAGGTCCGGGGCTTGATGACAAACGAATTTCGCAAAAAACAGGGCCAGGTCGTGCTAAGTCGTTGATATTCAACGAAATTTAAATCACCAGATTTGCGGGATATTGATGACATTTACATCTGTAAAGGAATTGTAAAACGATTGTAAAAAACTGTAAAAGAATTGTAAAAACAACCCATTGTTCCACGTGGAACAATCGGCTGCCGATCGCCCGGTTTTCCCCCTTCTGCCCCCTACCCTCTCACGCGTGCGACCCCCCAGCCAGGGTGACGCCAGGGTGCAGCCAGGGTGCGCAGCCTGGGCGGTCTACAGGTCGCCTGGGCGAGCTTGTTCCACGTGGAACAATGGCGACCCGCGTGGCGACCAGTGCTTCTGTAAGTCGTTGATATTGGGGCGCTGTTACTGCCCACCCTAGGCACCACTGGTCACCCTGCTGCCTGGTGCCCCGGGCGATCACCGGTGGGGAGGGGTGGCGCACCCCCGCCCACCCCCCTGGTCGACGACAGCTTCGTTCTCCCACGGCCGCTCGGAAAAGTCTGAGGTCTCGAAAAAGTTTCTCCTACACCGTGTTCCCTTGCGTATTTTCCAGCCACGCTCATCGTCTGCCCAGGATGAGCCAGCCTCCTGACCATTACGAGCGGGTGTTCAACTTCACCGACCATTCGGTCATGCAACCGTCGGTCCCGCATCCTGGTCAGAAAATCGACCAGGAGTTGAACGCAGCGCGCGAGGCCATCAATGACGCCATCGACAGACTCGGCGAGATCCAGCGAGACGACGGCAAGATCCGCACCGAGGCCCTGGACAACACCCAGTTCGAGTCAATCGTCAACGGCGCAACCCAGACCGCACAGGCCGCTGCCGCTGCGTCCGCGAACTCCGCTTCACAGGCGTATTCGTCCGCTACCGCGGCCGCAACTTCTGCGACGAACGCACAAGCGTCCGCGACTTCAGCAGCCGGATTCAACACGCTCGCGCACACCCATTCGCAGAGCGCGCTCAACAGCAAGCTCGCAGCAGAGAACTCCGCGATCCAGGCCGCCAACAGCGCCCAGAGTTTCGGACTAGGAGTCGGCACGGTCACGACCGGCAACGCTGGAAGCAACGCTTCCGTGAGCGTCAACGGAACTGGTCCGAGCTACACGATCAACTTCACGATTCCTCGTGGCAACGTCGGTGAGACCGGAGCGACTGGTCCACAAGGTCCTCAAGGACCGACCGGCGCCACGGGCGCACAAGGTCCTCAAGGTCTCAAGGGTGACAAGGGTGACACCGGTGACACCGGTCCGCAGGGTCCCATCGGACTGACTGGTCCTGCTGGTGCGACTGGAGCCACTGGTCCCCAGGGTCCACAAGGACCCCAGGGTGCTACCGGACTCCAGGGTCCGATTGGTCTGACAGGTCCTCAAGGTCCTGCTGGACCTACTGGTTCTACTGGTCCTCAAGGTCCCGCTGGACAGGGGGTGCCTACAGGCGGGACCGTCGGCATGGTGTTGAAGAAGAATAGCTCTGCGAACTATGACGCGAGCTGGCAGGCTGAAAGTGGAGGCGCTCCTCTTAATTCGCCGGCCTTTACTGGCAACGTATCGGTCACGACCAATTCAACTCTGCCGGCGATGAAGATCACGCAGTCCGGCACTGGTGCGGTGCTTGTGCTTGAAGATCAGACCGGAGACACATCGACGACGGTCATCGATCAGTATGGCAAGGTTTCTACCATCGCTCCTACGACCGGCAACGCCGGATTCAACCTTCCTCATGGAACGGCTCCGAACTCGCCTGTCAATGGAGACGTGTGGTCGACGACTTTCGGCCTGTTCGCCCGCATCAGCAACGCGACTCAGCAACTTGCATCACAGGCGTGGGTAGGTTCCAATTACGTCCTCGCATCTGTCGCGTACCCCGTCATCTACAATTCCCAGGCATACTTCTCAGGGGACTTTACCGTTCAATATAGTTGGAACGGTTATTTCCTGACGGTTGACCAGACGGGAGGCAGTTGGGTAACGGCGACGATGACCAGCATGCCTTCTGGGTCGCGCCTTATCTTCCGTCAGGCCGGCGCCGATCCCATCGTGTTCAACGGCGCGTCGGCGTTTCAGAACAAGTTGGCGTCGGCCGGTCCGAACGCCATCGTTCATGCTTTCTACAACGGCTCCAACTGGTGTCTTCAAGGTGACCTCACCTATGTCCCGGCCGGATACGTCTATTCATCTTCCTGTGTCTACTCGGATGGCTATGACGCAGCCGGCACTTTCTGGACAGGAAACTGGGTTTCCCAGGCGGTAGTCGCGGATGGCTCCGGTGGGACCACCACCAGCAATAATCCTAACTCAAATGGATGCTGGTATCCGAATGGATATGTCATCTCTCTCAGCTCGCAGTACAACCAGCAGACCGTCTCTTGGATGGTGTCAGACTCCAGTTACAACACGGTGGCATATGGAGACAGCACTTACAGCTATCAGTACGACGCCGAGGTGGCCGACGGCTCCGGCGGTTCGTCGTATAATTCCGGCCTTACCTGGCAAGCACCCTACGGCTACATTTTCTCCAGCGGCCAGTACTACGACAGCAACTACGGTTCGTACTACAATTACGAAGTCTACTCCGATGGTTGGTCCGGCTATTACATCAATCAGTACCCCGCTTAAATTATGACCCAGACGCCCTACGCTCGACGCGACCTCGGTTTTGGATGGCACGCCCTCGTCGACAACGAAAAGAAGAAAGCCCTCGTGATCGGCGAAGTGAAGGCCCCAGGGTCTTACGTCGTTTCGGCGCTTGAGCTCGTCAGCAAGGCGACCGAGGCAGAACTGCTCGCATCATTGGATGGCATCGATAAAGCTTATCCTGTGAAGCGAAAACCCTTCAAGACATGAGCCAGGTCCCCAATCTATACCAGCCCCAGTACAGTTTTCACGGGTTCTCCGTAAACAACCCGAACGCCCAGCAACCTGGCAATCAGCTCGACCAGGAGTTCAGCCTCATCAAGAACTCGCTGAACGCCACCATCTCTCGTCTCTCTGAGATCCAGCAGGACGATGGCGCGCTGAAGATGAGCCAGGCACAGGCCGCAGCCCTGGCTGCTGCGTCCGAGGGAGTGCTTGAGGCCGCTGCAGATGCTGCAGTCCAGGCGGCAGCCGGTGGTTCCCATACCCATGCCATCTCGGCAATCACCGGTCTACAGGGCGCGCTGAATGCCAAGGCAGACGAGGTCGCCCTGGTTAACGGACTGGCTAACAAGGCTCCGTCTTCCCACACCCATCCCATTTCTGAGGTGCTGCTCCTCCAGGACGCCCTGGATGGAAAAGCTGCGGCCAGCCACACGCATGGCATTGCAGACATCACCGGTCTTCCTGCCCAGCTTTATGGTCGACTCATCCAGGTCGACCTGCTGACCAGCGGTACTGGGACGTACACCCCTCCCACCGGAGCCAAGTCGATTTACGTCGAACTCCAGGGCGGTGGCGGTAGCGGTGGTGGTGTCGGACCTGTCGGAGCCGGTGGAGTGATCTGCGCCAGCGGTGGCGGTGGCGGTGGTTTCTGCGCCAAATTCTTCTCGTCTATCGGTCCGTCGTACCCGTACTCGGTCGGCGCTGCCGGCGCTCCCACCGTCGCAGGATCTGCTGCCGGTAATGCCGGTGGTTCCACGACTTTTGACACGATGACTGCGTCAGGCGGTTCGGGGGGCGTGGTTTCTTCTTCGTTCGGAAGTTGGATTCAGTCTGCCGGTGGACTTGGAGGCAACGCGTCAGGCGGTCAGTTGAACGTCAAGGGTCAGAAGGCTGGCAACGCGGTGATGCATACCAGCTTCGTGGCATTCTCCAACGGAGGCTCGTCTCACCTAGGCCTTGGTGGTTCGTCCACCCTCAACCTGGCTGGTGAGGCCGGCTCAGGATATGGAGCAGGAGGCGGTGGCATCTGCTCGTACGGATACCCCGGCGCCCAGACCTCCAAGGCCGGCGCCGGTGGATCGCCTGGTATCATCCGGGTCTGGGTGTTCGGCTGATGTCCGACGAACATCCAGATTCCATCGAACGGCAGATCATCGCTGCCGAGCGTCTGCTGCGCTTGAAGAAGTCCAAGGACGATCTCCTGAACTTCACCCAGCTGACGATGCCCGACCCGCACGACCCGGACAATCATCTCCTGTCTAGGTACAAGCCGGTGAAGCACCACGAGGTGATTTCCGCTGCCCTGGAGGAAGTGGAAGCCGGCAGGATACCGAGGCTCATCATCACGATGCCACCCCGACACGGGAAGAGCGAGCTGGCATCCCGCCGGTTTCCGGCATGGTTTATGGGTCGCGACCCGTACCGCCAGCTTATTTTTGCGACGTATAATGCCGAGTTCGCCAGCGATTTCGGCCGGTCCGTCCGCGAGACGATGAGGATGCCCCAGTTCCAACAGGTTTTCCCAGGATGCAAACTACGCAAGGACTCACAGGCTGCGGACCGAATCCAGACCGAGGAAGGGGGGATGCTTGCGTTCGTGGGCACCGGCGGTTCGCTCACAGGCCGAGGCGCAGACCTCCTCGTCATCGACGACCCAATCAAAGACCGAGAAGAGGCTGACTCCAAGTCGTTCCGTGACAAGCAGTGGTCGTGGTTCACACAGGTGGCGATGACTCGACTGATGCCGATGGGCAGGGTCGTGATCATCATGACCCGATGGCACGAGGACGACCTGGTAGGCCGGCTCATCGACCCCACCAACCCATGTTACAACCGGGAGGAGGCAGCCAACTGGAAGGTGCTAGCCCTCCCCGCCATCGCCGGCGACGAAGATCCGATGGGCCGGAAACCAGGCGAGGCATTGTGGCCTGAGCAGTTCCCGATCCAGGTCCTGGAGTCCCAGCGCCGCCTGGACCCCAGAGGTTTCTCTGCCTTGTACCAGGGCAACCCCGCCCCCGACGATGGCGACTACTTCCAGCGAGACTGGCTGAAGGGTTACACCCTGGACCAGTTGCCCAAGAACCTACGGATCTACGTCGCGTCCGACCACGCCGTGTCCACCACCCAGGACTCGGACAAGACCTGCATCATCCCGGTGGGGGTGGACGAGGAGGACAACATCTACGTCCTGCCGGACGTCTGGTGGAAGAAAGCCGGTCCCCAGGAAGCCGTCGACTCGATGCTCGAGATCATGCGGTACCGCAAGCCGGTCTACTGGTGGGCTGAGAACACCCACATCACCAAGTCCATCGGACCGTTCCTACGCAAGCGAATGCAGGAGGAGTCGGTCTACTCGGTCATCGACGAGATCACCCCGACCAAGGACAAGCAGTCCCGGGCACAGGCGATCCGAGGCCGCATGTCGATGGGCAAGGTGTTCTTCCCCAAGTTCACCAGGTGGTGGAGCGAGGCAGAGTCCGAGCTCCTCAAGTTCCCGGCTGCCCGTCACGACGACTTCGTCGACGCCCTGGCGTACATCGGCCTAGGCCTGGCGAAACAGGTCTCCGCGAACCCGGTCCGACCAGAGGATCGTCCTCCCAGGGAAGGGTCCTTCGCCTGGATCAAGTGGTCCTCCAATATGAGGGTCACCCAGGAAAACAGGTTGAAATCATTCTGGTCCTGACGACCATAGACACAAATGAGCGACGAACTACAGCAACCGCCTTCCGACCCCAAGAACCCTTCGGGCATGCAACGCGGCGAACCGGACAACCTTTCGTTGTCTAGGCGCGCCTTGTGCAAGGAGTGGCAGGACAAGATCATCCGGGCCAAGAAGCACTGGGAGCGGGTCTTCGTCCATATGCGTGAGGACATGGACTTCTTCATGGGCAACCAGTGGAAGCACGGGAACACCGACGACAAGTACGTCGCAAACATCGTCCAGCGCCACGTCCAGCAGCGAGTGTCATCGCTCTACGCCAAGAATCCCAAGGCGGTCGCCAAGCGCCGCAAGACCATCGACTTCACGATGTGGGATGAGAACCCAGCGACGCTCCAGGCCGGCCAGGTCCTGAACCAGCAGGCTCAGGCGATGGGACAGATTGCAGATCCCAACGCGATGGCACTGATGCAGGACGTACAGCAGGGCATGGAGAAGCGACGAGTCCTGGACAAGATTGCGCGCACCCTGGAAATCATCTTCCACTACATCATCGAGCAGAACGACCTGAAGGCCCAGATGAAGCAGCTGGTCCGTCGCACGTGCGTGACCGGCGTCGGATACGTCAAACTGGGATATCACCGTCAGATGGCACGACGTCCGGAGGACGTCGAGAAAATCACCGACATCTCTGAGCAGATCAACGTCCTGGCGCGTCTCACCGCGGATGCGGCCGACTCAAAGTTCGACGAGAACTCCGCTCGCATGGAGCAACTGAAGCAGATGCTCCAGGAGCTGATGGAGAACGACAACAAGATCGTCGATGAAGGCCTGGTGTTCGATTTCCCTCCGTCCCAGAACATCATCGTCGACCCTCGTTGCCGTCAGATCAAGGGGTTCGTCGGCGCCGAGTGGGTATGCCAGGAGTTCATGATGACCATCGACGATGTGAAAGAGGTCTATGGACTGGATCTCGGCACGTCGTATACCCGCCATGAAAGCGTCCACGGCGATCAGATGTATGATCCCAAGAAGGTCGAGGGAGAGCTCGTACGAGTCTGGGAAATCTACTCCAAGAAGGACGCGATGAAGTACGTCGTCGCAGAAGGTTTCCCGGACTTCCTGACCGAGCCTTGCTGCCCTGAGATCAAGCTCAAGCGGTTCTGGCCGTTCTTCGTCCTGGCGTTCAACGAAGTCGAGAACGACAAGGAAATCTACCCGCCATCGGACGTTCGTCTACTGATGCCCATCCAGCGCGAGTACAACCTAGCGCGCCAGCGTCTGCGTGAACACCGCCACGCCAACCGTCCGCTCTATGCGGTCCCGACCGGCATGCTGTCTAACGACGACATCCGTCGTCTTCAGGATCGCGAGGCGAATGCGGTCGTCCAGCTTTCCGCTCTCCAGCCAGGTCAGAAGGTCGGTGACGTCATCCAGGGCGTGCCGGTCATCCCCATCGACCCTGCCCTGTACGACACGAACTTTCTGTTCGATGACATCCTCAAAGTCGTTGGCAGCCAGGAAGCCAACATGGGTGGTACTTCTTCGTCGACCGCCACAGAAGTGTCTGTTGCGGAGTCCAGCCGTAGCGCGGCCCTGGGGTCCAATGTCGATGACTTGGACGATTTCCTCACCGAACTCACCAGGGCAGCCGGCCAGGTTCTACTCCTGATGATGGATCCCCAGACCGCCACCAAGATTGCTGGCCCTGGGGCTTCATGGCCGACCCTCTCTGCTCAGGAAGTGGCAGACCAGCTCCTCCTGGAAGTCGAGGCCGGCTCGTCTGGTCGCCCGAATAAGGCCGCTGAGATTGCCAACTTTGAGCGCCTGGCCCCCACCCTCATCCAGATTCCTGGCATCGACCCCACCTGGCTGGCCAAGGAAGCCATCAAGCGCCTGGACGACGACCTGGATCTGACCGAGGCGGTCAGGTCGGCCCTCCCGTCCATCGTCGCGATGAACGCCCAGAAGAATCTCCCTGCCCAGCCCAATACCGGCGACCCCGCCAGCGACCCGTCTAGCCAGGGACAGGAGGGTGGCGACCCTACATCAGTCGGCCAGGCCCCTGGAACCCCAGGTGGAGTCCAGGTTCCTAACGTCCCGGAGGCCCAGATGTACGTCCCGGAGCCTCCTCCCCCGCCTAACGCGGTTTGATTGTTGATTTTGTCGTTTACATGCCCAACATAACCAACGTGCCAGAGACGCTAAACACGCCAGATTCGGCTCCGTCTGCCGAACCCACGATCACCAACCAGGTGCCTGAAACGGTTCCTGCTGCGGAGAACCCTGCGCCGGTGGCGGCCCAGGCAGAAGCCCCGCAAAACACGGACGCTAAATCGAGCACTGCGGATTCGTCCAACGCGGTCGACAAGGACGCTAAACAAAAGAAGGCCACACTACTGGATGTCGTCAAAAGCGGTCTCCAGGAGGGCAAGCCTGACTCGAAATCGTCCACCGAGGGTCAACAGCGGAAGTCCGCTGATGCGGAGAACGCCGAGGGGAAGGCTAGCCAGGATGACGGCCAGACCCCGAAGGACGATTCGCAGAAGCCGGCCGAAAAACTGCCGTTCCACAACCACCCGCGCTGGAAGGAAATGGTCGCCGAACGCGAAGCCTTGAAACCCAAGGCCGAGCAGTACGAGAAGATCACGACCTTTATGACCACCAATCGTCTTTCCGCTGAGGAAATGGCGAAAGGACTCCAGGTCATGGCGCTGATGAAGAACAATCCCGTCGAGGCCTACAAGGTCTTGCAGGGATACGTCCAAAACCTCGCCCCGCTCACCGGGGAGGTCCTCCCGGAGGATCTTAAGAAAGAGGTCGAGGATGGTTTCATCCCCGAAAGTCGAGCCAAGGAGCTCGCTCGCCTCAAGGCCGAGCGGGAATACTCGGAATCGTACCAGAGGGCGATGGCTGAGGAGCGTGAACGCGAGGCTGAGGCGGCCAGAGGTCGCCAGATGTACGACGCGGTAGCCACCTGGGAGGCGCAGGAGAGGGCCAAGGACCCGGACTGGGACAAGAAATACGAGATGGTGATGGACAGGGTACGCACGCTTGTCGCTGCGGGACGCCCTCAGAGTGCGTCGGAAGCTGTTGAGGTCGCACGTCGCGCCCTCTCCGACATCAACTCGAGGCTTCGTCCTTTGGCCGGCAGGAACGTCGACCTGAGAAGTCCGACCAGCTCTTTGTCGTCCGCTTCCACGCGACCTGCTCCACGTTCACTGGAGGATGTCGTGAGGATGGGTCTCCAAACCTAAAACCACGAACCAGAAGCCCCCACTACTATGGCAAACTCGTTCTCTGCTCTCGAAAACACCATCGCGTCCGCGCTCGACTTCCACGTCAAGAGCGACGCGTTCGCCCAGTCCATCCAGGAGAAGCCGCTGCTTGGTCTCATGACCAAGAAGCAGAAGTCTTTCCCCGGCGGTAAGGGCGACATCACCATCCCTGTCGTGTTCGACTACACGACCACGATCCAGGGCTACGAAGGCGATGAGACCGTCACCTACCAGAACCCGCAGAACACCAAGCGAATCACCTTCCCTTGGAAGGAACTGCACTCCGGTATCACGGTGACCCTCACCGAACTCAAGGTCGACGGTATCTCCGTCACCGACTCCACCACCGGCGAGTCGACCTCCAAGCACTCCGGTCGCGACGCGACGGTCTTGACGAATATCCTCAAGGCCAAGCTCGACGACATGACCGAAGGCTGGTCGCGCGACTTCAACAAGATGCTCTGGGGCGACGGCTCCGACCCCAAGAAGGTCGCCGGTCTCGGCTCGTTCATCAAGCCGGCCTCCACCAACGACGTCGGCACCACGGGCGGTCTCGCCCGTAACTCGGTGTTCGGCGGTAAGAAGCTCTGGCAGAACCGCACCGGTACCTTCACGTACCAGTCTGGTCAGACCAAGATCATCGAAGGCCTCCGCAAGGAGATCCGCCAGCTCAAGCGCTACGGCGGTAAGCCCTCGGTCATCCTCTGCGGTTCTGGCTTCCTGGAGAAGCTTGAAGCGGAAATCACCGCCAAGGGCTACTTCAGCATGACCGGCTTCAACAAGTCGACGGACATCTCCATCGGTGTCCCGACCGTGCTTGGCCTGGGTGAGTTCGTCTACGACCCCACCCTGGACGACATGCTCGCCCCCGGCTCGCTCACCGAAACCCAGACCAACTACGCTTACATCCTCGACATGGAAGCGATCCAGCTGATGGTCATGGACGGTGAGGACAAGAAGACCCACAACCCGGCTCGCCCTGAGACGAAGTACGTCATCTACAAGGGCATGACCTGGACGGGCGGTCTGACGGTCAAGCGCCTCAACAGCTCCGGTCTGTACATTGCTGCCTAACCGGTAGCGATGGGAAACCTGGGGGTGGTCTCGCAAGGGGCCACCCCCTTTTGTTGGTTGCATATCCAGGCTAACCAGACACAAAGGATGACACTATGGAATACGCTGATATCGAACTCCGTCTTAAGGGATCCCTGCTCAACACCATCAGCAAGACCGTGACGGTCGCTGAAGCCGTCGTCCTCGACCGCATCAACGGCGTCGGCGCCATCGCCAACGTCCAGGTCAAGGGCCTGGTTGAGTGGGATGACAAGCGCGAGCGCGAGCGCCTGGTTCTCGAGTACGGCAATGAAATCGTCAACGGCTCGTACCCCGGCAGCACTCCTCTCCCCAAGACCTTCGTCGCCGCTGGTCTCGTCGAGGCTCCGGTCGAAAAGAAGAAGGGCTAACCAATGGCGCGAGGCACGTCACTCTCCGCGTTGCGAGACATGCTACGCGCCGAGATTGGCGCGAGCTCCAACGTCGCTTACGGGGTCAACACCCTGGATCAGTTCGACCACATCCTGCGTCGCACGCAGGACAGGCTGTGGCACGACTTTGACTGGCAGTTCGGATACATCGTCCGGACTGAGCAGCTCTACAATAACCAGCAGTACTACACGTTCGACTCGGAGATCGACTACGACCGAATTCGCCAGGCTCACGTGAAGTACTCGGACATCTGGCATCCTATTGAGTACGGCATCGGCCCGTCCCAGTACAACGCGTTCGACAAGGCCAGGAACATGAACGCTGAGCCTTGCCTCCGCTGGAAGCATTACGAGGGCAATCAGTTCGAGGTCTGGCCGGTCCCCACCAGCGACAACCAGGTGATCCGTTTCGAGGCCATCAAGAAGCTGCCTCCGCTCATCAGCCCCAGCGATGTCGCTGTCCTGGACGACACCCTGATTGTCCTGTTCGCAGCGGCCGAACTCCTGTCCCGATCCAAGGCGCAGGACTCCACCGCCAAGCTGGCGATGGCCAACGCCCACTACAACCGGCTCAAGGGGCTGGGCAACAAGAACGAGTCCTTCGTCATGGGCGGTGGCATCAGCCAGGGCGAACGCATCCGCATCGTCGGCGGTCGAACCGTCCGAGATGACCGTCCCATCTGATGCCATACCTCGTCGTCGAGAACTTCAACGGCGGCCTGGACAGCCGTAGGACGGCCCTTGTCGCAAAGCCAGGGACCCTGGTCAAACTCGAGAACGCCCACATCACCCGCGGTGGCGAGATCGAGAAGCGGAAGTCATTCGTCCAGGCGTTTGATGCAAACGGATTCTGCTCAGGCATGGTGGCCGGAAAGGACGTGCTTTACACGTTCATCAACGCCGAGAACCATCAGCCAGGGACTTACATCAATTACAGTTACTACCCGCAGTCCGGGGTGATGTTGACCGCAGTCAACATCCTGCATCCTTTCGATGCAACCCTGGATCTGATCAGGATTCACAGCGCCACCCTTTTCAACGGCAAGCCGTTTTGCATCGCTGAATTCAGCGGAGGCGACATCTTCCCATTCTGGGACGGACGGTGCATCTCCCAGGCTACCGGAGGAGTCATCCCTGATGACGCGATGGATAACAAGGACCTGTGCAGACTGATCGCCAAGATTCTCAATAACGGGCAGTTCGATGGCACTGAGAATTTTGAGGCGCGCGCGGACGGGTATCTCTACGTCCAAAAGAACGGCAAGATGGTCCAGGCGTTGTTCTTCGCCCAGTACCAAGACTACTGGGCTGCGGCCAATGAGAACCAGTTCCTGTACCTACACGGGCCGGTCGGAAAGGAGTACGAGGTCTTGTTCACCCAGACGTCCGACACAATCAACGCCCAGGACACGATTGCTTTGGATATTGCGGTATCCGAGTCTCCGACCAAGACCACGCCGGCAAAGCCGTCCGGAGTTTCTGCTTCGTTCTTGGTGTCCGACGAGTATCAATTTAGGTTCTCCGCTTTCACGGATAACTCAGGATCTTGGAACATCGGCGGGAGCGGTTCTGCGGTGATTCCTGACGGACTCATCGTGAAGGCCGTATCGGTCAATGGAAACGACCTGATGGTCTCCGATGTGATTAAGACTTCAGGCCAGACTTTTGAACAGTTCTTCCAGGCGATTGCAGACTCCATCAACAACCTCACCCTAGACCACGGATTTACCGCCAACTCCTATGTTGAGAGCGGTGTGGACTACGGTGGTTTCATGGTCAAGGAGACCAACACCGGACGAACCAGGAACACGGTCACCTACAGCATCACGCTCAAGTATCCGCACCTGGCATACGACACCGTCATCACGTCGAATGGCACCGCAGACTCGTACTTGAACGTATCCAGGTGGGGCGGTCGTGGCTCCGGAAACATCCTGGGCATCACCAAAGCCAAGCAAGGCGGTGGCGTCACCAGCATCACCGCAAACGGCGTTGAGATCCTGGGACAGCAGATCAACTACCACGGGTCCATGCCTGACCTGGCACAGGCAATCACGTCGGCCATCAACCAGAACAGCGGTGGTCACGGTTTTTCCGCAGAACGCAGCGTCTCGACGGTAAAAATCAGCAAGCCGAATGCCAACGGATCTATCATCAACATCTCCAGGCATGGCACGCTCACTTCCGCTGCCGATGTCCTCACGCTATCTTCCGGCACCGCGTCAGTAATTGGCAAGCCCCAGAAGACCAAGATCACGGTCACCAGTGATGACTGGTACGTCGGCCTGGCCAAGGAATACAACGTCGAGTTAGGATTCCAGATCACCCTACCGGGAGACGGACAGGTCTACTCGTTTGGCGCAAACCGTATCTCCGGCATCCGTCCCAAGATTGCGTTCACCTACCAAGGCAAGGGATACCTGACCGACGGTTCGGTGTTCTACTTCTCTGCCCTTAATGACGTCACCAGATGGGACAGGGACGCTACTGGCTCAGGGTTCGTCGACGTGTCCAACAACCTTGGCATCCGAGATGACATAACGGGTATGGGACTCTACCAGGGTAAGGTGGCTGTCTTCACCCGCAACGACGTCCAGCTCTGGTTCGTCGACCCAGACCCTGCACAGGTTCGCCTTACCCAAAGCATTAGCAACACGGGATGCATCGCGCCCAAGAGCGTGACTTCATTCGGGTCAATCGACCTATTCTATCTTTCTGACTCTGGACTCAGGTCGCTCCGCGCGCGCGACGCATCCGACGCGGCCTTCATGGCTGACGTCGGCCACGCCATCGACAGCCTGATCGTCGAGCATCTGAGCGGTATGACCCCTGATGAGAGGTCTAGAGCCGTCGGATTCATCGACCCGTCGGACGGCAGATACTGGCTGTGCATCGGCAACACCATCTACGTCTATTCGTACTTCCCTGGCAGCAGCATCGCAGCCTGGTCCACTTACCGCTTCCAGCCGATCGAGACGCCCACAAGCATCCTTGTTAATCCCCCTGAGGGGCAGGGCATTGAGGCCGCTTGTTCGTGCAACGGACGGGTCTTCATCAAGTCCGGCAACAAGATCTACCTGTATGGTGGCGAGTCCGGCGATCACTACGACGCGTCCACCGTCACGGTGGAGCTTCCGTACTTGGACGCCCAGAAGCCGGCCACTTACAAGGAAGCCAAGGGCGTGGACGCCACGTGCCAGGGTGAGTGGAAGATCTACCTTGGTTTCGACCACACCAGCCCTGACGCCAGGGATCTGATCGCCACTGTAGCCCAGTCCACCTTCGCCCTGGGTAGGATTCCCGCCACCGGCTTCGGTACTCACTTCGGGCCTAAGCTCGTCTCCGAATACTATGGTTACGCTCGCCTCGCAAACTTCATCGTCCACTACGACGACATGCACTCCAAGCATGAAGCTGGCTAAGCTCAATGAAGAGGACCTGCTCTACGTCGCCGACAATATGCGGGACTGCGACCGGCGTGAGATATTCGCCACCCGCTGGGACGATGACCCCTATCCGCTTGTCAAAACGATTCTGGCTCTCGGCGAGTTCGGTTGGGTGGCGGGAACTGACGTTCCCATCGCGGCCTTCGGCGCCATCCCTGCCTGGAACGGAGTCTGGCAGGTCTGGATGTTCGCCACCGACCGATGGCCCGAGGTCGGCTTAGGGGTCACCAAGTTCATCAAGCGGGTAATGATCCCAGCCCTACAGGACATAGGAGCTCACCGGGCTGAGTGCCGTTCCATCGAGGGCCATATCACCGCACATCGGTGGTTGGAGTGCCTCGGCGCCCACAAAGAGTCGGAGATTCCCAACTTCGGACGGAATGGTGAAACGTTCTATCTTTACAGTTGGCTAGCCCCGGTATCACGACCACAATCCCAGGAAAACTAAGACTATGTGCGGAGGAGGAGGAGGAGGCGATTACGCTGCTCAAGCGAGAGCCGACGAGGCCGCTCGCCAGGCACGCATCCGCGAGGGCATGGGTCGCATCGACCAGGCCTTCCAAGGTTTCAACGACGCGTTCTACAAGACTCGCTCCGATGCTTATTCCAATTACGCCAATCCTCAGCTCGACCAGCAGTTCAAACAGCAGCAGAACGCGCTCGCGTACAACCTGGCTCGCAACGGATTGACCGCGTCGAGCGAGGCTTCTCGCAACGCCGGTGAGCTCCAGCGCCAGTACAACCTCGGTCGTTCCACCATCGCTGGTGAAGCACAGAACCAGGCGAACCAGGCCCGACAGCAGGTCGAGCAGAACCGATCCGAACTCGTCAGCCAGCTCAACGCCACCGGTGATACTCAACAGGCCGCCAACTCGTCGCTGACTCGCGCGAACATGCTGACCCAGACTCCTGGGTTCTCACCTCTCGGTCAGATCTTCCAGAACACCACCGGCCTCCTGGGCAACGCAGCCCAGGCCAGCATGTGGGATAAGGACGCACCTGGCCTCTCTGCTTACGGATTCTCCAAGTCCGGCGGTGGCAAATCCTCTTCCATCGTGAAGACCAGCTGAGATGTGCGAACCGATCACCACCGCCATCGCTGCCAATGCGGTCCCGATTTCCCTGGGACTTACCGCAGCCGGCACCGCTGCTCAGATTGCCGGACAGAAGCAGTCTCAGAAGGCGATGAACAATGCTTACGCACTGGAGTCCCAGCGACAGAAGGGCTTCCAGGGCGAACAGCATAAGGTGTTCGATGACTCCCTTGCCGGCCAAAGCGCCGACGCCCAGAAGGACAAGCTCGCACAGGCCGAGAAGGAACGTCAGGCGAATGCCGTGGCGGTCCATAAGGAAGCCCCGGTAGTCAACATCGCTCCCGCCGGTGGAGTGTCCAAGGTCGTCGCAGATGAAACCTCAACGGCTATGAACGTGGCCAACGCTGAAGCCAGACGCGATGCTGAGGCGAAAGCGCTCCTTTCCGCTTTTGGCGACGTCCAGCTCAACAACGCGCTCGCAAACACCAGGGCGCGTCAGAACGTGGGCATGCTTTCTGACTTCTCCCGAGGATCGTCTGGGGTGAATACGTATGAGATGGACGTCGCCTCCAAGCGAGGCGAGGGCACAAAGAAACTAGGCGACATCCTGACCACCGCTGGTTTCGTGACCGGCATGGCTGCCGGAGCCGGCTGGGGCAAGGTGCCTCCTGGCACTCCCCCGCCTAACAGTTTCGGAGTGGTCTGGAATCCCCCGACCCCTGGAACCCCCCTTCTTGGATAACAATGAACAAGCCCTCTCTAGTCGCTCAAGATCAATCCATCGCCAATGGCATGATGAATGTCATGGGTATGTTCGACCCCCAGGCCATCGCCAAGGGCAAGTACGTCCAGGCTCAGACCGAGAACCTAGGAGAGGACACCCGTGGCAAGCGGATGACCAACGACACGCGCGGTCGCCGTCTTAACAAGGCCATCTACAAGCGCGACGCCAACGGCAACATCGTGGTCGGCACCAATGGCCAGCCGATCCTGGAAGACCCCACCATTGAGGGTGACGTCCTATTCGGCGGCGACACCGCAGCCCCCGGCAATCTGGTGATCCTGGACAAGCGCGGTTTCCAGGGTGACAATGAGGATGCCAAAGGCGTCCTGAGAAACACCACCGACGCCCAGATCCGTGCCGGGGATGCGACCTCCAAGAACCGCATTGCCGAGACTATCGCCACGGGCGAACAAGCTCGACTGACCCAAAAGGAAAAGGCCGATCAGGAGGCTGCTGCTTTAAAGGAAAAGGCGGCCAGCGACTTGGCTATTGCCCAGGCTAAAGCCGGTGAGAAGACCGGTCCGCTGCCGGTGGACACCTGGGGTGCCCTCCAGTCCAAGGAAAAGGCCTGGGATACCATCAACGAGGCTCTCCTTGGTCGAGGCAGTGCTTTCAAGCCCAACGTCAATATCAACCCTGGCGTGGCCCGTCAGGTCACCAACCGAGCGGTCGAATATCTCCGTCTGTCCCGCGGTAGGCTCTCCGCTTCACAGGCCTTGGACCAGGCCCTCAAGGACTTCGGCGCCACCGGTGGCACGGGGGGTGTCGGTAACTTTGGGCAATACATCTTTGATGGCGACGACCGTGCTTCCCTGGTGAACGGACGCGGCGATGAGATTACCCCTGACATGTTCGCCGATGCCGCCGCCCGAATGGGCGCCATCGACCCAGCCACGATTTCAGGACTCCTGGGTGCTGCTCCTGCTCCAGTTGTTCCTCCCGCTGGCGCTGCTCCTGCTACTGGCGCTACTCCTGCTGCCGGCGCTGCTCCTGCTCCGGCTACAGGAGCTATTCCCCCTCCGGCATCTCGACCCGTGGGAATGAAGATCCAGAAGGACGGAAAGACCTACCAGTGGAATGGTACGTCCTGGGATCTCGTCCCATAAAAATAGGCTGGGCAACATAAGGGGCGGGATTAGTGTCCCAGCTCATGAACGGCTTCTCTGACGAAGAACTCGGGCTGACGCCTCCCAAGCCTGTTGGTCTGACCGACGCGGATCTCGGCATCGTGTCCACTCCTGCGGTCACTAACCCAGGCATGCCCATCAATCTGACTGACCCGAATAAGTCCCAGCTTGGCAACTTGCTTGCAGGGATGACGCCGGCTCCGTCTCCAGTTCAGAAGCCGATCACCGACGCGGATCTAGGCATTGGAGTTCCTCAGCAGCTTCCTGGCTTTGGCGGTGCGCGCAGACAGTCTGCTCAGTCGCTTTCTCCGGACGCTCCCACGGTCGGCACTCTTGAGGCAACCTGGAACGGACTGAAGTCGAGTTGGTATGGTGGCAACAAGGACGAAGTCTACGCTGCTATGACCAAGGCTATGGCGGTCAAGGAACAGGCCATCCAGCGGATCGCCGAACTGAACAGCCAGCCTGACTGGGTCACCTCCCGCGTGAATCGCGGTATGCGTGATCTCGGCGATATCCCGCAGACTCCTGCCGACGCGATGATGCAGAATCCCGCCGTCGAGCGACAGGCGTTGCAGCGTGTCATCGCAGACATGGACAAGGCTCTGCCCGAGCTCCAGGCAGAGTACCAGCGTCTCCACCAGATCGTTGACGTCGAGTCCTCCGGCAGAACCGAGGCTTACAAGAAGTTCCAACAGGCGATGCAGTCCAACGACTGGAACGCGTCTGCCAAAGCGTTCCTTGGTGATAAGCCTGGTTTCTGGAACTCCGTCATCAACGTCGCGGAACTCGGCGTCCAGGGTGCTGCCGAAAGCGCCTGGCCTTCCGCAAAGGCAGCAATCGTCGACATCGGTTCTCTGCTCCTGCCTGGTGGCAAACTCGTCCAGGGAGCTGGCCGCGTCGGCGGTACCTTGGCTCAGACCGGCAAGGACGCTGCTGAAGGCGAAATCGCCCAGCAGCTTCAGCAGTGGTTCATTTCAAAGGGCGTCGACGCGGACGATCCGACGGCAATCCAGGACTTCATCAAGACCAACCCGACGGAGTTCTTGCAAGCCTACGAGCAAGCCAAGTCTACTGGCATCCGCGTCGGTGCTGCGGAAGGTGGAGTCACGGCTATGGCTGGACTCATCCCGGGAGCCGAAACCACTTCCGCTATCGTGACGAAGAACCCTATCGCAAGGTTCCTTGCGAAAGGTGCGGTCAAGGCCGGCAAGGAATTCCTGAGCGAGGCCGCGGAAGAAGCGACCGTCGCCGGTGCCACGGATCTCGCACGAGACGGAACGGTCAGCGCCAACAAGATCGTCGGCTCCGGCCTGATCGGTGGTGCTTCTGGTGGAGCCACGTCCGTTTCGATGGACCTAGCCGGTGGAGCCAAGGACGCGGTCGTTGCCCCTTTCCGCAAGGATCAGACCCAGCCCCAGGCTCAGACCACCACCCCGCCCCCTCCTCCTGCTCCGACTGCCAGCCAGCCTCAGCCTCAGGCTCAACCTCAGCCCCAGCCGACCCAGAATACGGCACCCTCGGGCCAGGCCCAGACGACCCCGGACCCCCAGGCGAACCAGGCGACCCAGGCGACCCAGGAGCCGGCCAAGGAGAAGGAAGTCCAGGAAGCTGAGCAGGGTGTGACCCAGGCTACCGCTGAACTTGAGACCGCCCAGAAGGCAGTCCAGGAAGCCCTGCAACAGTTCGGACCTGACTCCCAGGAATTCGCCACCGCGTCCCTGGCGCAGGAAACTGCAAGCAACGCGCTCAACGTGGCACAGGGTAACCTAGACAGAGCCAACGAGACCGCTGCCCAGAAACGCGCCAAGGAAGCAGCCCAGAACCCTCCCGCCCAGCCGACCGCTCAGACGACGCAGGAGACGGCTCCTGCGCCCCAGCAACAGACCCAGCCTACCCAGACCACTCCCCAGGCTGAAACCCAGCCCCAGGCCCAAGCCCAGGCCCCGCAGGAGCAGAACGTCGAGCCGGCCCCGGTGTACCCTGGCAACGATGCACCCCTCCAGGAAAGGCTGGCATGGGGTCAACAGTACGAAGCCTGGAAGGCCAAGTACGGCAAGACCCACTGGAGTGACGGCAAACCTAAATCTGCTGCCTTCCGCGAGGGCACGCCCGAGTACCAGGCTCGCATCGACAAGGAACAGGCCGAGAAGCAGGCCCAGGCTACCCCTGCCCCTGCACC
>JACCDW011073085.1_pt1 | contig 47724 bp, 27 predicted proteins | sample 7449781 | NCBI WGS metagenome assembly JACCDW01 (sample SAMN15323449, study PRJNA562643) | freshwater metagenome | isolation source: river surface water | place: USA:Blue River Watershed | collected 2017-08-18
GATTTTTTTATGAAAAATACATTGCTTACTTTTGCCACCCAAATTCACCCATGGCGAGGTAGCTCAGGTGGTTAGAGCGTCGGATTCATAACCCGAAGGTCTCGGGTTCAACTCCCGATCTCGCTACCAAGGGATAAATCAGGTTCATTCTGCTTTATCCCTTTTTTATTCCTTGCCCAACTCAACAACCCAAACACCTGTTCTTGATTTCACATTTGCGCAAACGTTTGCGCAGTCTTTGAATTTCATATTTGGGTATATTGTTAAAGATTTGCCAATTTTTGTTAATAGAGTGGATGAATAAATAGCACCATCTGACCAACCACTCTATTGGCCACCTTTGGCTTTGTCAAATATTTTACCAAACCAAACTAAGTTATGAAACCAAAACATTTCCTGTTGTTTCTACTGGCTTGTTGCTTTGCTGTTTCCTCCTCCTTTTCGCAGGAAGGATCAGTGTTGGTCGCAGGTCTTGTAAAGGACAAAACCGGCATGCTGATTGCCAATGCCAGTGTTACAGAAAAGGGTACACAAAACACGGTTGCGACCAATGCAAGCGGCTTGTTCAGTATTCGTGTAAAAAACCCATCTGCTCTAATTGTACTCAGTGCAGTTGGATATGCTCCTCAGGAACTGGCTGTAGTAACAACCGGTAACATGGTTGTTGAGATGGAAATCAAAGCAGAAAATCTCAGTGAAGTAGCTGTAGTTGGTTATGGCCGGCAGAAGAAGATAAGTGTTGTGGGGTCACAAACAACAGTAAAGCCGGAAGAGTTAAAAATTCCGGTCAGGGACCTTACCAATGCTTTGGCTGGTCGATTGGCTGGTGTTGTTGCTGTACAGCGCAGTGGTGAGCCAGGGTATGATGCCGCTTCTATTTTTATTCGTGGTGTTTCTACATTTGCATCCAGTCCCCGGAGCCCATTGCTGGTGGTGGATGGGGTGCCTGACAGATCAATCAACAACATCGATCCAGAAGATATTGAAAGCTTTACCATCCTGAAAGATGCCTCTGCCACTGCAGTATTTGGTACACGTGGAGCAAATGGTGTCATCCTTGTCAATACCAAAAAAGGCAAGGCGGGAAAGGCACAAATCAATGTTGAGGTTAATCAGGCATACTCGCAATTTACACAGTTGCCAAGTTTTGTTGACGCCCCTACATTCATGAGGATGTACAATGAAGGATTGACCATGCGTGGCAGAACTGCCCAATATGCTGATGATGTGATTCAAAAGCATGCCACCGGTGAAGATCCTGATTTGTATCCTAATGTTGATTGGTTCAAGGAGTTGTTCAATAAATATGGCAACAGCAACCGTGTGAACCTGAATGTAAGAGGTGGCTCATCTACTGCCAACTATTATATTTCCGCAGGTTATTACAATGAAGTGGGCATGTTTAAGCGGGACGAAGTGCAGGCGTATAATTCTTCCATCAATTATAAACGCTACAACTTCACATCGAACGTAAATGTTGATCTTACCAAAACCACCAAGCTTGAATTGGGGATAAACGGATTCCTGACCAATGGTAATTATCCTGGTATTGGAACACCTTCGCTTTTCTCAGAAGCTACCCGTGTTCCACCACACGTTGTGCCAGCAGTTTATTCAAACGGACAGGCACCTCAATACCAATTGGGTACACCAGTAAGCCCTTACATCCCGCTTACCCGTTCTGGTTATGCAACAGAGTTCAGCAATACCGTTCGGTCTAACATTCGGTTGAAGCAGGATCTTGATGTCTTGCTAAAGGGACTTTCCATCACATCTATGTTTGCATTTGACAATTATTCAGCGGCAACACTCAGGAGAACAAGAAGTGTTTCAACATTCCGTGCAACGGGAAGAGACGCAAGTGGAAAGTTGCTTACCTCTCCAATATTTGTTGGTAGTGATGTGCTTGGCTTTAGTTCTTCTACTGCAACAAACCGCCGAATTTACACTGAGTCGTCATTGAACTATACCAATACATTCAAGACTGTACACAACGTATCGGGTATGTTGTTATACAACCAAAGTGATTATGTAAACTCCAATGCAACCGATGTGGTAAGTTCCATTCCTTTCCGTTTACGCGGTCTGACTGGTCGTGCCACTTATGGGTACGATAATAAATATTTTGTTGAAGGGAATTTTGGTTACACGGGTTCTGAGAATTTTACACCCAACAGCCGTTTTGGTTTCTTCCCTTCAGTGGGCGCAGGATGGGTCATTTCAAATGAAAAATTCTTTGATCCCATTGCAACAGTCTTGAGTCATTTTAAGTTGCGATATAGTTATGGATTGTCTGGTAACAGCAATACAAGCGATCGTTTCTTGTTCCTGACGCAAATCAACACAGGCAATGGTTACACCTATGGTGTGCCAGGTAGTACAATCGCATATGGCGGGTTACAGGAAGGTCAAGTTGGATCTGATGTTACCTGGGAAACTTCAAAGCGCCATAACCTGGGTATTGAATTGCATGCATTTCACAATGAATTGCAATTGATTGTTGAATTGTTCAAAGAGCGTCGCCAAGGCATTCTCATCCGAAATTATACCATCCCGTATGCATCAGGTTACAGGTCTGATAATATTCCATACGGTAACATAGGAATTACCTCTAACAAGGGTATTGATGCAAGCTTGACCTATACAAAGAACTTCAAGCGGTCTTCTTTTATTAGCTTTACCGGTTCCTTTAATTACAACCAAAACAGAAATATATATGATGGTTTGCCACCTTGGCAATATCCATGGTTGAACCGTCAGGGACATCCGATTGATCAGCGCTTCGGTTATGTTGCGTTGGGATTGTTTACTGATTCAACAGAAATTCTTGCCTCGCCAACCCAGGCTGGCGATGTTCGTCCCGGAGACATCAAATACAAGGATCTCAATGGTGATGGTATCATCAATTCATATGATCAAACCGCCATTGGTTATGGTGCTGTACCAAGAATGTTGTACGGATTGAATTTTGGTTTTGGTTACAGAGGTTTCGATTTGAGTTTGTTTTTCCAGGGTGCAGGCTTGGTTGATTTTAACTATGCGTCAGGTTTTGGAACAACACCATTTTCTGAAGGTGCCACTTATGGTAACATGTACAACATGGTTACCGATCGTTGGACTGGGGATTCAAAAACAAGTAACGCTCGTCCTTTCTATCCCCGCATGTCAACCAACCAAACCATTACCACCAACTATCAAACAAGTACCTGGTGGATCAAGCGTGCTGATTATGTTCGCTTGAAAAATGCAGAGCTTGGTTACAACTTCAGTGCAAGGACATTGAAAAGGTTTGCCGTGAGCAAAATGCGCATCTACGTAAATGGAACCAATTTGTTTACGAAATCCCGCTGGAAAATTTGGGATCCTGAATTGGGTGATGGACGTGGTACTTCATACCCCAATACGACCATGTACAATGTTGGTTTTAGGATCAGTTTCAACTAATAAAATTGAAGTCATGAAAATGAGTTTTATAAAAAAATACAGTGTCATCTGTTCAATTGCAATCTTGCTATTTACAGCAAGTGGGTGTAAGAAAGGATTTTTGGACACCGTTCCGGATAATATCACAACGTTGGAAAACGTATTTGCCAGCAGGGTGATGTCAGAGCAATGGTTGGCAAGGGTCTACAATGTTATGCCTGACATGTGGTTAACACCCTACACCACTCAATGGGGTGGAATGACCGACGAGTTGGACTATACATGGATCTCATTGCCCATGAACAATGGGGCATTGGTGCCTGATGGCACAGCCGGTTACTGGAATAGTTATTATCAGGCCATTCGTTATGCAGGTGTGTTTCTGCAAAATATTGATAAAAACCAGGAGATTTTAAACCTCAACAATGGCACCCAATTGATCCAGCAATACAAGGGTGAGGCGAGGTTTTTAAGGGCGTATTACTATTTCCAGTTGATGAAGATTTATGGTCCTGTTGTCTTGATGGGTGAGGTTCCTGGAGATGTTACCACTGATTATCAAATGCCTCGCAATACATGGAGTGAGTGTGTTGAGTATGTATTGAGTGAAATGGAAAAATCAAAACAGGATGTGCCTGATGTACATACCGTAAACGGATCTTCTGATCTCACGCAGGTTGGCCGAATTACCAAAGGTATTGTCATGGCTGCACAATCGCAGGTATTGCTTTACGATGCCAGTCCTTTGTACAATGGCAATGCAGAATTGGCTGACTTTAAAAACATGGATGGAAAACAACTCATCAGCCAAACCTACGATGCCAATAAATGGAAGAAAGCCGCAGATGCTGCCAAAGCCGTTATTAACTTGAACAAATGGCAGTTGTATAAGGAGGCCAATGCCGATCCTTTCCGTGCCGCTTTTCTGTCTGTGAAAAATCTGTACTGGAATGGTTGGCAAGCAGAGGGGATTTTTCTTCGTACATCCACTGCAGTGAACGATGGCGGTGCAGGATGGTCTCGCCACTGTGCACCACGCAACAGCAATGGAACCGCATGGAATGGGATGGGTGTTTTTCAGGAACTAGTTGATGCTTATCGGATGGCGAATGGAAAGGGAATCACTGAAACCGGTTCAGGGTATACCGAGACAGGATTTACTGCTGCTGCAAGAACAGGTTATTATGTAGCCACTACAAGCAACATGTATGCCAACAGGGAACCTCGCTTTTATGCTGACATCACCTTTAGTGGTTCAGAAGTACCTGTAGTACCACAATCAGGTCAAACCTTTGTTGGATTCTTTTTTACAGGTAACTCAGGCAAACAAGGTGCTGCACGTGATTGGCCAAAGACTGGCTACACTGCACGTCGCAATATTCACCCCAATACAAATTTTGGAACAAGTGCATTCATCGCAAGACCTGCAATGATGATAAGACTTGCAGAAATCTACTTGAATTATGCAGAGGCTTTGAATGAGTTCTCCCCAGGCAGCCCAGATATTTTAGTCTATCTGAATCTTGTTCGTGAACGTGCTGGATTGCCTGCACTTCCTGCAGGTCTGTCACAAGTAGACATGCGCAACCACATCCGCACTGAGCGCAGGTTGGAATTGGCTTTTGAAGGACATCGGTACTTTGACGTGCGCCGTTGGAAAATTGCTCCAACACCAGAAAATCACCAGGGAGGTGCATTTTATGGAATGAACATGGACCAGGGAACGGCACTTAATTCTCCTGCTTTTTACCAGCGTACTGTTGCAGTTACTAGAGCAGCCTGGAGCAGGAAAAATTATTTTTGGCCAGTACCTCAATCTGAAATCGATCGTAACAAGAAACTGGTACAGTTCCCAGGCTATTAATTTATTCATTCGTCTAAAAATAATGTATGAAAAAAATAAATTCAGTACTTGTTCTTTTGTTTTTCACTTTCTTGTTTTCAGGATGTATTAAAGAAGAGGACTATAATAAAAAAGTTGACTCAACAGCAGAAGGGGTAGTGTTTCTTCAACAAGCCGTTTCATTTCCTCAGGAACTTACCATTTTTCCATTTGTTGATGCTGCACGCACATTCACCTTCAATGCAGGTTTCGGCGCTGTTGGCTATTCATCAAAAGACATTGCTGTAAAACTTGAAATTGATAATGCAGCGTTTGATAGCATAAACCGCATCAGACAATCGGCTGGTTTGCCTCTGTACCTTAAGTTTCCAACAGATGCATATACCATTGATGCCATGGAAACCACGATTCCAAGTGGAAGCTTGACATCAGGAAAAATAAATGTCAATTATTTTTCAAAGAAGTTCAATCCCATGATGAACTATCTGTTGTCGATGAGCATCAAAGAAGCATCTGGTTATACGGTGAACCCCAAACTGAAAACCGTGTTTATTGTGGTTTCAAAATTACAGGGTAAACTGGTTCCAACCAGTTTGAAAGCCACATGGGGAATAACGGCGGATAGTGAGGAATTGGTGGGTGAGGGATCAAATGGAGGTGCCAGCAAAGCGATTGATGGAGATATCGCAACCTATTGGCATACACCATGGTATCTTTCCAATCCTGCATTTCCACATTGGTTGCGAATTGACATGAAGCAGCCAACTTTTATTGATCGAATATCAATGGCGCCAAGACAGAACAACTCCAATGGATTTATCCTTTTCAAATTGGAAGGAAGCCTCGATGGTACAACTTGGAGTTTATTGGGAAATAATCTTGTATTCGATCCAACCAAGCGAGATGGAACATTCCAGGAGTATCCCATCACACCAACTTCAGTTCAGTACATTAGGATTACCATGTTGCAATCCCGTGTGCCCACTGAAAAGTCTACACATCTGGGTGAAATAAATGTCTACAAATACTAAATTGGAATAACGGGTTGCATGTTTATTTTACAACCCGTTTTTTGTGCTACCACAATCATCTACATGAAATATTTGCGTAAAATCTTTCCCTTTTTTTTGTTGTTCTTTGTTTCATGTAAAAAAGAAGCCACTACAGTTGCTCCTGCGCCTCCCGCTCCTGTCGTAAGCTACACGTATACAAGCGATAAGGTGCAAAACCTCAATGTGGTTTATTTTGTTCCCAGTGATGTTGCCGTACCTGCAGATTATCACCGCAGGCTCAGCGAGATATTATTGAATGCACAGGAGTTTTTTGGCAACGAAATGCAGCGCAACGGCTATGGCCTGAAGACATTTGGCTTGTTGAAAGATGATGCAAAAAAAAGGATCAAACTGATTGAAATCAAGGGAAAGCAGGGGAAGGCTGCCTATCCATACAATGGGGGATCCGGTGCCGTGCAATCAGAAATTGCGGCATACAAGGCATCAAATCCGTCTGCCTTTACCAGCGACCATTACCTCATCATCATCCCTGCATATGAGTATGATACCAATGGGGAACCGGGCGGGCCTCCGTTTTATGGGGTTGGCAAGAGTTGTTTTGCATTGGATTATGCTGATCAGGATGTCAAATACCTGGGTGCAGGTGGTACACTGGGCACCAGAGCAACAAAATGGATAGGAGGAATGATCCATGAGTTGGGCCATGGGCTGAACCTGCCCCACAACAGGCAGAAAGCTTTGTCAGAGGCATCATTAGGAATGTCGCTCATGTGGGCAGGTAACAGTACTTGGGGCAAATCGCCAACTTTCCTGACCAAGGCCGATTGTGCTGTGCTCAATACCAATCAGGTATTCAATAATGACAACAAAACTTATTATGCTTCAGTGACTGCGGCTGTTATGCGCATTCAGGCAGCTTATGATGCGGGAAAGGCCTCCATCATTCTCAAAGGGAAGTACAGCAGCAATGCTACAGTCACAGATCTGGTTTATTTCAACGACCCCAATGTAAACAATGAAGGGACTGGAGTAAACAGGGATTACAATGCGATTGCCTGGACTTCAAAGCCCATCAACAATGATAGTTTCTATGTGGAAATGCCCATCAATGACCTGGTGGAAAAAGCAGACAATATTCCATACGAGTTGAAACTGAAAATGGTGCACGAAAACGGCACCGTAACAGAAACTGCTTATTCTTATACATTTCAAAATGGCCTGCCTGTGCTGAACTTTAGCACAAGGGCTGAAATGAGCAAGCAAGATTGGAAGGTTTTGTCATTCAGCTCAGAAGAAACCAGCGGGGAGGGGAGTGTCAACGGTCGGGCAACAACCCTAATTGACGGCAATGCCTCCACTTACTGGCATTCAAGATGGGCCAGCAATGCTGCCGTTTATCCCCATGAATTGATAATCGATTTGGGAAGTATCAAAACAGCCAACGGATTGTCTTTGACCCAACGCAGTGGTTTGAGTCGTTCTGTGAAAGATGCGGAGTTCTTGATCAGCAATGATGGCCTAAGCTTTACCTCTGTTGGTAATTATGTGCTCAGCAATACAAATGGTCCACAATACATTGGTTTCAGCACTACCAAGTCCTTCCGATTCATGAAACTGATCGCAAAATCAGCCTGGGATGGATTGCAATTTGCTGCGCTTGCTGAGATTGGACTTTATTAAAATCTTTTTCTTCCGAACATTATTATTTATAGCTGTGTTTATATGTATAAATAATAGTAATGAATTACTCTTTGCACCAACTGGCTATTTTCTTGAAAATTGTTCAGACAAAAAGCATAACGAAGACAGCTGAAGCCATGCACCTCACGCAGCCAGCAGTATCTATCCAGTTGAAGAATTTCCAGAGCCAATTTGATATTCCACTCATTGAAATAATCAATAAAAAAGTTTACATAACAGATTTTGGGAAAGAAATAGCTGAGTCTGCCCAGAGTATCATGAACGAAGTCAGCGTCATTGACAATCGATCTACAAAATACAGAGGTTCACTTACTGGCACTCTGAGAATTTCCTCTGTTTCTACCGGGAAATATGTAATTCCTTATTTTCTTGCTCAATTCTTAAAAGAGAATGAAAATGTAGAGTTGCGCCTGGATGTTTCAAATAAATCAACGGTACTTGATTTGCTGGAGCAAAATCAATCAGATTTTTCACTTGTTTCTTTTTATCCCAAGCAAATTGCCCTTCAAAGAATTGAATTGATGCCCAACTCTCTCTACCTTGTTGGAGCGAGCATTCAATCTCGCCAACCTGAATTGATTAAAAAGCAAGCCCTTGAAAAACTACCCCTTATTTACAGGGAAGAAGGATCTGCTACCCGCATGGCAATGGAAAAGTTTATTGAAAAAAATCGGATAACTGTAAAAAAGAAAATTCAGCTTGCCTCCAATGAAGCGGTTAAGCAAGCTGCCATAGCAGGTATTGGGTTCTCTATCATGCCACTCATTGGATTAAAAAATGAATTGGAGAACAATCAATTGCAAATCATTCCAATCAAAGGGTTGCCTATCAAGACCACCTGGAACCTGGTCTGGCACCGCAAAAAGAAGCTTTCACCTGTTGCCGCAGCATTCAAAGATTTTATCCTGTTGCACAAGAAGGAAATCATTGAAACAAATTTCAATTGGATACATGGTTTTTAGCTTGATTATATTTCTCATTTTTCTCCAATGGATTGATTATATACCTTTGTGAAACTGTTGAAACATGAACTTAGTCGGGGAAAGCTGGTTCAGCCAGACATTGTACCGGTTTATTGATGATGCCCTTGCAGAAGACATTGGTGCTGGTGACCTGACCAGCCTGGCCACCATCAAAAAAGGGCAAACTGGTACTGCCTTGTTTTATGTCAAGGAAGATTGTACCATTGCTGGCATTGACCTGGCTCAAAAAATTTGTGCCAGATTTGACCCATCACTAAATGTTTCTTTCAACAAAAAAGATGGGGAAAGTGTAAAATCAGTCGCCTGTGTCGGTGAGATAACAGGTTCGATCCATTCCATTTTACAACTCGAGCGCCTGATGCTCAATTGCATGCAGCGCATGAGTGGTATTGCCACCAAAACCCGAATGTTGGTTGATTTGGTGGCGCCATTTGGTGTGCAGATTTTAGATACGCGGAAAACAACTCCTAATTTCAGGATTGCCGAAAAATGGGCGGTCAGCATCGGCGGCGGGGTAAACCACCGTTTTGGCCTCTATGACCAGATGCTGATCAAGGACAACCATGTCCAGGCTGCAGGAGGTACCCGGAATGCAATTGAATCCTGTCTGCTATTCCGCGTACAATCGAACAACAAGGTCCCATTGATTGTTGAGGTTAAAAATGCACAGGAGTTTGTGGTTGCAAAAGATTTTCAGGAAGTGGACCGTATTCTGGTAGACAATTGTGCGCCCCAGGAGATTAGCCATTTGGTTTCACTCAATGATACGGGTAAAAAAATTGAAGCCTCTGGAGGGATCAATGCCTCTAATATGCTACAATATGCCCAAACGGGCATTGATTTTATTTCTATGGGTGATTTGACGCACCATGTTGAATCTGTTGATATTTCATTAAAAATCAGATAAGATGTTATTTGAAAACGAGATTGCACGTGTGGGATATTTGAGCAGGTCTGTGCCTGAGGGGATTGATCTGAAAGCGGAAATCCTCCGCATGAAAAAAGAAAAAAATGCTGTCATTCTTGCGCACTATTATGTCAGCGAAGACATACAATCTATCGCAGATTTTGTAGGGGATAGTTTGGCACTTGCACAGGCTTCCAAAAAACAATCCGCAGATATCATTGTTTTCTGCGGCGTTCATTTCATGGCGGAAACAGCCAAAATACTCAATCCAAGGGCCAAAGTCCTGTTGCCGGACCTGAATGCAGGCTGTTCATTGGCAGACTCAGCACCTGAGGAGGCTTTCATCGCTTTTAAGGCCCAATACCCTGATGCCATCGTTGTCAGCTACATCAACTGCAGCTCTGAAATCAAGGCCCAAAGCGATTTTATCTGTACTTCCTCCAATGCCATCGAAGTGGTCAATGCCATTCCAAAAGACAGGCGCATCATTTTTGCACCAGACAAAAATCTTGGCATGTATGTCCAGCAGGTCACCGGCCGTGAGTTGATCCTCTGGGATGGAGCCTGTATTGTGCATGAGAACATATCAATAGACAAGCTGCAATCATTGATGGAGAAGCATTCTGATGCTTCATTGATCGCACACCCTGAGTGCCTTCCTGCGTTACTCGAAAAGGCAAGCTTCGTTGGTTCCACCAAGGCCCTGTTGGAGCATGTGCAGGTTTCTCCCTTGAATAAATTTATCGTAGCTACCGAAGCCGGCATCCTCTATCAAATGAGAAAAGCGGTTCCAGACAAATTGATCATTCCTGCGCCAGCTTTGGAATCCAATTCCTGCGCATGCTCCGAATGTCCATACATGAAGATGAATACCATCCAAAAATTGTACAACACCCTATATTATGAAATGCCTGAGATCAATGTCAATGAAAAAACGCAGGCAGGAGCCTTGAGGGCATTGAACAACATGCTTTCCATTTAGTGATACAGCAGCATCATGATATCGTGATTGTGGGATCAGGTATTGGCGGATTGTCCACCTATCTTTATCTTTCTGAATCGGAACTTTTCAAGGCTGGTAAGCTTTCCATTTGCATCATCGCAAAATCAACAATGTCTACCACCAATACTGATTGGGCGCAAGGGGGTATTGCAGCAGTGCATGCCATGGGTGATGATTTTGAAAAGCATATTGAGGATACCATGGTTGCCGGTGCACAGATGAATGACAAACAAATTGTCAGGAAAGTGGTAGCGTCCGCTCCGGGCTTGATGGAGGACCTGATCAGGTGGGGTACAAAATTTGATACGAATCAATACGGTGAATTTGATTTGGCAAGGGAAGGCGGACACAGTGAGGCCCGCATCTGGCATGCTGAGGACCAGACAGGGCATGCGATTCAAGCCGCATTGATGCAACAAGTGGCTGATTCACCCAATATAAAGGTGCTTGAAAATACCTTGTTGGTTGATGTTGTCAAGGATAGCAACGGACAGTTCCATTTGCATTTGTTCGACTTGTCAAAAAAAAGTTTCACCACAATCACCAGCTCAAAGCTGGTATTGGCAACTGGTGGAACAGGAATGTTGTACAGCAAAACAACCAATCAACATGTTGCTACGGGTGATGGTATTTTGATGGCCCAAAAATTGGGTGCCGCCATTGAAAACCTTTCCTACATTCAGTTTCATCCAACAGGATTGTTCCATGAAGGCAATATTTCCTTCCTGATAACAGAAGCCCTCCGGGGTGCTGGTGCCATGTTGCGCAATCAACAGGGTGAGGCATTCATGCAGCATTATGACAAACGACTGGAACTGGCGCCAAGAGATGTTGTCTCAAGGGCAATCTTGACCGAAATGAGGAAAAATGGAGCTGCGTTTGTGTTTTTAGATGCTACTCAACTTTCATCCGACCTGATTGATCAACATTTTCCAGCCATCAAATTGAACTGTAAGGCCTTGCTAGACATTGACATCAGTACAACAATGATACCTGTTCTGCCAGTACAGCATTACTCCTGCGGGGGCATCAAGGTTGATGCATTTGGCGAAACGAATGTCTCAAATTTGTTTGCCATTGGCGAGGTAGCTTCAACAGGATTGCATGGCGCCAATCGTCTTGCCTCCAACTCTTTGCTTGAAGCCATTGCCTTTGCTAAATTCGCAACTGAAAAACTTTTGGATTGTCCTGAAGTTCAACCGGTGCATGCTGCATCATTCGAGCCAACTTGTTTTGAGTTCGACAGGAATCAAATCCAGGAAATCCTGGGTCAACATGCCGGCATCATCAAAACTTCCATTGGCCTGAAACACGCACTGTCAGCATTGAATGCCATTAAATCAAATGCAGTTGCTGTTCCATTCAATCCCTATGACCATACTTCAGGTGTGTTGCTGGAAGTAGGCATCATGCTCATTGAAGATGCACTGAATCAAAAACAGAACAAGGGTGTTTTTTACAATGAGGATCTAGTGGATGACCTTGTGCCTTAACAGGATATCATGTCCGATGGTCTTGGATTCAAGCAATTCAAGCATCGTGGCGTTTTCCATATTTTGGATTTGGGTACCCTCAAATTGATTGACGGCATCATTGTCCATGAGGATGCGGGGGCAAACAAAGGTATCAATTTCATCAACAGACTTGGCTTCCATCATCGCCGCGTTCATTGTGCCACCGGCTTCAATCAATACCTGACAAATATTTCTTGCGAGCAGTTCCTTGTTGAGCAGGTCAATGTTGTATTTTCCATTCTCAACCGGGATGATGATTGTTTCAACATTTGGGATGTTTGAGTTTGCATCCATCTTATTTGTAACGAGGAAAATCCTGGACTGGTCTCTGGGATAAAAGACGGGAAGTTGCCGGTTTTCATCTTTCAGCAACTCAAGGTTCCTGTCAAAAACAACCAGGTTCAGTTCTTCAATTTCATATCCGATCCTGATGTTCATGGTTGCATTGTCTCGGATGATGGTCTTGGCAGTGGTCAGGATGGCATCAGCAGCCCTTCTCAGGTGTACATGTACATAGTTACGGCTCTCCTCATTCGAAATCCACTTGCTGCTGCCTGTACGGTCTGCTATTTTCCCATTCAAGGTAACCGCTGATTTGAGTACGTATTTCGGTCTTTTCAGGGTTTGGTTGATGATGAAGGTTTCATTCAATGCAAGAATTTCAGGCAAGACATGAACCCCAACCTCGACGCCATTTTTCCTTAATATTTCAGCACCTGAGACAAGCGGATTGGGGTCCAAAGACCCAATGACGACCTTTGGAATCCTGTGTTGCAGGATCAGATCAGTACAGGGAGGCGTTTTGCCGGTATGAGAGCAGGGCTCGAGTGTTACGTAAAGCGTGCAGGCATCAAGCTTTGCGCCATTGTCAAGGGCATTTCCGATGGCCATCACCTCGGCATGTGCCTCGCCTGCTTTTTGGTGAAAACCTTCTCCAACAATTTCACCATTTTCTGACACGACAACAGCACCGACAAACGGATTGGGCCGGATGGCTTTGGGGTTGGCCTGTCTAGCCAACAAAAATGCCTGATGCAAATACTGTTCTGCTGTCATTTAGGATTATCTTTGCGCCTCAAAATTACCTACAAAAGACCATATGTTTACCGGAATCGTATCGTCAGCTTTTATTGAGGAAATCAGGAAGGAGGAGAATGGATGGATTTTGCAGGTCACGGCACCTTTGATTGCCCCCAAGGTACAATTGGGAGACAGCGTAGCCATAGATGGCGCCTGTTTATCCGTTTTTAAAGTGGAAGGGGATATTTTGTGGTTTTATGTTTCACCAGAGAGCATTGATAAAACCATCATCCGCTATTATGCAAAAGGGACCAAGGTAAACATCGAGCTGCCCATGCAACCGTCTGGCTATCTTGGTGGGCATTATGTCTTGGGTCATGTAGATGCCACCGCAACTGTTACAAAAATCATTGCAGGAGAGCAGGCCTGGTTTTTTACGATCAGCATACCCGAACCATTTGTCAAATACGTTGTTTACAAAGGGTCGGTTGCCATCAACGGTGTGAGCCTTACCATCAACCAGGTTGTGGATCAAAACATCGAACTCTGCATCATCCCCATCACCATTGAAAAAACAAGTATGTCATTTTTAAAGGTGAATGACAAGGTGAATGTTGAATTTGATATCCTGGCGAAATACACAGAGCAACTGCTACTTAAAAGGAACAATTGATATGTTTGATGATATAGAAAATGCCTTGTTGGAGTTCCGGAATGGTAACCCCATCCTGGTGGTGGATGATGAGTCGAGGGAAAATGAGGCAGACATTGTTTTTCCTGCTGCTGCTGCAACCCAGTCCAAATTAAATTTTTGTGCTTCAGAAGGCAAAGGCCTGGTTTGTATCGCCATTGATGCCCAAACTGCTGGGCGATTGGATTTGTCTCCTGTGAGTTCAAACAAGAAAGACGCTTTCCATACTGCCTTTTATGACTCGATAGATGCAGCTGCGGCATTTGGTATTTCTACAGGGATCTCTGCCAAAGAACGTGCCATCACTGCTTCCCATGTTGCCAATCCACAGAGTAAGCCAGAAGATTTTATCAAGCCAGGACATTTGTTTCCTGTGGTGGCCAAAGAGGGTGGAGTTTTGGTGCGCAATGGTCATACTGAAGCCGGTGTTGATTTGTGTAAGTTGACCGGTCATGAACCTGCTGCCATCATTTGTGAAGTCATGGATGCTGAGGGAAACATGATGCGCAGGAATGAGCTCTTCGTCATGGCCAGGGAAAAGCAGATGAAGATCATCAGCATCCAGCAAATCATTGATTACAGGGTTCGAACCGAAAACCATCTCTTGTCTGTTTCAAAATCAAGCCTTCCAACAAAGTTTGCCAATTTTGAAATCGAGGTGTTTAAAAACAAGTTGACCGGAACAGAGCATCTGTTAATATCCTTAAAAAATAACCAGGAAACTCCATTTGTCAGGATCCACAGTGAATGCCTGACGGGTGATGTTTTCGGTAGTTTGCGCTGTGATTGCCAGCAGCAGCTGATGTCTTCCCTTGCTGCCATTGCAGAACATGGGCATGGCTATGTTATCTACCTAAGAGGTCATGAGGGAAGGGGCATCGGGATTGGCAACAAGGTTGCTGCCTATGCGTTGCAGGAAAAAGGGCACGATACCTATGAAGCCAATGAGCTCCTGGGTTTCCCCAAAGACAACAGGAGTTTTACAGATGCCATTTGGATGATAAAATCCCTGGGTCTTGGTGATTTTGAATTGATCAGCAATAACCCTGTGAAAATAGCCGCATTGCAAGAAGCAGGATTTGTGTTTGTCGTCAAACAATTGCCCGTTGAGACCAATCCATACAACCAGCAATACCTGGATGACAAAATAAAATTAGGAAACCATCGCTTAAAATTTTTGTAGATGATCGCCATTGTAAAAGCACAGTTCAACAGTGAAATAACAGACCTGCTAGAAGTCGGTTGTACGGATTACCTCACTGAGCAAAATGTTCCCTTCACTGTTTTCGAGTGTCCAGGTGCTGTTGAAACGGTTGTCTATACAACCAAGCTATTGGCAACTGGTAAGTATCAAGCTATCATTGTGATTGGCGCCATCATCAAAGGGGATACGGACCATTATGAATACGTATGCCAATACGTGACCAATGGAATCAGTCATCTGTCTGCCATGCATACCACTCCCATCATATTTGGAATCCTCACTACCCAAAATGAATTGCTGGCCTATGAAAGAGCAGCTGTAGACAAGATGAACAAAGGCCAGTCTTTTGCAGAAACGGCTTTGTTCATGATCAGGGCTTTTGAAAATCTTCCCCAATAGTTTTATTACCCGGGATATTCAAGTGTACGCTAGGCTAGTTGCTATTGTTTGAAGGGCATTTGCGTATAGTCATTGTGAAATCCAAGAACATTGTTGAACTGCTGGAACTCATCTTGCACATGCATGGTGGTCAACACCATGGCCTTCATGCCTGCATTGTAGGCTGATTCAACCCCTTTGGGAACGTCTTCAAAAACAAGGCAGTCTTCTGGCGTAACACCCAATAGTGACGCGCATTTGAGGTAGGTTTCAGGGTCTGGTTTACTTTTCGAAACATCATCAGCACTCACAATCACATCAAAATAATCTCGAATATTCAATCCGTCCAGTACGAAATCAATGTTGAACATGATGGCGGCTGACCCTATGGCCATCTTGATATTATTCTTTTTGGCTTCGATCAGGAATTCCATCAAGCCTGGTATCAATGCCAGTGAGGGCCTGTATTCCTCCTGGTACTGTTTTTCTTTTTCAATGCTCATCCTGTCTTTTTCGGCTTCACTGAACCTTCCGGGGAAGACCCTTTCAATGACCTCATGGTTTTTCCCATAACATTCCGCCTTTGCTGCTGACTTGCTGAGGTTGGCTCCCAGCTCGTTCAGGATCCTGTACCAGCTGCGCACATGGTAATCCATGTCATCGATCATGGTGCCATTGAGGTCAAACAAAAAAGCCTTGAATCCCTCCATTATTTCAGCTTGAGTATTTCTGTGCCCGCCAGCAAAAAGCAGCCCAATCCATAGTCTTCAAAATCAGGGGTTTTGTCGAATCCAACGGGCTGTCCGTCCTTGGGTTCTTTTCCGGTTCCCTGCACATATCCCAGCTTGCCGTTCGGATGAACAACTTCAGTTGTCATGGCATTCCATGCCTTGATGATGGCAGGGGAGTAGGTGGCTTTGTCCAAAATGCCTTTGTTGATGCCCCAAGCAAAACCATAAATGAAAAGGGAGGTTCCGGAGACTTCTTTTCCGCCAAAATGATTCGGGTCGTTGAGGCTTACATTCCAGTATCCATCGGTCCTTTGCAAGGGCAAAAGGGCTCCGCAGAGTTGCTTAAAATCTTCAAGGTATTCTGCATAATGAGGGTCAGACTTGGGCAATTCATTCAGGGTCCTGGCCAATGCAGCTACGACCCAGCCATTGCCCCTGCTCCAGTAACAATCTTCCCCGTTGGGTTCCTTGTAGGGCGGCACAAAATCCTTGTCTCTCCACCACAAATGCTCTTTGCTGTTGTAGAGCCCATTTCCTCCATGCTTGTTTTTGGTAAAAGCATACATCTCGTACATCCTGTTGAAATAGCTGGTGTCCTGATAAAGGTTTCCAAGTTTCACAAATACAGGCATTGCCATCTGTAATGCATCAATCCAGTTCCAGTCATCGATTTTGGAAGATTGCTTCATGTTGTCAATGCTGGCCTTGATGGCAGTGATGCGCTCAGGGTGTTTTTTCCCATCCATCAAAAAGAGGTCAATGTAAACTTGACCACAGCACTGGTTATCTGCATTGCGGGTATTGGTACCTGCCCGAAGGTTCCATTTGTGCTTTTCCCCCCATTGCAGCATATAATCCTTGTATACCTTTTTTTTATCGGCCGCATAGAGGGCAACCAATCCCTCATAGTAAACCGACCTTGTCCAGATATTGCTTGGCCGCTCGATGTTGGTAAAAATCGGTTTACCCGCATCAGGCCATTTGTCCATGAAATATTGATTGGTCAGCCTGAGCGTCTTTTTTATGTCTTTTTTGCCCGGTAAATCCTGGGCAGTAACCATCATAGAAACCAGTCCCATGGCAAGGAGGGCGAACGTTTTTTTCATCTGCATCTGTTGTTCTTGCAATATAAACAACCTGCAACAGAGATGCACAATATTCCCCTCCAATAGTTTCCGGCAACGATTGCGTAAATAATTGAAGCTGTTTTACCTAGTCCGCCCCCTTTTTTTTACATTTAGAACCTGAATTACCCAATGATTCATTCATGTAAAGCCCTTTTTAAAGGAGCGGAAATGAAAAAATCGGGTCTGATTCTAAACAACTATTGCCGTGAGAAAAAACAAGACGCTCATTTGGGTAAATCCCATGCCCAATCCTATTCGCCTGAAACGTTGCCCTTTTACTGCATGTAGTGCAACAATTTACTTTTCTCATTCCATTCAATTTTCATCCAAAGCCTTCACCAAATGATATCAAAGGATATGTTCAAAACATTGAGATCAATGATTGTGTTGATTGTAGCTGTGGTCAGTTTCACAGCTTGCAAGAAAGAATTCAATGCCTTCTACCAACGTCCGGAGACATTGGAGAAACCCATTTATCAGCAACTAGAAGCCAAGGGAAATTTCACCCAAATGTTGGCACTGATCGACAGGGCGGGTTACAAGTCCACACTATCTGCTGCAGGTTATTGGACCTTGTTCGCTCCACATGATTCAGCATTCAAGGTGTTTTATGCTGAAAAAGGAATTGCCGGGGTGAGCGCACTGGATTCAACTGCTTCTCGCCAGATTGTTACCTACTGCCTGGTCTACAATGCTTTCAAACAAGAGCGTATTGCTGATTTCCAAAGCAATACAGGATGGATTGAAAATGCCGCGTTCAAAAGAAGGACTGCAAATTATACCGGTGTATATTCCACTACGGATCTTCAAGGCAAGGCAATCAAAGCCATTGCTTCCAACAGGAACAATAACAGCTTGCTTTATTATGTAGATGCAGACAACAACAACAAGCACTTGCCCATTTTTGATGCTGGGTACATGACAGGGAAATCGCTCTCTGCTTCAGATTACCAGTATTTCTATCCAAAGGCTACCTACAATGGGTTCAATGTGGCTGATGCCAAAGTTGTAGAAAAAGACATTGCAGCGGAGAATGGCGTTATCCATGTGGTTGATCGGGTGATTACTTCTATTCCGAGCATTGATCAGTACATTGGTGAAAATCCCAAATACAGTGAGTTCAAGAAACTGTTGGATAAGTTCATGGTTCAATATGTGATCAATCCTACTGTAACGCAGAAATACAAGATTGTCAGTGGAAAGGCAGATGATGTTTACACTAAAGTATACAATTCAAATCTGGCGTTTTCCCTTAACAATGAGAACTTCCTGAAAATCCAGGACAATGATGCACAATCCGATGGATACTCCATTTTTGTTCCTGAAAACGATGCCTTGACAAAGTACATCAAAGATGTATTGCTAGAATTTTATCCCTCTGTAGATGCACTTCCAGTAAACGTATTGTATGATTTTATCAATGCGCACATGTGGAGGACAACTGTATGGCCTTCCAAGTTTGGGTCTACTTTCAGTTCAGTAGGCGAAGAGGCCAGGTTCAATCCTGCTGCAGATGTCACCGACAAGAAAGTGCTCAGCAATGGGATTTTTTATGGTACCAACAAAGTACAACAGGCCAATGTGTTCAGCAGTGTTTACGGAAAGGCCTACCTCAATCCGGAATATTCCATCATGACCAATTTGCTGAACCTTGACCTGAAATTCCAGATTTCTAACATCAAACAGAAATACACGCTTTTCCTGGTCAAGAATTCAGCCATCAATGCTGCGGGATATTTTGTTGACCCAACTGTTAGCAACAACGTTAACGAACAATGGAGGTATATTCCTCCTGGAGGTGGAGCACAATTGACGGGATCTTCAGCGCTGGTAAGATTGCAAAGGATCCTCAACATGCATGTTGTTCCAGGTAGGGACATCACTAGCCTTAGCGGGAATGGTGTAGGGCTTACTTATTCCGGGGAATTTGTATCATACGGAGGAAACAAAGCTTTCACTGCAGGAAACCGTGATCTCGCCAATACCGCTGCTGTACTGGGTTCAAAAACAGCTGCCAATGGTACTGTTTATTTTATCGATAAACTGTTGCAGTTCAGTGAAGTGAACATAGGAAAGCATATCGAACTGTTGGGAACACCTGCCACTTCTGCTTACAATTTTTTCTGGCAATACCTGAAGTCTTCCTCCATTTTTACTGCTGCCACATCTGAGATTACTGGTGTCGCATCTGGCACATTCTATACCTTCTTTATCCCTGACAATGCTGCGATAAGAGCTGCTGTGAACGCTGGCTATCTTCCTGGAACAGGCGTTGCTCCCAACAAGACTCCAATGTTCAATCCCACTTCTCCAATTGAAAGGGAACAGGTGGCTAACTTTATCTATTATCACATTCTCAACAAGAAAAATGTTGCCACCGATGGGCAGGAAAGCGGATCCTTTGAAACATTGTACAAATTTTCCAATGGCGATCCTTCTACCATTTTTGTCAACAATTCTGCGCCCAACGTCATCACGCTCAATGACATGAAAAGCAGGAGTGCCAACATTACTGTTGCTCCAAGCAATGTTCTGAGCAACAGGTGCACGATACACCTCATCAACAATTATCTGCGCTACAATTAACAATAGACGAATTCAAATGATACACATGTCAAAAATATTATCAAAGGCTTCTGCACTGACACTGGTAATGCTGTTTTCAGGAATATTGGTGTCTGCGCAAACCGTTTTGCGTGGGAAAATAACAGACAAGGCCGGAAAGCCCATTCAGGGTGTATCTGTTTCCGAACTTGATGCCGACAACAGGATTGTGAAGGGTGCCCAGTCTGATGTTGCAGGAAACTATGTCCTGAACAATGCCAATGGAGCAAAAAACAGGATTTCGGTTTCTTTCATTGGTTACAAGTCCATCACCCAAAAAATCAATGGCAGAACTTCCATCAACTTCACTCTTGAAGAGCAACAGGGAGACCTGGGAGAGGTGGTGATTACCGCCAGGCCAACCAGCTCTAACGGGATGATGAACATTCCTGAGAAAAACCTCACCACCGCTGTTGCCAAGATCAATGCAAAGGAAATGGAAGAAATGCAGGCGCCCAGTATTGACCAGGCATTGCAGGGCAGGCTCAGTGGTGTTGACATCACCGCATCAAGCGGAGACCCTGGGGCTGCCATGAACATTCGTATTCGTGGTGTATCGTCCATCAACTCCACCGGTATTCCGATGATTGTATTGGACGGTATGCCCTATGAAACTGAAATCCCCTCTGACTTTAACTTTGGAACCGCAGATGAGCAGGGATATGCCCAGTTGTTGAATATTTCTCCTGCAGACATCATGACCATTTCGGTATTGAAAGATGCTGCTGCCACTGCCATCTGGGGTGCAAAAGCCGCCAATGGTGTATTGGTCATTACCACAAAGCGTGGAAACATCGGAAAGCCTTCGATGAATTATACATTCAAAGGATCTGTTTCTTTGGTTCCTTCTCCCATTCCATTGCTCAACGGAGACCAATACTCATCACTGATCCCCGAGGCCTTCATGAACAGGATTGGTTCAACATTGAATACCACTTCCAGCAGGGAGTTCAACTACGATCCCAATGATCCTTACTGGTACCACAATTACAGCAACAATACCAACTGGATTGATGCCATCTCCAGAACTGGATTCATCAGAGACCATACACTCAGCTTGAATGGTGGAGGAGAAAAAGCAAAGTATTTTGCCTCTGTTGGTTATTTTGATCAGCAAGGTATTACAATAGGGACTGGTCTGCAAAGGATCAATACCCGCATCAATCTTGATTACAACGTATCAGAAAAAATCAAATTTTTCACCAGTTTTTCCTACACCCATTCAGATCAGACAAGGAACTATTTGGGTTCAAGTTCTGCCAGTGGCGAGTCTTCCATTCGCGGCATGGCATACATCAAGATGCCCAACATGAGCGTTTTTGAATACAATGACAGGGGAGAGCCCACCACCAATTATTTTTCACCCGCAGGTAACATCCAAGGCCAGTACAGCCGTGTATACAATCCGGTTGCCATGGCAGACAAGGCCATGTATACTATCTTGGGAGACCGTGTGATTCCTCGTTTTCAAGTAGATTACGATATCGTCAAAAGGGTATTGAAAGCTACTTTTGACGTACAGCTGGACATCAACAGTACCAAGAACAACAGTTTCCTTCCGCAAATTGCTACTGGTAGGCCCAACACCGAAACGGTTGTCAACAGGGCATACAATGGAGACATTGATGCCTTCAGCATTGGTACCAAAACCAGTTTGATTTATACCCCTAAGATCAAAAGTCCCAACCATGATCTTCAGGCTTTCATGAACATTCTTACCAGTGATTATAAGGCTGTTTTCCAGGAGTCCATGACTTCCAATACCGCCTCCTCTTTGCTGGTTGATCCTTCCATCCCTTCCCGTACACAGAATTCAGAATTAAGGGCTGTTTCAGGTTTGAACCAAAACCGTTCTGTCGGTGCCTTGATTGGTGCACAGTATGGATTCAAGGACAAATACCTTTTCAACGTTACCATGCGTGGAGATGGTAATTCAAGGTTCGGACCCAATTATCGTTATGGTTTGTTCCCTTCCATGTCATTCAGGTACAGGATTTCTGAAGAAAAATTCCTGAATGATGTCAAACAGCTGGATGATTTGAGCTTCAGGGCAAGCTATGGTATTGCCGGTGAAGTTCCCCGATATGACTACCTGTTCTACAATACCTATACTACTTACGACTATACTTATTTGGGTCAGGCCGGTATCTATCCTTCAAGGATGGAGCTGAAAAACCTGCGCTGGCAGAAATTGCATGGCACAAACATCGGACTAAACCTGAGCATGTTTTCAGGCAGGTTGAGGATGGATGCGGAAATCTACCGCAACAGGACCAAAGATCTGTTTTTTGACGGACTTCAGATCGCATCCTACACAGGTTTCAATTCATTGTTCATGAATGTGGGTACCATGGACAACCAAGGTTGGGAAGTGGCTGTTTGGACACAGCCTTACAAGACCAAGAACCTTACTGTTGGTTTCGATTTCAACCTTTCTGCTAACCAGAATATCATCAGGGAAATCTCTGAGTTTTATCCCAACACAAGGGGTGATGTAACCAAGAACGGTGAGTATCTGCGTTTGTTACAGGTCAACAATCCCTTCGGTTCTTTCTATGGATACCGGTACAAGGGAGTATACACCGACAAGGCCGCTACTGTTGCAAAAGATGGAAAAGGTGCCCCCATCGTTGGTCCCAACGGACAGATCATTTACATGCGTTTCAATTATCCTAGCACAGATTATATTTTCCAGCCTGGCGATGCCATGTATGAAGACATCAACAATGATGGAAACATCAACTACATGGATGTAGTTTATCTTGGCAACAGCAATCCAAGGTTATCTGGTGGATTTGGTCCCTCACTCACATGGAAGAATCTGAGGATAACCACATTCTTCAGTTTCCGCTGGGGATACAATGTAATCAATGGTACCAAAATGAATACCACCAACATGTTCTATTTTGACAACCAAAGCACTTCCGTTTTGAGCAGGTGGAGGAAAGAAGGCGATGTTACAGATGTGCCAAGGGCTTTGATCAGCGGTGGATTCAACTGGCTGGGAAGTGACCGTTATGTTGAAGATGCTTCTTATGTGAGGTTCAGGACCATTACGGCCAGGTATACTTTCAACAAGAAAGTGCTCTCCAAACTGAAGTTCAGGTCATTGAGCGGCTATGTTACTGCAGAAAATCTTTTCACGTTTACGAAGTACCTGGGCCAGGATCCAGAGGTTTCTTTCAGGGGTTCTGATCCATTCAGGGTTTCCTATGATTATTCCATGACGCCTCCTGCCAAGAACATCACCTTCGGAATCGTAGCCGGGTTTTAACCATAAAATATTGAACTGAGATGAAAATTTATTTTAAATACGCTTTAGCCCTGGTGCTGGTATCAGCATTGGGTGGTTGTAAAAAATACCTTGATCTCCAGCCACAGGATGGAATCATCAAGCAGGAATTCTGGAAAACAAAGGAACAGGTGAAAGCTTCTGTTTTCGGCATCTATTCTTCCATGATGGAATCTTCTTCTGGTGGGTATGCTACACAGGGTTATGTTCCTTCAATGCCTGAACTGCTCTTTGTTTGGGGAGAGGGAAGGGCCGACAACATTGCCAATGCCACAGCATCCAGTGCGGATGATATTGCGTTGGTGAATGTGAATACACAGCCCACCAATGTCAATACCAACTGGAGACCTTTTTACCGCACCATCAACTTCTGCAATACCTTGATTGAGAAAGCACCAGAGGTATTGGTAACAGACAATACTTTCACCCAGGCCCAATTGGATAATTACCTTAGTGAGGCCCTTGCTGTAAGGGCATTGATGTATTTCTACTTGGTAAGGAGTTTTGGTGACGTACCCCTTAAAACTACTGCTACACTCAGTGATGAAGACATCACGCCAATCCCAAAATCACCGCAGGCCAAGGTCTTGGAGCAAATCATAGCAGATCTGAAATTGGCAGAGTCAAAGGCCGTGACTTCCCATGGCGATGCAGCTTCTGACAAAGGACGCATCACCAAGTATACCATCAATACCATTTTGGCAGACGTTTACCTTTGGACGGAGAAATATACTGAGGCGATAGCAGAGTGTGATAAGGTGATCAATTCTGGAAAGTTCGGACTCATCCGTGGCGCTTATCCCAATGGGCCAGTGATGGAATACAGCGAGAGCTGGTTCAATACCTTGTATGTTGATGGAAACTCAAATGAAGGCATTTTTGAATTGCAATTCAGCCAACAACGGTTGAATCCATTCTTTCCTATTTTTTCTGCAAGCATCCCCGCCAGAAGATGGACCGCAACTGCAGACCTCATGGAAAGGGTATTCAGTGTTGATCTTACGAATGACAAAAATTATGACATCAGGGGAGACAGGGCTTCCGTGAGTGCAGCCACTTCGACCATCTGGAAATATGTTGGGGCAAATCCTAATTCGCTTAGGGCACCTGACCAGAGTTTTGCCCATTGGTTTTTTTACCGTTATGCGGATGTATTGTTGATGAAGGCAGAAGCATTGAATGAAAACGGGAATGGCAAGGATGCTCTTGACTTGATTTACAAAGTTAGGGCAAGGGCCAATGCATTGGCTGCAACCGATCTTGCACCAGCTGCAACTGATAAAAACCTTATCCAGGACTTCATTCTCGAGGAAAGGTCTCGTGAGTTTTGTTTTGAGGGCAAGCGCTGGTATGATGTATTGAGGAATGCCAAAAGAAAGAATTATTCAAGGATTGGCATTCTCCTGAACATGGTTTCACTCAGTGTTCCATCCAACCTTCAACAATCTGCCCAGGCCAAAATGAAGGACGTCAACAGTCATTATTTCCCAATCTATATTTATGAAATGCAGACCAACAAGCAGTTGGTGCAAAATCCTTTTTACAAATAATTAAGCCATCATATGACCAGAAAAAATTTATTCATCTCAGGGCTTATTGGCATCTGTTTGTTGTACATGGTTTCATCCGGTTGCAGGAAAATTGAAGTGATTGAGACCACAACAACAGACGTGAACATTGTTGGCTACCTGGACAAGAACCTTGACTCCTTTTCCCTTTTCAGGAAAATTCTTGACAGGACTGAAACGGCTGCTTTCCTGAATGCCTATGGCGCTTATACCTGTTTTGCTCCTACCAACAGTGGCGTTACCACGTATCTGAAAAATATAGGTGCAACATCAGTTGAAACAGCTGATCTCAAGACCCTCAAAGACATGGTCAGGTTGCATTTGCTTGAAGACACCATCTACACCAGTTCCTTTACTGATGGAAAATTACCGGTGATCACCATGTACGGACAGTTTCTTGTTACCTCTGTTGTGAACAGGGCTGGTACATCAAGTTATATCATCAACAGGCAAGGCGCCATCACCAAATCAAACATCCGCGTTGGCAACGGAATCATTCATGCAATTGATCAGGTCCTGGTTCCTGCTACAAAAACCATTGCCCAGCAACTGGAGAGCATTCCTGAATATTCCATTTTTGTTCAGGCAATGAAGGAAACTGGATTTTTTAATAAACTGAATACGGTAGATCCTGATCTTTCCAAACGTTGGATTACAGTATTTGCGGAAAGCAACAAGGCATTGGCAGACAGTGGATTTGCCACTTATGCAGCCCTCAAAGCTAAACTTTCAAAAACGGGAAATCCCCTCAATGCCAATGATAGCCTTAACATGTACGTGGCCTACCACATCACACCGGGCTTGAAGTTCCTTGGTGATATCATCACGGTTCCCACCCACGAAACCTATTTGCCTCAGGAAGTAGTGAGCATCAAGTTGATTGACCAGGATGTATTGTTGAATGAGGATGAATTCAACGGTGTTGTTGAACCAGGCATCAAAATCAACAGGGCAAAAAGTGATATTGGTGCAACCAATGGTGTTTTTCATGACGCTGCCGCTCATTTCAAAGTAAAGTTCAGAAAACCTGCCGCTTTGTATTGGGATGTTTCATCTTTTGCAGAAATCAAGAAGCTCCCCGCTTACTATAAAAAAGCGAACTATAATTTTACAAGGGCAACAGAGGCCGACAATCCAATCAAAGATCATTACTGGGGTTGGGGCTCATTGGCAGGTACCAATGTCATGACCTATACCTATTCTTCTTCTAGCTCCATCACCAACTATGCGGTCAACAATGACATCAACATGTTGCCGCTTGGTTTGCCATCCAGGCCAGTATATTGGGAAATGCGTACTCCGCCTATCGTGAAAGGTAAGTACAAGGTATGGATCTGCTACAGGGCCCAAAAACAATCCAGCAGCTCCAACATGCTTTGTCAGGTGGAAGTGAACGGTAACTTGATGCAGCGGACCATGAACTTTACGGAGAACCGCCCTGCAGGAACAGACGCAGAACTTGAGGCCATTGGTTGGAAGCGCTACACTGAAAATACTGCAAACGTATTTGCTGCTAGGCAAGTGGGTGTAATTGATTTCAAAACCACACAGCAGCAAATCATCAGGATAACTCCGCTTGTAGGAACCCAGAACAACAACAACCTTGACATGATCCATTTCATTCCCATTGACCAGAACCAGGTATTGCCAAGATTGAAGCCCGATGGGTCTTTCATCTATCAATAATGGCCAAAGGGAATTAGAAAAGTTAAAAAAGAACAAATGACCAGAATGAAATACAGATCAACATCACTTGGAATCGCCTTGCTGGCATTCATGGTGGTTTTTACCACAGGATGTAAAAAGATGGATAAAGAGCGCAATGCTATCACTGACCCATCCCTTCAAAAAAATCTTTTTGAAGCCATTAATGCCAGTCCGGAGTTTTCGGTATTCTCGAAATACCTGGTGCAAACTGGATATGACAAGGTATTGTCTACATCAAAAGCCTATACTGTTTTTGTTCCTACGAACGAAGCGATGATCCTCATTGATGCAAGCATCATAGGAAATGCTGCAAAGCTCAAGCAGTTTGTTGCCAACCATATCACGGAAGAAGTTCTTAGCTATTCAGCTGCAACAGTTAACCGCAGGGTTCAAATGGCCAATGGCAAGTACAATGCCATCGGTACCATGGCCTTTGAAAATGCCACGGTGACCCACCCCAACAGGTATGCATCCAATGGAGTCTTTCATGGCATCAACATGGGGGTGAATGCCCTTGAAAATTGCTGGGAATTTGTCACTGAAAATTCATCATCACCAGTAAAGCAAAGAATGTTCTTGAAATCATTGTTCACCAATGTATTTGATCCAACCAATGCCACCATTATTGGCATTGATCCCAATACTGGCGAACCTCGTTACCAAAAGGGAACTGATTCTGTTTATACCAACCTCTATTGGAGAAATGTGCATGACCTGAGGAATGAGAAAAAACAGTTTACTGTTTTTGTTTTGGCCGATGGCGGTTGGGATGCAGAGCAAACTGCGCAATCAAAATATTTTGCATTGGGTACACCAGACAGCACTGCTTATGCAACTTCCTGGAACATCGTAAAAGATTTCGCAGTCGATACAGCTTATTCGTTGGCTTCGCTTCCTGATACTGTTGTATCCAAGTTTGGTGCTAAACTTCCCATCAACAAGGCTTCAATCGCCTCTGTCATCAAAACCAGCAATGGCTATGTTTATGTGATGAAAACCCTCCCTGTTGGTTTTGCTCAAAAGTTTACCACACGAATCATCGAAGGAGAGAAATATGTAGCATCCAGTGTTGACAGAAGATCCAACACCTATTTCCGTGACAGATACAATGATGTGAGCAAAAAGACCTATTCTGATGTTCTTGTGCTGAACCATGGTGTTGCCTTGTTCAATCTTCGTTATGATGTCCCTGAAATGCCTGCCATCAAGTACAAGGCCTATTGGGTGGCGGTAAATGATTTTCAAACAGCAGCCTACACACAGAAATTGGGAATTGGTTCACCATTGGCAACACTCCTGCCATATGTTAATGTGGCTGCAAATGTCAAAACAGAAGTCTACCTGGGAGAGTTTACCATGACACGGTATTCACCTGTACTGTCATTGTTCCTGACAGCTGCCAATAGTACGGCGAATGCCTCCAACCCACTGGTTTGTGATTATATCAAACTGGTACCAAGTTTATAATTGAGATTTAAAAGATATTGGTGATGATTAAAACTAGCATATATTATTTCAGCAGGTTATCGGTTCTCATTCTTTTCCTGGTGTCAGGAAGCCTGGGAATGGCACAGCAACGGAATGCAGTTCCCAAAACCGGGAAGATCAATGCATTGAAGCAAACCATCAAAGGGGTTGTGTTAGACCATGCAACAGGCAAACCCTTGTCTGGAATCAATGTAAAGTTCGGCAATGTTACTGCAGACCTGTCTGACGAGAAAGGAGTCTTCAGCATCTCTGTTCCCACGCTGGATGTTGAATTGCAGGCAGAAGGAGAGGGTTATGAAAAAAAGCAAATAGCAGTGAAGGGCAGAACCACATTGACCATTGCCATGACCTATGCCACCGGAAAATCCTTTCAGCAGGATGCCTTTCTTGAGCATGAAAAAACACCTTTGAGAAATCTCACTGCTTCAGTGGGTACTTATGCTGTGAGCAGCAGCTGGAACAGACCATTTGAGTCCTTGGACGATCTTTTGCAGGGACAGGTTGCAGGTTTGCAATCCATCAGGAGATCTGGTGCAACAGCAAAGGGAGCGAATCTTTTTTTAAGGGGAGCCAACTCAATTTACGGCACCAATACACCACTGATTGTTGTAGATGGAATGTTGTATGACAACAATGATTATGGCAAAAGTCTGATTGGCAACAATTATACCAATCCACTTTCATTAATCAATGCACAAGACATCGATAACATTGCTGTGCTTAAAGATGCCACTGCTGAGTATGGTGCCAAAGGTGCAAACGGTGCCATCATCATCACCACTTCAAGGGCAAAGAAGCAGGCAACCAGCATTGATTTTGGAGTCTATGCTTCATACAACCAGCAACCTGCCAGTTTATCGATGATGAATGCAGGAGACTACAGGACCTATCTTACAGAGATACTTCAGAACAAAGGCATGTCGCTGAATGAGATTGCCTCAATGCCTTACATGAACGATGATTCTTCTTCCAATCCTGAATACTTCCGTTACCACAACAGCACTGACTGGCAGAAAAAAGTATTGCGCAACAGCCTAAACAAAAACTATTTTCTGAAAGTAACCGGTGGAGACAATATTGCCACCTATGCCTTGAGCATTGGGTTTACGAACATGGAAGGCGTTTTGAAAAGCAATGCCCTCACCCGATACAATACCCGTTTCAATGCGGCTTTCAATTTCTCAAAAAGGCTTACAGGACAGGCCAATCTGGCATTTACCTATAACGAGCAAGACCTGAGGACGCAAGGCATTGACCGCAAGACTGCACCATTGCTGGTGGCCCTCATGAAGTCTCCTTTCTTGCAGGCCAATGAGGTCAATGCAAAGGGTATCAGTTCTCCGAATTTGGAAGACACAGATGTTTTTGGATTGAGCAATCCAACAGCACTCATTGAGAAGGCTCAGGGAATTTCCAAGAACTACCGTTTCACTGGGTCCTATACCTTCAACTATGATCTTTCCCGCTCCATCAAGGCTTCTGCCATGATTGGCGTATTTTATGACAAGTCAAGGGAAAACATTTTTATCCCTCGTAAAGGAGTTGCTGATGATTCCTTGACCAATGCAATCGCAGACAGCAGATTGGGAACGCAGGTAAGGCGCCTTTTCTCAACATATTTCAATGCGAAAATCGATTACGACAAAACATTCAACCATGATCACCATATTGGGTCACGCCTGGGATTGCGGTACCAGCACAATGCTGCAGAACAGGATTTCACCCTGGGCTTCAACTCTGCCACAGATGAGTTGATCAGTGTGCAGAATGGTGTCAGTGCGCTCAAACAGTCGGGTGGTGGCATTGGCGAGTGGAACTGGATGAACACTTATTTCAATGCATCTTATGATTATAAGCAGCGTTTTTTCCTGCATTTCAATGCGGCGATGGATGGCTCTTCCCGGTTTGGTCAGGATGCAAAATCCGGGCTTGCCCTCAATGGTGTACGCTATTCCTTCATGCCTTCACTTGGTGCTGCATGGATCGTATCTTCCGGTACTGCCTTTGGGGATGCTGTCAGCATAGACCTGTTCAAGTTGCGTGCCTCCCTCAGCCGCAGTGGTAATGATGATATAGGAAACTATACTGCAAGACAGACGTATATTTCACAGAACTTCCTCGGCATGCAAGGCCTGGTTCGCTCAGGAATCCCTAATTCGGCTATTCAATGGGAAACAACAACCAAGGCCAATCTTGGAGCTGATGTGGCATTCTGGAATGACAGGATAGGGATGAGCATTGACCTTTATTCTTCCAAAACAACCGACATGCTGGTGTACGAGAAAGTACTCTCAGCATCTGGCTTTGACAATGTATTGACCAACAGTGGCGCCATGCGCAACACAGGCTTTGAAGCAATGATCAATGCAAGGGCCATCAACAGGGCTTCACTTAAATGGGACCTTGGTTTCACTTATGCAACCAACAGAAACAAAATACTGGCAGTTCCCAATGACCAGTTCCTGACCAATACCCATGGTGCCACCATCATCACACAGACCGGTGGCGCGGCCAATGTGTTTTTTGGATACAAGACTGCGGGTGTTTTTAAAACCACCTCAGATGCAGTTGCTTCAGGCTTGAAAACAAAAAATGCTGATGGTTCCTATTCTAATTTTCAAGGTGGGGATGTTCAGTTTGTTGACCTCAACGGCGACAGGATCATTGATGAAAAGGACATGCAGCAACTGGGCTCATCTGCCCCACGTTTCCATGGCAGCTTTTCAAGCAAGCTCTCAGTTGCAAGGCTCACCATTGACGCACTCTTTACCTTCTCTCAGGGAAATGAAATCTTCAATCAGTTGAGGTACTATCTTGAATCTGCGAGTGGGACTGACAACCAACTCAACAGTGTGGTGAGCAGGTGGAGAACTGAGGGTCAGGTTACCAGCATGCCAAAAGCTAGTTTTGGTGATCCAAGGGGCAACAACAGGTTCAGCGACAGGTGGTTGGAAGATGGTTCGTATTTGAGGCTGCGCAACTTGACGGTTTCCTATGACCTTGGGTTCAAAGAAAAGTTTGTGAAGAACGCATCAGTATACCTTACAGGAAACAACCTGATAACCTTTACAAAATATACTGGTTACGATCCTGAGTTCAGTGCTGGTTCTTCTATTTTCTCACAAGGAATTGATCCTGGGTTGGATCCATTGTTCAGGTCTGTAACGCTTGGCATCAGGATTGGACTTTAATCCATTTGTTGTTCCAAGGAAATTTAACCATTATGAAAAGGAAAAGCGATATCATGAAAATATTTAGGTCTGAAACAGCATTGCTTCTGTTTGTTGCAGTTGTTTTCTCTACCGGATGTCAGAAGGTTTTTGACATCAAGCCCAAGGATACTTTGGACCAAAGCCAAATGTACCAGAACGTATACGATGCCGATGCAGCAGTGCTGGGCATCTATGGTAAGTTCATGGGATTGGCTGACAGGTATATCATTTTGAATGAGCTCAGGGCAGATCTGTTGGATTGCACTCAGAACGCCGATGAAAACCTGCGCCAGATCAGTACCCATTCTGTTGGGCAGGACAATCCTTATGCAAGCCCTAAGCCTTTTTATGAATTGATTCTCAACTGCAACGATGTGCTGGAGAACTTCAAAAAAATGAAGGCCGAGAACAAGATGACCGAATTGGAGTTCAACCAGCGCTATTCAGACATCGGCGCATTGAGGTCATTCATTTACTTACAGGTGGGCATTCATTTTGGAAGGGTTCCCTATGTGACAAGCAGCCTGAAAAATGTAGACGAGGTAAAAGACCCCAATACCTATCCAATTGTCAGCTTTGATGTATTGCTGGATTCATTGATCAACTTCACAGAAAAACTTCCTTACAAAGATCTCTATCCTGCAGGAAGCAACTTGAATATTACAGTTGATGGCTACCAGACACAGAAATTCTTTGTGAACAAGAAAGTCATTTTGGGTGATCTCTATCTGTGGAAAGGGAATTACCAAAATGCTGCAATCAATTACAGGGAAGTGATGGAAACGGGGACCCAAGGAGTTGCCGGTGGACAATATTATACCCTTTACAAATTAGGTTGGGACAGCAATGGTGACGTAGACCATTATATTTCTTATTCCCGCGCAGGCGATGCTTCCACCTTGATCCAAAATACACAGTGGCGCATCATGTTTGAGCAACCATTTGGTAGCAGTGGATTTGACCGTGAGTGGGTATGGGTACTTCCTTTCGACAGCAAGTTCAATCCTGAAAATCCATTGATCCGTTTGTTCTCACCTGTAGGTGGAAGCTATACCTTGAGGCCTTCACAGCTGATCACAGACATGTGGAATGCAGAAACACAAAAGCCAGCACAAGGCGGTTCAATTCCTTATGATGCCCGTGGCCTTTTGAGCACCAAGCAGATTGGTGGTCAGCCGGTTGTCATGAAATACCTTTACAATTATTTAAATTATAACTCTCTGCTTCCTGTCAACCCTTTGACAAAAACAGGAAAATGGTTCCTTTTCCGTCAGACCCATTTGCACATGCGTTTTTCTGAAGCGGCCAACAGGTCCAGAAAACACAAACTTGCTTGGGGCTTTCTGAACAGTGGTATTGCAGGTGCTTTCCCCGCTCCCGGATCCGATGTTACCAATTTCCACAATACCTTGAACGAGTCCTATCCGTTCAACTTCGATGCAAGAAACAGCGGAAGTACTGGTGTCCCTTACTACCGTGCTGACTGGTACCGCAACATCGGTATCCGTTCAAGGGCCAACCTTGTTGATCTTGCCGTTCCTGCATCAGACAGTTTGCTGTCGATTGAAAATGGTTTGATCAAGGAAACAGCCCTTGAAAACGCATTCGAGGGAACCAGGTGGCCTGACCTGTTGAGGATTGCCATCAGGAGAAATGATCCATCATTTGTTGCAGACAAGGTCTACAACAAACTGATCAAATCTGGTGTTTCCGCAGGGGCAGCATCTACCGCCAGGGCCAAATTGTTGGCAAGGGATTGGTACCTCCCTTTCAAGTGGTAAACACCCGGCTTGTTTTGTTGGCACTAAAATGTGCAGGTTTTGACTTGATATAACTGCAGGATCATGAAAATTCAGTTGGTTTGTCTGCTTTCTTTTTTCAATGCAGTTGTTTTCTCACAGGAGAATACATTCCGTTTTGATTTTGGAACTGGAAAAGCACTCAAAGGCTATACTGCAATAACACCCAATACTGTCTTTTCTACCAAAACGGGTTATGGCTTTAGTCATCAATCAACACCTACTGCGGTCAATCGGAAAGGGAATCGCCTTACCGGCAGTTACATCACTTCAAATAAGCCCATCTATTTTTCTGTGGTATTGCCGGAAGGAAACTACGACATCAAAGTATTACTGGGGGATACAAAAGGAATTTCTTCTACTATTATCCGTGCGGAATGCAGAAGGCTCATGTCAGGCCAAACCATCACCTCAAAAGGTGAAATTCTGGCAAAAGAATTTTCCATTCATTTGCGTGACAGCATGATCAGGAATGCTGAAGGGAAGGTGGTATCAAGGGTTATGTTAAAGCCAAGGGAGTCTGCCTTCCTGCATTGGGACAACCTCCTTACACTTGAATTCAACGATTCAATCCCCAAGATTTGTGCCCTTGAAATCAAGCCCAATCACTCGACACCAACCATTTTTCTTGCTGGTAATTCAACGGTGGTTGATCAAGACAAAGAGCCATGGGCGGCTTGGGGCCAAATGTTCCCAGCCATGATTGTACCGGGCAAAGCAATCGTTGCGAATTATGCTGAATCCGGAGAAGCCATGCGTTCCTTCAAGGGTGCCAATCGGCTGGAAAAAATATGGTCCATGGCTAAAGCAGGAGACTATCTTTTCATTGAGTTTGCACACAATGATCAAAAACCAGGTGGAAGTCATCTTGATCCTTTTACAACCTACATGTCAACCCTCAAGTCCTGGATTGCTGAAGCAAGAAAACGAAATATCACTCCTGTTTTGGTAACGTCCATGCACCGCAGAAATTTCGATACAGCCGGGAAGATTATCAACACCCTGCTGGACTATCCTGATGCCATGCGGAAAACAGCTGCTGATGAAAATGTATTGTTGGTTGATTTGAATGCCCTGAGCAAGGAATTGTATGAAGCTTGGGGCCCTGAAAAATCCCTCAAGGCATTCGTGCATTTTCCTGCCAATACATTTCCTGGTCAGGACAAGAAACTGGAGGACAATACCCATTTCTCCACCTACGGGGCCTATGAGCTGGCGAAATGTGTTGCTGCTGCCTTGGCAAAATCATCGTCAACTTTCAAATCCATCATACTTCCGAGTTTTCAAGAGTACAATCCATCAAAGCCTTTGCCTTTCGAAAAATTTTACCTTCCCATGGGCTCGCTGGTTACTGCGATAAAACCTGATGGAAATTAATTTTAATCACATGAAACTGATTTCTTGCTTTAGTCTTTTTTTGTTGCTGCATTTTAATGCTTCCATTGCCCAGCCCATCTTGTCAACAGGAGGGAAAGAAATGCCCAATGAGTGGATTGATAGTGCCACCGGGCACAGGGTTGTTAAGCTGACAAGGAAAAAAAATACAAGTAACCTTGGATTTTATTTTCACAACAATCCCTTCATTGGCAACAAGATGGTCTACTACAGTAGTGACAAGAACAATACTGCCGGTGTGGCCAAGCAGGAAACCTTTTCGGTGAACTCAAGGAACAAACAGCTTCACCTGCTTGATTTAAAAACCCTTCAATCGGAGCAACTCACCTTTCATCAAAAACCAATGAATGGAGAGATCGTCCATGCAAAATCAGGAAATATATTTTACCAGATTCAGGATACCGTGTTTGCTGTGAATGCCACAACCAAAAAGACAAGAGTGGTATACGTGTTCAAGAACCAGTACAGGGGCTCTGTTGCGGCCGTTAATGCCAATGGAAAATATTTGGCCGGTGTAAGGGTGGAGGAAAAAGAGCGTGAAATATTCAGGAACAACCCACAGAAAAGCAGCTATTTCGATTTAATCTATGAGGCAAAACTTCCCCGAGCATTGTTCATCATCGATACAGAAAATGGAACACTGAAAGAAGTTCATACCGATTCTGCTTGGCTCAACCATGTACAGTTCTCTACAACTGATCCTGACTTGCTCATGTTCTGTCATGAAGGCCCATGGCACAAGGTTGACAGGATCTGGACCATCAGGCTTTCTACACAGAAAACCATGTTGATGCACAAGCGCACCATGCCCATGGAAATTGCAGGGCACGAATGGTCTTCACCTGATGGCAAAACCATTTGGTTTGATTTGCAACAGCCAAGAAGCACCACTTTTTTTGTTGCGGGTGCTGATGTAAAAACAGGAAAGGAAATCAAGTACAGCCTCAAGCGTGAGGAATGGTCCATCCATTATAATTTATCGAACAACCAGCAATTGTTTTGTGGGGATGGTGCAGATCCCGGGCAGGTGGCCAAAGCCAAAAATGCTCAATGGATTTACTTGTTCAGGCCCAATGGAGATCATTTTGATGCTGAGAAACTCGTTGACATGAAATACCATGGCTACAAGTTGGAGCCCAATGTGCATTTTAGTCCGGATGACAAATGGGTCATCTTCAGGGCCAATTTTGAGGGGATAGAAAATGTGTATGCAGTCGAGATTTTGCCTGCTGCAAAATCATTGTCAATGTCAAGTAATGGATGGCCAGCCGTCACCCAAACGATGAAACCCTGGACCCGCTGGTGGTGGCAGGGAAGTGCCGTTAATGCAAAAGACCTTGACTGGAACCTCGAACAGTACCAGCAAGCAGGTTTGGGTGGTGTTGAAATCACGCCAATCTATGGTACAAAGGGACATGAAAAAGAGTACCTGCCATTTCTATCGCCTTCGTGGATGAATGCACTCACGCATACCTTGAAAAAATCAAAATCACTAGGCCTTGGTGTAGATCTGGCCAATGCAACAGGCTGGCCATTTGGTGGGCCCTGGGTCAGCGATGAAGATGCAAGCAAATCGGTATACCATAAAATGTATACTGTCACCGGAGGTGTTCCATTGAAAGAAAAAATAGAATACCGCAGAGAATCCTGGGTGCGCACAGCAAATCCCAAACCCCTTAAAGCCGCTCAGTTGATGGATCCTCCTGCATCAAACCCAGACCTGCAGGGCCTCGCGTTGGACCAGGTTCAATATGCTGGAAACCTTCCATTGGAAGCCTTGATGGCCTACAATGAGCAAGCCGAATCGATTGATCTTATGGGGAAGGTAGGAAAGGATGGTACGCTCAACTGGATTCCTCCCCAGGGCAACTGGAAGATCTATGCCATCTTCAGTGGATTGCACGGGAAGATGGTTGAACGTGCTGCACCGGGTGGAGAAGGATATGCCATTGACCATTTTTCAAGCAAGGCTGCCATCAATTATTTCAAAAAATTTGACACAGCATTTGTTGGCCATGACCTTTCTTATCTGAGGGGATTTTTCAATGACTCTTATGAGGTGGATGATGCAAGGGGCCAAGCCAACTGGACCAACAACATGTTCAGTCAGTTCCAAGCAATCAAGGGATACGACCTTCGTTCGAAACTGCCTGCTCTGTTGGGCAATGCCGACAAGGAACTCAACAGCAGGGTCCTCTATGATTACCGTTCTGTCATTGATGAAATGATCCTCAACAATTTTACCAAAGAATGGAAAAAATGGGGGGATGGGAAACATAAAATTCTTCGCAACCAATCACACGGATCGCCTGCCAATACATTGGACCTCTACAGCGTAGTGGATATTCCTGAGACAGAAGGCACTGATGTGCTTCGTTTCAAATTCGCTTCTTCTGCCGCAAACGTCAGCGGAAAACAATTGGTTTCTGCCGAATCAGCCACATGGCTGAACGAGCATTTTCTTTCTTCCTGGGGCGATGTGAAAAAAGCCATTGATCTCTATTTTCTGGGTGGTGTAAACCATATTGTCTACCATGGAACAGCTTACTCTCCAAAGAACGCGCCATGGCCAGGATGGCTTTTTTATGCTGCTGTGCATTTTCAACCATCCAACCCGCAGTGGAAGGATTTCTATGTGCTCAACAATTATATTACCAAGGTTCAGTCTTTCTTGCAACAAGGCAAACCCGCCAATGACCTGCTGGTGTATTATCCTATTGTTGACCGGTATGCACAAACCGGAGGCCCTCTCTTGCAGCACTTTGACGGGATGGAAAAGAATTTTGAACAAACGGATTTCGAACACCTTTCAAAGCATTTGCAGGAAAAAGGGATTGGATTTGATTTTTTCTCTGACCGCCAATTGCAACTGTTTGAAAACAAGGGCAATTCAATTGTATCTGCTGGAAACATGTACCAAACAATTCTGTTGCCAGCCATCCAGCTGATGGATGCAACAGCACTGTCTAAAATCATGGTGCTTGCCAGGCAGGGTGCCACCATCATTGCCTACAAACAAATACCAAAGGGTGTTCCAGGATTATCCAAACTAGAAGAAAGACAAAAAGCTTTTGATGCATTACTTGCAGGCCTGAAATTTGTTGAAAACGGAAAGCTCAAAACCGCAGTTGTAGGAAAGGGAAAGTTGATCATTGCTTCCGATATAGAATCATTTGATCCGCTGCTATCTGTTTATCAAAGGCCATATGAGCAAAAGAGTTTTCAATCAATTCAACGGAAACTGGAAGATGGTCTTGTCACCTTCATCAACAACAGGACTGAAAAAACGCTGGATGAATGGGTAAATATTCCAGCAGATGCAAAAACTTCACTCAGCTTTTTTGATCCCATGTCTGGCAAAATTACCCTGCCATCAACAAAACGCATTTCAGCAACGCTGGTTGCCGTAAGGATTGCCCTGGGTGCGCATGAATCAATCCTGTTGCGGACTTCAACCATGCCTATTGCTTCTTCAAAGCATGTGTATCCAGCAGCAGCAGTAAAAACATTTCCCATCACAGGTCAATGGAAACTGGAATTCCTTGCTGGTGGACCCGTACTTCCCAAACCCCTAAAGCTGGACAGCACAGGGTATTGGAATGCTCTTGCCGATTCATCTGCAAAAAATTTCTCAGGAACGGCGCGCTATACCACCACGTTTGATTTGCCTGATGAAAAGATGACTGCCTGGACACTTTCATTGGGAGAAGTTTCTGCAACAGTGGAGGTTGTACTGAATGGTATTTCTCTTGGCAGCCACATAGGACCTGTTTTCAAATTTGCAGTTCCGGCAGGACTGTTGCAAAAACAGAACACCCTCCAGGTAACAGTGGCGAGCCTGATGGCCAACCGCATTGCCTACATGGACCGGAACAACCTGCCATGGAAGATATTTTATAATGTCAACATGCCTGCCCGCAAAAAAGAAAATGCCCGTGATGGCATTTTCAGTGCAGCAGAATGGTCTCCTGTCAATTCAGGTTTGAAAGGGCCGGTTGTACTCGAGGGCAACCAATAGATAATCCATTGCATTAAAGAGAATTATTCATGAAGCGTATACTTTCCATTTTGCTTTTGTTTGTTGGGTTAGATGCTGTTGCCCAAAAAACGGAACAGCTTTACTTATCTGGCACAGATAGTAAGCAAACAGTAGAATGGGATTTCTTTTGTACGGATGGCAGAAGAAGCAATGCCTGGGAAAAAATTGCTGTGCCCAGTTGCTGGGAACAGCAGGGCTTTGGCAATTATAACTATGGTCGCGATTACAAAACCAATGGGAAGAACAGCAGGTTTGCTGATGAGTCAGGCCTTTACAAATATCAGTTTACGGTTCCCCAACACTGGAAGGGAAAATCCATTGATATCGTTTTTGAAGGGAGCATGACCGATACTGAAGTGAAAGTCAATGGCCAACTGGCTGGTGCCATCCACCAGGGTTCTTTTTACCGCTTCAGTTATGATGTTACCACACTGCTCAAGTCTGGTGCAAAAAATCTTTTGGAAGTGAAGGTCAGCAAGATGAGCAAGGATGCATCAGTGAACAATGCAGAAAGGCTAGCAGATTATTGGGTTTTCGGTGGCATATTCAGGCCTGTCTATCTCGAGGCAAAACCACTTGCAAACATTGAAAAGATTGGTATTGATGCAACGCACAAGGGAGATTTTTCCATGGGTGTATGGTGCTCTTCCAATCTTCCAAAAGGATGGGTACAGGCCACCATCCTGGATGAAAAGCAAAAAATTGTCGCAACAACAAAAACGATCATCAAAGCCAATGATTCTTTTGTCAACCTCGCAACCAAAGTGAACAATCCTGTCAGCTGGAATGCCGAACGTCCAACTTTGTATACCGTTAAGGTAGAATTGTTTGGTGCAGGAGGAAAGAAGCAGCATGAGTTGTTTGAAAAGTTTGGCTTCAGGACTGTAACCGTTAGAAGAGGGGAAGGGGTTTTTGTGAACGATGTTCAGGTGAAATTCAAAGGAGTCAACAGACATTGTTTCTGGCCCGAAACCGGCAGGAGCCTCAGCCGTGAGCAACAATTGATGGACGTGCGTTTGTTGAAGGAAATGAACATGAATGCTGTGCGATGCAGCCATTATCCTCCTGATAAATATTTTCTGCAGCTCTGTGATTCGCTGGGTGTTTATGTAATCGACGAATTGGCAGGATGGCAGAAAGCTTATTCCACCAAAGCGGGTACGCCGCTTGTTGAAGAGATGGTTACCCGCGACATGAACCATCCTTCTGTAGTGTTTTGGGCCAATGGAAATGAAGGGGGAACAAACAAAGAATTGGATGCCATTTTTACACAACATGATTTCCAAAAAAGAACGGTCATCCATCCCCACCATCGTCCTGGAAACCAGTTCAATGGTATTGACTGCAATCACTATGAGGATTATTACAGCACAAAAAAAATATTGCAGGACAGCCTGATCTACATGCCTACTGAGTTTCTGCATGCGCAGGATGATGGTGGTGGTGCTGCAGCGATGGAGGATTTTTGGAACCTGCATTGGTCTGCACCCCGTTCTGCAGGTGGGTTCATCTGGGCCTTTGCTGATGAAGCAATCATGCGAACAGACATGAACAATGTGCTGGATGCCAATGGGCTCAATGCCAATGATGGCATCCTTGGTCCACACCGTGAAAAAGAGGGCAGCTACTATGCCTTGAGGGAAATATTTTCTCCTGTGAAAATTGACATGCCGCTGAGGATAGATCGTTCATTCAATGGAAAGATCAATCTTGAAAACCGGTTTCATTTTACCAATACTGCTTCTTGCACATTCAGTTGGGAACTGGTTGATTTCAGTGGGCCATTTGACAGGTCTTCCGGATATCTAGTCAGAAAAAAAGGACAGGCCTTCTCTCCCAAAATAGGTCCAACTGAAAGAGGAATATTGCAATTGGAGTTGGACAATGAATTTTTCAACCATGATGCACTGATGCTCATTGTCAAAGACAACAGGGGTGCGGAGATTGGCCGCTGGACCATGATGACCAGGTCCAATGATGACATCCTCAAAAAATACATCCTTCCTAAAAAGGACACAACCAGTTTCACAGAATCTGATACTTCTTACACTTTGATGGGTGGTGATGTCAGTATTGTCATTGACAAGCGAAATGGACAGCTGATCACAACCAAAAACAAGATGAATGATTATGTGCATTCGTTCAACAATGGTCCGGTCATGGTCAGGGGAAATGCGGTTTTGGAAAATGCATCCATTCAACGCCAATCCAATGAAACAGTTGCCAGGTTCAACTTCAGTGGCAACCTGAAAAAAATGGAATGGCGCATCAATCCCAATGGATGGGTTTCCCTTTCCTATGATTATGCGCTTGAGGGTGATCATCCCTTTTCCGGTATCAGTTTTTCTTATCCAGAAAATTATATCCTCGGATCTAAGTGGCTGGGCAAGGGTCCTTCAAGACAATGGAAAAACCGCATGGCAGGAACGCCCGTCAATGTATGGCAAAACCTTTACAACAATTCACAAACCGGTTACGCACCTAATACCTATCCTGAATTCAAGGGATATTTTGGTGAAGTGGCATGGATGGAATTGAGCACGGTTGAGGGAAAGATCTTCATCGCCAGTCCGGATGATGGTTTGTTTGTTCGCCTGTTTGATTTCAATGGTTTGACCACTACGGGTAAGGCTTATCCGCAATTGCCTCCGGGAAATATTTCTTTTCTTGATTGCATTCCTCCCATCGGCACCAAACTGGCCATGGGTGTCACTTCCAATGCTGCTGTATACGGGCCACAGGGAGAAATGAATCATTTGAAAGGCTTGAAAAGCCGGACCCTTTATTTCTATTTTGGACTTCCCAAAACAACTGATTCAAAGGAGCAATATTCCAGGCCCCTTATTGACAATGTTTTCTAATCAATTCATGCATGGATTTTAATCTAGTACATATTCTTAGGGTAGGATTCCTTTCTGGGCTCTTGTTGTTGCAATGTGCAGCAGATGCTCAGCGCATCAACAGAAAGGCCCTGGTACAGCGCCATACCATACATGTTGAAGCAATGGACAGCCTTGCATCGCTCACCGTGGGTAATGGCAGCTTTGCGTATACCGTTGATGCAACAGGCATGCAAACCTTTCCTGATCATTATGCCAACGGTGTGCCACTGGGAACCCAGTCCGATTGGGGATGGCACAGTTTCCCCAATACAGAAAACAATATTTTGTCTTCTTCTCAAAAGCAATATGCATTGGATGGAAGGTCAGTGTCATACACCGTCCAAACCAAGGGAGACCTGAAAGCCGAAAAGGCATCTGATTATTTCCGCGTCAACCCCCATCGCTTGCAGCTGGGCAACATAGGCTTGGAGTTATTGAAGCAAGACGGAACCCTTGCAGGCCTCAAAGATATTGTTGACATAAGGCAAGTATTGGATCCCTATACCGGCATCATCACCAGCAAATTCAAGCTGGAAGGTGTTGCTGTAGAAGTTGAGACCTCCTGTCACCAGCAAAAGGATGTACTGGGTTTCAGGATTCATTCTGAATTGATCAGGAAAAAACGGCTGAATGTTTTCATTAGGCTGCCTTATCCCAATGGTGAATTCAAGGATGTTGGTAATCATTATGCTCATGATGCTGATCATCAATCCAAATTGTTGGGCAGCGGAAAGCAATATGTCATCACGCATTTACTGGATACCACCCAATACCATCTTCAGTTGGTATCCTCTTCCATTGCAAAGGCAGAAAATTTAGCTCCTCACCAATTCAGGATCGTTCCTGAATCAAAGACTGATTCCCTCAACCTGGTGATAGGGTTCAATGCAAAACAAGATTCAAAACTGCTCAACGAAAATGCCGTTACTGTCAGAAACAACAGCATCAAAGGTTGGCATCAGTTTTGGCAAAGTGGTGGTGCCATCGATCTTTCAGGCAGCAAGGATCCAAGGGCCACGGAATTGGAAAGAAGAATCATTCTCTCTCAATACCTCACCAAATTACAGTGCACCTCATCCAATCCTCCACAGGAAACTGGTCTTACCTATAACAGTTGGTTTGGCAAGCCCCATATTGAAATGCATTGGTGGCATGCAGTGCATTTTGCACAATGGGGCAGACATGACCTGATGGAAAAAAGCCTTGACTGGTATTTTAGGTCTGCATCAAAAGCAAGGGCCATTGCCCAACGGCAGGGTTACAATGGTATGCGCTGGCAGAAAATGACGGACAACAATGGAGATGAAACCCCTTCATCCGTGGGCGCTTTCCTGATCTGGCAGCAGCCCCATCTGATCTACATGGTGGAGATGCTCTACAGAAAAAATCCTAACAGCAAGGTTTTGGACAAGTACAAGGAATTGGTATTTGCCACTGCTGATTTCATGGCAGACTTTCCTGAGCGTGATGCAAAAACGGGAAAATACAATTTGGGCAAGGGGCTGATTCCTGCTCAGGAATGCTTTGATCCCTTGACCACTTTCAATCCAACCTATGAACTTGCGTACTGGTCCTGGGCGCTTCAGACGGCACAGCAATGGAGAACCAGGCTTGGCATGAAACCCAACCCACAATGGCAAGATGTTGTGAGAAATCTTGCGCCTTTGCCCATGGCCAACGGCGTTTACCTGGCTTCAGAAAGCACTCCTGATTGTTATACCAATCCTCGGTACCTGGCAGACCATCCAGCCGTTCTCGGTGCCTACGGTATGTTGCCTGCTGTGCATACAATGGATACGGGGGTGATGCAAAAGACCTTGAAGCTTGTTCAACAATCCTGGTCCTGGAACAAGACATGGGGATGGGACTATCCCATGATGGCCATGACAGCTTCCAGGTTGCATCTTCCTGATGATGCCATTGATGCCTTGCTGATGCCTGTTCAAAAAAATACCTATTTGAAAAATGGGCACAATTACCAGGACGGACGTCTTACGATTTATCTTCCTGGAAATGGTGGGTTGTTGAGTGCAGTGGCTCTCATGTGTACTGGTGGAGATAACGATACAACCAAGCAGCCAGGCTTTCCAAAAAATGGAAATTGGAAGGTCCGTTGGGAGGGACTCTATCGATCATTTTAAAAAACATCAATACATCAATACAATTATTTTTAAACTTTCATAATATGTTCATCTCTCGTTCATTGTTCATCATTGTTTTTATTTTCTCCCAGGTTCAACTGAACATGGCCCAAACCATTGCACCGGAATGGACAAAAAAGGTTGGTGCGCGAACCAGCCCCAAGGGTTCGGCTGTTTTCACTGTCAACAATTATGGCGCCATTGCTGATGGTGTGTCGGTGAATACGGTGGCCATTCAAAAAGCCATTGATGCCTGTGCCCAAAAAGGCGGTGGCATTGTGGTCTTCAAGCCCGGCACTTATGTCACAGGTTCCATTTTCCTGAAAGACAATGTGCACCTCAGGATTGATGATCAAGTTACGCTCCTGGGTTCACAGGATTTCAATGATTATCCAGACATCAGCACAAGAATTGCAGGGATTGAAATGGTTTGGCCTGCTGCCCTGATCAATGCCATGAAGGTGAAGAATGTTGCCATCACAGGCAAGGGAGTTGTCAATGCAAGAGGAAAATTCTGCTGGGACAAATACTGGACCATGCGCAAGGAATATGACAAAAAAGGATTGCGCTGGATTGTAGACTATGATGCCAAAAGGGTGAGAACCCTTCTGGTGCAGGAAGCAGAAGATGTAACCATCAAAGGACTCAGTTTCAAGAACGCGGGATTCTGGACAGTGCAGTTGCTCTATTCATCACACCTCACCGTGGATGGGATCACCATCAAAAACAATGAGGATGGCAGCGGGCCCAGCACAGATGGTATCGATGTTGATTCATCTACCTGGACACTCATTGAAAACTGCGACATTGATTGCAATGATGACAATTTCTGTTTGAAGGCTGGCAGAGACTGGGATGGATTGCGGGTGAACCGTCCTACAGAATATGTAGTTATCAGAAAATCCATTGCGCGCAGGGGGGCAGGATTGATTACGTTGGGCAGTGAAACATCGGGTGGTATTCGCCATGTCTATGCTTCTCAACTTACTGCAAAACATACTGACAACGGATTGAGGATCAAGTCTGCCACCACAAGGGGAGGAACCATTGAAGACATTTATTTTGTTGATTCCCGTTTGGATTCTGTCTTGAATGCCTATCAGTTCAACCTCAACTGGTATCCTGCTTACAGCTATTCCCAATTGCCTGCAGGCTATACCAAGGAAACCGCACCTGCCCATTGGATTTCCATGCTGAACAAGGTTGAGCCGGCTTCAAAAGGAATTCCCCATGCCAAAGACATTGTCATCCAAAATGTCTCTATCACCCATGCAGTGAAGGCATTTGAAATCAATGGCCTTCCCAATTCCATTTTGGAAAATTTCAAGTTTGTCAACTCCCTGATTACAGCGCAAACCCTGGGTACGATGGAGCATACAGCTGGCTGGAAATTCATCAATACCTCCATCGATATTTCTGCCAAGGTCATTGAAAAGAAAAAAGCAGAAAGTATTGCTGACGAAGAGCGTCTAAAGCAATAATTAAACCAACTCATGCCGAAAAGAATTTTCTTGTCATTGTTGATCATGCTGGGATACATCACAGCAACTGCCCAATACAGCATGGAATACCTGAACAGGGGCCTTGTGGCAACACCCAGTCCAGATGGAAAAGTTTTCATCAGTTGGCGTTTGTTAGGTGATGAGCCTTACAACACTGCCTTCAATCTTTACAAAACAACCAATGGTCGCACCATCAAACTGAATGCCAAGCCCATTGAAGACGTTACCTCATTTCTGGATGAGCAACATGATGCATTCCAGGCCAATGTGTACACGGTAAAAAAAATAAGCAAGGCAAAAGAGGATGAAGGTTTTTCATTTTTACTCAATCCTGAGGCCGCAGGCTACCTCTCGGTTCCCTTGCAGACACCTGCAGGATATGCGGTGAACGATGCCAGCGTTGGAGACATGGATGGAGATGGCAGTTATGAAATCGTGCTGCACATGGCCGGCAAAGGAGCAGACAATTCAAGGCCTGGTTTCACAGATCCGCCCATTTTTCAATGCTATAAATTGGATGGCAGCATGCTATGGCAGATCAACCTGGGCAAAAACATCAGGGAAGGTGCGCATTATACCCAGTTCATGGTCTATGACCTTGATGGCGATGGAAGGGCCGAAATTGCCATGAAAACTGCGAACGGCACCATCGATGGAACCGGTCAGGTCATCGGTGACAGCAGCAAGGACCATCGCAACCAGCGCGGTTATATTTTGTCCGGACCAGAATACCTTACCGTTTTCAATGGAATGACAGGCGCTGCCATGAGCACCGTAGCTTACGATCCACCCAGGCATCCCGATACAGAAAATCCAAGCATGGAACAACTGAAACAGGTTTGGGGCGATGGCTATGGCAACAGGGTTGATCGCTTTCTTGCCTGCGTGGCCTATCTAGACGGCATTCATCCTTCTTTGGTGATGTGCAGGGGATACTATACAAGAACCGTATTGGCCGCATGGGATTATAAAAATGGAAAACTGTCCAAACGCTGGACATTTGATTCAGACAAAGAGGGAAACAAAATTTTTGCTGGTCAGGGAAACCACAACCTGACCGTTACAGATGTTGACAACGATGGTAAGCAAGAAATCATCTATGGCCAGATGACCATCGACGACAATGGCAAAGGATTGTATTCAACTGGTATTGGTCATGCAGATGCATTGCATGTAAGCGATTTAGATCCTGAACGGCCAGGCCTGGAAGTGTTCAGCACACAAGAGAAATTTGGAGATGCAGGTGCCAATTTCCGCGATGCGAAAACCGGAGAAGTCATCTGGAAGAAAGCATCCATCAAGGCGGGTGATGATGGGGAAGGACCAGGCAGGGCATTGGCCATTGATATCGATCCGAGATATCCAGGAGCAGAGAGCTGGGTTGCAGGGGCTGGCATCACAGGCATTTTTGATGTGAAAGGAAACAAGATTGCAGATCGAACGCCTGCTTGCAACATGGGCATTTATTGGGATGGAGATGCCTTGAGTGAAGTCTTGAACGGCATTGCTGTTTACAAATGGAAATACGAAACCAGTTCAACAGAAACCATATTTGATGGCAAGGCCTTTGGTGGACAGAGCATCAATGGCTCCAAGTCCAATCCTTGCCTGAGTGCCGATATCTTTGGTGATTGGCGGGAAGAAATCCTGGTACGGTCAGCAGACAACAAAAGGCTGCTGATATTTACAACGACAATTCCCACCCAGATCAAATTGCCTACACTCATGCATGATCCCCAATACCGCATGAGTATTGCCTGGCAGAATGTTGCCTACAACCAGCCTCCGCATACCAGTTATTTCCTCGGTCATGGCATGAAACAGCCGACCATGCCCAATATCAAGATCACTCCCAAATCAATTCAAAAATGAAAAAAGTTTTAAGCATTCTTTTTGCTGCATTCATCATTGCCAGTTCTTTCACCTTGCTGGTCAAAGAAAAAAAAGCGTTTTACATCATTGGTGATTCAACCGTTCGCAATGGTGATGGCACAGGAAAAAGCCAGCAATGGGGATGGGGAAGTTTTATGGCGGCCTATTTTGACACCTCAAAAATCAGTGTGCAAAACCATGCCATTGGAGGAAGAAGTAGCCGCACCTTCATCACAGATGGAAGATGGGAGAAAATCACTTCAAAGTTAAAAAAAGGCGATTATGTCATCATGCAATTTGGTCACAATGACGCAGGTCCTTTAGATGATACTGCCCGTGCAAGAGGCACTATCCGTGGGATAGGCGAGGACAGCGTGAAAACCTATAATCCCATCCGCAAGATCAATGAAACTGTTTATTCTTATGGCTGGTACATGCGCAAGTACATCCGTGAAACCAGGCAAGCAGGAGCCATTCCCATTGTTTGTTCTCCCATTCCCAGAAATGACTGGAAGAATGGCAAGGTATTGCGTTCTACCGAAAGCTATGCCAAGTGGGCAAAAGAGGTGGCTGTCGCTGAGGGTGCATTGTTCATTGATTTGAATGATATTGTTGCCTTAAAATATGAAAGCATGGGCGCTGAAGCCGTAAAGCCTTTTTTCCCGGTAGACCATACCCATACCAA
>JACCDW010804393.1_pt1 | contig 47666 bp, 46 predicted proteins | sample 7449781 | NCBI WGS metagenome assembly JACCDW01 (sample SAMN15323449, study PRJNA562643) | freshwater metagenome | isolation source: river surface water | place: USA:Blue River Watershed | collected 2017-08-18
GAGGTGTTCCACAAAAAATCAGCTAATTCCGAGGAGTTTTCAATTACTTCGTTCTCGTCGTAGTTGTCTTGCTCAAGAAGTTTGAAGAATCGATTAGCACCGTCACTCTTTCGAAGCCCCCTTGGCGATATCAAGTTTGCACTTGGGTCCAGGGCTTTTCCAAGACTCAGTAAGTCAAATTCATCGGCACCTGAACCGTGTAAAAGCAAAAGGGTTCGATTTCCGGCAACGTCATCGCTCGGTTGCCAGACATGTGGTCGCGAGGAGTCTCTTGGGTTTATCAATCGACTAAACAGCCTTTGCGATGAACTCTTCAAGTACCTGGCCAGTTGCTGAGCAGCCTGATCTGGTCACTCCTAGGTCCATGTAGTCAATTAATTGATCCAGCGTTCGAACTCCACCGGAAGACTTAACCTTGAGTCGGTCCCCTACTGTCTGCTTCATCAGCGCAACGTTATGAGTTGTTGCACCTTCACTAGCAAAGCCCGTTGAGGTTTTTACGTAGTCCGCGCCGGCGTGCTCCGTGAGTTCGCAGGCTTTGACGATTTGGCTGTCGTTCAAAAACGCAGTTTCAAAAATAACCTTGACCGATGCTCCCTTGGCGTGAGCCGCATCAACGACAGCGCGAATGTCTTGCTCGACGAAGTCGTAGTCACCCGAAAGTAGCGCAGACACGTTTATGACCATGTCAATTTCAACTGCTCCATTTTGAATGGCATCAATTGTTTCAAAAACCTTGGTTGCGGTTGTTGTAGAACCGTGAGGGAACCCAATCACGGTGCAGACATTCACGCTGCTGCCGGCCAAAGCTTTAGCCGCCGCCACCACATCCATTGGCCTGATGCAGTACGAAGCGGTGTTGTACTTGAGCGCCAGCTCAGCGCCCGCAGCCACGTCAGCATAGGTGAAGTCGGGTTTAAGGATTGAATGATCAATGGTTTTAGCTACTTGCTCAAGGGTGTAGCCGCGGTATGTCTTACTCATGGTTTCAGTCTAAGTTTGTTTTGTGCGAGTTACAGTGCTGGTCAAGCCGGGTTCTAAAAAAGGTCCCCTGGTTGAGGTAAATGACGATGGCAGTTACACCGTCTATTTGCTGCAACGTGCTGTCGATGGCGCTGCAAACGAAGGGCTCATCGAACTTCTCGCAAAGCATTTTCAGATATCAAAATCACGAGTCGTAATAGAGTCAGGTTTTACCTCAAGAATTAAGCGCATTTCTCTGGACATCTAAACTGACTTCAAATTCCGCCGCAACAAGTAGACCGTGTTGAGCAAAGAGAAACCCGCCAGCACCTGAGCGGTGTTGACGGGTGATTCTTGTGGACCTAAGGGGATTTGAACCCCTGACCCCCTGCATGCCATGCAGGTGCGCTACCAGCTGCGCCATAGGCCCATTCGTTGCCAAAGCAACTCCCTTAGTTTACAACAAACTAGGCGGTTGGAACTGCATCCAGCTTTACGACCGGGCAGTCCTTCCAGAGCCGCTCAAGCGAATAGTACATCCGATCTTCCTCGTGCATCACGTGGCAGATAACGTCACCAAAATCCAGCAGAATCCATCTGCCAGTCTCTTTGCCCTCGCGACGAAGGTACTTTATTCCAGCCTCATGTAGCTTCAGCTCAATTTCATCGGCAATTGCCGCAACCTGACGCTCATTTCTGCCTGAAGCCAGAAGAAAGACATCGGTTAGCGGCATGGGTTCAGTGACATCCAGCGCGATTATGTTTTCGGCAAGTTTTTCAGCTGCAGCGGCAGCGGCTATGTTGGCCACCTCGATAGCTTTTTTAGTTGCGGGCAATTAGGTCCTTAGGTTTACTTCAAGAGTCCAAGCATAAACGCTGCCAGTACCAAACCGCCGGCGGTAATCATAAGAAGTGACAGTGTCAGTATCGCGAATCCACCACCCTGCCCCTTTGCAGACCTTGATGGCATGATTCCAATTTTGCCCGCGGTGTTTACAACGCCACTGGCTCGAAGCGGTGCAATTGTTGATACATAGCCATTTACGCTATCCGCGGCAATTGCCTCATCCACCTGAGCGGCATCCAAAATTGTGGCAATTTCACCGGTGTTGGTTGAAAGATTTGGCAATTCGATTGAGCCAGTCTTTAGCAACTCACCGGTTTCAGAAATTGCAATTGAAATCGCATCCAGGGGCTCAAAGTTGTCAATGATTATCGAGGCGGTCTGTGGCTCAATGTTCAGGTTTGGCGACACGTCAAAAAGCTGAATCTGGGATGTAAGTGGCTCTTCTGTCTCGCCTAATACCGGCTCGTAGGCTGCCGCTTCAACCTGCTCGGTTACCGGTTCTATAGTGGTCGCCTCAACTGGGATTTGCGAAAATTGGTTTTCAGGTTCGAGTTTTAGAGGCTCTAACTGTGGGGGCTCGACTTTTGGCGCCGCTTCTGCCGAAGTGTCCATTTTTGGTGCATCAATTTTTGGTGCGTATGGATTTACTACGCCACTAGTTGCAATCTGTGCAACCGTTGTTTTTGGAATAGTGGAATTAGGATCTGCGGCCTCAACAACAGTTTGCGCCTCAACCGAATTCGAATCATCAACAATTCGCCCCATTTGCAACAATTGGTTTCTGGTCAGAGGCGGAAAATTAAACTGCCCCTCGTTCATTCATTCCCCCGGTATAGATGATGCTTGGCTATGTACTTGAGTACCCGCTGCGGAAGAAGGTAGTCGATAGGCTTTCCAGACCTAACTCTGTCACGAATATCCGTCGACGAGATGGCCAGTGCTGGAATTTCTAAAATTGAAACCACCCCGGGTTGAACAGCTGGAGGCTTAAGTGCGTGACCAGGTCTGGTGACCCCAACAAAATGCGCCAATGACCAAATCTTGTCGACATCTTTCCAAGTGAGGATGTTCGAAATTGCATCTGCGCCGGTGATGAAAAAGAATTCCGCATCTGGGTGGATTGCCCGAAGATCTCTCAAAGTATCCACCGTGTAGGTCGGCCCAGTTCGTTTTACATCAACGTCGCTAATCGAGAAAAGCTTGTTTTTCCTGATTGCCAATCGAGTCATTGCGTATCGGTGTTTTGAACTCGTTTGAGCTTGCTTTTGCCAAGGTTCGCCCGCTGGCACGAAAATAACTTCATCTAGGCCAAACGCAGAAGCAGCTTCGCTAGCAGCTACTAGGTGACCAAAGTGAATTGGGTCAAAAGTTCCACCCATCACGCCGAGACGAATTTTGCTCATGCGAGAAAAGCCCTAGGTGGCTCCTAGTGGTGCGCCTTGGAGTCGTCTACCTTGTGCTCGTGGCGATTGGCCACGTCACGGTAGGACCAGGTGATCCAACCCAATAGAAGGAATACTCCCATGGCGATAACGCCAAAAAATATTCCAGGGAACGGAAGCGTCACGTAGGCCTCGTGTTCACCTTCGGCTACCGAAGCAAGAATTGCGTTCATTATTTCTCCTAAGAACTAGTTCAAGAATAACCTAGGCAAGAGCCAGATTGGCCGAATTAGCCCCTGACCTGACCGGATCCGCGAACCAACCATTTTGTGGTGGTAAGTTCCGGCAACCCCATCGGCCCACGGGCGTGCAGCTTCTGGGTTGAAATTCCCACCTCAGCACCAAAGCCAAATTCCCCGCCGTCGGTGAAACGGGTCGATGCGTTAACCATGACTGTAGATGCATCAACCTCTGCCAAGAAACGTTCCGCATTCTCCACATTTTCTGTGATTATCGACTCGGTGTGCTTCGTGGAGTACTTTGCAATGTGGGCCAGCGCCTCATCCATATTCTTGACAACCTTGACCGAAATATCGAGGTCGTGGTACTCAGTTGCCCAGTCTTCATCCGTCGCAGGTACGGCAGCAAAAAAGTTTGCCTGAGTAATTTCGTCACCGTGAATTGTGACACCAGATTCAGAAAGTTTGTCGAGCACCGCCGGCAAAATTCGTTCAACTGCCGATTCATGAATTAGCAGGGTCTCTGCCGCATTGCACACGCTTGGGCGTTGAACTTTGGCGTTGTGCACGATGTTCACAGACCAATCCAAACGGGCCGTTTCATCGATGTATATGTGAACCACGCCATCGCCGGTCTGAATAACAGGCACTTTGGCTTCTTGCACGACCTGTTGAATTAATCCGGCGCCCCCGCGCGGAATCAAAACGTCTATCAGACCCACTGCCTGCATCATTACAGTGCCGCCATCGCGGCCAAACTCGTCAACGGTCTGGACGGCATCAGCATTGATACCAGCAATCGCCAAGGCATCCTGGAGAATTTTGACCAACACGCGATTGGTATTCTCGGCAGCACGCCCCCCGCGCAAAACTACAGCGTTGCCACTCTTGATTGCCAGCACCGCAATATCAATCGTCACGTTTGGACGTGCCTCGTAGATCACACCGATTAATCCAAGTGGCACCCGGACCTGGGTAAGCTTCAGAGCGTTTGGCAGAGACATGCCACGAATCACGTCGCCGATGGGATCCGGCAGGCTGATGATTTTCAAAACAGCTTCTGCAATGGCAGAAATTCGATCGTGGTTTAGACGCAATCGATCCTGCAGGCTCTCGGTCATTGATTCCGCCTGACCGTTAGCTATGTCTTGGTCATTAGCCAAGATGATTTCATCCGCACGGGCATTCAGCAAGAGAGAGATCTGACGAAGAGCCTCGTTTTTTGTTGATGTTGCGGCCTGAGCCAAAGAGCCAGTTGCGGCCTTCGCCAGCTTAATTTTGTCGAGTGCGGTTGTCATGGTCGCCTTCTGCTCGGTTATTTATTTATTTGGGTTGGCCTGAAACCAGGTACCAATGTCAGCACCGTCTAGGGCAAGAGAAACTTGATCGGTGTTGGTAAGCAAAACGCTAACACCTGCCTCAGTTGCAACTTTAGCCGCTGAGACTTTGGTCACGGCTCCGCCGGTGCCTACGTTGGTGCTGCTGCCACCAATTTCAACCCCGGCAAGTTCTTCGCCGAACAGCACTGTTTCTATTCGCTTGGCACCAGCTTTTGTTGGTGGCATGTCGTAAAGGGCATCAACATCGCTGAGCAAAATTAGTGCATCGGCGTCAACTAAAACTGCCACCAGAGCTGCAAGACGATCGTTGTCGCCAAATTTAATCTCATGGGTAGCCACGGTGTCATTTTCGTTGACGATTGGAAGTGCTCGCAGCTTGACCAGTCGATCCAAAGTGGCCTTGGCATTTCTGCGAGTCTCTTCAACTTCAAAGTCACCTGCGGTGAGCAAAACCTGGCCAACGATGATTGAGTACTTGTCTAAAGACTGTTGATACCGAGCAATCAGTTTGCTCTGACCCACTGAAGCCAACGCCTGAACGGTGGCAAGGTCATCTGGTCGCGAATCCAGATTAAAAATTGGTAGCGCCGTTGCGATTGCTCCTGAGGTGACCAAGATTATCTCAACACCGCGAGAATGAGCCTTGGCCAGCGCATCGACCAGCGACTGAATCTTGTCTGCGTTTGCGCCGCTAATCGATGACGAGCCGACCTTAACGACGACTCGCTTGGCAACAGCCAATTCGCTTTTGTCTCTAAGAGTCAATTACTGATCCTTTTCAAAATCTTCAGGCGTAGACCAGATACCGGCCTTGCCTTCTTTTTCCATTTCTTCACGCAAGGCGGCTTTTGCATCCATACGTTCTTTATAGCTTGCGCGGCGTTCTTTTGTAGTGCGACGCTCGCGCTGATCCATACGAGCATCGGTACCGCGCGGCCCGGCAATTAGTTCACCGGCTGATGTGATGGTTGGCTCCCAGTCAAAAACAATTCCCTGACCCGGACCGATGACCACGGTTGAACCAGCTTCGGCGCCGGCCTTGAACAATTGATCCTCCAAACCAATCTTGGCTAAGCGGTCAGCTAGATATCCCACAGCTTCCTCATTAGCAAAGTTAGTTTGTTGAACCCAGCGTTCTGGCTTTACGCCGAGCACACGGAAGATAACCTCATCGCCGACGTGTTCCTTTTTGATCTCAAACTTATTCTCGTCGCGCTTCTGCTGCATCAACTGAATTCGTGGCTTGACCGGCTCTGTCTCTTTTGCCTTGCGTGCCTCTTCCACCAACTGAGCCAGCGCAAAATTCAACTCGCGTAGACCCGAGTGACTGATTGCCGAGATGATGAATACTCGGTAGCCGCGCGCCTCAAGGTCTGGCTTCACAAACTCGGCAAGTTCAAGGGCATCTGGAACATCGGCCTTGTTCAAGGCGATTAGCTGCGGACGCTGAGTCAGCGGAACCTGACCCTCTGGAACTTCATAGGCATCAAGTTCTTTAAGAATCTTGTCGAGGTCAGTGATTGGATCACGGTTTGGCTCAAGAGTTGCGCAATCAATCACGTGCAGCAAAGCCGCGCAACGCTCAACGTGACGCAAAAACTCGAGCCCCAGACCCCTGCCCTCGCTGGCACCTTCGATGAGTCCGGGCACATCGGCGATGGTGAAGCGAGTGTCTCCAGCCTGAACCACGCCAAGGTTTGGATGCAAAGTTGTAAACGGGTAGTCGGCAATCTTTGGACGTGCGGCACTTAGTGCTGCAATCAAAGACGACTTACCTGCAGATGGGTAACCAACAAGTGCAACATCTGCAACAGTCTTGAGTTCAAGAATTATGTCGCCGCGCCAGCCAGGAACGCCAAATAGTGCAAAGCCAGGAGCCTTGCGCTTAGTGCTTGAAAGAGCTGCGTTGCCTAAACCACCCATACCGCCTTCGGCGATAACAAGCTCCATTCCGGGTTCATCAAGATCAGCAATGAATTTTCCATTGGAATCTTTAACAACCGTGCCAACCGGAACTGGAAGCTGAACACTTTCGCCTTGGAATCCGTTTCGGTAATCTCCAGCGCCGTCGCCACCGTCGCCTCCCTGGCGGTGAGGGTGAAAGTGGTAATCAAGCAAGGTCGTGACGTTTGGATCAGAAATTAGCGAGACACTTCCGCCCTTGCCGCCATCGGCGCCGTCAGGACCACCAAGTGGCTTGAACTTCTCGCGGTGAACAGAAACACAACCATCGCCACCGTCACCGGCGCGCACGTGCAGGGTCACTTGATCAACGAATTGAATCATGATTCCCTCCTAGTTTTGTATTTGCTGCTATTTGATGTGCTTCAGAAATGGGAAAGGCGAGCCAAAGGCTCGCCTTCCTACAAAATTTGGTTGACCCTTACGCGGCCTCAACGATGTTTACAACGCGACGGCCACCCTTGGTGCCGAACTCAACCTTGCCGGCTGCAAGCGCGAACAGGGTATCGTCCTTGCCCTTGCCAATGTTTGCACCGGGGTGGAAGTGAGTGCCGCGCTGACGAACAATGATTTCGCCTGCGTTTACTTCTTGACCTGCGTAACGCTTTACGCCTAGGCGCTGTGCGTTTGAGTCGCGGCCGTTGCGGGTGGAACTAACACCTTTTTTGGAAGCCATTTTGAGTCAGTCCTTTACTTAATCTCTTTGACCTGAACGCGAGTTAGTTCCGCACGGAAACCCTGGCGCTTCTTGTAACCGGTCTTGTTCTTGTACTTCTGGATGATGATCTTTGGTCCGCGTAGATCGTTTAGAACTTCTGCGGTTACCTTTACCTTTGCCAGTGCTGCTGCATCGGTTGTGACCTTGTCGCCATCAACTAGAAGAAGAGCTGGTAGCTCAATCTTGCCGTTGGCATCAGCCTTGATTCGGTCCAGAGTCACAATGGTGCCTACTGACACCTTCTCTTGACGGCCGCCTGCGCGGACTACTGCGTAAACCACAGATCTACCCTTTGTTCGAAAGTCTTATTTTGTTGCTCTTGCGAAAACCCAGCAGGCAACAAAGATTTAGTCTACATTGCCAATTTGCTGGGGTCAAACCGTTTTGGCCAGTATTTTGCTAGCCGACTGACACATTCCCAGCACTGGTTGCGCGTCTAGGCTTGCGACGACCTTGACCCGGTGCTTTTGGCTCTGGCAACGCGTCCAGCACGGCCTCAAGCATCTTTTCTGCCGCTGGAGCATCATTGGTGTTGGCCCCGGAATCCCCCTTCAACTTGGCAGCTGGCAGGGTGATCGGCGAACTCTCGCCCGCTGCCTCGTGAGCCGCCACGGTTGATGCAGCAATCTGGGTCATCACATTGTTGATTTCGACGGCACGCTCGGCAGTTACAACTTTGACGGTCTCTTGCTTTTGGTTGCGGTCGCGGTTCTTCTTCTTGTTGCCACCCTGATTTTGCTGGGGCTTCTGGTCATCCGGCGCGCTGTGCTTGGAGCGCATGATTGGCTCGTGGTGCACGATCACACCGCGGCTAGCACAAGCCTCGCAAGGCTCACTGAACGCCTCAAGTAGACCAATTCCAAGCTTTTTACGAGTCATCTGCACCAAACCAAGCGAGGTAACCTCGGCTACCTGGTGCTTGGTGCGGTCGCGGCTTAGGCACTCCATCAAGCGGCGCTGAACTAGGTCGCGGTTTGACTCCAAAACCATGTCGATGAAGTCAACGACGATAATTCCACCGATATCGCGAAGGCGCAGCTGACGAACGATTTCTTCGGCCGCTTCAAGGTTGTTCTTGGTTACCGTTTCTTCAAGATTTCCACCAGAGCCAACGAACTTACCGGTGTTTACGTCAACCACGGTCATGGCTTCTGTGCGGTCGATAACCAGCGAACCACCCGATGGCAGATAGACCTTGCGCTCGAGCGCCTTGGCAATCTGCTCGCCAACGCGATACTCGTCAAAGACATCCTTGTAGCCCTCGTGCTTAACTACTCGCTCCAGCAGATCTGGGGCAACGGAAGCAAGGTACTCCTCGATCACTTCGCGGGCATCATCGCCAGAAATGACCATCTTTTGGAAGTCTTCGTTGAAGACATCACGAACAATCTTGACCAAAAGGTCTGGCTCGCTGTGAAGCAGCGCCGGGGCCTGCCCCTTTTCAACCTTCTTGCTGATGGCTTCCCACTGCTGCTGCAGTCGTTGAACATCAAGAGTCAACTGTTCTTCAGTTGCACCTTCCGCTGCCGTGCGAACAATCACCCCAGCATCTTCAGGAAGAATCTCTTTCAGGATCTTCTTCAGGCGGGCGCGCTCGGAATCCGGAAGCTTACGAGAGATGCCATTCATTGAACCGTTTGGGACGTAAACCAAGTAGCGGCCAGGCAGTGAAACTTGACTGGTCAGTCGAGCACCCTTTTGCCCAACTGGGTCTTTGGTTACCTGAACCAGCACGGTGTCGCCAGACTTAAGCGCCAATTCAATGCGACGAGGCTGGTTACCGGTTTCGGCAAGTTCCCAGTCAACTTCGCCCGAGTAAAGCACGGCATTGCGACCGCGACCAACATCAACGAACGCGGCTTCCATTGAAGGAAGCACGTTTTGAACCTTACCCAGGTAAACGTTGCCGATTAGTGAAGCCTCTGATGCCTTGGCAACATAGTGCTCAACCAAAATTCCATCTTCAAGCACCCCGATTTGAATCTTGCCGTCTTTTGATCGAACCACCATGGTTCGGTCTACTGCCTCGCGGCGAGCCAAGAATTCTGATTCTGTGATGGTTGTGCGGCGGCGGCCCGCATCGCGACCGTCGCGGCGGCGCTGCTTCTTTGCCTCAAGACGCGTTGAACCCTTTACCCGTGTTGGCTCGTTACTTGGTGCCTTTGGCTCACGCGGAGTGCGCACCTTTACTACAACGTTTGGCGCTGCGTTTGGATCAATATCTACTGCTTCACCGGCGCGACGACGTGAACGGCGTCGTAGGTGTGAATCGTCTGAATTCTTGTCGTTGGCTATCCCCTTTGCCGAAACCTTTGGGGTCGGCAAATCAGGGGCCATGAACATTAGGGAAGTTGCAGAAAGCGGAGCCGCAGTAATCGGGGCTGCAACTTCCTCAGCCTTTACCTTGGCACCGCGTTTAGCAGGGGCCTTCTTAGCCGCTTTTTCAACCACTTCATCAACTGAGGCGGGCTCTTTTTCGGCCTTCGCCTTCTTTTCGGCTTTGCCGCTTTTCGCAGCGGGATCTTTTGTGATTAGCGCCTTTTTTGGCTTTTCAGATGCCTCACCGGCGGTCTTTTTAGGTGCACGTGCACGAGTGACTTTTTTTGCAGCAGTTTCTAAAACTTCTGCGGGTACGTTTGAATCTTCGTTTTTCACCATTTCTGGTGTACTCCAAGCTGCCTCACCTAGGCCACACTCACTAGGCCCTGAGGCTTAAATCCTTGCTGCCCACGATTGTGAACAACCAAAACTAACGGCGAGCTACTCGTTTTGCGACTATCGCTGCCCGATTGATCAAAACTTGATCTGGCCTTACGCGTTCTAAGTGCTTGGTACTCGCTAAATCTTCAGTCGATCCCGGTGTGGCGGGTTCAACTCATCTAAGTATGACACCTGGCCCTAAAAATGTCACCAATTGAGCGTGTCATACTGGAAGAGTGAGCATGGAATTCAAGGCTGATAAGCAGCCAAAAGGTATTACATTGGCGCCAACCCGCGGGTTTGCCATCACCCTCATCTGGACTGGAATATTGGGCTGGTTTGCCGCATTTTCGCTAGTTTTAGAGCGAATTCACGTGGCCACCAACCCAGAAGCCGTCTTGAGTTGCGATTTGAACCCATTTATTTCCTGCAAGTCCGTGATGCTTACCGCACAGGCCTCGCTTTTTGGCTTCCCTAACCCACTAATTGGCGTGGCATCGTTCGTTGCCCCAATCGCTGTGGGAGTGGCAATTCTTGCCGGGGCGCAGTTTGCGGCGTGGTTCTGGCGACTATTTTCAGTGGGTATTACCGCTGGTTTCGTATTTGTGATCTGGCTCTGGATTCAAAGCACCTTTGTTATCGGTGTGCTTTGCCCCTACTGCATGGTTGCATGGGCCGCGATGGTGCCACTGTTCTGGAAAGTCATTCTGTTTGGCGCCAAAGATGGATTTATCGACACGCCACTGAGATTTGTTGGATTTTTCGACCGCGCTTACGACAAAGCCTGGGTCTTCACAGTGGTGACGGAGGCAATCATCATCGCGATTATCATCGCTCGATTTTGGACCAGTTGGCCATCACTCTGGAGCTAGTTTTTAGAAACTCAGAACCAAAGCGCAAGTTCGCGCGCAGCTGACTCCTCAGAGTCTGAACCGTGAACCAAGTTCTGCTGAACTTTTAGCCCCCAGTCGCGGCCAAGGTCACCGCGAATAGTTCCGGGCAGTGCCACGGTCGGATCGGTTGCACCAGCAAGGGAACGGAAGCCCTCAATGACGCGGTGGCCCTCAAGTTTGATTGCAACAACGTCTCCGCTTGACATGAATTCAACTAGAGGCTCAAAGAACGGCTTGCCCTCGTGTTCTGCATAGTGCTTGTGCAGTAAGTCCTTGGTTGGAGTGAATTTCTTGAGGTCTGCAACCACGTACCCCTTGGCCTCGAGTCGGGAAATAATTTCACCGATGAGGTTTCGCTTTACACCGTCAGGCTTAATTAGAACGAGTGTCTGCTGGGTCATTTAGATCTCCTCCGTTGAAGCTTGCTCTGCCGCCTGGCGTTCAAGAACCGCACGTGCTGTGTCAATTGTGCCACCTGCAATCATCGCCCAAGCCCACAGGCAGATAAAAATTCCACCGATCACGTACATCAGCGGCACCCAGATACCAAGTGAGACGACAACTAATTGCAGGAACCATCCCCAGGCGTATGAAAATTTCTTTCCAAGAATTGCGGGGGTGAGGATCAGAAGAAAAGAAAGCGAGAGCCCAATTGCCCACACGGTTGGACCATCTGCAACTTTGAGTCCAAAAGCAACCAGCATCGCGAAGAAGACGACAAAAGATTCAAAGGCCAACAGCATTGAACCAAGAATTCGCTTGGTGGACTTGTTACGCATCTTGCTCCGCTTCTATTTGCTTCAACTTTAAGACCTGTCCAACTAGAGTGACCGAACCTGTGACCACAATTGCGCTACCAAGGGTCGGTGGCAATAGCTTTGCAGCCTCGGCTAACGCCCACTGCGGGTTAGCCTGAACGTGCACGCGGTCGCCGCCAAACACTTCGCGAGCCAATTCGGCAAGGGTTTCAGCTGGAATTGCGCGCGCCGATTCCGACTGGGTAATGATGAACTCAACGAAGGTGTCATCCAGAATTTCAAGCAGCGCCCGGGCGTTCTTCTCGGCCAAAATTGAAACTACCGCCACAGCGTAAGGAGCACCAAAAGACTCCTTCATGGCACCCACTAAGGATCTGGCCCCGTCTTCGTTATGGGCGGCATCAAGAATTGTCAGTGGCTCGCGATTTACGATTTGAAGTCGACCCGGAGACGAGAAATCTGCAAACGCGGCCCGAACGACGTCATCCATAATCCGCTGATCGCCACCGCCTAAGAACGCCTCAACCGCTGCGACCGCAAGAGCTGCATTGTGCGCCTGATAACCTCCATGCACCGGAAGATTAAGGTCGTGGTACTCACCGGCAACCGAACGTACCGATACGGTTTGCCCAAGTTTATTTAGCGAAGAAGCGGTCACGCCAAAATCTTTGCCATAGGTCAAGAATTTTTCACCAACCGCAGCGGCGCGCTCTGCAAGAACCTTCAGTGCTTCAGGTTTTTGTTCCGCACTCAACACAATTGCACCGGGCTTAATAATTCCGGCTTTGGTTTTTGCAATCTCTTCAATGGTTTCGCCAAGTCGATCCATGTGGTCAAGGGAAATTGGCGTGAATACCGCAACATCTCCATCGGCTACGTTTGTGGAGTCCCACTCCCCGCCCATGCCAACTTCCAGAACCAACACGTCTACTGGGGCGTCTGCAAAAATTGCGAAGCCAAGCACCGCAAGCACTTCAAAAAAAGTTAGTGCATCTTCGCCGGTAGCTTCCAGTTCGGCATCAACCAAACCAACGATTGGTGCAATCTCTGTCCACACGTTGTAAAGACGCTCATCAGACACCGGTTCACCGTCAAGTGAAATGCGTTCGTTGAGCTTCACCAAATGCGGACTTGTGAAACGACCCGTGCGCAAACCGTGTTCGCGAAGCAGGCGTTCAATGAATCTGCTGGTGCTGGTTTTACCGTTGGTTCCCGTGACGTGAATAACCCGATACGCCTTTTGCGGATCCCCAAGCAACTCAGCTAATCGCGCGGTTGGTTCAATGCGCGGGCGAATTTTGTTTTCGGGAACGCGAGCAAGCAGCGCGTCTTCAACCTCTTTAGCTTTCAGAGCCCAGTAGTGCTCTTCGCTTAGGTTTTCGATCACTTGGCCGCCACAACTGCAACGTGCACTTCAACCTGTTGACCTTCGCCCACAGCAACCGAGTTAGCCAAAGTTCCAGAGCTAATTGTTTCAAGCTCAACGGTTAGGGTCTCACTCTTCACAAGTTCCGAGTGCTCGGCAACAGCCGCCAGGACGTCGTCTGCCGCCTTGAGGGTCAACTTAATGCGATCACTCACATCAAAGTCGGCATCCTTACGCGCAGACTGCACAGCACGAATAACATCGCGCGCCAATCCCTCGGCTGCAAGCTCGGCGGTAACTTTTCCATCCAGAATCAAGAAGCCCCCGGTTGGCAAAATACCAATGTGGTCTGTAGCTTGGCCATCGGTGTTGGTTGAAGTATCTGCGACCAAATCAATTTCGTATTCGCCTTCGATCAGAGCGATTCCGCCCACAATAACTGTTCCGTCAACCTCTGACCAGTCTCCGGATTTAGCAGCCTGAATCACCGCCTGCACGCTCTTTCCAATTCGCGGACCAGCAGCACGGGAGTTCACGGTTACTCGCTTGATCACACCAAACTCGGTTGTTGAATCAAGTGACATCTCCACAAGTTCAACGTTCTTTACGTTCAACTCTTCGGCGATGATCTCGGCAAACTGATTGAGCCCTGCCACGTTCTTGGTTACCACGGTTAGCTTGGCCAGCGGTAGACGCACGCGAAGGCTGGCAGCCTTGCGCAAACTCGAAGCCACAGATGACACTGTGCGCACCTGGTCCATCGCCTCAACCAAAGCTGCGTCGTGTGGCAGCTTGCTGGCATCTGGCCAAGATTCAAGGTGCACGCTTCTTCCACCGGTTAGGCCGCGCCAAATTTCTTCGGTGATCATTGGCAGAAGCGGAGCAGCAACACGAGAAACGATTTCAAGCACGGTATAGAGAGTGTCGAATGCGGCTTCACTGCCCTCCCAGAAGCGATCGCGTGAGCGGCGGACGTACCAGTTGGTCAGCACATCGGCAAAGTCGCGAAGGCTTGCAGAAGCTGAGTAAGAATCAAACTTGTTCAGGTGAGCTTCAACTTCGTTGACCAAGTCGTGAGTCTTTGAAAGCAGGTAGCGATCTAGCAAATCTTCACTTGCGGTTGACCACTTTGCCTCGTAGTTTGATGCGTTGGCATAAAGCGAGAAGAAGTACCAGGTGTTCCAAAGTGGAAGCAGCACCTGTCGCACGCCCTCACGGATACCCTGCTCAGTGACAATAAGATTTCCGCCGCGAAGAATTGGACTAGACAGCAGGAACCAACGCATTGCGTCGGCGCCGTCGCGATCAAAGACTTCGTTTACATCTGGGTAGTTTCGCAACGACTTAGACATCTTCTGTCCGTCATTACCCAAAATAATTCCGTGTGAAATCGCAGACTTAAAAGCTGGGCGGTCAAACAAAGCGGTTGAGAGAACATGCAGGGTGTAGAACCAACCGCGAGTCTGCCCAACGTATTCAACGATGTAGTCTCCCGGGTTGTGAGAGTCAAACCACTCACGGTTTTCAAATGGGTAGTGCGCCTGAGCAAAAGGCATTGAGCCCGATTCAAACCAGCAGTCCAGCACCTCAGGCACGCGACGCATAGTTGACTTTCCGGTTGGGTCGTCAGGGTTTGGTCGCGTCAACTCGTCAATTACCGGACGATGGAAGTCACTTGGTCGCACACCAAAGTCACGCTCAAGCTCTTCCATAGATCCATACACATCAACGCGTGGGTAGTTTGGGTCATCAGATTTCCAGACTGGAATCGGCGCACCCCAGAAACGGTTGCGGCTGATTGCCCAGTCGCGAACGTTTTCTAGCCACTTTCCAAAAGATCCGTCCTTGGTGTGATCCGGAGTCCAATCAATTTCTTGGTTTAGTTCAAGCATGCGATCGCGCAACTTTGTGGTTTCAACAAACCAAGATGAAACCGCCTTGTAGATCAGTGGGTTCTTGCAGCGATAGCAGTGTGGGTAAGAGTGCTCGTAAGAAGCCTGGCGAAGCACTCGCCCAGCCGACTTAAGGTGCTGTGAAATTGGTTTGTTGGCGTCAAACACGTGCTGGCCAACAAAATCGCTCACGATTGAATTGAATTCACCGCGCTCATTAATCGAAACATAGGTTGGAATTCCTGCATCGTTGCAAACACGTTGGTCATCCTCACCATAAGCAGGAGCCTGATGAACGATTCCGGTACCGTCGCCATCGCCTACATAGTCGTCAACCAAAATTTGCCAGGCGTTATCGGTGTTGAATTTCTCGGCATCAACGTAGTAATCAAAAAGACGCTCATACTTAATTCCGGCGAGCGCGCTACCCAAGTGGGTCTCTGCGATTGCGGCAACCGCGTCCTCGGCCGACTCATAGCCAAGATCCTTGGCGTAACCACCAACCAGCGACTTAGAAAGCAAATACTTGGTTCCCGGCGCTCCGCCGTCACCGGCACCGGCCGCACCTGCGGGCACAATCGCGTACTCAATCTCTGGCCCTACGGCGAGTGCGAAGTTAGTAGGCAAAGTCCATGGCGTTGTGGTCCACGCCAGGACGCGAACGCCTTCGAGCTTCTGCCCAGCCGACACCGGGAAAGTGACTGTAAGAGTTTGATCCTGACGGTTCTTGTAGACCTCGTCGTCCATACGAAGTTCGTGGTTTGACAGCGGGGTCTCGCAACGCCAGCAGTAAGCCAGCACCTTGAATCCCTCGTAGATCAGACCTTTCTTATACAGTTCGCTAAATGCCCAAAGCACGCTCTCTGTGTAGCTGGTGTCAAGGGTCTTATAGTCATTATCAAAATCAACCCAGCGAGCCTGGCGGGTAATGTACGAGCGCCACTCCTCTGTGTACTTCAACACCGATGTGCGGCAGTAATCGTTGAACTTGTCGATGCCGTACTTCTCAATTTCTGGGCGACCAGAAATACCAAGTTGACGCTCAGCTTCTACCTCGGCAGGCAGGCCATGGGTATCCCAGCCAAAACGACGCTCTACCCGGTAACCCTGCATGGTTTTGAAGCGCGGAACCATGTCTTTGGCGTACCCGGTGAGTAGGTGCCCGTAGTGCGGCAGGCCATTGGCGAACGGCGGGCCGTCATAAAAGACGAATTCCTCAGCGTCAGATTCCTTGCGTTGGTCAATTGAGGCCTGAAAAGTGCCATCTTTGGCCCAAAAGTTCAAAATTTGCTGTTCAACTGCCGGAAAACTGGGGCTAGGGTTGACGCCCTCGCGCGCTGGCGCAGTTGAATCGTGGTTCTTTGGGTACATGCACGGCTTTCTAGGCAGTCAGGCAAAAGGGTTTCCGTATCTAATGTTAACCTGTTACAAACCCCTTTCTTGGAGACTTTCAGCGTGAATACTGCCCAAACCAGCTTCTCAAGCAACATCTTGGCCCCTGCCAACGCACCAGAGAAGGTGTCGGTCGAGGGCCTTGAAGATAAGTGGGGGCTGGTCTGGGAGAAAGATGGCGTCTACCGCTTCCGTCGCGAGGCCAATCGCGAAAACATCTACTCAATTGACACTCCGCCGCCAACCGCATCGGGTTCGCTGCACGTAGGTCACGTCTTTAGCTATACCCACACCGATGTAGTTGCCCGCTTCAAGCGCATGAGTGGCTACGAGGTTTACTACCCAATGGGCTGGGACGACAACGGTCTGCCCACCGAGCGCCGCGTGCAGAACTACTACGGAGTTCGCTGCGACCCAACCCTTCCTTATGTTGAGGGCTTCAAGCCGCCGTTCGAAGGCGGCGACAACAAGTCTTCGAAAGCCGCCGATCAGGTGCCGATTTCACGTCGCAACTTTATTGAGCTTTGCGACAAGCTGACCGTCGAAGACGAAAAGCAATTTGAGAATCTTTGGCGCAAGCTTGGGTTATCGGTTGACTGGACTCAGACCTACCAAACCATTTCGCCGGCTGCAATTGCTGTTTCACAAAAGGCATTCTTAAACAACCTGTCTCGTGGCGAGGCATACCAGTCAATGGCGCCGACACTATGGGATGTCACCTTCCGCACCGCGGTTGCTCAGGCAGAGCTGGAAGACCGCGAGCAGCCTGGTGCGTATCACAAGGTTGGTTTTGATGGTCCGGATGGCAAAGTTTTCATCGAGACCACTCGCCCAGAACTTTTGCCGGCCTGTGTTGCGCTGGTTGCTAACCCCGATGATGACCGGTACAAGCACCTATTTGGCAAGACCGTGAAGACTCCGTTGTTTGAAGTTGAGGTTCCGGTAGTTGCTCACCGGTTGGCTCAGATCGACAAGGGCTCCGGTATCGCCATGATTTGCACCTTTGGCGACGTGACCGACATTATTTGGTGGCGCGAACTTGACCTACCAAACCGCGCAATTATCGGCTGGGACGGCCGAATCGTGGAAGAAATGCCAGATGCGATCGTGTCTGCACGCGGTAAGGAAATTTACGCGGAGCTAGTTGGCAAGACCATCTTCTCGGCTAAGCAGCGCATCGTTGAGCTGCTGCAGGAATCTGGCGACATGATTGGCGAACCAAAGCCAATCACCCACGACGTGAAGTTCTTTGAAAAAGGTGACAAGCCGCTTGAAATTGTCTCTACTCGTCAGTGGTACATCCGCAACGGTGGCCGCGATTCAGACCTACGTGATCGTTTAATTGCCCTTGGCAAAGATTTGAACTTTGTACCTGACTTCATGCGCGTACGTTTTGAAAACTGGGTCAACGGACTAACCGGTGACTGGCTAATTTCGAGACAGCGATTCTTTGGTGTGCCAATTCCGGTTTGGTATTCGCTTGATGCCAACGGTGAGGCTAACTACGATGCCCCGTTGGTTCCGGCAATCGAAACTCTTCCGGTTGACCCTTCGTCTGATGTTCCGGCTGGTTACACGGAGTCACAGCGCGGAATCGCCGGTGGATTCATCGGCGAGATGGACATCATGGATACCTGGGCAACTTCCTCACTAACCCCCCAGCTTGCCGGTGGTTGGATCGAAGACCCAGAGAAGTTTGCCAAGGTATTCCCTTACGATCTTCGTCCACAGGGCCAAGACATCATTCGTACCTGGTTGTTCTCGTCGCTGCTTCGCGGCGAGCAGGAACACGGTCAGTTGCCTTGGAAGAACGCTGCAATATCTGGTTGGATTCTTGACCCAGACCGCAAGAAGATGTCTAAGTCAAAGGGCAACGTAGTTGTTCCTGCTGAGCCAATCGATAACCACGGCGCCGATGCGGTTCGTTACTGGGCTGCCTCTGCCCGCCTAGGCACCGATGCTGCCTTTGATGAAGGTCAGATGAAGGTTGGACGCCGTCTAGCCATCAAGCTTTTGAACGCTGCAAAGTTTGCACTTTCATTTGAAGTTCCTGCCGGAGCGACTGAGGTTACCGAGCCACTTGATCAGGCAATGCTGCTGGCGCTTGCCGAGGTGGTGCGCGAAGCAACCGCTGCCTTCGATGCATACGATCACACCAAGGCACTTGAACTAAGCGAGAAGTTCTTCTGGACCTTCACCGATGACTACCTTGAGCTAGTTAAGGAGCGCGCTTACAACGCTGAGGGCACCTTAACTGCGGCACAACAAGCATCGGCTGCGATTGCACTTCGTAAAGCACTGCACGTGATGCTGCGTTTGTTCGCACCGTTCCTACCATTTGCTACCGAGGAAGTTTGGGGCTGGTGGCAAAAGGATGCCGGTTCAATTCACCGTGCATCGTGGCCGGTTGCCGAAGAACTTACCGAAGGCATCGACGCCGGCAATGTTGGCTTGCTGGATCTTGCCTCGATTGCAGTTGGTGGCGTGCGCAAGGCAAAGTCAGATGCCAAGGCTTCAATGAAGGCAGCTGTTGAGTCGGCAACCATCGAGGCTCCGGCTGCGGTACTGACCAGCTTGCGTTTACTTGAAGCAGATTTGAAGTCAGTTGGAAAGATTCAGAGCCTGGCTTATGCCGAAGGTGACGAAGTGGCAATGACGCAGATTATTTTGGCTGAGGTAAGCGAAGCCTAAGGACGCTTCAGGCTTAACCACGCCCAAACCAGCAAACCGGCAATCAGAGCCCAGAAAGCTGAGCCAATATCGAATACCGATAAGCCTGACGCTCCAACTAGAAAAGTGATCATGGCTGGAATTCGCAAAGTTGTATCTTCCATCGCAGAACTTAACGAACTAACAATCGTTCCAATCAGTGCGATTCCAGCCGCGGCAAGTATTAAGTCTCGCGGTGCTTGGATTACAAAAACCGCCGCTGCGCCTGCGAGTGCTGCGATTACAAAATAGACATATCCGCCCCATACTGAAGCAAGCCATCGCCGCGCAGGATTCTTGTGAGCATGCTCATTAGCATTCAACGCTGCAGTGATTGCGGCCAGATTGAGTGGAATTCCACCAAAAAAATTATTTATTAGGGTAGCCAGACCCGTACTAATCATTACCGGACGAAATGGAATTTCATATCCAAAGCTCTTCATGATTGCAATACCTGGGATATTTTGTGAAGCCATCGTGACTAAGTACAACGGAATCCCGATACCCAAAATTGCTGCTAGATCAAAAGTAGGCGTTACCAGTTCAATGGTTGGCGCCAACTGGTCGGCTGGGACAGTGATTCCCAAATTGATAGCGGTCAGGCTGAAGATGATCAGCATCGCCGCAGGTGTAGCCCACACTGTGGCCAGTTTATAAAGAACCAACCAAACCAAAAGTGCCGGCAAAACAATTAGAGGAAAAGTTGCGACTGTTTTAAATGAGGCAACACAAAAGTTAAAAATTACTCCGGCTAGCATCGCAGAGGCTATGGGCTTGGGAATCGACGCTACAGCTCTGCCAAGGGCCGGCCATAGACCAGTTAGTAAAAGCAATAAGCCTGAGACTAGAAATGCGCCGACTGCAGTTGAAAATGGAAACCCCATTGCACCCGACGAGATCAGTAGAGCTGCACCCGGTGTGCTCCAGACGACGCTGATTGGCATCTTGTATCGGTGGCTAAGCAGGATTGAGAGCAGACCGAATAAGACGGTGCTAGCCACAACCGCAGATGTTGTTTGAGTTTTTGTTGCACCAAGTCCTGTAAGTGCAGACAAAGCAATGCCAAGTGACGCTGCAGTTCCGGTGATTGAGGCAACTGTGCCGGCTAGCAACGGAGCGCGGTGATCAGCAAAGCTGCCGATTTTAGACATTTAGATTAGGCAGACTTTTCTTGGCGAACGTTTTTGAATGGAACAGTCTGTGGCTCGACGCCATCGACAACTACAGCCTTTGTAATCTTGACGATTCCCTGGACCTCGCTGCCAGGAATATCGAACATCACCGGCCCAAGAATTTCTTCCATGATCGCGCGCAGGCCTCGTGCACCAGTTTCGCGCTCGATCGCCTTTTCGGCGATTGCTTCAAGGGCCGCCTTGTCGAATTCAAGTTCAAAACCATCCAGTTCAAACATTCGCTGATACTGCTTTACCAAAGCATTTTTTGGTTCTGTCAGAATCTGCATCAAAGCAGGGCGATCAAGTGGAGTCACCGTTGCAATCACAGGCAAGCGACCAATAAATTCTGGGATCAGGCCAAACTTACGAAGATCTTCAGGCTGCACCTCAGTGAAAATTTCAATGTCATCGTGCTTGCCTGAAATTGGCGCACCAAAACCAATGCCCTTCTTGCCGGCACGCTGAGAAATGATCTCCTCAAGACCTGCGAATGCCCCGGCAACGATAAACAAAACGTTTGTGGTGTCTAGCTGAATAAATTCCTGCTGCGGGTGCTTGCGTCCACCCTGAGGTGGCACAGATGCAACGGTACCCTCAAGAATCTTCAGCAGTGCTTGCTGCACTCCCTCTCCAGAAACATCGCGAGTAATTGATGGGTTCTCTGCCTTGCGTGAAATCTTGTCAATCTCATCGATGTAAATAATTCCGGTTTCGGCTCGCTTGACGTCAAAGTCAGCCGCTTGAAGAAGTTTCAGCAGAATGTTTTCTACATCTTCGCCCACATAACCTGCCTCGGTCAGTGCGGTCGCATCGGCAACGGCGAAGGGCACGTTTAGCCGCTTGGCCAAAGTCTGAGCTAGGTAGGTCTTGCCACAGCCGGTTGGGCCAATCATCAAAATATTTGACTTAGCAATCTCGATTGAATCGTGGTCTTTACCCGCTGCAGTTAAGGTTCCGCGTGAGCGGAGGCGCTTGTAGTGGTTGTAGACAGCCACGGAAAGAGCTTTCTTGGCCTGATCTTGGCCGATGACGTACTCATCTAAGAAGCCCTTGATTTCGCGGGGTTTTGGAAGATCAATGTCTTCGACGGTCTTGGCAACCTCACCAAGTTCCTCTTCAATGATTTCGTTGCATAACTCGATGCACTCATCGCAGATATAAACGCCCGGCCCGGCTATAAGTTTGCGAACCTGCTTCTGGCTCTTTCCACAGAAAGAACACTTGAGTAGGTCACCCGATTCGCCAAGCTTAGTCATGTAAAAACCTTATGCTCTCAAACCGAAAAAGCGGATGAGCCTCGCCCATCCGCAATTTCAAGCCGTTTTAGCCTTTTTACTGCGCGTTCTTGCGCGAAGTAAGGACTTGATCAATTAGACCGTAGTCGAGTGCCTCTGGGGCGGTGAGAATCTTGTCGCGGTCGATGTCTTTGTTTACCTCGGCAACGCTTCGCTTGGTGTGCTTGGAGAGAGTTGCCTCCAGCCATTCGCGCAAACGCATGATTTCTTTAGCCTGAATCTCAATGTCTGACGCTTGACCACGGCCAGAATCACCCGAGGACGGCTGGTGGATTAGGACTCGTGCATTTGGTAGCGCCAGTCTCTTGCCCGGAGCACCGGCTGCCAACAACACAGCCGCAGCGGACGCCGCTTGGCCAAGACAAACCGTCTGAATTTGAGGCCGAATGTACTGCATGGTGTCATAGATTGCGGTCATCGCGGTAAATGAACCACCAGGCGAGTTGATGTACATTGTAATGTCGCGGTCTGGGTCCTGCGACTCAAGTACCAATAATTGGGCCATGATGTCGTCAGCAGATGCATCATCTACCTGCACACCAAGGAAAACAATTCGATCCTCAAACAGCTTGTTGTAGGGATCTTGGCGCTTAAAACCATATGAGGTGCGCTCTTCGAAAGTTGGAAGAATGTAGCGAGCTTCTGGACTCTGGAAAACGTTTGGATTGGTCATCGGTGTATTCCTTATTTGTTTCCAACGCCAGTGGCGCTTGCAGCGTACTTTTGAATGTGGTCAATAAATCCGTACTCAAGGGCCTCTTCTGCGCTAAACCAACGATCGCGGTCACCATCGGCCATGATTTGCTCAACGGTTTTTCCGGTTTGTTCGGCAGTTATCGAAGCCAACTGGCGCTTCATAGACATGATCAACTCAGCCTGAGTCTGGATGTCTGATGCGGTACCGCCAAAGCCACCATGCGGCTGGTGCAGCAGAACACGAGTGTTTGGGGTTGCGTAGCGCTTGCCCTTAGTCCCCGATGACAGCAAGAACTGACCCATCGAGGCACACATTCCAATACCTACAGTCACGATGTCGTTTGGCACGTACTGCATTGTGTCGTAAATCGCCATACCGGCGGTGATTGAACCACCCGGGGAGTTGATGTATAGGTAGATGTCCTTCTGCGAATCCTCTGCGGCTAGAAGCAAAATTTTGGCACAAATCTCATTTGCCATGTCATCTCTGACTTCGGTGCCAAGCCAGATGATTCGATCCTTTAGCAGGCGGTCGAATGTACTGCTCTGTCCTTTTGGTTGGTCAGCCATTGAAGTACTCCTAGTTCTTGAGGTTGCCTGTCAAAGATAACCGCAAAAAGCACTTAAGACCTGACGTGTTCGCCCGTGGCTAAAGCGAAAACCCCGCCCAAAATAGGCGGGGTTTTCAAAAACAGTTTAATTAGGCGTGGTCGTGGCCCTCGTGGTCATCAACTGAACCTGCGTCTAACTTGGTGAATTCGGAAAGATCAACCTTGCCACCTTTGGAGTCGGTAACTTCAGCCGCTTCGACAACCAGAGCCAGCGCCTTGCGACGAGAAACTTCCGCCACAAACATCGGAACCTGACCCTGCTCACTGATGGTCTTGATGAAGTCGTTAGGTGCCATGCCGTACTGCTGAGAGGCCTGAACCAAGTATTGAATTAGTTCCTGTTCATCAACCTTAATTTCTTCTTTTTCTGCAATAGCATCTAGAACCATTTGGACCTTGAAAGATTTTGTGCTCTGCTCAAGAACCTCTGCGCGATGCTGTGCGTCTTCAAGTCGACCCTCACCCTCAAGGTGGCGGTGCACATCTGCCTCGACTAATTCCTCTGATACTGGAACATCGATCAGTTCAAGCAATTTATCGGTTGCTAGGTCGCGAGCCTGAATACCCTGGCCGTAACCCTTTGAGCGTTCAATCTGCTTTTCCAGATCAGCCTTCAACTCTTTAATGGTGTCAAATTCAGAGGCCAGTTGAGCAAACTTGTCATCAGCTGCCGGAAGCTCGCGCTCTTTGACCGCAGTTAGCTTCAGAGAGATCTCAGCTTCCATTCCGGCTTTGTCGCCACCCACAAGCTTTGACTTGAAGGTGGTTTCTTCACCGGCAGTAAGAGTGTCAAGCGCCTCATCGATACCATCAAGCAGGTTGCCAGAACCAATTTCGTACGAAATGTTTTCAGCCGAGTCAATGGTCTTTCCATCAACAACTGCCTTTAGGTCAATAGTGGTGAAGTCACCCTTCTTAGCAGGGCGATCCACGGTCTTAAGGCTGCCAAATCGTGAGCGTAACGCGTCTAGCTCGGCTTCGACTTCTTTTGCCTCAACCTTTACCTCATCAACCTTTATTTTTAGACCCTTGTACTCCTTGAGGTTTAGTTCTGGACGAACCTCAACCTCAATCTCAACAATCAGGTTTCCAGCAAAAGTCTTTTCGTCAGGGCTCTGCTTAATGTCCGCTGCAGGCTGACCAAGTGGGCGCAGCTTTGATTCTTCCAATGCCTGACGATAAATGTTGTCTAGACCGTCGTTGATCGCGTGAGCCAGAATTGCAGGGCGTCCCACGCGCTGATCCAAAATAGCAGCAGGAATTTTGCCCTTGCGGAAACCGGGAATGTTCACGGTCTCAGCAATGTGCTCGTAAGCGTGATCAATACTCGGGCGGAACTCCTCAGGAGTTACCTCAATGGTAAGTTTTGCGCGAGTTGGTTTGATGCGATCGACAGCAGTTTTCAAGGGCTCTTCCTCTGAAAAGGGCCCGCCTTCACAATGAAGACGAGCCGGTTTTATTTCATAAATTGGTCGGGGTGACAGGACTCGAACCTGCGATATCCTGCTCCCAAAGCAGGCGCGCTAGCCACTACGCTACACCCCGGTTGATTGAACAACCTCAGTGAGTCTATCCCATAGAATGGAGTGGTTGCGTCGGTTTTGTGAAAAAACCAGCCAATACCCGCGGGCGTAGCTCAATGGTAGAGCCTCAGTCTTCCAAACTGATGGTGCGGGTTCGATTCCCGTCGCCCGCTCCAAACCAAAAGAAGACCCTAGTAATACAGGGTCTTCTTTTTTGTTTTGAAACGAAACCTCACGACTGGCAGCTGACACACCAATACAGTTTCCGGGCAGCCATGATTTCGATGCTGATATTGGTGCCACATTTTCTGCAGGGAAGCCCCTCGCGTTTATAGACGAAATTTCGCTCATCTTTCTTTGGGCGTTTGGTAAAGAGTTCGTCACGCGTGATCATAAAACCCGTTTTGACGCCAACCTTCAAAAGCTGCACCGAATCGTTCCAGATCTGAGTCAACTGCTCGATGCTTACCTGAGTGCCAGGAGTGTGCGGATTTATGCCAGCCCTAAAAAGAATTTCGGCCCGGTAAACATTGCCGATGCCACTGATGACCTCTTGGTTCATTAGTGCAAGCCCTATCGGTGTCTTGCTCTTGGTTACCCTGTGAATAAAGCGATTCATTTCCGCACCCCTGGGGTTGGGGTTCAGGGGATCTGGTCCAAGTCGCTGTTCTACGGCCTTCACCTCGTGTTGGGTAATTACCTCACAAACTGTGGGCCCGCGAAGATCAGCAAACGAGGCCTGGTTGCTGAACCTTGCTCGCACCTGCCCCATAGGCTCTGGTAGTTCGCCATCGTGATTCATAAATGACCACTTGCCATAGATGCCAAGGTGGATTCTCAGCGTTAGGTCGTTGTTGAACTCTAGGAACATTTGCTTGCCAATTGCCCTGGCGTTCACGAGCGTTTGGCCAGAGATGTTTTCTGCCCCATCGCGAAATTGACCCTGAGGAGATTCAACAACTACAGAATTGCCCGCAAATATTTTGTTGAACTGGTTTGCGGTTCGATGAACCGTGTGTCCTTCAGGCATTTATCAGAGGATGTCGCCGGTCTGCTCGTAGCTGGAAATTTTGCCAATTCGGCGAACGTGGCGCTCATCATTGCTAAATGGCTCTGAAATGAAAAGTTCAATTAGGTGAAGCACTTCCTCTTGAGAGTGCTGGCGCGCTCCCACGGCAATAACATTTGCGTTGTTGTGCTCGCGGGCAAGCTTTGCGGTTGAGTCATTCCAAGCCAGGGCGGCACGAATGCCCTTGACCTTATTGGCAGCAATCTGTTCACCGTTTCCAGACCCACCCAAGACAATGCCCAGCGCTTCTGATCCGGCTTTTTCGTCGGCAACTACTGCTAAAGCGGCATTGATGCAGAAACTTGGGTAATCATCCAGCGGGTCGTATGAAGTTGGCCCATGATCAAAAACTTCGTGTCCCTGCTTGGTCAACTCACGAATCAGAAAGTGACTCAATTCCAAGCCGGCGTGATCGGTGGCAATGTGGATTCGCATGCTCTTAGTTTAAGCCTTTGATTTGGCTCTGGCGCGTTCGAAGCTACTGCGAACTGCTCGAAGCACAATTGAGGCGGCGATTGAAGTTAGCAGCACGTAGGTGATGGTTAGTGCTTGTAACTGACTACCAAAGCTAGTCGATGCAGCAAGACCTGCTATGACAATTGAGAACTCACCGCGCGGAATCAGGAACGCCCCAGCTCTTTTCCAAGCTGAACCATCAGACATGTCTTTTGCGATGTTCCAACCCACATACATCTTTCCAGCAATACCCAAAACCGCTAGCAGAAGTGCAAGCGGCAATACCGGCAACATTTCCACGGGTGAAACACTTAGACCAAAGAACAAAAAGAAAATTGCTGCAAAAAGATCTCGCAGTGGAGAAAGCCTAAGTCGAACCGCCAAGGCAACCTCTCCCGTCAACGCAAGCCCCACGAGAAAAGCTGCAACGGCAGACGAGAAGCCAACTAACTCAGCTGAGCCGGCAGCCAGCAGCGCAGCACCAAAGACAGTCAGAAGTAGGCCACCTTGGGCTTGGGTATTGAGTATTTTGCCAAGGGCGTTTTCACCTTTGAAAGAAATAATCAGCGCAATTGCGGTGACTAAAAGCGCAAAACTGACCGATAGGAATCCGGCGATTGCTCCTGCACCAGCGACCAAGGTCGTGAGCAGAGGTAAGTAAGGAGCCAGGGTCAAATCTTCAACCACCAGTACCGTGGTGACCCTTCGAGAAACCTCGGAGCGTTGCCAACCAGTTTCCTTCATCATCTGCGAAGCGATTCCCGAAGAGCTCACATAAGTGATTCCACCTAAAACCACGGCGCCCAGTATTCCCCAACCAAGCAACAACCCAATTAGCGCTCCAGGGACCGCATTCAAAGCGAAATCTATTGCTCCAATGGATTTACGTTCCATGAACGCCGAGGCCAGATTTGGACCCGAGTGCTCAAGGCCAAGCATCAGTAGCAGCAGAATTGCACCTAGTTGAGCGCCGGTATCAAGAAATGTTTCACTCAAGTCAAGTGGGTATAGCCCCCCTTTTCCAAGCATGAGGCCGATTACCAAATAAAAAGGCACTACTGAAATCTTTACTCGAACAGCGATGTATGCAGCCACACCTAGTCCTAGGAGCACTAAGCCGATTTCGGCAAGGGCCATACTTTCGACCCATGTCGAATTTGTCGCGGTGAACACCATCCCCATCTCTCGATTATCCCCTAGAAATCAAACGATTAGGCTTGCCGTAACAAACCCTTCATAAACGGAGTATCCATGCCAGGCGAAAACCTCACTCGAAAAGAAGCCCAGGAGCGCGCTTCCCTAATCAAAGTTTCGAGTTACGAGATTCATCTGGATTTGACTAGCGACGATTCCAATTATGGCTCCACCACCAAAGTGAAATTTTCTGCAAGCAAAACTGGTAGCAGTACATTCATTGATGCAATTACCCACTCTGTTCAGAAAGTTGTTCTGAATGGAAGAGAGCTTGACGTTCGTCAGGTTTCCGACGGCGTGCGGATCCAGTTAGACGACTTAGCAGCCGAAAACGAGCTTCTCGTGGAAGCAACGGCAAATTACATGAACACGGGCGAGGGACTACACAGATTTGTTGATCCGGTTGATGGCGAGGTATACCTGTATACACAATTCGAAGTTCCAGATTCGCGTCGCGTTTTCGCCGTGTTTGAGCAGCCAGATCTAAAGGCCAATTTCCAGTTCAACGTAACTGCCCCAAGCTATTGGAAGGTGGTTTCTAACCAAACCACACCTACGCCGGTTGCAATAGATGATAAAAAGTCGCTTTGGAAGTTTGAGCCAACGCCAATTATTTCTAGCTATATCACGGCTCTAATTGCGGGACCGTATGTTGAAACCCGCAGTCAGCTCACCAGTTCAAACGGAAGGATCATTCCGCTTGGCGTATTCAGCCGTGCTTCGCTATCGCAATACATGGATGCCGAATACATATTTGAAAAAACCCGCCAGGGTTTTGAGTTTTTCGAGAAGGCGTTTGACTACCCATACCCATTCGAAAAGTATGACCAATTATTTGTTCCGGAATTTAATGCGGGAGCGATGGAAAACGCTGGCGCAGTGACCTTTACAGAGAGCTACGTGTTCCGGTCAAAAGTAACCGATGCCATACGTGAACGCCGAGTGGTAACTATCCTTCACGAACTTGCCCACATGTGGTTTGGTGACCTAGTAACCATGAAGTGGTGGAATGACCTGTGGCTTAACGAGTCTTTCGCAGAGTACGCGTCCACGCTTGCCACCGCAGAAGCAACAGAGTGGCACGGTGCCTGGACCACGTTTACAGCACTGGAAAAATCATGGGCGTACAGGCAAGATCAATTGCCTTCTACACATCCAATTGTTGCCGAGATAAATGATCTTGAAGATGTTCAGGTGAACTTTGATGGAATTACTTATGCCAAGGGCGCATCGGTCCTTAAGCAAATTGTTGCTTGGGTGGGCCAAGAAGAATTTTTATCTGGAGTAGCCAATTACTTCAAGAAGCATGCCTACCAAAACACCCAGCTCAATGACTTGCTGGTGGAGCTCGAGGCAACTTCCGGAAGAGAGCTTCGCAGCTGGTCAAAGCTTTGGCTAGAAACCGCAGGGGTGAACACCCTTCGACCACGCATCGCCACAGATGAATTAGGGGTTATTACTGAATTCTTGGTTGAACAAACTGCAATTGAAGAGCACCCTACGCTTAGACCACACCGCATGGCAATTGGTTTCTACAATTTAGTTGATGAAACGCTGAAGCGGGTTCACCGATTGGAAACCGACATCGATGGCGAAATCACCAAAATTTCTGAACTGGTTGGTCAGCACCTTCCAGATCTAGTGTTGCTAAATGACGACGACCTTGCATATGCCAAGATTCGACTCGATGAAAAGTCATGGGCAACGGCGCTAGACAATCTTTCAAATTTTGAGGATTCACTTGCGCGAACGCTCATTTGGGGAGCCGCCTGGGACGCCACCCGAGACGCCGAAGTAAGCCCAAGGGATTTTGTACGGCTGGTACTGAGCAACATTGCTACTGAAACAGAATCAACAACCATGTTGACGTTGCTTCGTCAATTGGTGACGGCCGCTTACCAATTTGTTGCCCCTGTGCATCGTGATCAGATAATCAGCGAGGTGGGATCCGGGCTACTAAGACTTGCCGAGAATGCCCAGCCAGGTTCAGATGCCCAGCTTCAATTCATCAAATTTTTTGCGCTTTTCGCAAATACTCAGGACCTACTCGATGAACTATCAGCAATTCGAAATGGCATCAAGAAGTTAGCTGGCCTAACCATCGATGCCGATCTTGGTTGGGAACTGCTTTCCGGATTGGTCGTGGGTGGCCGCGCTGACGCAGAACAGATTGAAGCGGCGCTCAAGGCAGACAACACTTCCAATGGGCAAAAAGCCGCTGCAGGTGCCCGCGCAATGCTCCCAACTCAAACCGATAAGGCGGTTGCCTGGAAAACCCTAACGGAAACACACGATCTTTCGAACATCCTTGTAGATGCTGCAAGCCTTGGCTTCGTGAGAGTGCTGAATCCTGAGCTACTTGAGCCATTTGTGGACAAATACTTTGAAAATTCGGTTCGCATCTGGAACAGCAATACTTTCAAAATTGCAGAGTATCTAATTGAAAATCTGTATCCGCTTCCCTTGGCAAGTGATTCCCTGGCAGAGAAAACGCGTGAATGGATAGATCACCCAGAAATCGCAGAGATTCCTGCACTTCGCAGAATCTTGGTTGAATCGCTCTCCAGCGTCGAACGAGCCCTTAGGGCCCAACAACGAGACTTGCAAAACTAGGAACATTCGCTAGCAAAAGGTATAACGATGGATTCATACGCAGCTTTTACTAATTGGCTTCAAATGGCTTGGCAGGATTGGTCCACGCTTATTCGAATTTCACTGATCCTGATTGGTGCGATTGTTTTGCGAGCTCTACTGCTGGTCTCTGTGAAGCGGGTTGTAAAGGGCATAGCCTCAGGTGCAAAAAAGAATGGGCAAGCGGGCGCCAAGAGCATCACTGTTGCCATGAATCCAGAACGACTGGTTCTTCGCGCAAAAACACTTGGCTCAGTGCTTAGTAACTTCATCACCTGGAGCATCTACGTAGTCAGCGGAACCATGATTCTGAGCGAACTGGGCGTCGCCGTGGGAGCACTAATCGCCGGAGCCGGAATTTTAGGTGCAGCACTCGGCTTTGGAGCACAGAACATTGTGCGCGATCTATTGTCAGGACTTTTTATTGTCTTCGAGGATCAATACGGCATTGGTGATGCAGTAGATCTGGGTGAAGCAAGTGGAGTCGTTGAAAACGTGGGCCTGCGCATCACTCAGGTTCGAGACTCAAATGGCACGCTTTGGTATGTGCGCAATGGTGAAATCCTAAGGGTTGGAAACTCTTCTCATAAAGGCAGCGAGGCGCAAAAAGAAACCAACAAGAGAGCGAAGAAATAAGTGTCGAATGAGTTCGAAGACGCCGCCCGTGTCGAAACCATCCGCATCCGCGGCTTGAACGGTGAAGCCGTAGGGGGAAATTTCTACGAACTCGTGGGCGGAAAAGAAACTTTTAGAAAAATCGCGACAAAATTTTACGAATGCGTAGCGGCTGATGAGATTTTGCGGCCCATGTACCCAGAGGAAGACCTAGGGCCTGCTGCCGAACGGTTGCAATTATTTCTAGAACAGTACTGGGGCGGTCCAACCACCTACCAAGAACTTCGTGGGCATCCCAGATTAAGAATGCGACACAATCCCTTTAAGATAAACCCCCAAGCTCGTGAGCATTGGCTTATGCACATGCGCTCTGCAGTTGAATCGGTGGGACTGAGCCCCCTGCATAAAGCAGAGATGTGGGCTTACTTTGATCGAGCGGCCACGGCCATGCTTAATAGCTTTGATGAATAGTTAAAACTTTGTTGCCGCTTTAGCCAGTACGTGACCGTGCTCACTGGAAAGTCGAATCCATCCCTCGGCAACGTACAAACCCACCTCTTCATTCTGGGTTAGAAAACCTAAACCCGCCGCGGCAAATGCTGCACCGGTAGGCACCTTGCTCTCAAGGTCAATGCCCCTTCCCCAGATTTCGCCACGAATTCTGGCGGCAATTGGCCCGCCCACTGATTCGGGCAGCGAGGCTGCCACTTCGGCAATTCCGTCGCGCGCAATTTGTGTGAGTCGAGATTCATTAATGGTGCCAACCTGCTGCCAACCCTGTCGGGGCGGAGAAATTCCGGCCCACGGTGCTCGCTGAGTTTCGAGCAATTGGATCTTGAATTCTGCGCTTTCGTCACCTTGACCAACCAACCGGGCAAGTCGCTCTTGAACGGCACCAATAGGCACCAGCACATCAACTTCTGCCGGTTCGGCAAGCTCGCAAGTGCGCAGCCCAAGCACGGTAGGTCCCGAATCCATAAGGTTTCCCGAGTAAATAGGTGCGACGTATGCCGCTAATACCGAGCCAAATGCCCTCAGGCGCACCAGGCCATCTGGATCAAGTCTTTTTGCTCTGGACAAATACGCTTGCAGATCCACCGCAGTGTGTTCATCGGCTAGTGAGAATGGGTTAATCATGACCTGTCTAAACTAGCCTGTGTAGAGCGATGTTGCCCTAAAGAATTGAGCAAAATCTTGAATCCTAAGATTCCTGTGGATCCGCTAGCTGAAATGATCAGCACCTTGGATCTAGAAAAACTCGATGACCCGAGCTCCAAAGAGGATGTCTTTCTAGGGCCAAGTCAATGGATGCCGCACGGAAGAGTCTTTGGCGGTCAGGTTTTGGCTCAGAGTCTTGTAGCTGCAACCCGAACAATTGAAAATCGCGAAGTTCATTCAATGCACGGATACTTTCTTCGTCCGGGTGACATAAATCTGCCAATTAAATTCTCAGTGGACAGGCTTCGAGACGGCCGATCTTTTAGCACTCGCCGCGTGCAGGCCTTTCAAAAAGATGAAGCGATTTTCTCAATGATCGCTTCATTCCAGGTACATGATCCGGGGCTGGAACATCAAGACGATTTCCCCACGGATATTCCCGACCCGGAATCCCTGCCCAGTGCCGCTGATGTGATGGGAGACAATCCTCACCCGGTTGCGCAATATTGGTCCAAAGCAAGACCCTTTGACATGCGTCACGTAGGCTCGCCAATCTACTTCAAAGTAGAAGGCAAGCCGGTTGCCCATCAAGCCGTTTGGTTGAAAGCCTTGGGTGACTTACCAGATCAGCCAGAACTCCACACTGCAGCACTGGCCTATGCCAGCGATTATTCAATTCTCGAAAGCATCTACCGAAGGCATGGAATCGCTTGGTCACACCCCGGTCTAAAGTCGGCGAGCCTCGATCACGCCATGTGGTTTCATCGGCCTGCAAGAGTTGATCAATGGATGCTCTATGTACAAGAGTCCCCTAGTGCTCAAGGCGGTCGAGGTTTGGCTTTAGGAAAAATATTCAATGGCCGCGGCGAACTTATTGCAACGGTCGCACAAGAGGGAATGGTTCGCATTCCAGAACTGGCAAAATAGAAAAATGATCAGCAGAGAAAAACTTGCAAAACTAAACGAGCGCGAGCAGCAAACTTTTTATGCGCGCAATCCAAAGTCTCGAGCAGCTTTCGAAAGAGCTGACCACCTTTTCGGCAAAGTTCCAATGACTTGGATGAACAAGAAAGCCGGTGGCTTTCCGATTTACTTAGATCGCGCATCTGGAAACAGAATTTGGGACATCGACGGAAATGAGTACATCGACTTTGCGCTGGGTGACACCGGGGCGATGGCGGGGCACTCTGCTCCAGCAGTCGTCGAGGCAATCACCCATCGAGTCAAGGACCTTGGTGGCCTCACCACAATGTTGCCAACCGAAGACGCGGAATGGGTTGCCAAGAATCTGACCGAGCGTTTTGGTATGGCCAAGTGGAGTTTCTCGCTAACCGCGACGGACGCGAACCGATGGGCAATCAGATTGGTTCGAGCAATCACAGGAAAACCAAAAATCCTATTCAACGCCTACTGCTACCACGGCTCAGTCGATGAGGCGCTAATTGTGGTTGGCCCGGACGGTGAGGGAATGAGTCGCCCAGGTAACGTTGGCTCACCGGTTGACGTCACGCAAACCTCCAGAGTTGCGGAATTTAACGACCTTCAAGGTCTGGAACGCCAGCTGAAGAATGGGGACGTTGCGGCGGTCCTCATGGAACCCGCACTTACCAACATCGGTATCGTACTTCCAGAGCCGGGCTATCTTGAAGGAGTTAGAGAGCTAACTCGAAAATATGACGCTCTGCTGATTATTGACGAGACACATACATTTTCTGCAGGCTACGGCGGTATGACGATGCGCGATCATCTTGAGCCGGACGTTTTTGTGATTGGTAAAGCAATAGCCGGCGGAATTCCAACTGGCACCTACGGACTCAGTGCACATCTCGCTGAAAAAATTCTTAGCCGCACAGATTTGGATTTGGTGGACATGGGTGGAGTCGGCGGAACTTTGGCTGGAAATCCCCTTCAGGTTGCGGCCATGCGCGCGACGCTAGAAAAGATTCTCACCCAAGAAAACTTCAAGTACATGATTGATTTGGCAACAGTGTTTACGGACGGAGTGAACGAGCTCTTCGAAAAATACAACTTGCCATGGTCAATCAACCAACTTGGCGCACGAGCTGAGTATCGTTTTGCAAAACCATACCCAAAGACCGGCACCGATGCATTCCACGCGGCAGATCCTGAGCTAGAAGATTACCTTCACGTTTACCTTGCCAACCGCGGCATCATGCTGACACCGTTCCACAACATGGCGCTGATGTGCCCAACCACGACTCTCGCGGATGTTGAAAAACATCATGAGGTGTTTGAGGCAGCAATTAAGGAATTAGTCGCGGGTTAACCTGCGGTAGGTTGACCGGTGCGGCTTTGCTGCATCTGGGCCAAGACGCGCAATCTTGTTTTCCTCGTAGGCCTCAAAGTTTCCCTCGAACCAATACCAGTGGTCTGGATTGTCGTCGCTGCCCTCGTAGGCCAAGATGTGTGAGGCAACTCGGTCTAGGAACCAACGATCGTGCGTGATGACCACGGCGCAGCCCGGAAACTCCAGCAATGCGTTCTCTAGAGATCCCAGGGTTTCAACGTCCAAGTCATTCGTTGGCTCATCTAGAAGCAAAAGGTTGCCGCCCTCTTTGAGGGTTAGTGCCAGGTTCAAGCGGTTTCGTTCACCGCCGGAGAGAACTCCGGCTGGCTTCTGCTGATCTGGACCTTTGAAACCAAATGCTGCCACGTATGCCCGCGATGGCATCTCTTGATTGCCAACCTGAATGAAGTCCAGTCCCCCTGAAACCACTTCCCAAAGTGATTTGTTTGGGTCAATTCCTCCGCGCGACTGATCAACGTATGAAATCTTTACGGTTTCACCAATTTTCAGCTCACCACCGTCAAGCTTTTCTAAACCAACGATCGTTTTGAACAAAGTTGACTTACCAACACCGTTTGGACCAATCACGCCGACGATGCCGTTTCGAGGAAGGCTGAAAGACAAGTCACTTATCAACGAACGCCCATCAAAACCTTTTTGAATGTTCTTAGCCTCAATAACGATGTCACCCAATCGAGGCCCCATCGGAATTTGAATTTCTTCAAAGTCAAGTTTTCTGGTGCGATCCGCCTCTGCCGCCATTTCTTCGTAGCGTGCAAGACGCGCCTTTGACTTGGTCTGACGAGCTTTAGAAGATGAACGAACCCAATCCAATTCTTCGCTCAGGCGTTTTGCCAGCTTTGCATCCTTCTTGCCAGCAACCTCAAGACGCTCGCGCTTCTTCTCTAGATAGGTAGAGTAATTTCCCTCGTAAGGGTAGGCGCGCCCACGGTCAAGCTCAAGAATCCATTCGGCCACGTTGTCTAGGAAGTATCGGTCGTGCGTAACAGCCAACACCGCACCCGGGTACTTGGCAAGGTGCTGCTCCAGCCACAAAACGGATTCAGCATCTAGGTGGTTAGTCGGCTCGTCAAGTAAGAGTAGGTCAGGTTTTTCTAGCAACAACTTGCAGAGTGCAACCCGTCGGCGCTCACCACCAGAAAGTGCGGTCACTGGCGAGTCGCTGGGCGGACAGCGGAGAGCGTCCATGGCTTGCTCTAGCTGAGAATCTAAGTCCCAGGCGTCCAAGTGATCGATTTGCTCCTGCAGTGTTCCCATCTCAGCAAGAAGGGTGTCAAAATCTGCATCTGGCTCAGACATGAGCGCAGATATTTCGTTGAACCGATCCAGCTTGGCCTTGGTGTCTTTCACAGCAAGTTCTACGTTTCCCAGAACGGTTAGCGATTCATCGAGCGGTGGCTCTTGCATCAAAATTCCAACGGTGTACTCGGGACTGAGGCGTGCTTCACCATTCGAAGGTGTGTCCAAGCCAGCCATGATTTTTAGAACCGTAGACTTTCCCGCTCCGTTAGGGCCAACCACACCGATTTTTGCTCCAGGGATGAATGCCAAAGTTACGTCGTCAAGAATTACCTTGTCACCGTGCGCCTTGCGCGCCTTGATCATCTGATAGATGAATTCAGCCATGGAATTAGATCACTTTCGATATAAAAGCATCAGCCTCGAAAACGTGAGAATGGCACCCTCTAACGCTTGGCTTGCTATGGGTATCAGTTTACCCGACCAATTAGCCCGTCTTTTGGGGCTGTAAATGCAAGCAATGCGAAGAGGGTGCCGGACCTCCGTGAAGAGGTTTAGAGCTAGGCCACTGGCAACGAGGGGACGACCGGCGGCCCAGCAGTTTGGGAAATTATTTCTTTTTTGCGCTAACCAAATCGTGTTCTAGATCACCTGGTTCATCCGGATCTTGATCTGGATCCGCTTCACGGACCAAGACTGTTCGGGTGAAAACGGAACTGCCCCAGGTTAGGTCGTGACCAAGTGAATCAGCCTCTACCTCTACCGAGGTGCCTGCACGTTCACCATTGTCCCAATCGCGAACCCGCAGCTTTCCGGCTACTACCAAGCGATCCCCTTTATTGATTGACCCGGCCGAGTTGATGGCCAACTGCCTAAATGCGGTCACGGTGAACCAGTTAGTTTCGCCGTCAATCCACTTGTTCTGAGTTCGATCAAATCGTCGCTGTGAAGACGCCAAACGAAATGAGGTGATTGGAAGACCATCTTGAGTCACTAAGTGGCGCGGGGTTGTGGCCACTAAACCGGTGACCGAAAGTGTTTCTGACAATTTTTGCCCTTCTCGAAACTTGAAGCCACGAAATGTGGCGTGTTTCGATTCTGGCCAGCCTTATAAATCCGGAGCGAGAAAAGGATAAAATTGTGGATAACTCTGTGGTTATCCAAAAGCGCGATTAGTCGCGAATGTAATCCAGGAATGCCTTACGTGTCTTGAGCATTTTTGGTGCCACAACCGCGTTGCAATATCCCTGATTTGGGTTTTTGGCAAAGAAGTCTTGGTGATACTCCTCGCCCACCCAAAATTCTTCCGCGGGGTTCAACTCGGTTACTACACCGTCACCCCATATTGTTTTGGCTTTTTCAATAGCCGCAGCGAAGATCTCGCGCTGAGCCTCATCGGTGTAAAACATCGCAGAGCGATATTGAGTGCCAATGTCGTTCCCTTGGCGATTCAATTGGGTTGGGTCATGAAGAGTGAAGAAAATGTCAAGAATGATCTCTGCGGGAATCACAGTTTCGTCAAAAATAACCTCGGCGATTTCGGCGTGCCCGGTAGTGCCGGAGCAAACCGCTTCATAGCTTGGGTTATCCAACTGGCCACCCATGTAGCCAACGACAACATCGGATACGCCCTTGAACTGCATGAACGAACTGTCGAGGCACCAAAAGCAGCCCCCGGCCAAGAAAAAACTCATCATTTAACTAGCCTAGGCTTGTAATTCAAGATCACAAACACACGAGGTAAAAATGGCCACCATAGAATTAGGCGCAGCTAACTTTGGCGACACTGTAGTCAACGAAGGAATCACAATCGTTGATTTCTGGGCAGGCTGGTGTGGCCCATGCATGCAATTTGCCCCCGTTTACGAGGCTGCTTCAGAGAAACACACCGATATTCGCTTTGGCAAAGTTGACACCGAAGCCGAAACGCAACTTGCTGGAGAGGCTGGTATTACTTCAATACCAACCCTGATGGTATTTCGCGATGGCGTACTTTTATTCAATCAAGCCGGCGCACTTCCAGCCCCTGCACTCGAAGAACTAATTCAAGCCGTACGTGATTTAGATATGGATGAAATAAAAAAGGAAATTGAATCCATGGGCGGAGAATTCGGTGACGTCTCTGATCCCCAGGCATAGGACTTAGGGGAATTCCGTGGCAAAAATTCAAAACAATTCAATGGCAATGGTGGCTACCGTCGCATTGGTTGGAGTGTTTGCATCAATCATTGGACTTTTTGACCCAAGCACCTGCGTTGATGTCCAAACCGAAGGCTGGACTTCATGTGAATCAATCGCTCGTGATCGTCAAATCGGATCCTGGGTTTTACTGTCGCTTTCGCTCTTAGGTTTTGGGGTCTCGTTCGTCCGCAGAAAAAAACGCAAGTAGGATTTTTTAAATGCATGAAGTCAATGAAGACTCTATAAAGTTGCGCGAAGAAGTATTCGCCTACGCAAGAAAAAGGCTGGAATACGATCCCGCACCGCTTGATGGCCCACAATCCCCCAGCTGGTTGCGTGAAAAAGCTGGAATCACTATTTCCGAGCAGGGCTTGGGTGGGTCCCAGGCCTTAGAAATATTCAGTGAGATTTTAGCGCCGGCAACAATTTCCACGGATCACCCCAACTACCTTTCGTTTATTCCCTCAGCCCCAACTGAGGCATCAAAGCTTTTTGATTTGATTGTTTCAGCGTCAGCTATTTACGGTGGCTCATGGATGGAGGGAGCCGGTGCTGTATTCGCCGAAAACGAGGTTCTTTCCTGGTTCGCTCAGGAAGCAGGTCTGCCAAAGTCTGCTGGTGGAGTCTTTGTTCAAGGTGGAACCTTAGGAAACCTGAGTGCACTCGTTGCAGCGCGCAACTCGGCTAGCCAGCGTTTGGTTGAATCAGGAAAAGAGCTGCCAAGTAAATGGAAGTTCATTTGTTCAGCGGAAGCACACTCATCTCTTAAGTCGGCGGCGGCCGTAATGGATGTCGAAATAATTAAGGCCAATGTTGATGAGACTGGGCACCTAACCGGCGCCTCAGTCTCCCAAGCACTAGCGGCTGCCGGGGATGGCGTCTTTGCGATAGTTGCAACCGCAGGAACAACCAATTTTGGAATCGTTGACAGGATTGACGAAATTGCACAGGTGGCCAACGAAAACCAAATCTGGTTTCACGTTGATGGTGCCTACGGTCTCGCGGGCATCCTGTCGCCCGATAGTAAGCACTTGTTTATTGGCGTTGAGAAAGCAGACAGCCTCATCGTTGATCCGCACAAGTGGCTATTTGCCCCTTTTGACGCCTGTGCTTTGATCTATCGCAATCCAGAGCTAGCAAGACAAGCCCACACCCAGCACGGCGAATACCTTGAAACCCTGACCGAATCGGGTGACTGGAATCCCTCGGACTATGCCTACAACCTGACCAGACGCCCACGAGGGCTTCCCCTGTGGTTCTCGCTAGCGACTCATGGAGTTGCCGCGTACCGCGAGGGAGTTAAGAAAAATATTTCCCTTGCAAAAGAAATCGCCGATGTAATTCGATCCCGACCAGATCTGGAATTAGTGCGTGAGCCCGAATTATCGGTCGTGGTTTTCACCAAGACTGACTGGTCACTTAGAGATTACGACGCGTGGTCCAACAAACTATTGGCACGCGGTCAGGCATTCGTAGTTCCCAGCTCGCACAAGGGAAAGCCGAACGCACGATTTGCTATCGTGAATCCACGCACCCAACTAAAGGCGCTAATTGAAATTCTCGACAGCATGGATGAAGAAGGTTAGATCGTGAAAGTAACCGTTGCACCAGCACCTGCAGCACTCTCAAGAGTAAAAGTTTCTAATCGCAAGCCGATTCGAGTCGCGTTAGTGCAAACCAAATGGCACGCAAATTTAGCTGAGCACCTTGCCAAACTGAACGAAGGAATTCGTTTGGCAGCAGAAAACGGCGCACAGATAGTTTTTCTACAGGAACTTACGCTTAGCCGTTACCCAGCTGACGAAAAGCCCTCGGGAACTCCCAACGCAATTGCAGAAAAGTTAGAGGGTGGACCAACTCATGCTTTTGCGGCAGCAGCAGCTAGAGCCAACAATGTTTACGTGCACGCGTCGCTTTATGAGTATCAGGACTTTGAAGATGGTCGAGCCTTAAACACCGCGATTATCGTTGACCCCCAGGGCGCAATTGTGGCTCGCACACCAAAATTACACATCCCAGTTACTTCTGGCTACTACGAGGACAAATACTTTGCCCCCGGCCCTGCTGACGCAGATCCTTATCCGGTTTACGATCTTGAATTCAACGACGAAGATGCCAAATTTGGTTTACCCACTTGCTGGGACGAGTGGTTTCCAGAGGTAGCCAGAAACTACAGTTTGCGCGGAGCCGAAATTTTGGTTTATCCAACCGCAATTGGATCAGAACCGGACCACCCAGATTTTGACACTGAACCACTTTGGCGTCAGGTAATCATTGGCCACGCAATTGCAAACGGAACCTTCATGGTTGTCCCAAACCGATACGGTAACGAAGGGGCGCTGAACTTTTACGGCAGCAGTTTCATCTGCGATCCATACGGACGAATACTTGCCCGCGCTGCTCGTGAAGGCGACGAAGTGCTTGTTGCTGAGTTGGATCTGGACCAACGCCGCGACTGGTTAGACCTTTTTCCTTTTCTTGCTACACGCCGCCCAGACACCTACGGCAAACTGATTGAACCAGTTGTCAACCCTAGATCAGATAATGGTGACGGCGTAGACGGCGGCATTGCCGGAGTCAGCTACTAAATGGCAACTCCAACTTGGTTTATGCCCGCCGAGTGGGAGCAGCACGAGCGCACCTGGATGGCTTGGCCATCATCTGGGTACACGCTTGGCGAAGCGGAATTAGATTGGCATGAAGCAAGAGAAACCTGGGCGGCGGTCGCAAACGCAATTATCGAATTCGAACCAGTAGTGATGCTTTGTGAGCAAGATGCAATTGCAATAGCAAAGGCATACTTGGACGAACGAGTGGAAATAATGCCCGCTCCACTGAACGACGCGTGGATGAGAGACATTGGACCAACCTTTGTAAAGAATGCTGCGGGTGAAATTGCCGGGGTTAATTGGATTTTCAACGGTTGGGGTGCCCAAGAATGGGCACAGTGGGACAAAGATTCCCAGGTTGCCAGATTAATTACTGAGCGCGCCGGAAAAATCAGAATTGATTCCAAACTGATCAACGAGGGTGGCGGCATTCACGTAAACGGTGCCGGTGCCGTGCTTCTCACTGAAACCGTGCAACTCGGTGAAGGCCGAAACTCAACATGGTCACGCGCTGAAGTTGAGGCCGAGATTCACCAGCAACTCGGCACCAGTGAAGCAATTTGGATTCGTCGAGGATTGACCAGAGATTATGACGAATTTGGAACCCGCGGTCACATAGACATCGTCGCCTGCTTTGCATCCCCAACCAAAATTCTTTTTCACAATCAAGAGAATCCAGCACACCCAGATTTTTCGGTGAGCCACGAGGTGAAGCGAACGCTCGAGGAGCACGGCGGATTCGAACTGGTTCCTGTTGCCGCTCCAACAATATTGCGTGATGATGAGGGTTTTGTAGATTACAGCTATATCAACCATTACCTGGTAAACGGTGGAGTTATCCTCTGCGGGTTTAACGACGCCAATGATCAACGTGCCGTGGACACCCTTCAAAAGGTTTATCCGGATCGAAAAATAGTTTTGGTTAATGCCACGGCGTTATTTGCTCGTGGCGGTGGCATTCATTGCATCACTCAACAGCAGCCAGCTTAATTAAAGACTTGAACCGGCTAAGCGATAGCCTCGTGTAGGTCCTGGAATGGCAATTCTGGGAACGCGTGTAGCACTCCCGAGTAAGTTACCTTTCCGTCGTGCACGTTCAATCCCTTGGCCAGTGATTCGTCGGCCGCTAATGCAGCTTTCCAACCCTTGTCCGCAAGAGCGATTACATAGGGCAAAGTTGCGTTGGTTAGCGCTCTTGTTGAAGTCGCAGGTACAGCACCAGGCATGTTCGCAACGCAGTAGTAAATGCTGTTGTGAACCATGTAAGTAGGGTCATCGTGTGTTGTTGCTCGGGAGTTCTCAAAACAACCTCCCTGGTCAATGGCAATGTCCACCAACACCGATCCTGGTTTCATGTTTTTGACCATTTCGTCGGTAACTAGTTTTGGTGCCTTTTCACCTGGAATTAGCACCGACCCAATCACCAGGTCTGCGTCCTTCAATTGCTCAGCAATTTCAAGAGCGGTCGAAACTCGAGTACGAACGTGTCCACCAAAGCGAGCGTCTAATTCGCGAAGCTTTGGTAGCGAAATATCAATGACCGTTACCTCGGCCTGCATGCCAAGTGCCATCGTTGCCGCGTGTTCGCCGGCAACTCCTCCACCAATCACCACAACTTTGGCTTTAGGTGCTCCCGGTACGCCGCCCATTAGCACGCCGCGGCCGCCCTCGTTCTTCATGAGTTGGTAGGCGCCAATCTGAGCCGATAGCCTTCCGGCCACTTCACTCATCGGCTGCAGTAGCGGAAGCGCGCGATTGGGCAACTGCACTGTCTCATAGGCAATTGCAGTGGTACCCGCAGCAATAAGTGCATCTGTGCACTCTCTTGATGCGGCAAGGTGCAGGTAAGTAAATAGAACTTGATCGCGACGCATCAGTTCGTATTCCGCTTTGATTGGCTCCTTGACTTTGAGCAACAAGTCTCCGGCGGCCCAAACTTCAGCGGCGGTGGCAAGCATCTTGGCACCCTGGGCTACGTAATCAGCATCCTCGAAGCCGGAGCCAAGACCAGCACCAACCTGAATGAATACCTCATGCCCTCGGCGAACCAGTTCGTGAACTCCTGCCGGGGTAATGGCTACTCGGTTTTCGTTGTTCTTAATTTCAGTTGGGATACCTACGCGCATGATTTACTCCTTCTCTGAGGTAAATACTGCAGGTATTACGTTACAATCGTGTAAAGGCCGAAGTTTATTCAGAAAAAACCCTAAAATACTCTTATATATTCATTTTTGAAGGGAATCAAGCCCATGGCGTTGAATAATCTGCAGACCGAGTTAGACGAAATTGACCATGAACTTTTGCGTCTATTGAGCCAAAATGCCCGCATGACCAACGCAGATCTTGCCGAAGCGGCGGGCATAGCACCGTCAACCTGCATCACCCGAGTTCGCTCTCTAGTCAGCCGAGGAGTCATTACCGGCTTCAGTGCAAACATAAATCCCAGTTCCGTAGGGTTATCCAGCCAGGTGCTTATTTCAGTCACGCTGCGCGCTGGCGCTAGGTCTCACCTAGCTGACTTCATGAACGAAATGCGATCCTTGCCTGAGGTAATTCAAGTGTTTTTCCTTGGCGGTAGCGAGGATTTCATAGTTCACCTAGCCGTTCGTGACAACGACCACGTGCGTGAGTTTGTTCTAGAGAACCTGTCGAGCAATGCAACTGTTGCGTCAACCCGAACCAACATGGTCTTTGAACATTTCAATAAAGGGCCGGTCGCCTAGGCGTCGGGAAGCAGGCGAAAAAGATGAATGAACCACGCGAATCTGACATAGCTAAGGTAATTCGACAAGAAGAACTGCTGGTATTTAGGTCTTTCGATGAATCCGATGCTTGGTCGCTTGGTGTTGCCCTGCGCGAAGAAGCTGAGAAATACCAGCCCGGGGTGGTTATCGACATTCGTCGGGAAGACGAACCTCTTTTCTTCTCGGCAATGCCGGGTACCACGGAAATAAACACCGATTGGGCCCGTCGCAAACGCAATCTGGTCAATCTTGTGCATACCAGTTCGTATCTTGTTGGTCTTGAAATTAACTTCGCCGGAGCTGTGGATCGCGTAAGTGATTTAGATGAGCAGAACTACGCCTGGCACGGAGGTTGCTTCCCGATTCGAGTTGACGGTGTCGGCATCGTGGCAACCGCCACAGTTTCCGGTCTACCCCAACGCCTTGACCACAAATTAGTCACCGATGTGATTGCTGATTACCTGGGGGTCGACCTAGGAGAATTTGCGCTTTAGCGTCCTATTTCTCTAAGGCGCTCTCAATGGCCTCGATTACCTCCGGCGCATCGGGCTTGGTAGTTGGTCGGAATCGCTTGATTTCACCAGAGGGCAGCACTAAGAATTTTTCAAAATTCCACATCACGGGCCCACTAAGTCCAGCACCATCCTTGGCTGTAACCAGAGACTTGTAAAGCTCGTGCCTGCCTCTTCCGTTAACCTTGACCTTCTCTGTCATTGGAAAGGTCACTCCCCAGGTGGTTGAGCAATAGTCGCTAATTGCATCGCTCGAGCCAAGTTCCTGCATGAATTGATTTGACGGGATGCCCAGCACCGTGAATCCCTTACCGCCATATTTCTTCTGAAGTGCCTCTAGCGCTTCATACTGGGGGCTCAACCCGCATCTTGAAGCCACGTTTACAACTAGCACCGCCTTGTCGGCAAATTCGGCAAAAGTGGTCTTGCGACCGTCCAACATGGTCAATTCGGCTTCTTTTAGGCTCATGGTGTTATCAATGCCTAATTGGGATCGCTTATTCCGGGTAACCTTGTATCCATGTCTAAGGTTCTTGAATCTCTCCCAGTCGGTGAAAAAGTTGGAATTGCCTTTTCTGGCGGTCTAGATACTTCGGTGGCCGTTGCCTGGATGCGAGAAAATGGAGCCATCCCCTACACCTACACGGCAGATTTGGGCCAATACGACGAAGACGATATCGAGTCAATTCCAGATCGAGCCAAAGAGTACGGTGCCGAGCAGGGCAGACTAATTGACTGCCGCGCCGCTCTAGTCCGCGAAGGGCTTGCTGCCATCGCCTGTGGCGCATTCCACATCCGCACCGGGGGCAAGGTTTACTTCAACACCACGCCGCTTGGACGAGCAGTAACCGGAACAATGTTGGTGCGCGCCATGCACGAGGATGGCGTGGATATTTGGGGCGATGGAAGTACTTACAAAGGGAACGACATAGAGCGGTTCTACCGTTACGGATTGTTGGCTAACCCAAACTTGCGCATCTACAAACCCTGGTTAGACAGCACCTTCGTATCTGAACTCGGAGGTCGCCACGAAATGTCAGAGTGGCTGCAAGCTCGCAAGCTTCCCTACCGCGCTTCAGTTGAAAAGGCGTACTCAACTGACGCCAACATGTTGGGGGCAACTCACGAGGCAAAGGACCTTGAACTTCTGAGTTCTTCAATGGAGCTGGTAAACCCGATTATGGGAGTGAAGTTCTGGGATTCATCGGTGAAAATCGAAAGCGAAGATGTAACCATCTCCTTCAAACAGGGTGAGCCAATTGCAATCAATGGCAAAGAATTCAAGAACCAGGTTGAACTGTTTCACGAGGCTAACGTGATTGGTGGTCGTCACGGCCTAGGCATGTCAGATCAAATTGAAAACCGAATCATCGAAGCCAAGAGCCGCGGCATTTACGAGGCCCCAGGCATGGCTCTGATTTACATCGCCTACGAGCGCCTTATTTCTGCAATCCACAACGAAGATACCGTTGCGAACTACCACAACGAAGGCCGCAAAATGGGTCGGCTACTTTACGAGGGTCGCTGGCTTGACCCGCAAACTCTGATGTTCCGTGAATCACTCACTCGCTGGGTTGCCTCTGCGGTAACCGGCTCAGTAACACTAAGACTGCGTCGCGGCGATGACTACTCCATCGTCGATACACGCGGAGAAAACTTCAGCTATCACCCAGAGAAACTTTCCATGGAACGCAACGAGGACTCAGCGTTTGGTCCAGAAGATCGGATTGGGCAATTGACAATGCGAAATCTAGATATTGCAGACACTCGTCAGAAACTCGATCTGTACCGAAAGCAAGGTCAGATTGATGGCGGACAGTTCGAACTAGCCTAAGGAAACAGCCATGAAGGTTCAGGAAAAAGTATTTGTAGTAACCGGAGCCGGAAACGGTATAGGCCGTGAAGTTTCCCTAGAACTACTTCGCCGCGGCGCAAAAGTTGCAGGCCTAGACCTGAAGCACGAGTTTCTTGAGGAAACTAAAAAAATTGCCGGTGAGAATGCCAAAAATTTTTACGCCTTTGATGTCAACATCACCGATAGATCTCGCGTGGCCGCCCTCCCTGCAGAGATTGAAGCCAAGCTTGGAAAAATCGATGCGCTGCTAAATGTGGCTGGAATCATTCAGCCATTCGTGAAAATAAACGAACTGGATTTTGAGCACATTGACAGAGTAATGAACGTCAATTTCTTTGGCCCGCTTAACATGATTAAGGCTTTCCTGCCTGGTTTGGTTTCTAGACCGGAGGCACATATTCTCAACGTTTCATCGATGGGATCTTATGCCCCCGTTCCCGGCCAAACTCTCTACGGCGCAACAAAGGCTGCGCTAAACATGCTTACCGAAGGACTGCGTTCAGAACTCAAGGACACAAAAGTTTCCCTGACCTTAGTCTGGCCTGGCGCAATTGGAACCAACATCTCGGCAAACTCAGGAGTTAGTTTTGGATCAGGCGAACTAACCCCTGCCCAAAAGAAAGCTGCTGCAAGGGTCACCGCTCCTGCAGCTGCTGGAAAAATGATTGTTGACTCGATCGAATCCAATGCCAAACGAATCTACGTTGGCAGCGATGCCAAGTTAATGGGCAACCTTATCCGCCTGGCGCCGGACTTTGCAGCGAACCTAATTTACAAAAATATGAAGTCTTTGCTTGGCTAACCTTTGTAGGCCCGGACTCCTCGAATCAAATTCCCTGAATCAAAAGAGATCACATCAACCACGTCAAGTAATTCATGCCCATTGATAGTGATCTGCAACTGTGCCGCAACCATATCCGCCGATTCTTGCATGCTGAGGATCTCAATATTGATCTGCTGAGCTGCCTCAAAGTTTTTACGAGTCTCACCTAGAAAAAAAGATTCCCCTTGGCCTGAAATGTTCCAATCTTGCAACCAGACATCCGGGCGAATCATCTTGGCTATGGCAGCTAAATCCTTTGCTTCATAGGCCAACAGGTAGTTGCAGGCAACTTCAATGTTTTTACTCATTTGGCGCCCTCGGCAGGAATCGAACCTGCGACCAAGAGATTAGAAGGCTCTTGCTCTATCCACTGAGCTACGAGGGCAAATTGCTTGAAGCGACGCCTACCAGTCTAAATGAGGCTACGTGCTAACTTGCATTCATGCGAATCATCAAAGTCATAGCCCGAATAGCGCTGGGTAGCGCACTTATTTTTGCTGGCCTTGGTCATTTCACATTTGCCAGAGCCACTTTTCAAGCTCAGGTGCCAGGGTGGATTCCGTTTGATGCTGATTTCGTTGTCCTGGCATCAGGAGCAGTGGAGATTGCCTTAGGGATCGGCTTACTGACAATTAAGAAGTATCGAAAACAGATTGGTTGGCTCACAGCTGGATTCTTCTTGGCCATTTTTCCAGGGAACATTTCGCAATTTTTGACACAAACAGATGCCTTTGGATTAAACACCGATGAAGCAAGAGCTATTCGTCTACTTTTTCAACCACTTTTGATGATTTGGGCGCTGTGGTCCACGTCAGCGTGGGCTAGAACTAGCAAATAGACTTGTATCATTATGAGCGAAAATTCCTACTTCTGGTTCGAAGCCATTTCTATGGTTGCAATCACAGCGATTTTGCTAGCCGATCTACTGATCGTCTTCAAGCGACCTCACATTCCCAGCACCAAGGAATCTTCGCTTTGGGTTGCCTTTTATGCAGTGCTAGCAGTGATTTTTGGTCTGATTATCGGCCAATTATTTGGCGCAACCAAAGCTACTGAATTTTTTGCAGGCTGGCTTACCGAGTACAGCCTCAGCATTGACAACCTGTTCGTATTCGTCATCATCATGACGCGATTCGCCGTGCCTAAGAAATACCAGCAGGAAGTACTGATGGTGGGTGTAGTGCTGGCCCTGGTTCTTCGAGGCATATTTATCGTCGTTGGCGCAGCCCTGATTGAGCAATTCAGCTGGATTTTCTACATTTTTGGCGCTTTCTTGCTCTACACCGCCTACCACCAGGCCTTCAGAAGCCACGAGGATGAGGAAGAAACTGAAAGCAAGCTCATTCAGCTGCTCAGAAAACGCATCCAGGTGTCAGATGGCTTCGATGGCGCCAAAATCCGCACTTTAGTAAACGGCAAGAAGGTCTTTACCCCCATGATTGTGGTATTTGCCGCAATCGCCCTAACCGATGTCATGTTCGCCTTTGACTCAATCCCAGCGATTTTTGGTATCACCACTGATCCATTTATTGTCTTCACTGCCAACGTCTTTGCCCTGATGGGTCTTCGTCAGCTGTACTTCCTCTTGGGTGGGCTACTAGACAAGCTCGAGTACCTGAAATACGGAATTGCCTTCATCTTGGGATTTATCGGCTTTAAGCTTGTCGCTCACGCGATGCACGTAAATGAACTGCCTTTTATCAACGGCGGAAAGCACATTGAATGGGCGCCTGAAATCAGCAGCAACACTTCGCTAATTGTGATTGTGGCTTCGATTGCCGTTTCGGCGA
>JACCDW010662074.1_pt1 | contig 47601 bp, 38 predicted proteins | sample 7449781 | NCBI WGS metagenome assembly JACCDW01 (sample SAMN15323449, study PRJNA562643) | freshwater metagenome | isolation source: river surface water | place: USA:Blue River Watershed | collected 2017-08-18
AAGCATGATGGGAATTTGTGCTTGAAGTCCAGACGCACTTCTTTGCACATCACCCGACCAAGGAAATGCTGAATATCGTTGCATGCCCGGTCCGCCCGATCGTATGAGATTGAATAAGCGATTACCGGGAGCATATTGTTTTTGCGTTTCCTCCAAAACTTCCATCCAATGCATGGAATAATTATTATGGATTTCAAGTGTGGAACCACCCATATGATACATATCTAAAGGATGCATCTCGGGTTCGCCTAAATCACTCCACCAACCAGAAACTCCTGTATTGAAATGCTTGGCATATAACTGACCCATCCATGATTTGGCTTTGGGATTTGTAAGATCCAAAAGTGAAGCACTGCCTGCCCAGAAATCTTTTAAGAGATATGTACTCCCTTGTTGAGTCTTGGTGAATAAACCTTGCTTTTCGGCAGTGGAATACTGTGAGGAATTCTTAGTGAAATATGGTTCAGTGATGAGTATTGTATGAATATTTCTTTTTCGCAGTGTTCGCATCATTCCAAGTGGATCAGGCCAATTCTTCGAATCCCATTCGAATGAGCCCATTTGTTGTTTGTCTCCAAACCAGAAAAGATCAAGAACGACTGCATCCAAAGGAATATCTTCCTTCTGAAACTCTTGTACCAAATTCAATACTTCAGATTGCGATTTATAACCATAACGCGATTGGATATATCCAAATGACCACAGTGGTGGAAGTGGTTGTTTTCCCGTAAGTTCAGAATACCTATGCAGGATTGACTGATAATTTGAGTCTATGATGAGAAAATAAGAAAGGCTTCCATGAACTTGGGCAATGTTGAAAGAACTTTTGTCACTAAATCCGCAATCAACGGCGCCAGCTATAGGGGAGTCAATTAATAATCCATAATTGGAAGTTGAAACAAAGAAAGGAATTGATACATTTAACTGATTCACTCCATTGGCATATCCATATACTGCTGTATTGTATAATGGAAACACATGTCCTCTGCGATTCACTGGTAATGCTCTTGAACCACCTCCAAATATTGCTTCCCCTGGCCTTAATGAAACGGATAATCCTCGAGAATTCTGTTTAAAGAATAAACCACGATTTTCCTTAAAAACAAGAATGCTATCTCGAAAAACTGAAATTGAAAAAGGTTGTTTTTGAACAAGGAGACTAATTGGAGAGTGTAAAGACTTGAATTGAAAAAAAGCACCGGCATCAATTGTCATAAATTCATGTTGTGACTTTTTACCTATAATTGATAGCGTATTTCGAATAGCTGGGAATCCTATAGTATCTAGACTAAATCGAAGAATATTATCTCCAAAATGCTCCACCGAAAGCTTTTGATCACCAACATAAAGGATAAGTCCGAGACTGTCTTGATAGTATCCTCGACAATACAATGAATCAGTATTGGGACCATCTTCTTTGCTAAGACTCTCCAATATGATTTCATTAATTGATTTGAGAGAATCTGAGCCAGGATAATTAAGATAAAAATCTTGGTCTCCATCATGCTTTGCAGCTTTTGTTCCATCTGCATTTCGAAAAACAAATGCTAATCGCAATATGGATTCATCTGATTCTAATCCATAAAAACTCTTCGGATGAAATCTGAAAGAATATAAATTGTCACTCTCTCTTTTAAGCTGTAATTCTGAAATGGTTTTTCCCCATTCACCTCGAACATGTTGCCATGAAGTATTCGTTGCACTTTTTTGAGTAATCACACCTGAATGAAGATACACATCACCTTTCCAATCATTTAGAGCACGATTCCCTTGTTCAGCATTAAAAAAAATGGTGATTGAATCATTCTGAGTGGGCTTATCCGGAATCATGATGAGGGGTTGCTGTGCAAATACCGGAATGGAGACAAAGAGTGCAGCGAAGTATAGAATCAAGTGGTGAATTCTCATCATTTTGATAATTCTTGTTGATTGGAAGAATAGGTGTTTTTAGCCTTTATGACAATGATATAAGCAATAAATAGGAGAGTAATTGAATTTGCTGAGATAATGACCATATCATCGCGCAATACACCATAAGTGAACCATAAAATTGCTCCAATAAACATGAGTAAAAATGCTCCACCAGACAATTGATCTGTTTCTCGAGTTTTCCAAACGCGAATCACTTGAGGTAATAGTGCAAAAGTGGAACAAATTGCGGCGGTAAAACCTATTGCGGCTATATGATACATATATATTTACTGAATTGATGAATGTAACAATTGTTGAATCTTTCCTGGAAAATTACTGACAAGTGCAGGAACATTATATCTCATGATTTTATGAAAATCTTCCTCGGAATTTATAGTATAGACCCCGATAAGAATATCATGTTCTGCAGCATCTTCTGCCTTTTTATGAGTGATTTCACGGAGAGAGCAAACGAATCCTTCGCATCCAATCTCTGAAGCAATTTCACTTGGTAACCGTTTATCACCGGGTATTTGTATGCCAGCAGTATGAAATGCTGGATAATGCTGCTTGATATAATGCAAGCTTTTATGATGAAATGAACTAAAAAGTGTCACATCTTGCATATCAAGTGCAAGTACATTTTCAATGATGACAAGTAATCGCTCAATGCCATCATCTTCTTTGCCAGGTGGCTTAATCTCTATATTCACACAAGTCTTATGCGCTCTTAGTAATTGAAGGGCATCAGAAAGCAAAGGAATATGTTCGCCTGAAAATTTCATATCGAACCAAGTTCCTGCATCCAATGTTTGTAAATCTTCAAGAGAATGTGATCGAACAAAACCCTTGCCATTGGTTGTTCTTCCAAGAACTTGATCATGCATTAATACTGCTTTGTGATCTGATGTAATTTGCACGTCCACTTCTACCATCAGCGCGCCTGCTGCTATTGCATGTTGAATAGAGGAGAGAGTATTCTCTGGAGCTGTTCCAGATGAGCCTCTATGAGCTACTATAAATCGTTCTTGTGCATTTATCATGGAACGAAGAGTATATGTATCTGGAGTTTTGGACGAAGACATGAAATCTAATCTTGGAATGAAACAATAGGATTTACATATTTCCCGAAACAAATGCTAAAATAATGTGCAATATAAACGAAAAAATATCGTCATTCCATCGGTTTTGAGCGATTCCCAAGCATTTTTCCTGGTTGATAATTTTCTTTTTGACACTTCATTCAATTACGGTAGTTTGGGCTTGCAATTTATCCTTAATGGATATCTTGTTTTTTCACCAGTTTATGGCTCCCATGAGGAGGATATATAATTATGGAAGGTAATTTTTCAAATCGCGTACAGGATGTAATCAGGCTGAGCAGAGAAGAAGCGCTCAGATTGGGGCATGATTATATCGGTACAGAACATTTGCTATTGGGGATCATCCGAGAAGGAGAAGGTATTGCTGTAAAGATTCTCAGAAATGTAGGTATAGATCTCTTCAAACTCAAGAAATCAATAGAAGATACTATTCGCACAAGTAGTGGAACATTGACAATCGGCAATATTCCACTGACAAAACAAGCAGAAAAGGTATTGAAGATCACATATCTTGAGGCAAAGTTGTATAAATCAGAAGTCATAGGAACTGAGCATTTATTGCTGGCCTTACTTCGTGATGATGATAATATTGCTGCACAGATCTTATCGCAATATTCAGTTTCATATGAAGATGTGCGTAAAGAATTAGATAATATCATCAATGGCAAGAATACATCTTCCAAACCTGAGAAAATGCGTCCTTCAAGTTCTTCTTCCAAAACACAAGGTTCCGACAAACAAAAAACACCGGTACTGGATAATTTTGGAAGAGATCTCACTAAGCTTGCCAATGAAGGCAAACTCGATCCAGTGATCGGTAGAGAGAAGGAAATCGAACGCGTAGCACAAGTATTATCAAGAAGAAAGAAGAACAATCCCGTTTTGATCGGTGAGCCTGGTGTAGGTAAAACTGCAATTGTTGAAGGGCTTGCATTAAAAATCATGGAAAAGAAAGTTAGCCGAGTGCTTTTTGATAAGAGAATCGTGACTTTAGATTTAGCATCTCTTGTTGCAGGAACAAAGTATCGCGGTCAATTTGAAGAGCGTATGAAAGCCGTGATGAATGAATTGGAAAAAGCAAAAGATGTAATTCTCTTTATCGATGAATTACATACTATCGTTGGTGCTGGAGGTGCTTCTGGTTCACTCGATGCATCAAATATGTTCAAACCTGCATTAGCTCGTGGAGAGATACAATGCATCGGTGCCACAACACTCGATGAATATCGTCAGCACATAGAAAAAGACGGAGCGCTAGATAGACGCTTCCAAAAAGTCATGGTTGAGCCTCCAACTCCTGAACAGACAATTCAAATTATTAATAATGTGAAAGATCGCTATGAAGCTCATCATGGAGTGAAATATTCAGATGAGTCTGTTAATGCTTGTGTGAAATTGGCTGAAAGATATATTACAGACAGACATTTACCTGATAAAGCATTAGATGTATTGGATGAAGCAGGAGCGAGAGTCCATCTTGCCAATATCAATGTGCCAACTTCCATAACAGAAATCGAGCAAAAGATTGAAGATGCAAGACAACAAAAAAATAGTGTTGTCAAAGCGCAAAACTTCGAAGAAGCAGCTCGATTGCGAGATCTAGAGAAAAGACTCCAACAAGAACTTGAAACAGCCAAAGAAGAATGGGAAAATTCAGCAGGAAAATCATTATTCACAGTGAGTGAAGAAGATATTGCTGATGTAGTAGCAATGATGACTGGTATTCCTGTCAATAAAATTGCAGAAGGTGAATCGCAGAAATTGCTCAAGATGGCTGAAGAACTCAAAGGTAAAATTATTGGTCAAGATGAAGCCGTTGAACAATTAGCAAAAGCAATTCGTAGAGCCAGAGCAGGACTGAAAGATCCAAATCGTCCAATTGGTTCATTTATGTTTATGGGCCCAACTGGCGTTGGTAAAACAGAATTGGCTAAAGTACTTGCCAAATATATGTTTGATTCTGAAGACGCATTGATTCGTGTAGACATGAGTGAATACATGGAGAAGTTTGCGGTTTCCAGACTTGTAGGTGCGCCTCCGGGTTATGTCGGATATGAAGAGGGTGGACAATTAACCGAAAAGGTTCGCCGTAAACCATATAGCATAGTTTTACTCGATGAAATTGAAAAAGCACATCCCGATGTGTTCAATATCCTTCTGCAAGTATTTGACGATGGAATTTTGACTGATGGATTGGGAAGGAAGATTGATTTTAAGAATACCATCATCATCATGACTTCAAATGTTGGTGTTCGTGATATCAAAGCTGGTGGTTCAATTGGATTCTCTGATAAATCACCTGATGGACAATATGATCAGATGAAATCAACGATTGAAGAATCAATGAGACGCATGTTCAATCCTGAGTTTTTGAATCGTATCGATGATTATATCGTGTTCAGACAATTGAAAAAAGAACATATTCATTCGATTATTGACATTCAACTCGAGAAATTGCTCAAGAGAATGCAAAGTTTGAATATAGAACTTGTACTTTCACCTGAAGCAAAAGATTTTCTTGTTGAAAAAGGATATGATGAAAAATATGGTGCAAGACCTCTTCGAAGAGCTTTGCAGAAATATTTGGAAGATCCATTGGCCGAAGAATTATTGAAGTCTGTTGTGAAAGAAGATACATTAGTTGAAGTTGATTTTTCTTCACAATTGCAAGAACTTACATTTAGTGTTTTGCCGAAGCCAACAAAACAACTTCCTCCTAAAGAGTCCATTGAGGTTGAAGATGATCCGGTGCCGGCAGCGGATTCCTTGCCTGCGAAATAAACCTTGCTTACAACATATTATGTATATTTGGCCGAATGATAGATTCGGCCATTTTTTTTGGAAATTCATGAATAGCAAAACATTAAAAACAGATATTCCTGCTGGACTTGTCGTATTTCTAGTGGCATTACCATTATGCTTAGGTATTGCACTTGCATCAGGAGCTCCTTTGATGTCCGGCATTATTTCAGGAATCATTGGTGGTATTATCATTGGTTTTATGAGTGGTTCTCAAACGAGCGTAAGTGGACCTGCAGCTGGTTTGGCAGCAGTAGTTCTTGCTTCAATACAGCAACTAGGTTCATTCGAGGTGTTCTTGTTTGCTGTCATTCTTTCTGGCTTAATGCAGCTTGCGCTTGGCATTGCTAAAATGGGATATATCGCTGATTTTTTCCCTTCAAATGTTATCAAAGGATTATTGGCAGCTATTGGTATAGTCCTCATTTTAAAGCAAATTCCGCATGCCATAGGGTATGATGCGGATCCTGAAGGTGACTTTAGTTTTATAAATCCCACTGGTGAAAACACATTTGCGGGATTATTTCATGCTATTGAATATATCACACCAGGAGCAGTGATCATCTCTTTGATTTCATTGGGGATTTTATTGTTTTGGAATAGAACACCACTCAAGAATATAAGTTTTCTTCCACCATCCCTTATCGTTGTGATTGTTGGAATTGGATTATCAGGAATGTTTCATGTTTTAGCACCCGTTTTCATCATTGGACATGAACATATGGTGAATATTCCTGCAATTGATGTATCCACTTTGGGTTCATTTTTTCATGTTCCTGATTTCTCACTATTGGTGAGAACAGATATTTGGACAGTAGCTGTTACATTGGCAATAGTTGCATCTCTTGAAACACTCCTTAACCTTGAAGCAGTAGATAAAATTGATCCCCATAAAAGACATTCACCACCAAACAGAGAATTAGTTGCACAAGGAATTGGAAATGTCCTAGCAGGATTATTCGGTGGAATTCCTGTAACTTCTGTAATTGTAAGAAGTTCTGTTAATATTCAAACTGGAAATCAGACTAAAGCTTCAGCAATATTTCATGGATTATTATTGCTATTGAGTGTCTTGTTTTTGGCACCAATCATGAATTTGATTCCACTTGCTTCATTGGCTGCAATATTGCTAGTGACAGGCTATAAACTTGCAAATATTGGTTTGTTCAAATCTATGTTTGCAAAAGGAAATGAACAATTTATTCCATTTGTTGCAACAGTTTTAGCTATTGTATTCACTGACCTTTTGATCGGTGTATTAGTTGGACTTGCAATTTCCATTGCATTTTTGATGGTTAGTAATTTCCGTAATCCATATGTGAAACAAAATTACACTTTGCATGTTGGTGAAGTGATGCGATTAGAACTTCCTAATCAAGTGACTTTTTTAAATAAAGCTTCAATTAAAGAAACTCTATTTGATGTTCCTGAGAATACAAATGTAGTAATTGATGCTACTTCAAGTGATTATATAGATCATGACATTATTGAAATTATCGAGGATTTCAAGGATACTGTTGCTCAAGAAAAGGGAATTAAGGTGAATATACTTGGCCAAAGATCAAAATATCAATTAAAAGATCATGTGCAATTCGTAAATGTACTTGGGAAAGAAAAAAGAGATGGTTTGTCATCAAAAGAAATACTTGATTTATTGAAGAAAGGTAATCTACGTTTCGTTAATGGTGAAATGTCGAAGAAAGATTTTAGCAAACAAGTTGAGATTACTTCCAAACAGCAAAATCCAATGTGTGTGATTATTGGTTGCATAGATTCGCGCACAACCCCGGAAATTCTATTTGATACCGGTTTAGGAGATATCCTTACCATACGTATCGCTGGAAATATCATAAGTACAGAGATAATTGGGAGTTTGGAAATTGCTTGTTCAAAACTTGGAGCAAAATTGATTGTTGTTAAGGCTCATTCCCAGTGCGGAGCTGTAACATTATCCATGAATGATGTTAATGAATATAGTATGGGTACAATTACGTCAAAAATCAAACATGTGGCAGAGAACATCGGAGCATTCCCTTTGCGCCATGATGAAACAGATAATGAGATTATTGAGAAGGTTTCAAAACAGAATGCGATAGTAGGAGTGCAAGAAATTCTGTCTCTTAGTCCATATTTAGCGGATAAGGTAAGTAAAGGTGAATTGGGAATTGTAAGTGCTTATCATGATATTAGTACCGGTGAAGTGAATTTCGATCGCATGGTTTCAGGTACTTATATTGATGCATCATCCATGTAAAGTATGATCTCATCCGTGGTTGTTCTTATATCTACATGCAATTGTATTAGTGGTTTCTTGGGCGGTCCTGCAATAGGATCGCCTTTTTCATTAAATACTCCACCATGACATTTGCAAATAAAAGAATGCTGCGACTCATTCCATTCGACCATGCATCCTGCATGTGTACATTTGGCATTATATGCTTCAATAATACCTGTTTCTTTTTGTAATACAATCACAGTTTCATCATGAACTTTTTGAATAGTTACATTTCCAGTAGCAAACAATTTGGAAGCTTTGCCAAGTATTACTTTTCTTATGGATTTCTTTTGATTGATCAAATCAGGAAATAAGCCAAAGAAAGTCAATAGGGAAATGCCGGCTAGCGAAGTATATTTAATAGTCTTTTGGAAAAATACTCTACGGTTCATGATGATTGAGCAGGTGAAAATGGAAAGCTTGATTTTTTATATGCCATTATGAGGAAAACGCAGATACCAATGGAAATGAATCCTATTCCCATGAGAGCATAGAATCCGGTTGAAAGGAATAATCCAAACCAAATGATGATTGACATTATGACCGGAATTGGATAAAAGGGCATTTTCCATGGGAAAAATGCAAGCCCTTTTCTTTTTCTCAGTATTAATAATCCAATTGCTCCACCGATGAATTGTACCAAAGCTCGCATAGCAACAATTGCGCTGATGATTTCACTCATTCTAAAAAGCAAAGAAAACAAAAAGGCAATTCCACACAGTACCATGAGTGAAATATGTGGAAATTGTTCTTTTGGATGAACCGCTGCAAATAATGAAAAGAAGGTACCTTCTTTTGCAGCTGCATATGGAATGCGAGAATAACCAAGAGTAACAGAAAAAAGTGAAGCAAATGCAATGAATAAAATGAGTCCTGTTGCTATTTGAGCAGCCAAAGGCCCATGCAATGTTTCAATAAATGTACTCACAATGAAGGGTGAATTTTGCACATCTTGCCATGGAATGACTCCAACTATGCTCAAATGCATTGAACAGTATAAAATGGCTATACCAATGATTGAGATGAAAATACTTTTGGGGATGACTTTCTCAGGCTGAGAAATTTCACCTCCCAAATGACAAACATTGTAATAACCAAGATAACTATACACTGTTTTGAGCATAGCATGCCCCAATCCAACAAAGAAGATCGATGAGAAAAATCCTGGACCTTCATTCATACCACCAAATGCCATCTTTGCATCAAAATGTATAGCCCCGCCAATGATAAGCCATAGCATGGTTCCTATGACTGCAATCCACATGAATACTGAAATCTTTCCAATCTGTTTGATATTACGATAGAGCAAAAGAAAAATGAGCAATACAACTGATCCTGAAATTGCTTTTTGAGCAATAGAATCAACTGGTAGTAAATAGGTGAAATACTGTGAAAAACCAATAGCTCCAGATGCAATAACAAGAGGTGCCTGAAAGACTGTTTGCCATATGAAGAGAAATGACATCATAGAACCCCATTTGGATTTCCCATAGCTTTCTCTCAAAAAGACATAACTTCCACCTGCTTGAGGCATTGCTGCTCCTAGTTCTGCCCAAATAGTACCATCAACGATAGCAAGCAATGCACCTGCAAGCCATGCGATGATTGCATGTGGACCATGCATAGATTGAATCACAATTGGAAGTACGATAAAAGGGCCGATTCCTATCATGTCAATCATGTTCAGTGCAGTTGCTTCTCTCAGATTGAGAGAGCGCATCAAAACTTGTGAAGAAGAAGTAGTATTCATGAGCTCAGTTCAGAACAGTATATTGCATCTAGAAAGTGTGCAAATTACAAAAGAGCCAAGACTTCATGTCTGAAATTACGATGCGACATCACCATATATTCCATCATCTTGCAAAAGAAATTCATGATCATTGCACTGGAATGATCATCACTGAGTGCTATACTCAAGAAAAAAACGCACTCATTATGCATTGTGAGTCCCAAGATGGAAATGATCATGCATCTATTGAATGGTCAATGAACAGTGCATCACCTATTGTTTTGCTGAAAGACAATATTCATAGGGCAAAAAGCAATAATGTGGATTTGTTTCCATTTATCATTGGAAGAAAAATCCTCTCTTGTATGAAGCATCCGACTGATCGCATCATCTTTCTTCGATTGACAGGAGCAAGCATCATTGGGCATTTCTTTGGTGGATCAAATACATCTCTCTTTGTTGTTGATGAGCATGACCAAATTATCGATTCATTTAAAAGTTCACCGCTTCCAATAGGTGATTATTATCTTCCTTCGATTATTCCTATGCCTACAATTGAAGAGATGAAACCCGAGTTATCAATCTTGGAAAGTTTAGCAAAGGCAGGAAATTCTGGGAAAATATATGCAATGGAGATATTTTCTAGATTTTCAATTATGTTTCCCGAGATATCTTTTCAAGATGCTATAGGAAGCTTGAATGATCATCAATTTGAACATCTAAAGATGTGTTTTCATACAGTAATGGATGAATCACTTCATTCATCTAGTGCATATATTCTTGAGCTCGATGATGCATCTTTGGTTGTATCTACCATTCCATTGCAAAAATCTGTAAGGGAAAGATGGTCGGGTGATTCTATGAGTGAAGCCATTCGTAGATTTCAGGGATTGAATCAAAAAAACGAACGCATAAGAAGATTGCATCTGGAAATTGAGTCTGAATTGAAATATCGTAGAGAGAAGTTAGAACATACGATAGAGCATCTTTCAGATAATGTATTGAGTAATCAAAGAATAGTTGAATCACAGTTAATTGCGCAACTTTTATTAGCCATGCCATATCCAGCACTGAGAGTTCATGATGAAACGATAACACTTCATCATGATGGGAGAATGATAAACATTCCTTCCATGAAAGGGAAGACATATGCTGAACATGCTGATCACTATTTCAAAAAGGCAAAAAATACAAAAGAACGTAATGAGATTCGTAAACAATCATTACCAAATTTTAGACTTCAATTAGAAAAATTGATTTCGTTGCAGAAAACCCTTGTAGAATCACAAGATCTTCGTTCTCTTGAGTTGATTCATAAGCAATTGAAAAATTCTACGACTGAAAAAACATCTCAAACCTCTCAGCATCCTTTCCGAGAATTTATACTATCTCCAAAATATGTTTTATATGTAGGAAGGAATGCTCAAAATAATGATCAATTGACCACTAAATTTGCCAAGCCGAATGATGTATGGTTGCATGCAAGAGGTGTGAGTGGTTCACATGCAATCTTACGCGGACCTTTGAATCCTCCGAAGAATATTCTTGAATTAGCATGTGAAATCACAGCATATTTTTCAAAATCTCGAAAAGGTACTTTCGTTCCGGTGGCTTATGCACTAAAGAAATATGTAAGAAAACCCAAAGGTGCTGGTCCGGGATCTGTATTGATGGAAAGAGAAGAAGTGATCATGGTTGAGCCACGATTACCAGAAGGTACTATAGATTCTTGAACATTTTATAATGTGGAATCCCAACTTCCTGAAATTCATTACCGATGATTTCATAACCAATGGACTCATACCATCGAACAACTGATATTCTTGCATGAAGATTAATGGTTCGAAAACCCCTTTCCATAGCAACTTCGTCAGCAAATCCCATGAGTTTTGTTCCAATCCCTGCTCCCTGTAATTTCGAAGAGACAGCAACCTGTCTGATTTTGGCTACTGTATTGTCTAATCTGCTGATAATACAATAAGCAAGTAATTTGCCATCATGAAAACCCCCGATATGTAAGTCATGTTCTTCTCCTTGAATATCCCGCTCGGTTAAAGTCATCTTAAGAGGTGTTCGTAGAATATCCTGTCTTAATTGTAAAGCGTCTTGATATGCTTCAGATTTTGTGTCAAAACTTGAGAATACCATTTCTAGAGATACTATGTTCTTTTTTGGAAGGGAGCTTCTTACCAACTCATATGATCTATCTATCAATTGTAATATATCTGAATCATGCATATCGGCATGTTTGAAATTCACTGTAATCCAATGCTTTTTGCTCATGTGATAGCCTGGAGCAATGCTTGAATAATTTGCTAATAGTTCAGGAATACGTTCAGTGTCATGCTTGAGATTGATAGTTTCCATACCATTGGTATCTATCAGTGCAAACATTTTACCTCCTATCTTCATGACCAAAGTCACTTCATCAAATGGATATGTTTCTTCAGTATGCGGTTTTCTATTACAATAATTGACTATTTCGTTAAAAGTCATAGACTTTTCCTGATTTTGATTTGTGAATTCAGAACAAAACAATGAATTTGGAATGACTTTCCAAATATTACTTCAGAAAACACATGAAAGCAATTGTTGCATTAGTACTTTTCTTTATGCCAGTCATTCTTTGGTGTGAAGGTTCAGCACATATCATATCAGGTCCAATGGTGACACATGCCGATATGAGACAAGTACAAATCTGGGTGCAATTATCAGGTAAGGGAACAGTTCAAGTGTATTATTCACCTCTTGATGATTCTACCAAAGAGAGAAAAAGTAGAGTATATAGTGCAGATTCTGGGCTAGGATATAGAATCCTCATGACCATTGATTCTGTGGATCATGGTAAGCGATATGCTTATTCGATATATATCAATGGGAAGAAAGAAGAAATACAATATCCTCTCGAATTTCAAATTCCTGCTTTATGGCAATGGCGATCTGATCCACCAAATTTTACAGTTGCATTGGGAAGCTGTTTTTATGTTAATGAAGAGCAATATGACAGACCAGGCAAGCCATATGGGGGTGACTATCCAATCGTGAACAGCATTGTACAAAAGAAGCCTGATTTGATGATTTGGCTGGGAGATAATGTGTATATGAGAGAAGCAGATTATAGCTCTAAACTTGGTATTATCCGACGATATGAACATACACGTGCATTACCAGAATTACAATCTCTCCTTGGTTCTGTTCATCATTATGCAATTTGGGATGATCATGATTATGGACCGAATGATTCTGATCGTGGATATACATTAAAGCATGAGGCAAGAGATGTATTCAAGCAATTTTGGGGTAATCCAACCTATGGAAGTGCAAAGCAAGAAGGAATATATACTACATTTCAATGGGGAGATGTGCAATTCTTCTTGCTTGACAATCGTTTTTTTCGCTCTCCGAATAAGAGAATTACAAGTGATAGGACAATCTTAGGTGAAGAACAAAAACAATGGTTGATTGATAATTTGGTTTCGAGTAATGCTACATTTAAAGTGATTGCATTGGGTGGACAGTTTTTGAATCCTATCGAACGCTTCGAAAACTATGCAAACTATAAAGTCGAGCAACAAGAAATCATCGAGACATTAGCAAAAGAGAGTATCCCTGGTGTTTTCTTTCTATCTGGCGATAGACATTATAGTGAGATGTCTGAACTCAAAACCACAGCTTCTAGACTTACATACCCACTACTCGATTTTACGGTTTCTCCGCTCACTTCAGGTACTTTCACTTCAAAAACTGATCAGGATAAAAATCCACTAAGTGTTCCTGGTTCTGAAGTCTATGAGAGAAATTATGGAATGCTAGAATTCTCTGGTACTAGCAATGATCGTTCTGTGACATTTATACTTTATGACAAATCAGGAAAAGAATTATGGAGAATGAAAAGAACAAGCGAAGAACTGGGAGTGAAAAAGAAAAAATAATTTTTGCTAGATACAACTAACTTGATTTTCAAGCACTTTGGAAAGTACCAGAGAAAATGTGAAAAAACGCTCATAAAAAATTGTGACTTTATTCATTTCATAGTGTCAATGGAGCGGAGTATCACCACATTCCTGGTTTCTAAACATGCGTTTAAGCACATTTTTCTTTGCTTTATTTTATATTGGTTTTCATATTTCCCCACAAGCGGAACTTTTCTCAAAACCCCTAAAGAAAATTATTATTGAATCATCCAATAATGTTGCATTGGATGATCAGTACTTTTATTTGGCAATACCTTCTTCTTATAATCGAAAACAAACACAAATGCTGAAGGAGTTTATTCAGCAAAGATTGAAACCTCGTATGCAATCAGATATTCAGACTTTTGGGGACATTCTTTCATGGGTAAATTCTCGATGGGATCATGATGGTTCGATGAGTCCATCGAATATGTCTAGCATAGAGATCTTAGAAGCTGCAGAAAACGGAAGAAATTTTAGTTGTAATGAATATGCCAATGTGTTTACTGACATCATGCACAGTTTCGGATATATGTGCAGAACGATTAGCGTTACCACCGATGATATTGCATATGGAGGAATGGGAGTAAGTCATTCATTATGTGAAGCATGGTCAAATAATTTACAAAAATGGATACTTATTGATCCACAATTCGGTCTAATGATAAAACATAAAAATCAATATGTGAATTATGCTGAATTACAAGATGCACTTTCAAAGAAAAGGGAAAAAGAAATAGAATTAGAATTTTATGATACAAGAAAAAGCGAAACAAAAGAAAAAATTCAATTACGGCTGCAGTACCTCAATTTTATCAAACAATACAATGCTTTTCTAATGTATTATGCTCGATTAAGTGGACGCGATGTATTTCATGTATTGACTCTCGGAAATCATTCTCAATTTCTAACAAATCAAGGTGCTAATACTACCCCCTTGATATTTCTGAATCGATTAGATCAAGCATATTTTTCACTCAATAGAACTCATATTTTATATGAATTCAATATTCCTTCAGGTGATGCAAATTCTGTTGTAGCATCAGATACAATCTTAACGCAAGAATCATTTATCCAAAAAATGGCAGAAACTGCATCAGTTCCAGATTTTACTGTTACATGTTCAAATAATATGCCTTGGTTCGGATATTATGAAATGCGACTCAATGATAATACTGAATGGAAAAAAATATCGGGGAACTCATTTAAGTTGATACTGCGGGAGGGTAAGAACACTATTGAAATACGATCTGTAAATCAAGCTGGTATTCCAGGACCAATAACTTTCATGAAAATAAGGTATCAGTAAATAATCGAAAATAATATCGATAATGCTAGTAATATCCCCAATGCAAATACCCGCAGTCGATAAGATTGAATGAAAGGAAGTAGGGTAATTGAAATAAATCCTGTAGTAATGATGAGTAGTGACAAATCAGCTGGCATGAAGGAAATAATTCCATGAATTGGCTGAAAAAACCATGCAGGTACATGCTTACTTGTAAATGGTATAAATGCATGTGCTGCAGGAAGAATAGGATTCAACTGCTCATACAGAATACCAATCATCATTATGAAAATCATGAAGGTATAGACATTTGTTTGATTGATTGTACGAAATGAAAAGGATAATAACTTGCTGATAGGAAATAGTATGGCAATTGCCAATAATGGTATCACAATTGAATGTAGGGAAAAAATGCGAGCAATGATATCATTGGGTTGACCAATTGAGAAATCAACTCCCAGCTCAAGAATCCCTTGTGTAATGAGATATGAAGTAGCAGAAAATTGATCCCAGGGTAAGATATATCCCATCCAAGCAATAAAGGCAATAAGGAAAGAGAATACTATCATTGCTATCCAAAGACCTTTGAAATATCGAGTATTCTTTACATGAATCCCAAAGAATAATAGTATAGTGATTATGATTGCAATAAAAAAATGGGTATTGATTGCATGAATCGAGCGAATATATTTCAGTGGATTTGTTTGAGAAATATAAACTATGCTATGATATGATGTAGTTGGAATGACATCATTATGACCTGCAGATGGAAAGACAATTTCTCCTGGATGCGCGAGTGTATCTCCTTCCTGATCCAAAAGAATCTTCTCATTTTTTTTTACTGTAAGAAATCCCTTCTTAGTACTTAATGCTGCAGATGATGGCGAAAAGTGTATGCTGAGAAGTATGCCAGATACAATCTGAACTATGAGAGATGTAACAAATAATGCAGATAAAACAGCGAATGGTTTTGATTGAATAATCTCTGCGATATGCACTTTCGCCTCATCATTCCATTGCGATTGAAATGATTGCTTGAACTTTAGCATTTGTATATTCAATGGAGAAGGCATGGCAAGGATTACACTTTTGCATATGAAATCGCATTCAAAGGCCAAGGATCTATTGATCTGAGTTTAGGCAACACCTCTTCAACACTATTCACAACATGCCACATATCAAGATGTTCGGGACGCATGAACTGTTCATCAACTGTGCTTTGAAGCATTGTTAAAAGCGGATCATAAAATCCATCAATATTAACTATTACTATTGGTTGATGCGCCAATCCAAGTCTCTTCCATGTAATAGCCTCAAGTAATTCCTCGAGTGTTCCACATCCTCCAGGAAGTGCAACAATTCCGTCGGATTTTCGAATCATGAGGAATTTACGGGTATGCATATCTTCAACTTCTTCCAGAATTGAAATTCCTGTATGACCCCATTCAAGATTCTGCATAAATGTAGGAATAATTCCTCTTACATGTCCATTACCTGCAATCGCTCCGTCTGCAAGTCGACCCATCAACCCTGTACTTCCACCTCCATACACAATATCTACATTTTCCTTAGCCAATATAGTACCCAAAGAATATGCTGATTCCAAAAATATTGGTCGGCAATGATCACTAGATGCACAATACACACAAACGGTACGAATTTCTGACATGAGCGTTCTCAATTGAATGTAACTTTTGACAAATATACAGTGTTCTTGACAGTGTGTCAGAATTGACATACAATTGGTCAATCAAGTCTTCTAATGTTTAGGCGTAATATGAAAAATAAAGCCAAAATAAAATATGTGGATTTCTTAGGCATATAATTTGCTTAAGCATTGAAAAAGTAAATGTCCACTGAATTTCCCTTAATGAAGAATTGATGATTGGCCATTTATAGTAAAATGCTATATTCCGTGTAGTGAAAATAGAGAACATCGTATGAGAATACACATACTTACATATATACTTGTCATTTTGTGTTGTTTTGCGCAAAAAGACTCCCTCTTTGCCGCTGGTAATGGTAAGAATAGTCAGGCTAAGTTGGCTGCAAGCTATTCAAAAAAAATCATGACAGGTGGCATGTTTTCTCCTGGTAAGGACTCCTTAACAGGAATTTCTCGGAAAGCAGCTATTGATACATCGAGAAATAATAGAATTATTGGAATTCGCGAGCATTCAGGTGGGATTTATCAATTGGAATTAGATGTATCCGACAATCAGCAAAATCTTTCAATTGGAATTTATAATCTTTTAGGTAAGAGAGTTATTGATGTACATCAAGGCTCAGAATTTGCAGGGAGATCAAAAATGTTTGATATCAATGTACAAGGCATCCCAAATGGGATATATATGTGCATTGTACAAGGAGATAATTTTAGATTAGCAGAGAAATTTTATGTTTCTCGTTAATGAGAAATAGATCTCAGAAAAAGACCGTTACTCTATAACGGTTTTTTTTTGCTCTATTTTCACAATTGAACATCACAATTCAAGCCCAATATGCAAACACCAATTATCAGAAATACCTTTGTAATAATTATCCTAAGCATTCTTTGTTTTCAAACTGTATTTGCTTCTACTGGTTCGCAGGATATTATACCTCAAACTTTTCTATGGATTGTCATAGCTTTGTTTGCGGCAAGATTGGGTGGTTATGTTGAGAAATTTGGTCAACCTGCTGTATTAGGAGAATTATTGGCGGGTGCTATTTTGGGGAATTTAGTTCTATTCAACATTTCTTGGTTTGAAATAATGAAGAGTAATGAATACCTTCATTTTATGGCAGAATTGGGGATTGTGATTTTATTATTTCAAGTTGGCTTGGAATCTAATATCAATGAAATGAAAAAAGTGGGACTGAGAGCATTGCTTGTTGCAAGTGTTGGAGTGATTTTACCATTTGTCATGGGTAGATATATCGCAGGTCCAATGTTAATGCCAGGCCTTTCTGATAATGCATATTTATTTCTCGGTGCAACTCTTGCAGCGACTTCTGTTGGCATAACTGCTAGAGTATTTAAAGATTTTTCCATTTTGAATGCAAAGGAATCTCGGATAGTACTTGGTGCAGCAGTCATCGATGATGTGATGGGATTAGTACTTCTTGCAATAGTCAGCGCAATTGTACAAACTGGTACGATTTCATTATTGAGTGTAGTGCAAACTTTTGCTTTATCTATTGTTCTCCTAGCAGGTGGTACCATTATTGGTGGTCTTATTGCTCAACCTCTCAGCAAGTGGCTATCTACTCTCAACCCAGGATCTGGGATGAAATTAGCTTTTGCATTGATTATTGCTTTTCTATTTGCCTATATAGCCCATTTGATAGGACTTGCGCCGATAGTTGGGGCATTTGCTGCGGGATTGATGCTAGACTCTGTGCACTTTACTCATTTTGATGAACCCCATTATATAGCTGAATTCAAAGATGCAGTATTATCATCCGATCCAGAAACTCAACAAAGGGTGATTTCTATCTCCGAAAAGCAAAATGAAAAGCACATAGAGCATATTCTTGAACCCATTGGCCAATTTTTATCACCAATATTCTTTGTAATGACTGGTTTAGCAGTAGATTTTACAGTATTCATGAATGCAAATACTATACTTACTGCATGTATACTTTTCATTATTGCTGTGATAGGCAAAATCGCTTCAGGACTTGTTGCTGGAAAAGGTGTAAATAGGTGGATTGTAGGTTGGGGTATGGTGCCGAGAGGCGAAGTAGGGCTAATTTTTGCATCAGTAGGAAGAGTGCTTGGTGTGGTTGACGCAGCTGAATATACAGTCATAGTAGTTGTTATCATGCTAACCACATTTATAACGCCTCCAGTATTGAGTTATCTCCTGAAAAAGAATTCAATTTCCTGAATCATCATCAGTTTTATTTCGATCAAGAATGGATTTGAGCATATCTCCTAATTGCCTGTCTACAGATATCGGAATGCCATCTTGATTCACATCACTCCCTGTATTTCTTTTCTTTAACTCTTCCTGTCCTCGTGTGATGTGATTATGTATCTGCATAAACTCTTTCAATAGAAATTGTTCGAATGCATAGAGTTGAGAAAGTACCGTGCTTAACTCCTTTTCGGTAAGTTCTTCAAAATCCGAACGATACATATTTCCATTCTTCACAGTATCAACAACAATACTCAGCATTTCTGCTTTGGGATCTCTCAATTCAATGTTGTTTACAAGCATCAATTGTTCATCTTGCTGAAGAATGCCAAGTGCCTTAAGAAGCACATGCAATTCTGCTTTATTTACTTTATACTCAGTCATAAGTTGTATTCCCAAATTATTCGGACGGGGCAATTGACGAATGGAATGAGAATTACTTGTTTCATTTTTTCATGAGTTTTTCAATGCTTTCCGTGGTTCTTGGCAAGGCTTCCGATAAATTTACAGGACCTTGCTGAGTAATAAGAATATCATCCTCTATTCTTATCCCAATATTCCACCAACGCTTATCACAGGGACTTCCAGGAGGAATATAAATGCCGGGTTCAACAGTAATAATTGAACCATCTTTCAGGGTTCCGCCTGTACCTGGATCATGTACATCAAGGCCAAGATAATGAGATGTTCCATGCATGAAATACCACTTCAACTGATCTTCTGATTCAATGATGCCAAGTGCTTGAAGTCTCTTTAAGATCACTTTTTTTGCAGCATTATGTGGAGCACGGAATGCATTGCCAATTTTTGATTCAAGTATGGCAGAGTCTGCGGCTTCAAGAACGATGTTATATAAAGTTTTTTGATCAGGCGTAAAAACTCCATTAACGGGAAAAGTTCTTGTGATATCAGCAGTATAATTTTGATATTCAGCTCCACAATCAGCAAGTACAAGATCACCATTCAAAGTGGCTTTCCGATTCGAATTATAGTGTAAAATACATGCATTATATCCAGCACCCATTATAGAAGAATAGCCGATGTCTTCAGCCCCTTCTTTTTTGAATGTATATTCCATCATTGCTTCGAGTTCATATTCAGTGATTCCAGCCTTGGCTTGTTTCATTGCCGAAATATGTCCATCAATGCTTATATCTATTGCTTTTTTCATTAGTCGAATTTCATCTACATCTTTGATTTCTCTCATTGCGATGAGTTTAGGTAGTGATGTTTTAATATATAATTCAGGATACGTTAGATGTAATTCTTCCTTTAACTTTTGTTCAATAGAAAATGGTTTTTCTGAAAGAGGAATTGCAACATTTGAGGTAGGAAGTCCGGTAAAGTACATGGTATCTTTACCTTTGAGATGTTCCATAACAAATGATTGCAGACTTGCATAGGGAAGTATGGTCTCAATTCCTAGCATTTTGGCTTCTTCAATCCCCATCAATGCGCCTTCCCATGCTTCTTTTGAAGAATTCCTTGGATTGATGAAAAGAAATTCTTTTGAAATCTTTCCTTCATGCAAGATTCCACCTGGTGCAAGAATCAATGCAGACTGTGGATATGGCATGCCGGTGAGATATAGAAAATTACTGTTTTGTCTATATGGATGATTAACATCATTTTGTCTATTTCTAATATCCGCTGTAAGTGAAATTATCAGTGATTTCTCACTATGTGAATTTCTTAGTATTTCCCGTCTTTCTTTGTACCGGAAAAAGGGAATGCCATCCGAATATGGATATTCATAAGTATAGGTAATATTAGGTGGTTGTGCCTGAGATACAGCTATAATGCAAATGAGAGCCAATATATAATTCAGTAAGATTTTCATCGTTGAACCGGTAAAATATGTCTGTGAATATCACCATTTACACTTTTCATAATGAAGCAGATATGTGATGGCATTGTTGATTCAATTGTATATTCAACATCATTGATTTGTGATAAGCGAAGCTGAGAGCCATCAATCGAGTATGCACCAATGAGAGAAATTCCAGATTGAAGTGTAATAATATTGCCACTTAGCTTTGGTGTGACTTCTTGATTATACACATATGAGTCTTTAATGTCTGTTGTTGTGGCTTTAGTCAAGAAAAACTCTGAGGTAGTATTAAATGATGATGAATCAACTTTTTGAAAACGATCAGTGACTCTAATTACTGGATGCGGAATGGAATCAATATACCAAGAGTATTCATTGACAATTGAATTTCCATCCATATAATTATCTTTGATTTTAATAGCTCTATATGTTCCTCTACCTGGCAATACAAGAGTTCCGCTAGCCATATATGTTCTTGTACTATTTCTGAATTGATGATTTTCACTAAAACTACTTCCCATTGTCCATGGAAATCTCAGAAAAGAATAAGGTTTCACATAAGGTCGATAGATATTAGATCCATCCTCATTGATGATTCCAAAACCTCGCATCAATAAAGCATGATCATTCATGGCATACAATTCATAGAATTTTTCATTTTTTCCGCCTTCAAAGGCAGTTAATAAGAATGAGTTATCACGAAAATCCGGCATTGTGTCTCGATACTTCGTGATTTCAAATCTAGAATCTATTGGAATGAATAGCATATTTGAACAATCCCAATAAAAACCCTCTCCTTCGCCCCGAATATTCAATTGCCAAAGATCAAACGTTTCATATTTATAAAGTATTACAGTGTCTTTTGTCGAGAAAAAAGACCGTTCAAGAATCTGTTGAGCATTGGATTCTTGAGTCAAAAAGAGTATGAATAATACAGTAAATACGGTTTTCATGATATACAACAATTGAGTAAGACAGACAGTAATTCTGAAGTAAATTATCAAAAATCAGTCCATAATTGGGTTCTTTATGTAGATAACCTTCAGAGACTGCCTTTGAAACTGTTAAAAATTACGGTAAATTTGCCACGCAGCATTCTTGAATTCCAATTAGGATTCCTACTATCATGATGACAGACAGAAAAAAAGAGATAAGAGTTGGTATTGTCGCCTTACTCTCTCTCATTGTACTCATTGCTGGAATAACAATTGGAAAAGGACTTATCGTAGGGGTTTCTCAAACTACATTGTCTTTTACATTCCCATCATCAGGTGGTATTGAAATTGGTGCTCCAATATTTATCAATGGAGTAAAAAGGGGATCTGTGATTGCCATTAATAATATGAATGGGGGCGTTGCAATCACAGGGTCTATTGATGAAGTAAATGATTTGCATTCTGATGCAGCCGCTAACATTAGCATGCTTGAGATCACAGGTGGAAAGAAAATTGATATAAATCCAGGTACTGCCTCTGGAAATCTTGATATATCCAAACCTATTATTGGTACTATAAGCGCAGATGCAACAGAACTCATTGGTCTTGTAGGTGATTTGGGTGCAGATGCATCGATTACTGTTAAAAGATTGGACAGTGTTTTAGCTCAGGCTAATTCATTGCTTTCTGATGGAATTGTGGTCAAACAATTACGGAATACAATCAAAAATGCAGATGAATTGATGACCACGCTCAATGCGCTCATGGGTGATAACAAAGAAAATATGAGAAATCTCATCAAGGATCTTGGGTCATTGGCAAAAGAAGCTAAATCTGCTGTCAACAATAATGAACCTAAATTGAGATCAATTCTTACAAAATTAGATTCACTTGCAGGAAGCGGGCAACGCCTCATGGCCAAAACAGATACCGCTTTGGCTGGTGTTACAGATCTTACTGTAGAGACCAAAGACATGATGAAAGATATAAAGACAAATGGTAGTTTCATCAATAAGTTGCTTTATGATAAAACTACTTCAAAATCAATTGATACTACTTTGCAAAGGGTAAATGACCTTTTGCTCAAAATTCATGAGCATGGCCTGAATGCGAATATTCGCTTGGGTACCAGACCATAATCATTTTTTGAAAATTCTTAAATACTCATGACTCACATGGAAGATATGAAACAGATGCTCGGAACAGAAAGGGATGCCGAGAAATCTGCTCGTGCATTATTCGAGAGGGCATTGCAACTTCAAAGTGAGGCTTCTTTTGAAGATTCGTATGCGGAAGCTCAAAAGGCTTTAGAAATTGCTCTCACAACTGAAGAGCAAATGCTCATTGCAGAGATATATGCATTGCTTGGTTCTTTGAGCCATGAGCTTGCTCTTTACAGACAATCCATCGAATATATTCGCAAAAGTGGGAGTATCTATGAAAAAAAGGGGATGATGAAAGAAACAGCCGAGTTATGTAATAAACTTGGTGCTTCTTATGCTTCGAATAGCGATTATACTAAAGCAATTGATTATCATCTCAAGGCATTGGGGATTTCTGAAGAGAATGAAAATGAACGAGAAACTGCACTCAGTTATATGCATATCGGTAATGCATATAGCTCAATACTTGAATATGGATCCGCTTTGGAATATCAAGAAACAGCATTATCCATTGCCGAGAAAACCAATGATAGAAAATTGAAAGGTACAATCCTTTGCAATCTTGGGGTATCGCATAGTAATCTCGGCAATAATGAACAAGGTCTTGATTTTATCTTGCAATCTATTGGGATCTTTAGGGAATTGGATGAAAAAAGACCCCTTGCTGCACTCCTTGCCAATCTAGCACATATGTATATGCAGCTGAGTGAATTTCAAAAAGCCTTGGAGTATTCAGAGCAAAGTCTTGCACTTTCAGAAGAAATGCATCATATCTCTCTCTTGATTCAGAATTATAATAATCTTGGAATTATTTACAGCGAGCCAGATTGTACATTTCGTGATAATGAAAAAGCAAAATTCTATTTGTACAAAGCACTTGATATTGCCACGGAACATGAGATGAAAGAAAAGCTCATGTATATTCATAAAGATCTAAGTTCACTTTGGGAATATGCAGGAGAATACAAGAAGAGTTTGGATCATTTCAAGTCACATGTTGCTATTGAAAAAGCATTATTCAATGCTGATGTAAAAAAACAGGTACAAGAACTTGAGACCGAAAGAGTAAAACTTCTTCAGGAAAAAGAATTTGAAGAAGAACGCATTGCAGCCTCAGAACGATCAGCAATATTGGAAAATATTCTTCCTCCTGCTGTTATAGCTAGATTACTTCAAGGTGAAAAAAAAGTGCTTGATAAATTCAAGGGTGTTTGTGTGCTATTCCTTGATATTGCAAGTTTCACAGAAATATCAGAAGGACTCGAACCAGAAGAATTGCTCGATTTAATGGACTCTATTTTTACAGAATTTGATGAAATATCTAATCGATATGGTCTGGAGAAAATAAAAACCATTGGTGATGCATATATGGCTGTTTGTGGGGCACATGTGAAAGTTGAACATCATGCCCTCAAAACAATTTATGCGGCACTTGAAATGATGAAGATCAAAAGAGAAATCAAGATTGCAGGGGAAGTAAAACTGATGAGATTTAGAGTTGGACTGCATTGCGGAAATGTAGTTGGTGGAATTATCGGAGAGAATAAATATTCTTATGATTTATGGGGAGATGCTGTAAATACTGCAAGCAGAATGGAAACATATTCTGAGCCAGGACATGTGCATGCAAGCACCGAGTTTATCGAAATTGCGAGACAACAAACCGATATGGTGACAGAACACTTAGTGCCATTTATGATTGTAAAAAGGGAACCAATCCATGTAAAAGGAAAAGGCATTATGCAAACCTACTTTATTGAACCTGCTTGATATATTGAATCCAAGATTATTTTCCCTTCCTGTACAATTCTATATCTAATTCTCCATTCTTTGATTGCTACTTCATAAGTATCATCTATTATGTGCTTGATTCTGCGATATGGATGCGGATAAGGAGAATCACGCAGAATTTGTTGTGCGTGTAAGATGATTTGCGCTGAATCAGTATTGTTCAACAATAATTGCATTTCTTCAGAAAGTATAATCTCAGTTTCATTATGATTCAATGTGTCAATCCATCCAGCATTTGCATCTGATATGCTATCTGCATATGGAATATATGGCTTGATATCATAAATCGGAGTGCCATCAAGGAGATCAGTTCCCTTGACATGAATCCTCAATCCTGAAACTCCCACCAATTTGACCACTGAAATACCAATAGGGTTGGGTCTATATGGCGAACGAGTTGCAAATACGCCCCTTTTTTTATCTCCTCGCGGTGGCAGTACCATCGGCTTCCAACCCTTTGCGGAATGAAATCCATAGAGTAACCATATATGTGAGAAGGACTCAAGATCATGTAATGCCTGTTCAAAATCCAAGCCTTTTATCAATTCAATGGTACCGTCAATTCCAAGCGTCTCATCCGGCTGCCTTGGAGCTCGATGCTTTGAATTGGTATTACCTTGAAAAAAACCAATAACTTTGAGTGTATAGTCGAATTCTTCCATATGTCAATCAATAAAGTGCTTTTCGATTCGTTTCAGCAACCGGTTTTCGACAAAATAAAGGTGAATTATGCCAATTTATGAATATCAATGCCGTAAATGCGGAAAAAACTTTGATGTATTGCAATCCATGTCTTCCGAGCCACTGACACTTTGTCCAGAGGACCAATGTGAACAAGAAGAGAAATCTAAGGGTGAAGTATTTCGTAAAATAAGCGGTGGTTCTGGGCTTGTATTTAATGGTTCAGGTTTTTATCTCACCGATTATGTAAAGAAAGGCAATTCTTCTGATACTTGAAAAAATTCGCCAAATATTTCACGGCATAAGATTTATTAGTCTTATGCCGTTTTTTTTTCCACCGTCCATCAGAAAACACCATACAAACACTAGTTTTGCACAGTTCAAAGCTATTGATTCAACTACTTTGGTGTATACTATGAGTTTGAAGCGTACAATTTTGCAGTCCATCTTTGTGATGGCATTCATTGGAATTCTCGCAGGTTGTGGAGGAGGAGAACAACAAACGGGGGGTGCCCTTACTGAAGTAAAAGGTGGTAAATTCAAAGGTGGAATCTATAGAGCCAATGAAATGGCAGAATTACGCTCACTCGATCCCGTTGGGGTAAATGATGCTACATCGCATCATATTGCTGATCAAATTTATGAAACATTGCTCACCTATGATGGCGATCTTCATCTTCAGCCTGAACTTGCTGAATCTTGGGAAGTTTCACCAGATGGAATGTCATATACTTATCGCTTAAGAAAAGGTGTAAAATTCCATGATGATCCATGTTTCAAAAATGGAAAGGGAAGAGAAATGACCGCCGAAGATGTGGTCTATTCTTTCACCAGAATTTGCGATGCCAGAACCCGCACACTTGGTGCTGAATACTTTAAAGAGAAGGTTCGTGGTGCAAAAGAATATTATGATGCAACAATTGAAGCCCAAGCGAATAATACACCTCTGAAAGTAAAAAGCATTCCTGGTTTTGTGGCTGTTGACAAATACACATTTCGCATTGATCTTGTTAAACCATTTGCTCCATTCGAGTATTATGTCACTCTCGGTGTGACCCTCATTCATCCTAAAGAAGCAGTAGAACATTATGCGAAAGATTTCTTCCAGCATCCAGTTGGAACCGGTCCATTCAAATTCATTTCTTGGTCTCCCGAACGTGAATGTGTTCTCAAACGTAATGAACAATATTGGGGCAAGGACAAAGATGGTAATCAATTACCATATCTTGATGGAATCACCTTCAGTTTCATGAAAGACATCACCAATCAATTTGTTGGATGCAAAAATGGAAATCTTGAGGAGAGCTATCGCATCCCAAGTGAATTCTTCCAAGATGTTGTTGATGAAAACAAGAAAATTAAACCTGAATATTCCAATTTTCAAGTGCTGAATATTCCTGCACTTTCAACTCAGTATTATGGAATGTTATTTACCGGTAAAGTATTCGGCAATGTGAATATTCGCAAAGCTTTGAATATGGGAATTGACAGAGCACAAATCAGAAAATTTGTTCTGAAATCTCAATCTGCAGGACCTGGAATTCATGGTCTTGTCCCACCTTCTATGGTTGATTATAATGGCACTGAAATTAAGGGCTATGATCTCGACTTGGAGCAAGCGCGCGCACTACTAGCACAAGCTGGATATCCAGGCGGAAAGGGACTGGAAATTACTCTACAACTTAATAATGGTGGTGGTAGAAATCTTCAATTAGCTGAGGCAATTCAATCTCAATTGAAGAAGAATCTTGGTATTGAAGTGAAATTGAAGCAGGTAGAATTTGCAAGACATCTCGATGAAGTAGATGCAGGTAAAGTTGAGTTCTTCAGACTTGGCTGGATTGCAGATTATCCAGATCCTGAATCTTTTCTCAATCTGATGTATGGCAAACTCGTACCAAGTGCTCCGAATCAACCTAGCCCAATCAATCATACGAGATATAAAAATCCTGCATTTGATGTGCTGTTTGAACAAGCATTGTCCGAAACAGATAGAACTAAACGCATGGAAATCTATCGTAAAGCCGAACAAATCGCAATGAATGATTCCCCAATGATGATATTGCAATATGATGAGGATTGGAGATTATTGCAGAAATACGTTGAAGGATATGTCACCAATGCGATGGATAAACGCATGTATAAATTCGTGTGGTTCAATCCTGCAAAGATGCAATGATGATTGACGGTCAATTGCTGGAAATACATCCCGAACCAATTCCGAATTCAGTGCTCAATATTCAAAAAAGAGCAATGAGTCCTGAAGAATTTCTTGCATTTTCATCTGTGCAATTATTTAGGATTGTCTATCATCATGCTGGCTTGCGCATAGCGGGTTTTCTTGCTTTGCCTCCGGCTCAAGCAAACACTCATAAATATCCTGCAATCATATTCAATCGCGGTGGAACAGGTGAGAAGGGTGCACTTACAGCTGAATCAGCTTCGATGTATGCCGTGATGTATGCAAGTTGGGGATATGTAGTCGCAGCAAGCAATTATCGAGGTTGCGGTGGAAGTGAAGGCATAGAAGAATGGGGTGGCAATGATGTCCTCGATGCTGCAGCATTGCTACCACTTCTGAAATCTTTGGAATATGTTGATCATGATCGAATCGGTCTCATCGGTGGAAGCCGTGGCGGAATGATGGCACTCATGATGCTAAGAACAATGCATGATTTTCGAGCTGCTGTCACCATTGGAGCTCCAACCACTTTTGACAAAATACCGAAGGATTCCTATATCTATAAGACCTTTGCGCAGTATCAGGCATCAGGTTCTGATATGTCAAACGAGGAATTGAAACGCTCATCCGAACATTTTTGCAAAGAATTATGTAAGACAACCCCTCTGCTTGTTTTACATGGAACCGGCGACCGAAGAGTCGATCCAATGCATGGATATAAACTCGGAATGGCGCTTCAGGAAGCAATGCATCCATATAAACTTGTGATGTATGAAAATGCAGATCATATCCTCGCGGGCAGAAGGCAAGAGAGCAATCTTGAGATAAGAGCTTGGATGGATTCATATGTCCTTAGAAAACAAGCACTTCCAAAGGTTGGTCCTCATGGCGCATAGGACAATTTTCAGTGCCAAACATTGGTGAAAATTGCGTACTTTTGCATAACATTTTTCGATATTGAATGTCTTGATTTGCATTGCAGCGCAAATTGAGACTTTACCCACAAATACTTCCAAATACGATGGCTGAATCTACAGAAGAACAAGAACTTAAAAACAATGGAAAGCAATATTCCGAAGACAGTATCAAGGTACTCGAGGGGCTGGAAGCCGTCAGAATGCGTCCTGCGATGTATATCGGCGATATCGGTGACCGAGGATTGCATCATCTCATTCAGGAAGTGGTGGACAATTCTATCGATGAAGCACTTGCAGGATTTTGTAAGAAAATCATCGTAACTCTTCATAGTGATGGCTCTTGTTCAGTTCAAGATGATGGACGCGGTATTCCTACTGGACCTCACCCCGTAAAGAAAATCTCCACACTTGAAGTAGTACTTTGTACATTGCATGCTGGTGGTAAATTTGATAAAGGAAGTTACAAAGTTTCAGGTGGTTTGCATGGCGTTGGTGTTTCTTGCGTAAATGCACTTTCAACAAAACTTGAAGCTACAGTCAAAAGAGAAGGTAAAATATTCAAACAAGAATATTCTCGTGGAAATCCGGTAAGTGGTGTCGAGGAAATCGGCAAATCCAAAGAAACCGGTACAATGATTCGCTTCTATCCTGATGATACCATTTTCAAGACTGTTGAATTCCGAGCATCACGCGTTGCTGAGAGACTACGCGAATTGGCATTCTTGAATCCTGAAGTGAGTTTGACACTTATCGATGAAGCGAATTCAACATCTGAAGAATATCATTATCCTGGTGGACTTTCAGAATTTGTTCGTCACGTTGATTCACATCTTACCGCATTGACAGAAACTGTATCAATCTCTGGTTCAGGAAAAAGTGATGTAGGTGCAGATACCATTGTTGATGTATGTTTTGAATACAATGATTCCTATAGCGAAACTTTGCTTTCCTATGTGAACAATATCAATACGGTTGAGGGCGGAACTCATGTTTCCGGCTTCCGATCAGCTCTTACGCGTACGATCAATTCCTATGCAACATCAAATAATCTAACCAAAGCCGCTCTTACTGGAGAGGATTTCCGTGAAGGTTTGACTGCAATCATCAGCGTGAAAGTTGCAGAACCGCAATTTGAGGGTCAAACAAAAACCAAATTGGGCAATGGCGATGTTGAAGGTATTGTTCGCCAAGTGGTCAATGAAAGTCTAGCTGTTTTTCTCGACGGTAATCCAAAGATTGCAAAGAAAATCATTGAAAAAGCCACTCTTGCTGCCGAAGCAAGAATGGCAGCTAAGAAGTCTCGTGAACTTGTCCGCAGACAAAATGCTCTCGAGAGTTCAGCTCTTCCTGGCAAGCTTGCAGATTGTTCACTTCGTACAGCAGAAGATACTGAAATCTATCTCGTCGAGGGTGATTCAGCGGGTGGTTCAGCAAAGCAGGGAAGAGATCGACGCTTCCAAGCTATTCTACCGCTTCGTGGTAAGATTCTGAATACGCATCGCGCACGAATCAATAAGATTTTGGACAATGAAGAAATCAGAACAATCATTGCTGCACTTGGTGCAGGATTTGGTGAAGATTTTGATGCTGAGAAGAGTCGCTATGGAAAAATCATTCTCATGGCTGATGCTGATGTTGATGGTTCACATATTCGCACATTGCTCCTTACATTCTTCTTCTTGAATATGCGTGATCTCATCAATTCAGGAAGATTGTTCATTGCTCAGCCACCTCTTTATAAAGTAAAGAAAGGCAAGCAAGAATATTATGCATATAATGATCAAGAGCGCGATGAAATCATCAAGCGCATTAGAAAAGATAAAGGACTCATCGATGAAGTAAATCCTGAATCAGTTGAAAGCACAACTGCAGATGGCATTAATATTCAGCGCTTCAAAGGTCTTGGTGAGATGAATCCAGATCAATTGTGGTCAACAACCATGAATCCTGAAACACGTACTCTGCTACAAGTTAGCATTGAAAATGCTGCTGAAGCCGCTTTGGTATTCGATACTTTGATGGGTGATAAGGTAGAACCCAGAAGAGAATTCATCGAGAAAAATGCACAGTATGTGAAGAATCTCGATGTATAATTGAAATTATGCATGTCATATCAAAGGATATCTCAACTAAGAGATATCCTTTTTTGTTGAATGAGCTTGCTACGCTCAATTTCTTTTTTGAGATATTTTCCAGTAATACTTTTCTTACTTTTTACGATTTGTTCGGGAGTGCCTTCTGCAACAACTTCGCCTCCACCAATACCACCAAGCGGACCGAGATCTATCACCCAATCAGCACATTTCACCATGTCGAGATTATGCTCGATAACAATCACAGTATTCCCTTTCTCAACGAGTTTATTGATAATCCGTACTAAATGTGTGATATCTTGGAAATGCAAACCTGTTGTCGGCTCATCTAATAGGTAAAGTGTTTTTCCGGTTGAAATTTTTGACAATTCCGTTGCAAGTTTCACGCGTTGTGCCTCACCACCCGATAATGTTGGTGCTTGTTGTCCAAGTGTGATATACCCCAATCCAACATCATGCAAGGTTTGTAATTTTCTTTTGATGGAAGAAAGTTCACTAAAGAAATCAAGCGATTCTTCAATGGTCATTGAAAGTACGTCCGCAATAGTCTTACCTTTATATTTCACCTGTAATGTTTCATTATTATAGCGTTTTCCGCCACACATATCGCAATTGACATATACATCAGGTAAATAATTCATCTCAATCTTTTTCATTCCGGCTCCCTCACATTCCTCACAGCGACCACCAGGAACATTGAATGAAAATCTCCCTTGTTTATATCCACGAACTTTTGATTCAGGGAGTTGCGTGAAGAAATCACGAATCTGTGTGAATACACCGGTATATGTCACTGGATTGCTTCTCGGCGTTCTACCAATTGGCGCTTGATCGATTTCAATCACTTTGTCGATATATTCCAAACCCTCAATAGATCCATATGGCAGTGGAGAAATCAATGCATGATGAAAATGTCTGGAGAGAATGGGATATAATGTATCATTCATGAGCGTTGATTTACCACTTCCACTCATACCTGTGATGCAAGTCCAAGTACCGAGTGGAATTCGAACATTAATTCCTTTTAGATTATGTCCAGTAGCATTTCTTAGCTCAATGAATGATCCATTCCCTGATCTCCTCTCAGTAGGTAATTCAATATCGTCCTCACCTGATAAATATCTCGCTGTAGTCGATTCTGGAAATTTGAGTGTATTCTTTTTGGTATAGACATTAATCTCATCAGGTGAGCCTTGATAGACTATCCGGCCGCCATGAACTCCGGCTCCCGGACCTATATCGATCAAATGATCTGCTTGTTCAATCATTTCGCGATCATGCTCAACAATGAGAACGGTATTCCCAATATCACGCAATTGTTTAAGAGAATGAATCAATTTACCATTATCATGCTGATGAAGTCCAATGCTTGGTTCATCGAGCACATATGTCACCCCAACCAATTGCGATCCAATCTGGGAGGCAAGTCTAATTCTTTGTGATTCTCCGCCCGAAAGGGTTCTTGCAGATCGATCAAGCGAGAGATAGTCTAATCCAACATTGAGTAAAAATTCCATACGAGAAATGATCTCTTTCAAAATTACTGATGCAATCATCATCTCTCTTTCAGTTAATACTGTTGAGAGTGAATGCATATACTCAATACCTCGAGTGATATCAAGTTTAGTAATTGATGATATCGACTTCCCATTTATCTTCACAGCAAGCGAAGTTGCTTTCAATCTTCCACCCGAACACGTATCACATTCTATTTCGCTCATGGCTTGTTCAAGTTTTTGCTTGATATCCGATGATGTAGTCTGATGATAGATCTCTCGTAAATGTGGAATGACTCCTGAAAACCTCACTTGAGCAGTGAAGATGGAACTCGTTCCGGGAACTTTAATATTCACTTTATCTCTGCTTCCATGAAGAAGGATTGTGCGAATAGTATCCGGTAAATCTGCAAATGGTGTATGAAGATCAAATCGTAATTGTTTGGAGAGTTGAGTGATTTGATCCCATAATTGTGTCTTGCGTTTTTTCCCGATAGGACCTATTGCTCCTTGGGCCAAAGAAAGTGTTGGATTTGGAATTAGTAAATCCTCAGAAAAGTCGCTCAAGATTCCGAGTCCTTCACAATCAGAACAAGCTCCAAAAGGAGAATTGAATGAGAATGCATTTGGGGCGAGCGTGTCATATCCGGAACCACATTGTGGGCATGTATTTAGCGTTGAATGCAATGATTCAGTCCATTCACCCGGCTTTTGCTCAGAGAGAATCATTACAACAGATTCACCTAATTTAAGGGCAATCTCCAGTGATTCAGTTAATCGTGATTCAGCATCTTTACTAATCATCAAACGATCGATAATGAGTTCGATCGAATGAGTTTGATACCGTGAAACCTGCATTCCTTCCGTGATCTCGGTTATTTCTCCATCTATGCGGACTCTTGTATAGCCTTGCTTACGGAATTGCTCGAACAGTTCTTTATAATGACCTTTCCTACCCTTTACCACCGGAGCAAGAATCATGATTCTCATGCTTTCAGGTTTGGTGAATAGCATATCAACCAATTGCTCTGTTGTTTGTTTATGCACGGGAATATCACATTCAACGCAATGCTGAATACCAATTTTTGCATAAAGCAATCGGAGATAATCATAGACTTCTGTTACTGTTCCAACAGTTGAACGAGGACTATTGCCAATGGATTTCTGTTCGATTGATATTGCGGGTGAAAGACCCTCTATACTATCGATGTCGGGCTTTTTCATCATCCCCAAAAATTGTCTGGCATAGGCAGATAAGCATTCTACATAACGCCTTTGACCTTCAGCATAAATTGTGTCGAATGCCAATGAAGATTTTCCTGATCCGGAAATCCCAGTAATCACCACCAATTCATCACGAGGTATATCGCATGAAATATTGCGAAGATTATGTTCTTTTGCTCCACGAATGGCAATATGCGTAAGCTCAGCGGGTATATCCGAGAGTGTTTCTGTTTTGGACTTCTTACTAGGTATACGACTCATGCTGGAGATATTTCAGTGTATATGGAATGTTGTGCCAACAAAGCTTGTTAACATGCGGTTCCTGTGGCGTATGAATGCCGTCAAATCCGTAGTTTTGACAAAAATACGCTGTTTTCTGCAACACATCCCTAATCATGTTTAATGAGTGATTCATTGTCCAAGCAACAAACCAATATTCGATTGATGGAAGATTCTCTGCAAGAATTGGAATTTCCTCAAGTTCTTCAATTGATTGCACAATGCGCATTGTCGGAATTGGGTAAAGAGATCATACTCAATGCCCGACCAATTGATGATATTGCTTGGCTTACGCTCGAACATGATCGCATAGGTGAATTACGTGATTTACTGGTAAAAGGTGAAGTATTGCCATCGGAAGGCATTTCCGATATCCGTAATGCAGTCCACAAATCCATGATAGCTGGCAGTTTTCTGAATGCATCAGAATTATTAGATGTATATGAAGCAATGCGCGCCTGCCGATTGCTCTCATCATATTTCAAGAATAAGGCTGAGACTTCTCCCATTTTGGCACAATTCGGTGAAGGATTTTACGAAAATCGTTTTCTTGAAAAGCATATAACTGATGCAATCGATGATACTGGTGCAATTCGTGATACTGCAAGTAAGGAATTATCTCATATAAGAAGGGAAATTGTTGAAACATCTTCTAGGCTTCGTTCAAGACTCAATAAATTACTTTCAAAAGTATCAGCAGAAGACTTAGTAACTGAAGAATTTATCACTCAAAGGGAAGGTAGATTCGTATTGCCAATGCGTGCTTCAGAAAAACGCACGCTTCCTGGAATCATTCATGGTGTGTCGAATACAGGAGCAACTGTCTTTGTTGAGCCATCAGAAATAGTGGAAATGAATAATCAACTCTCTCTTTTGCTTGGCGAAGAACGCAGAGAGATGATTCGTATTCTCACTATGCTTACAGCTGAGATTGCTTCAGAAGCAGCATTAATTCTTGGCTCTACGGATGTCCTTGCACACTTTGACGCACTATTTGCCAAAGCGCGTTATGCTCTTGATATGAATGGCATGAAGCCCGTGATTTCAAGAGATTCTGCAATTGAATTACGACATATCTATCATCCTTTGCTTTCTGCAAAACAAGGCAAAAAGCCAATCCCATTATCGATTGAGTTTGGTTCAGGCATCTTGGGACATCTCATATCGGGCCCAAATGCCGGCGGAAAAACAGTTGCTCTCAAAAGCATCGGACTCAATATCGCGATGGCATTATCAGGTATCTTTCCACTTGGGGAATGTCGCACAAGTCCAAAATCTCTCTTCTGCGCAATTGGTGATCATCAATCTATTGAACATAATCTCAGTACATTTTCTTCTCAAGTGATGCGACTCAAAGACATCGTCGATCATGCCGATGATTCTTCACTCATTTTGATTGATGAAATTTGCTCTGGAACCGATCCACAAGAGGGAAGCGCGCTTGCCTCAGCTATACTTGATCATTGCATCTCTCAAAAAGCAATGTTCATCGTGACAACGCATCAATCTTCACTGAAGAGTTATGCGCTAAATCGCAAAGAATTATTGAATGCATCCATGGAATTTGATCCCGTGCATCTTGTTCCGACATATACTTTTCTCTCCGGAATTCCAGGAAATAGTTATGCATTTGCACTTGCGAATTCGATTGGAATGTCGAAAGGGGTTATGGAACAAGCTCGTGAGTATCTTGGTGATAAACATTCAGAACTCGAAGAAAGTATAGCTTCACTTCAAGCGTTTCGCATGCAAGCAGAAGAGTCACTTAAATCCGCTCGAATGGAACTCTCAAAAGCACAAGCGCTTCGTGAGGATTTTGAGCATAAGGCTTCAGAAATCAAAAAGAAGAAGGCAGAGTATTTACAATCCGCAAGAGAAGAAGCCAAAGAACTTCTTGCCTCGGCGAATGGACTCATTGAGCAGACCATAAAGGAAATACGCGAGCAACAAAAAGATGTGAGTGATATTCGCAAGCAATATGAATCGGTAAAAAAAGAATTGAATCAACAGCTACATGAAAAGCCGAAAAGGGATGAAATATCAACGAACTCATTTGCAATTGGAGATTCTGTGATCATTGGCGAGAATATTCGAGATGTGGGTATCATCATTACAATGGATCCTGAAAGTGAATCAGCAATCGTGGAATTCAATGGCATAAAATTCAAAACGCAATTCTCACAATTACGACTTGCCAATAGGTCTGATAAACGCAAAGCCGAGTATTCACAAAGATCAATGTCGACAGTACTCAAACTCGATGCAAAAACTAGTATCGACTTACGAGGATTTCGGGCTGATGAAGCATGCAAGGATGTTGAGCGTTTACTTTCTGATGCAATCCTTGCAAATATCTCAATGGTGACAATCATTCATGGGAAAGGCACTGGAGCATTGCGCAAAGCTATACATGAACAATTGTCTTCTCATCCTGCTGTCAGTTCTTTCAGAAATGGAACCATTCCCGAAGGTGGAGATGGTGTAACCGTTGTGGAGCTTACATGAGCAATCGCATCATTCTTGCCATCGAGAGTTCATGTGATGAAACCTCTGCTTCAGTTATTCATGGTGAAGAAGTTCTGAGCAATGTGATATCATCACAAACCATTCATGAGCAATATGGCGGAGTGATTCCAGAACTCGCATCCAGAGCCCATTTGCAAGCCATTTCTGTGATTGTCGAGAAAGCAATGAAAGAAGCAGACAGAGAGTTTTCTGAACTTACGTCCATTGCAGTAACCACACAACCTGGGCTTGCTGGTGCACTCCTTGTTGGTTCATCATTTGCCAAAGGATTAGGATTGAAATTGGGAATTCCTGTGATTCCCGTTCATCATATTGAGGGACATATGTATAGCGGAATGCTCGAGCATCCAGAATGCACATTCCCATTTATTGCGATGATTGTAAGTGGAGGTCATACAACTATTTTTCTTGTCAGAGAATTTGGCGAGGAAATCGTGCTCGGAAATACCAAAGATGATGCAGCTGGTGAGGCATTTGATAAAATCGGCAAGATGCTTGGTCTTGGCTATCCTGCCGGACCCCGCATTGATGCACTAGCAAAAAATGGAAATCCAAAAGCATATGATTTTCCCCGCGCTTTGATGTATGATGCGAATTATGATTTTAGTTTTAGCGGACTTAAAACATCGGTTCGCTATTTTCTACAAAAGAATTTCCCAGATGGCATTAAGGATGAATCTACTCTTCGAGATATATGTGCTTCAGTACAGGAAGCAATCATAGAAGTATTGATTCATAAACTCTTTCGTGCATCCAAAGAATATCGCATCAAGAATATCATCGTTGCTGGTGGTGTTTCTGCAAATTCTAGACTTCGCTCTGCATTACATGAAGCATCCGAAAAAAGACCAATAAATGTCTTTCTTCCTAAACTATCCTATTGCATTGATAATGCTGCAATGATCGGTTTTCTTGCTGCACTCAAATTGAAATACCTTGGAGAGGATTCTTACCGCTCACTTCAATTCACAGTCAATCCGCGCTCAATGCGAACAGAAAGGACATAAATATGGAACTCAAATCCAGTCGTATCATTATTACCGGTGGCTCGCTCGGTATCGGAAAAGAAACAGCGAAATGTCTTGTAGATGCAGGAGCAATCGTAGGCATCACAGGCAGAAATGCCGAACGCTTACAATCCGCTGCTGAATATTCAGGTGCATTACCAATTGTGGCTGATATCACAAGACCAGAAGATATTGAAAGAACATATCAAGAATTTCTCGCACATGCCGGCGGACTCGATGTTTTGATTAATAATGCTGGTTTGGGTGCATTCCCAACTCTACTCGATGCCACTTTGGAGCAATATGAGCATATCTTCAGAACCAATGTATTTGGTCCTGCACTCATGGCTCAAAAAGCAGCTGCAATATTCATCGAACAACAAAAAGGAACCATTATAAATATTGGTTCAACTGCCTCGCTTCGTGGATTTGAAAAGGGTGGTATTTATGCCGCGAGTAAATTCGCGCTCAGAGCAATGACTGAAAGCTGGCAACATGAACTTCGAAAGCATTCGATTCGTGTCATGCAAGTGAATCCAAGCGAAGTTGCAACGGCATTCAATTCCGCTGAAAGAATTGAGCGTACTGCGCCGGACAATAAACTTCGCTCTCAGGAAATAGCTTATATGATCAAGTCCATTCTAGAACTCGATGATAGAGCCATGATACCTGAATTTTCAGTTTGGGCAACCAATCCTTGGAAACAGTAGTGATCATAATTCGCCAAAAAAGTATTTTTGAAGCTCACAACTATCTGAATACATGAAAGCTCTCATTCTCTCTCTTGGATTCATCATTGGCATTGGCTGGGGTTTATACCCTGGTCTGCTCAAGCCCAGACCGCTATGGATGCGCATCGGAGTTATCTCTATGATGACAATCATGGTATTCTTGGCTTTATTTCCTCGCATTGCGGGCACACCAGAAGATGTCGCGCTCATCTATCGAATGGGCATGCAAAAACCAATTCCGGTTTTGTGTACAATTGATGTCGCAAAAGCAGAAAAACAATCTTCTGGTGAATGGATGATTCCGATTCAAGGTAAAGAAAAAACCTTTTTCTTGCGTTTGTCTGCCGATAAGCTCAATCCCGCTGATTTTGGAAATGGAAAGTCTGTTATTGCGGAACTGAGCAGAGGAAATTCCGATGCAGAATTACGATTGTCTCGCATCATTGAAATCGATCCTCTGATAAGTCTCCCATATATCGTTGGACTCGAAGAGAGAGCAAGAATTCTTTATTTCCATGTTCCAATGTCATGGATAGCTTTCCTAGCCTATATTGTTTCGATGATTATGTCGATTCGTTATCTCAGAAATCCATCACCTCGGCTCGACATTATCGCATCATCTTCAGCCGCATTGGGTACAGTATTCTGCATACTTGCAACAGTGTCCGGCGCGATTTGGGCGAAATTCAACTGGGGATCTTTTTGGAATTGGGATCCTCGAGAGACATCTATCTTTGTTCTGCTCTTGATTTATGGAGCTTATTTTGTACTTCGTTCTGCGATCGAACAAGAAGAAACAAGAGCAAGATTATCCTCGGTTTATTCAATTATCGGTGCCATAGCCGCTGTCTTTTTTATCTATATTGCTCCTCGCATTTATGGTGGTTTGCATCCAGGATCGGCCGATGATTCCAATGCAGGACCCGTCATTAGTCAGCAGGCGGGGACGCTCGATCTTTTAAAACAAATTATTCTGAGCATGGCATTTTGTGCATTTACTATGCTCTATTTCTGGCTACTCAGTCTTGCTTCGCGCATACGCCTTGCAGGCAGAGAAATGCAATCTCGCATGCTTCATAAGGAATCACTTTCATGATGTCATTCTTCGAACAACATGCCATCTATGTAGTCCTCGTCATAGCCATGGTTATTTGGCTTGGGCTCGCATTGTATGTCAATAAACTAGACGACTCAGTCAAAGAACTTGAACAGCAAATCAAGAAATAGGAATTGAAATGAAAAAGCGATATTGGATTGGTATTATCGTGAGCTTGGCTTTTCTAGCAATTGGCATCACTGTGCTCGATTCCAGCAAAATTGAATATGGCACCATAGAAGCTGCGCGTGCAACCGGTAAAAAAATGCAAGTGAAAGGCACTTGGGTCAGAGAGCAAGGTGCAAATTATGATGCAGAAAGAAATCTCTTTACATTCTCTATGAAAGATGAAAAGGGTGAAATAATCCAAGTCGAATATCAAGGAGCAAGACCCAATAATTTTGATATTGCAGAAAGCATCGTTGTGAAAGGTCTTTTTGAAGACAAGCAATTTATAGCTTATGAAATTCTCACAAAATGTCCTTCGAAGTATGAAGGGAATGCAGATCAATTACGCAAATCGGGCACTTAATTTTACGGAAATCTCATGCTGAAGCGCATCATCATCATCTCACTCATTCTTTTACTTCCATTTGTATTTTGGTATGCAATGCAATTTGGTGCACTCCAATCAGTTTCATTTGCAACTGCCATGAAAATGAGCGAGCAAGCATCTGATGTGGAACAAGCGCAGAAGGTGAAGATTGATGGATTCTATACCGTGAAAGAGGATGGACATGAACATGAAGGACATGAAGGACATTTATATGCAAGGGATCTTCAGGGAACAATATTCAAAGTGGAATATACAGGCAAAGATCCTCTTCCTGAAATGAAAGAGGGAAGTGAAGTATCAGTCTTTGGTCATGTACATGGTGGAGATGAGCCCTATGTTCATGCTTCTCAAGTGATTCTACGCTAAGACTTTTTCCGTTTTTCACTCAATGTGAATCCCACAAAATTTAAAGCCCACCTGAGCAAACCCCAAAAACCATGCGTGCGAATCAAGATTTTATATGACATTGGATGTCTTTTCGGCACGGTACTCATCATGATATTATATGATTTCCATTGCATCGTATCGCGAAATACTTCCTGAGAAATATGATTCGGCAAACTCGCAAGCACATCCATGAAAAGATTCATAGTTTCATTCACTGTATTCGCTGGTTGCCCTTTCTTTCCTTGCAAAAATGCCGCAAAATTTGACATGATCGCAACGCGAGATTCAAATGCATTGATTGTTTTGAGTGAATCTACGGTCAGTTTTTTTGACTGCAATGATTGATGCAATGCTTTAGTCATGCGGGGAAGATTTCTCACAAATGAACCAAAGCCACAATAGGAAAGTGGCGAACTAAGCGCTGCTGCATCACCAATGCAGAGAATATTGTCATCGGCTGATTTGCGAGCATTGCCGAGTGCTTTGTGACTATAGGATGGAATGATTCCAAAGAGTGGGCGGCCAATATCAAAATGTTCACCGGGTTCTTTATATGTTGGAAGTTTTTCAAAAAACAATTCATATAAATTCAGGAGAGATTTATCAGATGGGGAATCAATCGCATCATAGAAAAAGAGATATGTCACAAAGCGATCATTCGAACTTGGAAAACCCTCCCAAATGAGTTGTCTGCCATCAGGAAGCATATCCTCATTTGTGACAAGAATTTCTCCAACACTAAAATCCACTTCTCGCTCACCAGTGCCTGTTTTAAATCCACATGAAATCGTGCCGACTGTCGGACAGCAATGCGTGAATGGCGCTTTTGGATTAAGAGATTTAGCAATCGGAGAAAAGGCACCCATGCCATCTATGAATAACGGAGTGATTATAGTTCTACGATTCCCATTTTCGAGAATGTGTACATGCGCCAACTTGCCATCAACCTCAATGGATTCAAATTGTGCATTGTCTAAAATCATTCCACCATGACTAAGCACGATCTCTCTTGCGGCAGACAAAAGTAGATTTGCATCGAGTGCATTATCAAGCACATGATCCATCCACAAATACGGAGTTTTGATGGTTGAATTCGCATCATGAAATTTCACGAATCCACTACGATAAGTACAAGTGATGAATGATTGTAATTGTTCTTCTGAGAATAATCCACAGTCACGCAATACAAGCAATTCCTGATAACTGATATTCCAATCACGATGGGTTAAGCCAACGCCATACTTATCAAACAAGCACACAGAATAGCCATACACTTTTGCCATCAAAGCCGCATGAATAATGGCAAGTCCGCCACCGCCATAGACAATGTCAAACTCTTTTTCACCAATTAAATTCTTCGCATGTGAAATCACTTGTTGCGGCATATCATGCACATTCCGCATGAATGAGGATTCAATCGTGAGAAGTCTTTGAAACCAATATGTTCCATCTTGCATTTGTTTGAAATGCTTGACAGTCAAAGGATGCGAAGATTCATACTCAGAAAATATACTTGCATCTGGGATTAACTGAGCTTGAGGTATGGCGCAAAGTGACATGATTTCCGCTTAAAAAAAAAGGGTGAATGCTTCCGCAAACACCCTTTGAAAGAAATTAATTCATTCTTAGAGTTTGAGCTCGCTAAAAGGCATATCGAATGCTTCAGCAACTGCTTGATATACAATTGTTCCGCTGACAGTATTAACACCATAATACAATTCGCGATTATCTGTGCATGCCTTTTCCCATCCTTTATTTGCAAGTTGAATTGCATAGGGAAGTGTGGCATTTGTGAGTGCTACTGTTGAAGTATAGGGAACTGCGCCTGGCATATTCGCAACGCAATAGTGGAGTATACCATCGACAACATATGTTGGATTTTCATGTGTTGTTGGCTTACATGTTTCAATACATCCACCTTGATCAACTGACACATCAACTACAACTGCGCCATGTTTCATTGTTGAAAGCATGTCTTTTGTAATCAAATGCGGTGCTTTCGCTCCTGCGATCAATACAGCACCAATCACGAGATCAGCTTGCTGTGCATGACGACGAATATTATCAGGTGTAGACATGACAGTCATCACATTCTTTGCCATCACATCATCGAGATAGCGCAAACGATAGAGATTATTATCCATGATTGTGACCTTCGCACCAAAGCCAGCTGCGATTTTCGCTGCATTCATACCTACGATACCGCCACCGAGTACGAGTACATTTGCTGGTTCTGTACCAGGAACGCCACCTAGCAATACACCACGACCGCCCATAGTGCGCTCGAGATATTTTGCACCTTCTTGAGGAGCCATTCTACCGGCAACTTCACTCATTGGAATCAATAGAGGAAGAGAATTGTCGGGCTTCATAACGGTTTCATAAGCAATACAAATAGCTTTTGCTTTCACCATTGCTTCAGTGAGTTCGCGTGAAGCAGCAAAGTGGAAATAGGTGAAGAGAACTTGATTTTCTTTGATGAGACCATATTCAGGTGCAATCGGCTCTTTTACCTTCATGATCATATCAGCTTGTCCATAGACTTCAGCTGCTGTTGGGATGATCTTTGCGCCTGCTCTGATATACATTTCATCGGAAAAACCACTGCCGACGCCGGCATCTTTTTCGATGATCACTGTGTGTTTATTTGCAATCAATAATTCTGCACCGCCGGGAGTGAGTGCAACTCGATTCTCATTTGGCTTGATTTCGCGTGGAACGCCGATAATCATGGGAAGCTCCTGAAAAGTCTGAAAATGGTGGCGAAACCCGAAGTAATGCTCCGGATGAATAGTTCTATCACGCAAAATTACCACAGAATTTCTATCTGTGGAATATATTTTCTGGGATTTTTTCCCCAAAAAAGCGCTCAATTACACATATTTCAAGGAAATGGGGAGAATTTCTTGTTTGTGGACATGAGACTTTTACTTAACTTTGTAATCTGTTTCTAAATGAAAATCTGCCTTAAGGAGAATACAATGTCGTTGAAGGTTCAGCTCGTAGAGCAAAAATATGTGCAGGCCGCGCATGAAGTACGGAATCAAAAGAATGAATCCGGTAGTTTCATTATGCCTGATTTTCGTCCCGGTGATACAATCAATATCGCTGTGCGTGTTATTGAAGGTGAAAAAGAGCGTGTGCAGAATTTCCAAGGGATTGTTATTGCTCGTCGCGGTTCAGGCATCAATGCTACTTTCCGCGTTCGTAAAATTTCTAATGGCATCGGTGTTGAGCGTATCTTCCCACTCTATTCACCCATCATTTCAAATATTGATGTTGTGAAGCGTGGTACTGTTCGCAGAGCGAAGTTGTATTATCTTCGTGGCATGAGCGAGCGCAAGATTCGTCAAAAAACAAGCTGATACCATTTCAGTAGATCTCTATGGCAGGTATCACTCAAAAGCGTGTGCCTGCCTTTTTTTTTTACCATTCTATCAAATTGCCATGTTGACCTATTCTTCTGCCGGTGTAAGTATTGATGCCGGAGACAAAACAGTTGATGCAATCAAGCCTTTTATTCGTCGCACATTTTCTCCTGCTGTGATGACAGATATAGGACTATTTGGTGGTTTATATGATGGTAGATTTCCTGAGCTCGAGCATCCTGTGCTCGTAGCAAGCACTGATGGTGTTGGCACAAAATTGAAGATTGCCTTCATGACAGGGATTCATGGTACTGTTGGACAAGATCTCGTGAATCACTGCGTGAATGATATTCTCGCATGCGGCGCAAAACCGCTCTTCTTCTTGGATTATTTTGCAACCGGCAAACTTGATCCGGCAATTGCAACCGATGTCATCAAAGGTTTGGCACTTGCTTGCGAGCAAAATGGATGCGCATTGATTGGTGGTGAAACCGCTGAGATGCCATCGATGTATGCCGATGGTGAATATGATATGGCTGGCACGATTGTGGGCGTGGTTGATAAACCAAAGATCCTCCCGCATAAAACATTAGCAAAAGGTGATGTGCTGATTGGTTTGGCTTCAACCGGACTCCACACAAATGGATATTCTCTTGCAAGAGCAGCATTATTCCCAAAATATGATGTGAATCAACATATTGATGAATTGGGCGGAACATTGGGAGAGGCATTACTTGCAGTGCATCGCTCTTATGCAAATCTTCTACTTCCTTTGATTAATCAAGGACATATCAAAGCTTTGTCGCATATCACCGGTGGTGGTATTGTTGGAAATACAAAGCGCATTGTACCCGAAGGGTTGGAATTGCATATCGAATGGTCAAGTTGGACAATTCCTCCAATCTTTTCTATTATTCAGCAGGCGGGTTCGATCGTAGATGAAGAAATGCGTAAGGCTTTCAATCTTGGTATCGGCATGATTATCGCGGTTACACCTGAGCATGTGGATGAGATGATGCAAGCATGTGCTTCAGAGAAGCCAGTGATCATTGGTTCGCTCAAGTAATTCTACACTTTTGGGCAAAAAAAAACCCGGAATGTGGAATTCCAGGTGTGAGCATCGCGCGTGGCTCTCAGGGGAGAGATAGCCACTCAACTCATGTGCAACTTAGGGCATTTTTAAGTACTGACCAAGTATTATTTTTAATGATTCTCTTCAGGTACGAAGTCCATTACTTCTTGTACCACTGCATCAATAATCTCTTCTTCTTTGACGCGTCTGACAACTTCGCCTTTGCGATAGAGAATACCAACGCCTTTGCCTGCAGCGATTCCTATATCTGCTTCGCTGGCTTCACCAGGACCGTTTACCACACAACCCAAAAGCGCAATTTTTACTGGCTTTTTCACGCCCTTCAAGCGCTCTTCGATTTCACCTGTGATTTTAAAGAGATCAACTTCAAGTCTTCCGCATGTAGGACAAGAAATAATCTCAACAGATCTTTGTGTCAAACCAAGGGAGCGCAAAATTTCTTTGCCAACTTCCACTTCTTTTTCGGGTTCATCAGTAAGAGAAACTCTGATTGTATCACCGATTCCTTCTGCGAGCAATGTGCCAATTCCAACGGAAGATTTGATTGTTCCAACGCGTGAAGTACCTGCTTCTGTTACACCTAAATGCAATGGGAAGTCTGTTTTTTCGGCAAGCATGCGATAGGCTTCAATCATGAGGCGCACATCGGTGGATTTTACGGACAGAATCACATCATCCACACCAAATTCAGCCGCGATTTCAGCATGACGCATGGCGCTTTCAAAAAGAGCTTCAGGAGTTGGATAACCATGCTTTTCGAGAATATCTTCTTCGAGCGAACCGGAATTTACGCCAACTCTGATGGGAGTGCCGCGTTCTTTTGCTTTTGTGAGAACTTCCTTGATACGATCTCTAGACCCGATATTACCCGGATTAATACGCACTTTGGCGACGCCTGCTTCAATTGCTTTCAATGCAAAAATGTGATTGAAATGAATATCGGCGACAATTGGAATCGTTGTGCGTTTGACGATTTCAGCGATTGCTTCAGCTGCTTCTTTATCATTCACAGTCACACGGACAATATCTACGCCTGCTTCCTGACAGCGCTGAATTTGTTCAACAGTTGCATTTACATCCGCAGTCTTGGTTTTAGTCATAGTTTGCACGCTGATAGGCGCATTTCCGCCAACAGGTACAGATCCCACCATGACTTGTCTGCTGATTCTTCTACGAAATGGTCTCACCACATAGGGTGATTCTGTTGTATTATCGATAATTGGGAGATTCATGAGCTATAGCCAAAATAGTTGTAGTGTGACAACGATGATTCAAGTGTAATTGTTCCAAACATCAATCAAGTTTCTTTGAGACTTCATAGAGTATGCGCTTTTCTTGTTCAGTCAAATTCGCAAAACCCTTTGCCGTGATTTTTTCGAGTATTGTGTCGATTTCTTCAGTCGTGATTTCGCGTCCACCCATGAAAACTCCTGTCATGGTACCTTTCTGCTCGGGTGGTTTCACTTCTTCTACGACTTCAACATAAGATTTTTCAAAAGGATAATCAATGATATTGCCATAGCTCGATTGCTGTTTTGAGCGACCAAATATCTTGTCAACCAGCGCATAAATTTTTAAATCATCGCCATGTTTGAGCATGATATATCCAAAGAAAGCTCCACCTAAGTGCGCAAAATGTGCAACGCCGGAATTGGTAGAGAAAAGACCGGAGAAGAGATCAATACCTGCATAGAGCAATACAAAATATTTTGCGGGAATGGGTATGAAAAGCGGAAACATCATGACGGGTCGATCCGGAAAGGTGAGTCCAAAGCCAAGCAAAATACCCATCACCGCGCCCGAAGCGCCAATTGTTGGAGCTCCTTCAAAACCAGGAAGCAATTGCATGCCCAAGTGAACAAGGCCGCCGCCCATGCCTGCAATCAGATAATAGGTGATGAATCTTCTGCTACCCCAAATCATCTCAAGCTCTGCACCAAACATCCATAATGCCAAGAGATTGAAAAAGATATGCGAAAAACCCGCATGTAGGAATTGATAGGAAATCAATTGCCATGGCCAGAATAGTCCACTTTGAATCGGATGCAAAGCAAAATATTCCATGATATAACTTGATAGTGACACGCCATTGAAGGCGAGCACTTCAAAAATGACGGAATCAAGCAGAAAAATTGACCCATTCAAAATGAGCAATAATTTCAGCATTGGTGGAAAGAGTGAAAAACCCATTCCTCGATTATCATTATAATAACTCATACTATCCGTTGATCATCACAATTCCAGGGCTTGCACACCCGGAAGAATTGCGCCTTCCAAAAATTCGAGTGAAGCGCCTCCACCCGTTGATACATGGCTGACGGCATGCGCCAAGCCCATTGATGAAATTGCCGAAGCGGAATCTCCACCACCGACAATCGTGATTGCTCCATGTTTTGTTACTTCCGCCAAGGATTCTGCGATGGCTTTTGTGCCATGAGCAAATGCGGGAATTTCAAAAACGCCCATTGGACCATTCCACAGAACGGTTTTTGCATTACCAATGATGGAAGCAAATTGTTTGACTGTTTCGGGTCCAATATCGAGTCCCATCCAGCCTTGTTCGATAGCCTCACATGATGAAGTCTTGATATTCGCTTCACCCGAAAAAGCATCCGCTATGATGCAATCGGTGGGAAGGACGATTTTGGAGGCAAATTCGCTTTTGAGCAATGCATCTGCCAATTGAATGCGTTCTTCTTCGATGAGTGAAGACCCAATATCATGTCCTTTCGCTTTCAAAAAGGTGAACATCATGCCGCCACCGATCAAGATATGATCGCATTTGGGAAGTAGTGCATTGATTACATCGATTTTACCGGAAACTTTGGAGCCACCCAAAATAACCACGAAGGGTCTTTCCGGATTATTCACCGAATTTCCAAGATATTTCAATTCTTTCAGCATGAGAAGTCCAGCAGCTTTGACAGGCATGAATGCTGCAATGCCGGCAGTTGAAGCATGCGCTCTATGAGCCGAGCCAAAAGCATCATTCACATAGACATCGCCAAGACTTGCAAGCGCTTTGGCAAATTCAGGATCATTTGCTTCTTCTTCGGCATGAAAACGAAGATTTTCAAGTAGTACAATTTCGGCACCATTCATGGAAGTAATAGTGGAAGCCGGAATCTCGCCAATACATGCTGAAGCAAAGTGCACGGGAGCAGAGACAAGAGTCGCTAAATGTTTCGCAACAATTTCAAGTGAATATTTGAGATTGATTGTGCCTTTTGGTCTTCCGAGATGCGACATCAAGACCACTTTTGCGCCTTGTTCAAGCAGGGCATT
>JACCDW012051445.1_pt1 | contig 47578 bp, 46 predicted proteins | sample 7449781 | NCBI WGS metagenome assembly JACCDW01 (sample SAMN15323449, study PRJNA562643) | freshwater metagenome | isolation source: river surface water | place: USA:Blue River Watershed | collected 2017-08-18
ATTATTTTTTCTGGATTTCAGAGAGTATAACTCTGAGGGTAAACCGTGGCATGTTGTTGATCATGTAGATGTACAACCTTGGTGGCGCATGTGGGCAAGTCACGACTTTGGAACAGGTGCCCCGGCATGTTTTCTTCTGTACGCGAGTGATGACAGAGAAAACATATATGTTATTGGTGAAATGTATGAAGCAGGACTCGTTAGTAGTAAACAGGCAGAAAAGTGTTTAGAGATGCTTGAGCAACGACAATTAGCATCACCAGTAAATACTAAAGTACGAGATGGATTGTGGAATACAAAATTGGAAGCTGTTGCTTTTGACTGGGCAAATACTTTTCCTCCGATGAAAACAGAAGAACGTATAGGTGAATATCCTGTTGAAGTTTGGTGGGAGCGTGGTTTACCAGCTGTTAGGGCTGTTAAAGATCGCAAGGCTGGGTGGAGGCGAGTTAAAGAATGGATAAGTGCTACAGATATTGTCAACGGTGTGCCAAAACCAAAGTTGCAAATAGTTCGTGGTGCATGTCCAAATCTTATTAAACAACTATCAGTAACAATGTCTCATCCTCGTGATCCAGAAGACATTGATAGCGGAACTAAAAATGATCACGCGATAGATAGTTTTAGATATGGTGTTATGTGGCGTGAATACCCTGTTAAATGTCCAGAGATAGATGACCGTATGCCATTAAATGAAAAGCATATTCCGTCATGGTTAAAGAAAAAGGATGATAAACGTTACCTATGAGCGTGTTTTTAGTCATATGTGCTGTTATTGTGTCTCTATGTTTTATTGCGCAAACAGTGTTAATGTACGGAATAGTTAATCATTTGCGACAAATAAAAGAAGAGCGCTTATTGGTTCAGCGTGTTGTGTCAAATGAAAGGTGGATCTAGGCATGTCTGTAGACATTAACAATCTTATGAGAAGCGCATTGACAAAAAGCGTCATGGGTCAACAGCCAAAAATGTCTGCGTTTGCAAAACCAGAATCTGTAGGCGCTCCCGGAAGTTTTTCATTAAGCAATTCGTCTAAGGAAAACAAAGACAATCTAAATTTAGATTTAACAGCAAAAGAATGGCGAGTTATACCAAAAGATCAACCAGACGAAGCCAAGCGAATTACAGCGTTCGTCAAACAACAATTTGACTTAGCATATCGCGCACGGCAAGAGATGGAACTTGAGTGGGTGATGGCAACTGCCTTTTTTGAGGGACGTCAATGGTTTCGCATTAACAGTCAGGCACGTAATTTAGAAAGTTTACAGAACGAAGACGAGCCAAATCGTTACATGACTGTAAATAAAATGCGACCATTAATTGACGGTGTTGTAGGTAAATTAACACAGTGTGCACCCGATTCTAGTGCAGTGCCTATTAGTAATAATCCCGTAGACCTAATGGCATCTGACGAAGCTAATTACATTGTTAATCACTATAATCGCAAGTTTGATAGAGAGACACAAACAAAAGAACGAGTACGCTGGGCTTGTGTCTGCGGTACGTCTTTTTTAAAAATCTTTTGGGATGCAAGTCAAGAACAAATTGTCCCGCAGATGGATGCTACTGCATCTGAAGTTATTGGTCATACATCAATGCGTGTTGGCGATATTGTCGAACAGATTTTGCCTGCGTTTGATGTTTATTTTGATCCTACGGCAAAACGCGATGCCGATTTGCGTTGGATGATTCACGCAATGGTAAAACCGTTGTCTTGGTTTATTGATAAATATGGCGATCAAGGTAAGTTGGTTAAACCTGATGGGCAAACAGGCACTAACGCTGGTTATGTAGATACGTACCTAGACGGAACAAACGGAAATGGACGCGGTTGGGTTCCACCGTCTCCGAGTAATTTAGGCAACACAGATACAAAGAAACAGGCTGCTATTGTTTACGAGTATTGGGAAAAGCCCACAGCACTGTATCCATCTGGCAGATATATCGTAAGCACAAACAGTTGTTTGTTATATGCTGGGCCATGGCCTTATAAGAAGAAAGATACATTCCCATTTATACCGTTGCGCTGGCAACCACGCAGTGGCACACCTTATGGTTATAGTCTTGGTTGGGATTTGTGTTCGCTTCAACTAACATACAATCGTGTTTATTCACGCCTTATTGAGCAGTTTGAAAATCAAAAAGATTACATCTTAGTCGAAAATCTTAGTGGTGTAGGAGCTGACGCTTACGACAATACGAGCGATAGCATTGATGATAAAAATCGTGTTTATCGTCGTATCAACTACAAGCGAGGTAGTCATCCACCAGCAATTCAACGCGCACCGGGAATTGGTTCCGATCTATTTCCATTGTTGCAAATGCTTGAAAAAGACATGATGGATGTTGCTGGATTACATGACGTAAGTCAGGGGCAAGCAAGTGCTGGTACTCCTGCCGAATCTGTGCGATTACTGCAACGTTCTGACAATACACAGCATTCGTTTATTAGAGCAGACATAGAGATTAGTGCGTCTAAGATTAAAGAATGGGAAGTGTCTCTTATTGAGCAGTTTGCTATCGTGCCATTTGTTGGAAATATACAGGGCAAGATGCTTCCGCAAGATCAAATCCGTCAGGGTGTAATGCGGTTTGACGCATTACGAGCAGGTGGTCAATACAGGATTGTATACATACCCGGATCATCAATGGAGGATAGCCCTGACCAAAAACTGCAAAAGCTTGCAGCGTTAAGGCAAATGGGTGTGTTTGGTGATCCAACAGACCCGGACACCAATCGTTTATTCATCGAATTGGCTAACATACCAAATGCATCGAGAATATATGAGCATTTGGATGGTCAGGCACAGAAGATGGCTGCAATGCAACAACAACAAGCACAAATGTTGCAACAGCAAGCAATGATTGAGGCACAGGCTAAACAGGAACAATTTAATCCTGAAATTGAGCAAATGAAAGTTCAATTAGAACTGCAAAAACAACAAGCACTTATACAAGCTAAGCTTGAGGCAGACATTTCTCTGCATGCTGCTAAGGCTGGTATAGATGCACAACAAAATGAAGAATATGCGATGACTGAACTTGGTAAATCACAGATGATGGAACCTGAGGTACCAGAAGATGTGATGAGTGGCATGCAACAACAGGGTATGCCACCACAGCCATCGCAACAGATGTTGCCACAATCGGGTGCGCAGCAACCGTCACCAATGGGTGGCATGTTTTAAAAAAGTAAAGGTATGATGTAAATGTCCGAAGAGATGGTGACACGAACCGCTGATTCGCCAGCAGCGGCAACGGGCAATGTTGGTGGTGCGTTAATTGATTTCGTTAGGGAGTCCGCCGGACCTAGCGAAAGTGGAGACATGGCGTTAAATCAATCCACCGAAAATAGTAACGCAACGCAAACGCAAACAGATAGTGTTTTTGATCAGAGTTCTATACAAGAACGGGTAAAGAAACATTTATTGGATAGTGCATTACCGGAAAAACAACCGGGAAATGTACCATACGAACGCTTCAAAGAAGTAAACGATGAAGCAAAACAGCTCCGAGCTGCGCAGGAAGCGTACTCAAAATGGGCTGATGTTATTCGGCAGTTTGAAGACTCTGGTTTTAAATCTGCAGCTGAGGTTCAGAAAGCTTATGAACAACAGCAACAACAGAGTCAGGAGAATCAAATACGCGAGCGGTGGGAAAATGAAGTTGCAAGCAACTACATGGATCCAGAACTTGCTCGCGTACAAGCCGAGGCCGAAATACAGAAGTTTAGGTATGACCAAGTTGTAGGTCAAATGAACTCTTATATGGTGGCCCAACAACGTGAACAGGCGTTGCAGCAATTTCCATATGCAAGTCGCGCACAAGACGTGATGGATAGCCTTATACAACAAGGCATGAATCCCATGGATGCAGCAGCAGCCGTACATCGTCAAGTGACGGGTTTAGTTGAATCGCTTGTACCACAATTAGTGGATATGGTGACTAATCAACAGACAACACCGACACCTATTGGTGGTGGTGACTCTGCGCAAGCAATGGTCCCACCGCAATCAACATCAACGCAAAACCGTATGTCAGGTCTTAGTAGACTGCTAGGCATTCGGTAGGAGTAACCAATGGCTATCGATTTTAACGGTGCACTTACACTCGCAGATCAAGCTGTCCTTTCCAATGATCCTCTTGTAAAAGAAATCACTATGTCTTTGCACCAGACATGGAACGCTATCAAGGACATCCCATTTTATACATCGCCTTCTTTACGGCAGGTTGGTGTACGCTATACAAACGAAGCAGGTACTATCCCAACTCCGACGTGGTCATCTATCAACGGTGAGCCAAACGCGGTTAAAGGTAAGCCAAAATCGTACGAAGAGCAGATGTATTTAATCCGTAACAAGATTACGGTTGATTGCCGTTTGCTTGACCAGCCAAATAACATCATTGATCCTGTAGAAGCACAGATCAAGATTTTCATGGAAGGGTTTGCGTACGATTTTAATGATAAGTTCATTAATAACGACCCAACTTCTTCCGCTGCTGGTAATAGCCCGGATTGTTTCCCCGGTCTTAAATTCCGTTTAGAGAATCGTGCAGATTACGACATCCCATCGGATTGTCTGATTGCACCTGCATCAACGTCGGCATCGTTAGATACCTCTAGTACCTTCTTAGCTGTTGAGGCCAACGGTGCCTTATCTGCAATGCAGGAGTTGTTTGACAACTTAAATGCACCAGATGGCAACGGTATTGTCCTGTATATGAATGAAGATACAAAGCGTCGTTTTGAATCTGTTATTCGTTTACTAGGCGCTGGTACGGGTTTTAATACCGATAACGATGCATTTGACCGATCAGTAGACAGCTATAAGGGTGCTAAAATCCGCACAGTTGGACGTAAGTTAGACGGTACTACACCTGTCATCAGTGCTCCATCTAACTTTGCAGATATCTATGCTGTACGCTATGGCACAGGCTATGTTCAGGGTTGGCAGTCTGGTCCATTTAAGCCAGAGTACTTAGGTAAGTCTAAGGAAAACGGCATTATGCATAACGTACTGTTCGACTGGGGCATGGGTCTTTGGATGCCTAACACTCGGTCAATTGCTCGTTTACGCATTGCGACCAACTAAGGAGAATTAACGTGAGAGACGCAAAACTTACATTTAGCATTGCAGCTCAGAGTGCAGCAACATCTGCTTATCTTGTAAATGCACCGGGATCTGTTAATGGTGTTGTTTCATTAATTATGAACGCCACTACAACTGGAGCCAACGTTGCAGCCACTTCTGTAGAACTTAACTATGGTGGGCTTGTAACGAATGGTGTATCCGGTGCAGTTATGGATGCTAACCAAGATGGATCAGTCACCGCAGCTGATTATGTTCGTGGTCAGATTCTTAACCCGCTGTATGTCAAGGTTGCATTTAACCATACAGGTGTAACTGCTGCTGACACAGTGACTGTTGAGTTGCATGGTTCTGACACTAGTGGGTTCACGCCAGCTGCTACAACGCTGTTGTCATCTGCTGTGTATACGGCAGCTGCAGCAACTGGTGCTGATCAGTTGGTGTTGCCTTTGCAGTCATATGCTAAGTTCTTAAAGTTAAAATTTATTAGCTCACAAGGACGCAACCCAGCACAGGTTAACGTAACCCAGATGCACATCCAGACTGGACGTGAGGGTAACCTCTAATTATGAATCTAGGTCAAATTAAACGTAATGTCCGAATGCTTGGTAGGAATTACTTTGGCACGGATGCAGATCGTGATCCATTTGGCCTAGACTATTTAATTATCGAACAGGCCAACCAAATAGCTCGGCAAACCGACTGTTTGGTTGGCCGTCGGTTTTTAGATTTGACTGTTAGCGTAAAAGATTATTGTGCTCCAGATATTTATAGAATTAAAGTAATCAAAATTTTAGACACAAATAACGAGTATCAAAAAGTACGCGTGTTTGATTATCAAGATCAATATATTGATTACTGGCGTAATCAGCCAGATGACCAAAGGCCGGAGATTGTTGTGTTGCGTGGAATGAATAACATTAGTGTTTATCCAGCAACTAACGCAACTATTAACAATGGTTTGCTTCTTGAGGGTTATGCACAGCCCGGTGATAATTGGGCTTATGACAGTGCTGGTAATGCTCTGCCAAATACTGATGCAACAGAATGTCCACTACCAGAGGTTGCGCATGACTGTTTAGTGTATGCAGTTTTACAAGCTCGTTCAATGCAAATGGGCGATATGAATGGCTATCAGATTTTTAAAAACGAATACATCGACAGATTGTCTATGGTTGACAACTATGCCAGCACGTATGGTCGGAGAGCAAAGTAATGGCAAAAGGCTTTACTGATTTAAAAAATGAAGTCATACGATTATTAAACGAAACAGCAGACACAGTTGTAGCTGAAATTCCAGATGGTGTTGGTGGAGTCACTGCTACGAGCAATGCTGGCATTCTTCAATATTTAAACGATGCTGCGTTTGACCTGTGTCGCACTTGTGTATATTTGCCTACAACGTTAACTGTTTCTACACACACTGGTAGAACATATGATTTTGGGTCGTCAGCATTAGCGTTTCCATTGACTGTGCATGTAAATGGTGGATCTACACCAATATTGCACTGCGGTGAAAATGAACTACGTTCATATGATTTAGGGTATACAGCAACAGCTGGAACGCCTACTCATTGGTATGAGGCTGGTTACAATAACATCGGGTTCTATCCAGTGCCATCAACAAACACGACATTTATTGCTAGAGGAGCGGGATTACCAACGGCAATATTAGAGGGATCCGGTACGTTCAGTTTTATTAGTGATGATTTATTGATGCAAGCATTACCAGCATATGCAGCGCGTAAAATAGCACTCAAGAATTATGATGACCCATCAATTGTCGGCCGTGCATTCTGGGGTGATTGGTATGATCAAGTGCGTATGCAGTTGTGGATGCGACTCGATGCGTCATACAAAGCTCCTAATGGAATATTTAGTGTTCCACCCGTAATGAGTGCTGGTGGTAAATGATGAAAATAGCGTGGGGTAGATTAATTCTAATTGTATTAGGAGCTTTTACTGCCAGCGCTGCTCCAGAATTTGATGCTGCGTGGAAAGCGCAGCATATTGCGGACAATGCCTCGTTTGGCACTGTTACTCGCGCACTATTGATGGCAAGCATAGAAGGTATACGCGCAGGTGTTCCGGCAATGACTACCGCGCTCATTGCTTTTTTTATGCGACAGGATAGTACACTTCCAGTTTTTTCTATGAAACTACCAGAAGTAGCAAAAGTCAGTGAAGCAACGAGGGATGTCAATGAATAAAGTAGGTCTGTCCGTGGATGATATTCAACAGATTGTGGCTGGTTTTTTCGGAAGTATTGTTGGCGTAAGCAAACAATCCCACCTAAATTTTGGAGCACTTGTTCTTTCAGTTATAAGTGGAACTGCTAGTGCAACATATTTGACTCCAGTTATAGCTGCTCCTTTGCATATCAAAGATCCAAAATACATGTTAGGTTTATCGTTTTTGATGGGGACGTTAGGTTTACGTGGCGTTGAAATTGTTACGGCAAAACTAAATCTTCATGGTGGCAAGGATAAAACTAATGGACCCGAAGTTAATAATTAACTGCGTATCCAATTGTTTTATTGCACTGTCGGTATCTGGTTTTATTGCTTTACTGCGTCATCCTAAATCTCCAATAGAGCACATGCCATTTGTAATTAAAACGTGGATACGTTGCTCACTAGGTTTTATTGCAGCAGGTAGTTTGTACAGTGCAATGGCATTAAGTAATCCACGATGGAGTGAGATTATAACAAATATTGGTGTCGCCAATATGTTCTCGTGGGCTTTTTTCTGGCATAAACGAAGGTGGCGTATTTAAATGCCAATGACCGAAATTGACTTTTTATATCCAAAAGTCATAATGCCTAATAACGGACTTGTTACACAAGCAACCGTCGAATTTGACAGCACTGGTGATGTACAGGGCTGGATTTGCCAAGCTGCGGAAGACATGACTATTACGCAGGTCGGATGTTACATAAGTGGAAAAACCGGTAATCCCGGAGACGCTGCTGGTTCATTGCGACTGGGTGTTTGTTACGTTGATGCAACTAATGGCTTTCCAGCAAACCCGCCTGTATGGGCAAATGCTACATTTAGTGGAACAGCTGGAACTGCTTATCAGGATTTCAATGCGGATTTAGTCACGACTGGGCAGATGCTTATAGCAACACTAACAACACCTGTGACAATTACACGAGGCACGGCATTCGGCATAGCTCTTGATGCAGTAACAGGTACGTGGGCTACAGGTGCGGATTCATTAACCGTACGTACTGGTTGGAATAACACTTATCCTTTTATACGTAGACCATATTCCGTTGGTCGTCCGTCTGGATCATATGTTGATAACAACGTAAACATACCATCATTTTTATACAGAAGTAGTACTAAAACGTATGGATATCCATATGAAACAGTAACCAGTCTTAATGTAAATAACGGCAGTACACCTGATGAATTTGGAATGTATTTTGAATTACCTGCTGGTAGTTGTCAAACATATCAAGTTGGTGGATTACGGTTAGGGTGTTTACCTGCTGCTGATTTTGATGTTCGTTTATACGATACTAATGGCACAACAGTCTTAGCATCAATGTCATATGACAGTTCTTTGCAAAACCAAACAGCACAAGGTGCGTTTGATTGTATGTTTACAGGGACAACACTACCAACATTAAACGCAGGGTCGTTTTACAGGTTAGTTGTTCGCCCAACCACAGTAAGTAATATGGGTCCTGTTCAGTATTTTACATTTAGGCAAGATTCTGACAAGTTAGCCGTACTGGGAGCAACGGATGATGTTCAATACACTACACGTTCTAACGATGGTGCGTGGACAGAAAACACCAACCGCATGTTAACTATGCAGGCAATTATCGTTGGCCTCGATCAAGGAACTGGGTCTGGTGGCGGAATGTTAGTGCATCCGGGGATGTCTGGAGGCATACGTGGCTAAACTATTTATACAAGCAAACAGTACGTCGCATAGTGAATATGTATTCATTCAAAATTCTACTAGTACTACTGGTGCAGGATTGACTGGACTCGTGTTTAACTCTGCTGGTCTTAATGCTTATTACGCAGTAGAGCGAGGAGCTGCCACAGCCATTACATTAGTTACATTGGCAAGTGCAACTGCAGCATATGCGTCTGGTGGTTTCGTAGCAGTAGATGGAACTAATATGCCGGGGTTGTACCGTTTTGATGTTCCAAATGCACTATTCTCTGTTGCTGGTACAAAAAATGTAGTGGTCATGCTTAAAGGTGCAACCAACATGGCTCCTGTTGTACTTGAGTATCAAATCGTAGCGTTTAACCCAGATGATGCCGTGCGACTCGGATTGACAGCTTTACCTAATGCAAACGCAGGAGCATTGGGTGGACTCCCTACAGGTAACGCGTCTGGTCAAGTTACTGTGGCAACGAACAATGACAAGACTGGATATTCACTATCCCAAGCATTCCCAGCAAACTTTTCATCACTTGCTATAACTGCAACTACTGGACTTGTTTCTGTAGGAACAAATAACGATAAAACTGGATATTCACTATCCCAAGCATTCCCAGCAAACTTTAGTGCATTAGCAATAACTCCTACTACTGGGCTTGTGTCTGTTGGTACCAATAACGATAAGTCTAACTACGCACTAAGTACCTCTCAAACATTTAGTACTACTGGATCAGTAGGGTCTGTGACAGGTTCTGTCAACTCTGTTTCTACAGGTGTGACAGTAACAACAAATAACGATAAGACAGGTTACTCTTTAGCAACAGCTCCGCCTACTGCAGCAGTTATTGCTGATGCTGTATGGGATGAGGTTTTGTCTGGCCATTTAACTGCTGGTACTACTGGTGCAGCGTTAAATTCTAGTGGCAGCGCTACGCCATCACCTACTGCTGCAGCAATTGCAGATGCTGTATGGGATGAGGCATATAATACTCATACAACAGCTGGATCCTTTGGTAAGTTAATGGATACCTTACGTAAAGCCAACTACGTGATTGAAGGTACGACTACTGCATCTAGTACAACAACATCAATAAATACAAACCTTACTGGCTATATAGCTAATGCATTTGATAATCAAACAATATTATTTATTGGGGGTGCAATAGCTGGGACATCTGGAATTATCAGCGGTAACAACACAGGTGGGTCTATCATTACACTTGATGAGGCATTGCCACAAGCTCCTGCATCAGCTATTGACTTTGTTATTCTTGCACAACACGTGCATACAAAAAATGGCATTGCTGATAGTTTATTAAGCAGGTTCCTAGATAGTTCTGGTAACGGCACGGACACTGTCGATGAACGAACGGTACGTTCTGCTCTGCGAGCTATGCGTAATAAAGTTGTTGTAAACAGTGGTGGATTGACAGTTTATAAAGAAGATGACGCTACTACGGCATGGTCTGGTACGTTGAGTAACACAGCTAATGTAACAGTCAATCCTACAGGTGGTTCATAATGAATATGATGATCACGTTTGACCGTGTATTGACACCTGTGCCAGATTGGTTAATTAAAGGCACGATACAAGATGACAGTGGTAACGTTTTGTATGATTTTGGGCCTGACGGTTTATCAATTAACAAATGGTGGAATGATCAGCCAGAGGAATTTCAACGAGAGTATGTATTGTTGTTTTCAGCTATTATCGGGCAACAACTTATAGGTAATGACTAGTGGCTACATATTACGTAAGTACAACAGGGTCTAACGCAAATGCAGGAACATCTACAACTGCACCGTGGTTAACTGTTGCTTATGCATTAGGTGCAACATCTGGATTTGCTAGTGGTGACACTTTATGGATAGCTGCAGGTGTATACAGAGAAACTATTACAGTTGCCATTACTAACCCTACAGCTGCAACATATATTAAAGGTGATTTTGATGGTGCTATTTTTGGCACTGCAGGTGAAGTTCGGATAACTGGATTTACTTCTGGTGATGACGCAGCACCATCAGCATCTGACACACTTAATACAGCCTCGCGCAATTATTTAAATTTCTACGGCATACGTTTTGAAAGTGGATCTGGATATGCTTTGCGTGTTGCAACAGCTCGTTTTAATGTTATTGATAGATGCGTATTTGTGTCTACTGGTGCAAACTGTTGTCGCTTAGAAGCTCCATCTGGAAACAGTGGTAGCCACGTTATCAAGAATTGTGTTTTAGTTGGCAGATCTGACACACTATCCATTGTTGGAACAGTACCAGCATCTGGTGACCTCAATATAGATATGACAGTGCAGAATTGTTATATGCAAGCTCAGACAAATAGATGCATATTTATGAACTCCTCTGGCACAACTGGGACATTAAGCGGCGTCACGATAACGAACTGCACATTGTGGGGTGGCACAAATAGCATACAAATTAACACGTCTGCTTATAGATCAACTACTGCATCTGTTACTGTGCGCAACACATATGTTATTTTTGCATCAACTCCTTTTGTTGCAAACACATTAGGCCAAATGGATGAGGATTGGAACAGACTTGCGGGATACACAGGACCTAGATCTAACGTAGCCACCGGAGCAAATACGTTGCAAAACGTAAACGTGTGTTTAGATTTAGGTGCGTGTACTTTATTTGATACACCTAATAGACCGTTCTGGATGCCATATGTTGCAAATGTAATCAGTGGCGATGGTACTGCGACTGGTGCACCAGCAACGGATATGTATGGATACACAAGGCCGTCACCACCAGCAGTTGGTTCTGCAGAGGACAATCCAATAAATGCTGGTTTAGCTGCTAATCCAATAGCGGGGTATGTAGGATGAGTAAATATCTTGGCGATTTTGCAGCTGGCGACACTATTGATTTTATGTTTACGACATTTCGTCCATCTACAGGTGCGCCATTTACGTTGGGTGGAACTCCCGCTGTGTCTGTTTATAAAGACAATAGCACTACACAGAGTACTGCTGGAATAACACTGACTGCTAGTTTTGACAGCGTGACTGGTTTGAACCATGTGCGTATTACAACATCATCTGACGGTACATTTTATGCAGACGGTTCTTCCTTTGAGTGTGTAATTACTACAGGTACTGTTGATGGTGTCAGTGTGGTAGGGTCATGCATAGGTAGATTTACATTACGAGATCAAGCATACTTGTATCCAACAACGGCTGGCAGAAAGTTAGATGTAAGCGCAACTGGCGAGGCAGGAATTGATTTAGCAAATGTTGGAAGTCCGACAACTACTTTAAATTTATCAGGGACAACCATATCAACGGCACAACAAATTACCTCTGTCTCTGGTAGCGTCGGCTCTATTGGAACAGGTGGAATATCCTCTACATCATTTGCGTCAGGTGCAATCACAAACACCGTAATAGCTACGGATGCCATCGGTAGTGACGAACTAGCAACGACAGCGATCGAGGAAATTGCTGATGGAATACTAAAACGAAAGTTAGACAGCTCTGGAAACGAAACATCAACAACGTCATCCGATAGAACTGTCAGAAATGCGTTGCGCATATTACGAAATAAAGTTGATGCATCAACAGGCGCGACGGTTGATGTATATAATGAATCTGACACCACTGTAATCTGGTCAGCAAATATTACAACCAGTGCATCAGCGGATCCGATAGTAAAGGTAGGTTAATATGGCAAATACAGCATTTGCAAACCATTTAGAGGCAAAAGTATTAAACTCAACTCTGCGTGGTGTTGCATTTACAGCAACTGGTGGAGCAACGTTATATTTAGCGTTGTTGACAAACTCTACTAACGACACGTCGGTAGCAGAAGTGGCTTCCGGTGCAGGTTATACTTCACGAATTGCATTTACAGCAAGTACATCTCAGTGTTTTCAGAAAACAGGATCTACTGGTGATGCTGATGCAACTACGCCATCGTTGTCAAATATCAACTCTATTTCATTTAGTGCGACTGGAACAATTGCCGGAATTGTAGGTATTGCAATTTGTACGAGTGCTACGCTGAGTGGAACTATTTCATCTGATACATCAATGTTGTACTACGGTGATTTAAATGGTGGTTCGGTTACGTTAAACAACGGTCAGTCGATTACGTTTGCTGCAGGAGCGATTACCGTAACGTTAGACTAATACCGTGGCTATACCAAATAGTGCTGGCTATATAACAATAGCCTTTATTGCCTCAAGGCTTGCTGCTCCGAATATAGGAAACTTCAGTCGGACAGCAAGCCTTAATGGTATCGGCAGACTTACGGCCGATATTAGTTTTTCTCGTGCCTCTGATATTAATGGCAGAGCAACGCTAAGTGGTACACCGCAATATTCCAGCTCGTCTGATGTTCGTGGCAGAGCAACATTAACAGCTAACGCAGTTATTGGTGTAACAGCAGATGTTAGTGGCCGAGCCAATATTAATGTAAATAGCACACGTTCCGTAACAACATCGATATCTGGATATGCACGTGTTGAAGCTATACCAGCATTTAATTTATCTACATCTATATCTGGTTATGCGCGTTTAGAATCATCGGTAATTAGAACTGGATCTAGTTCCATATTTGCGTATGCGCGTGTAGAAGCAATACCGGCGTTTAGTGCATCAACATCTGTAACTGGATATGCCCGTATTGATGCAGCTAGTACACGTAATTTATCTGCAAATATATCTGGATGCGCACGTTTAGAAGCCAATACTTCACAAGGTAGCACGGCTAATATTAGTGGTTACGCAAGAGTAGAAGCAACAACCGCATACAGTAGTACGATTAACATAACTGCGTACGGTCGAGTAGATAGCAATGTTACTCGTACAGGCAGTTCAAGCGTTAGTGGATTTGCTCGATTAGAAGCGACAGCTAGTTATGTAGGCACATCTAATGTAAGTGGATATGCACGTCTTGAGGCAACGCAGACACGTGTAGGTGTATCTAATGTAAATGGATACGCACGTCTTGAGTCAACGCAGACACGTGTAGGTGTAACTAATGTAAACGGATACGCACGGTTAGATGTTACGCAGACACGTGTGGGTGTATCTAATGTAAGTGGTTTTGCACGGCTTGAAGCAACGCCAACTCTTGCTGCTACTAGTGACATTATCGGTAAAGCTAATCTATCGAGTGCAATAAGTATTGGTGTAACCAGCGATATTCTAGGTAAGGCTACACTAACTGCTGCTGGATCATCAATAGATAATGCTAGTTCACAGATTACGGGCACAGCAAATCTATCTGCAACTATCACCCGTGTTGGGTCTTCTTCTTTATATGCTTTTGCACGTTTAGATGCGCAACCATCAATATCAATATCCAGTGGAATAATTGGGCAAGCTAGATTAGATGCATCACTTACGCGTGTAGCCAGTGCGAATATTTCTGCTATTGCCAGATTGGATGCTAGTGCAACTTCTGCTGTAAATGAATCTGCACAAATTACTGGAAAAGCACTTTTAACAACAACGTATTCTAGAGTTGGGTCTTCTTCTTTATCTGGTTTTGCACGTTTAAATGTTACGCCTGCATACAGTGTAGATGTTTTTGTCAATGGTAAAGCAAACCTTAGTGCAAATCTTACAATCAATGCTGCAAGTTCATTACGTGGAATAGCACGGGTTGATTCTTCTCCAGCGTTTGGTAGTAACGCGCAAATATCGGGTTACGCAAGACTCACTAGTGACTCAGTTTATAGTTGCATTGCGCAGATTACTGGTAAGGCAACTTTAGATAGCACAGGGACTGTAGCTACAGACACGTCAGTTACTGCATCGATCAATGGGTTTGCTAGTTTAAATGCAACTAGCTTTATTGAATATATACGCACAGCAGATGTAAACGGTATTGCTACGACTGCAGCTAATGTTACATATAATGGCTTTAGCACTGGGATATATGGTACTGCTAATCTTAGTGTTTCAACGTGGTACATCCAGTTCACGATATTTCCGTTAGTAACTATACGTGGCACTGCAAATTTATCGGCGTTAATTACAGCGTTTACGCGCACATCGTCAATACAAGCTTCTGCTCAATTAGTCTCTGTGCAGACTATTACAGATCCAACATACTTACTGTGCAACGTATATGCTAATGCCAGTCTTAATGCTAATGTTTCTTATCAGTGTGTAGTAAGCATACGTGCTATTGCAACATTAACTACTATAAGTATAAGTCCGACAACACCGGGTATCAGCAAGACTGCTGTTATTACAACCATAGCGCGATTAGTTGCTGATTACGTTGTCCCCCCTGAGTGTGAATGCCCTAATTATGGACATGTGTTTAATTTAACGTGCGCGTGGGAGTATATACCGCCATTTACGTCTGGGATTAATTTTGAGATAGTAGACATTACTACTGGTATTTACGAAAAGCCGCCTACATGTATGGATGCTTATGAAATACCGCAAACTATCTCTGGTGTGTATACAGCACAAACATGCACAGAGGTACCTTATGAAAACATCATGCCTCTCATTGACGGCACGGAAGTATCTCCGTTTTGTCCTGAATCTACAGATCTTTACGATGTACCTTACACATTGCCTGTATTTAGATGGCACATCATGTCTCGCGAACTATCAGGCAATGCAGAGTATGATGTTGTAGATATTACAAATGGTCAATTTGAAAGAGAGCAAACACTTGTGGCGTCTGTAGTACATACGGAGACGTTGCCACAGCGTTTTAAAAGAGTGGGGTGTTTATAATGTCAAAGGTAGCAGTTAATAATCAACAATCATACGTTCTAGGTGATGTAACTTGGATTGGTATGGATACGCGCATCCAACCAAATAAATTGAAAGATGGTTACGCACAAAATATAGAAAACATGATGATAGATGGCAACTCGCCAGTTTTGCGTAACGGATTTCGTGGCATTATGAATACGTTTGTTGCAAATCCTGTATACGAATTGACCGCACTTAAAAGTAGTGCCACAGTTAGTAAATTAGTTTACGCAAAAAACGGAAAACTGTATGCATCTGACCCGTCCGTAACCCCAGCGGTTGAAACCGAATTAACTGATCAAACAACAGGTCTATCATTTAGTTTCCCCTCGTCGGGGAAACTTGTGCGCATGACTCAATACGGGAGATACATCTATGGTGTTGGTGGTAGTGGATCTACGTTTTCTTTATTTCGTACTAACGGAACTATTGCTGCATCTTTGCCAAGTGTATCTGGTCCAACATCTACTAAGCCAAATGCCGTCGGTATTGTAAAGGCTGTAAAAACATATACATCTGGCACATATGGTGACAGTGCTGCCCAAGCTACGTTTAGTAGTGGTACTCCATCGGATAACCGTATTCAGAATCCAATATTTGGCACGGCAACAGGAACTACTTGTAGTAACTGGAATGTTGTTGCTGGGTCACCATCGATAGGAACTAACAGTGGACAACTTGTTAATTTAAAAGCATTGCCGTGGGCTGGTAGTAAAGGCACTGTATCAACTGGAGCAGATGGCCGAACTACTGGAAACGTAGCGCACATTGATAAGCCAACAGATTACATAATTCAGGATGTAACTAGCCTTCCTACATATTCACAAAATGGAGGTTCAGCTAAAGTCAATGGTTTATTCAAGTTGTCGTTTTACTTGATGAACTATGATGACGCAAAACCTTTTAATGGTCAGTATTTAAACGTAACAGTGTATGGGCATAGTAGTACAACGGTAGCTGCTGGTAACGTAATTCCGGGCGCATATTTTGCTGCGGTAGCAGATGCTGCACCAAAACAAACGACTGCTGACTGGGTTCAATTTGAATACATTATTGATTTCCGTGAATACGAAGGCACCCTGCAGGCATTGCGTTTGCAGATTAGTAACAGTGGTTGGTCACGTGATAACGATCCCGGCGTATTGATTGATGGGGTTTATCTATACAGCGTTTTATGTTCACCAAATGACAATGCTACTACTACAGATCTTGGTTTAGCCGGGTTTAAAGCAGCACAGATCAACACAAATGTACGAGGTTTATACGGTGGTTATGTACAAAATAGGCTGATCAAGTTAGCTATTAGTGGCACACCAGATATGTCCAATGATAAAGGCATAGGCATACGGTGTGAGTTACATCCAAATATTAGAACCTCAGAAATACCTATTAGTTTGGGTATACAAGAAGCTGGATCAATTGTGTGGACTGGACAGGCTGCTTATAATGCCCAAACACGGTTCTTAGAGTTTCAGTTATTTCCTATTCCCGGCGCCAACAGAGATGCGGTCACCGCGATATATCTAAGGTTTGATGAAGATATAGCCGATGTCCCTAATGATGCTGTTCTTATAGGGCTGGGTGATGTTGTACGTCAAGGTGGATTATCTCCAGATAATAGGTACAAGTATTTATACACGCGATGGAAATCAGCTCCAGCTGCGTGGCGAGCAACATCTGCGTACAACATAGTTGCGCCACCCGGAGAGGGTGTAGAAACTCCACCGTCTGAATTTAGTCCTGAAATCGAATCTTCTGTAGCGTATAGTCGTGGCCGAATTACATTTACAGATGCTGGTTTAAGAACATCTACAACTGATTATGTATACGACTATATTTTGATATATCGACGGTGCGATACGTTATTCACCGACTTTATGCCTAGATTGATAGCCATGATACCTACAAACTTGGGTACAGGTGCGTCGTATACAAATCAAACGGCAAAGGTATTTGACTACACTACCGGTGCTCTGGTCAACAGTGATGGCGTAACCTTTGATGTTAGTTGGTCAACTAATACAGCAACATACACAATATATGACGACGTACGAGATACAGACATACTGTTTTCGACAAATGTTGGCAGACCCGGTATGTTCCATCACTCTGGGAGAGATCAGTTACCTATTGGTTTAAGTACTATTGCAAATCATAAACAACGATTGTTTGTTTCAAAAGACAATGGTTTATATGCTACATGGCCTCTAAATAAAGACAATGAATATGGTGTGTACACCACTAATATTCCAAATGTCCAAGACCCTTTTATGGCAATCAAAGGTTCATTCATGACCATTGGGTCACAGGATGATAATGAGAAGATAGTCAATCTGCTGTCGTATGTAGCCGACGGAATGGTGGCTGCAGGAGGTGACACTTCTGCTGTATTGATTGCGTACAGAGAGAATAGTATTGTCCCAATTATGGGATTTGATCCAACGTCATTTCAGGCCCAACAGTTTGTACGAGAACCCGGTGCTGGTCTACTTGCAAGTAAGGGTATTGCTAGTCTAGTTGGTAAAGCAATGCACGTATCAAGTTTTGGTATAAGCGTGATGAATGGAACAAGCATTGAACCTATGAGTCTTCCACTAGAAGGTGTACTTAATCCACGGTCAATGGATTATGGACCAACTGGTTCTGCTAACTATATTTCAGCAGCAGCCTACAGTGACATTATATTGTTGCCACACGAAAGACGTTTATATGCAATAGCGCCAGTCGCTGGTGCGACGACAGGTAACTCTAATAGTGTTATATATGTGTTCGATACTAGAACCACGGGTTGGGTCAAATGGAAACTACCAGTCTTTAGCACTGTGCAAATGTATGCGACAAGCGCAGTGTCATGTACATCGACTAATGATGTAGCTGATATGTACGTTGGAGCATCTAATGGTCAGATATATAGATTAGAAGGTTTTAGTGACAGACCTACATATTCTGGTGCGACACAAGGTATCGACTGGAAGATAACCACTAGGCGTTATGGCCAAACGTATGCTGAGGGCGTAGCGTACTACGGTATAAACAGACCACATCAAGTAAATGTTCATTACTACACGCCATCAATCACAACGTTTACGTGGAAGTTAACCAATAACAAAAACGTCAGCACAACTGGTCAATACACTACATTGGCAAATCAAGACAAAGCTATAGGCTTTAGGCAGGTACCAAATGAGTTGCGCGGTACATGGTTAGAAATAGAAGTATACGGAAGTAACGCAACATCACGAATTGAAATTCATGCGTTATCTGTTCAGTCTACAGAAAGTTCTGTAAGGAGAGGGTAATGCCTATTATTGGTGGACTGACTAGTCCAGATTCAGCGTCACCTCCTGCTGGTGGAATTATAGGTCCGGGTAAAAGCATTGTTGTGCAACAGCAGAATGATCAAAAAAGAGGTGCATTTGCACCAGCATATCCACCTGCTAACTTTACACCAATAGCAATTAGTGCTAGTGCAACTGTTGACACAGGGCAACTTATTGTAAGTGTCAATGCAACATCTGCAGCTGTAGTAGTCACATTACCTAGGGCGTATTATGCTAATGGTCAATTTGTACATATAATCAAAACAGATAGCACTACAAATCAAGTCAGTGCTGCTGTGCAAACTGGCGACACTTTGGGTAAGGCCACTGCAAAAGCGTGGCCAGCTGCACAATATGAAACTGTGACACTAGTGGCTCAAGTAGATTCTGCAGGCGCAGGAATATGGTACGTTTTACAATAGGAGGAAATAAATGCCGATACCAGCATATGCAATAGGATTAGGAAGCACGTTATTAGGTAACGCTGCTGGATCGTTGTTTGGCAAACAGAAGAACCCATACCAAGATCAACTGTCACAACAGCGCATGTTTAATCAAAATATCCAAAATCAACAGTATCAACTAGGACAACAGAATCAAGCGCAGGCTAATAAATTCTCTAATATGTATAGCCGTGGCGCAATGAACGAGATGGAACGGTTAAATAATCCCGATGCATCGAATGCAATGCTTAGGCAGGCTGGTGCACAGATGGGGAATATTACAGGAAATGCTGCGCAAGCAATGGCGCGTTACAACGCATCTGGAAATGCATTAAATTATGGCGGTGGTGTAACCAACATGATGATGCAAGATGATTTTATGAATAGACCAATAGCAAGTGCGTTAAGTCAAGGTGCAGTGCAATATGCTCTAGGTGCAGATGATCGACGAATGCGAGCACTCGGACTAGCCGGACAAGCTTATAATCAATATCAGGGTGGAGCTAACACTGCATTTGGTACTGCATCTGGCATGGCTAATAATATGTATAACCAATATATGGGTGAAGCTCAGCAACAAATGGAAATGGATGCTGCTACGCAAAATCAGCGTAATCAAATTGCAAGTCAATTTGGCGCTCTTGGCGGACAATATATTAACCAGCGTAATGCAGATCGCGATTTTGGTTTACGCCAAGATGAATTTAATTTCCGTAAATCGCAAAAGCCGTACACGTTCACGTAGGAGCATAGTTAATGAAAGCAAGTCAAGCAGGAGCATCGGCATTACTAGGTTTTTTAAGTTCTTTACAGCAAGGTCAAGAACAACGCAATCAACAGCGTGAGCAGTTTTTACAACAAAAGCAACAACAGTTTGACGCTGACAGACAGTTTGGATTGCAGCAGCAACAATCCGATATTGCTAGAGCGCAAGCTGAAAGAGCTGCAGAAGACGCTGAATTTGCACGTCAGGAGCGAAATAGATTAGCACCTGTGCGTGAGTTAGAAGCAACTACGGCACTTGGACAACCTCTTATTACCGCTGATCAAATTACGGCAGAATTAGAAAAAGAACGTACGACAAAACAAGCGCAACTTGCTGAGTTACAAGCAAAAATAGCATCAACTCGTGGGCCAGCAAGAGATCTGTTAATTAATCAGTATGACATTATTAATGGTGAATTATCGGATCTACCAACAAGGTTAGTAGGACGACTGTCTACTATTCCCGGATTAAAAGATCCGTCTACTTTTATAAACAGATTTAAAGGTAGTGGAACAACGTCACGCATGACTGCAGGTGCTGGTACAGGTGCTGGTGCAGGTGCTGGCACTAGTACAGGTGTTGGCTCTACGGCTGCTTCCGGCACTGCTGCTCCCGGTACTACTGCTCCCGGTACTGCTGCTCCAGCGCCTACATCAAAGGTCCAAAGACTTGATCAATTTCCGTTACCAGCACCTACAGCAGAAGATATTGAATCTGTTACCAATGCTATTAAGGCATACGGCCTAGGAGGTCTTGGTTTACCTTATTTTGATATGCCGCAATTAGGAGTAAGAAACCAAAACGTTTTTGTTCCCGGTGGAAAAGAACGTGTATTGCGAGCCGGATATGTTAGGCAACCCGAAAACATTGGCATAAACACAAGTAAATTCATAGAGGCTGAAATGCCTAAAATTCAGGAAGCATTAAAGCAAGGTGCTAATGTAGGCATTGGTCGGCATTTAGGAGCAGAAGGGTCATTAAAATTAATTTTAGGGCCAGACAAAACTATATGGCCTGTTAATGTCGATGAGAATGATGTCGTTACACCCAAAACAAATTTCTACTCAAGTCTTACACCGGATCAAAAATTGCGTCTTAATTCGGTGTTAGCTCCATTAATAAAACCGGACGATGCGGTTGTTGAGCAAATCAAAGAAGCTAGGAGACAAAGGACTGAGTCCTTAAATACGACAATACAAGACATGAAAGATTATCGAGATCAAGTGTTTAAATCATTGACTGATCAGTATGATCAAGCAGAAGCATACAAGCGTGCAAAATTAACACAAACTGCAAAAACAGGACCTGAGCAATTAACAGTAGCTCAAAGATTAGCAGACTCAGACGCTATTCGGACAGAGGTTAAGGATCAGATTTCTGGTGATGCTGCTGTAGCAACAGAATTGAGTAAAAAAGAAGCTAAAATTGAGGAAGTATTAATGGATGTAGATAACATTAATGCTGCTACAAAAGTACCTATAAACATTATCCGTGCGTTTTATCAGCAACGATCTACGATTGCCAGCCGAAAATTAAATAATGTAATGATTAGTGAGCCTGCAAACACTGTCGGTGATTACGCAGCACGTAATAAGAAAATGTATGGCATTAAAACAACAGCAAATAGTGCTGCAATTAAGTACATTCGAGATACATATGTAACACCACGACAAAGTACCGGTAGTAGCAAAAGACCAAATACAGCAGCAGTAGATAAAGAGTTAAAGGCTATTGAGGATTGGCTTGAGACGCTAAAGTAGTGAGATAATGATATATGCGAAAACCTAATGTAAACACAGCATCGAAGAATCGTGGGTATTTTCGGCAAGCATTAGACATGGGCGAGAAGTCGCCCAAGTTAACAACAAAAAATGCTCGCAATTTAGGTGAGTGGGTACAAGCAAAAGCTGATGATGAAAACGAAAAAGCTAGAAAGGAATTTCGTGAAAAGAAATATCCAGAGATAATAAATAAGTTATCGACAAACAAATGGAAGACAGAGGGCATATATACAGAGGACGCAGACCTCAGGGATGCTTTAGACAAAGGGCATATTAACTACAAAGAATACCAAAAAGGTTCGACGTTAATTTCACGTCGGTTACTTGAAGCAAAGAAATTAAAGGTTATTCAACGAGAAGGTGATGACCCGATCGATGGTGCACAGTTAGTTACTGGCAGACAGTATGTGCCATATCAAAGTCCAGTTGATATTAAATATGCTCGCAAAGAACGTTATCGCCAAGCAGAAATATTACAAAATCAAGTAGCTCAAGAGAACCCATTGAGCGCACCATCATTAATGGCACGTGACATCAGTAACGTTGCTGGTGGTGTGGCTGGTCTTGGCCTTGGTGCAATGCGTACGGTTGCTAATGCTGGTTCGATTGCTACTGATTTCAGATTATTTGATGACGCCAAAAAACTGTTTGATGAAGGTGAACGCAAATATTATGCTGGGGCTGAAAAGACTGGCAAAGAAAACATATTTCTTGAGTCCATGTATGGCGCGAGTGCTGGTACTGAACAGATTTTAGCAGCTCCGTTTGTCTGGGGTGGACAAGCAGGTAAATACACGGTTGGTCGTGGTCTTGGTATGCTTTCTGGGCAGTCTGCTCAAACATCAGATGATGTTTACGACACTCTGGGAATCATGGATTGGTATCGAGAAAAAACTGGCGATGAAACAAATTTAACTCGTCAAGTGTGGCGTCAGGCAGCAAAAGACACTGTTGTTAATGCACTGAGTGCTGGTGCTGGCATGGCAACAATGAACGTGGCTGGCAATATATTTGCTAATGCACTGCGTCCTGTTGCTGGATCAATGATTGGTTTTAATAAATTAAAGACAGTCGGTATGTTTTTGCCATCCGCTACATCTGCATTAGGAACGTCTGGTGTTCCGGGGCAGGCTGTGCGTGGTTTAGGTGGCACAGCAGAACAGGGTGAGCTTGCTAATCAAGTTACTAGTTTTATGGGTTCTCCAATTGAGGGCGTAGTTGGCGCAATTCCGATGACTGCCCGTGATGAAAATGGAAATGTCATTGACATCAATCAACAGGAACGAGCTATAAAACAGCAAACGGATCCTTATGGTGTTTCCGAATTTGCTACTACTATGGCTATGTTTAGCGGTGGTACTGCAAGTTTTTATAAGGACGCAAAAAAGCTCTATCAAGTAAGTAGAATGCTGTCACGCGTCGGTGCAAAAGAACCCGGAAAGTTTGCTCAAGCAGGACAAAGACTTGCTAGGCAAAAAGCTGAATTAATCGGCGCTGTTGGACCAGACGCAATGTTTGCAATGAATAACGTGTTGCAACCAGCAGCTCAAACGTATCGTGCTGCAACGGACAAAACGAAAGATAAGGAAGGTAACTTGTTGTATCAAGCACCAACCTTACTTGATTTAGCAAAAGCCACTGTACTGACTTTTGGTGCAACAAGACCACATAAATCAGTGTCGCCGATAATCCAGCCTGTATTGCGTGGTAAGCCATTAATGAGTGGTGTAGATATCAACGCACAAGCCTATTACATGGCGCGTGATTATGTTGATGGTGGCGACTGGCGATCAACATACGTCAATAAGCGATTTGCAGATTTAACGGGTAATAAGGATGCTCATCCAGATGATGTAAAACGTGTGGCGTCTGCAATATATGAAATGGTAAAGACCCCGGCTATGGAAGAAATGTCTAAAGGACGTATGCTTCCACAACATGCCATTGAGGGTATGTTTATACGTCTAGCCGAGGGCAAAGGTATACAACACGAAACAGGTGAGGTATCGCAAGCTGAAGTTAATAAACTTATTTCTTCAATGCGAAAGAAGGGTGATAAGAACCCACTTCCAGATGATAGCCCATTACTGCAGCATGGTATTAACCCAAAACTATATGCTACAGATCCAGCTGCTAGAAAAACGCAGATTACTGAACTACAAAAACATATTGCTGGGGAACTACAGAAACAAGTCCAGCAATCACAAGCACCTGCAGACGCAACTAGTAAACCAGAAGATGTTTCTGATGTTGTGCCTGAATCTACTGGTAATAAATTTTACGCAGTACGCATAGAAGATACTGAAGATGGAACTCCTCAGTACATTGCGTACAATTCGCACAAGACTGGATACGGACATACATTTCGGTCCGCTGAAATTGTTAAAGGTGATCAGGATATAAGCGACCTGATTGACATTAGTTCAGCAGCTAACATGGCTAAAAACCGATTGCACACTGCTGAGAATCTTGCTCGCGTAGTCGCTACTAATCCAGATGTTATGAACCCACTGGGGATGAACCGCTGGACTTCTGAAAATGGAGAGTCCACACGAACCATCGGTGGATTTAAAACTGACGGTGGAGTTATAGTTAAAAACTACAACTCTGTTGATGGAAGCGTAACGGAAGAGGTTTTGCCTAGTACGCAAGTTGCTCGTGAGATTGGCGTTTTAGCACCAAAATTAGCAGCAGCCATTGGTAGTCACCTTGAGGCTATGAACTCAACAAAAACCGAGTTAGCTGAGATACCAGACTTTTACGAATCAGTTGATTTTCCAGACAAGGTTAGTTACACAAGTAAAGATGGCAGTACGCGTGATGTAAATGGTCGGTTAATATCTACCTTTGGAGTTATGGACCCAATAGGTGTGTTTCAACTGCAAGATGGCAGTATTTATGTGCAGCCTGTTCGTGATCAAGGTGTTCGCACAAAAGCTCCATTGACGTCGAGGCAGATTGACAGCAGCTCTGAAGCAATCAACGCCAAAACGTTAGCTCAAGCACGACGCACAATAGAGGCAAGTGAAGGTTACATTGACCTTGACGTACACAACATGGGTGTGCCTACACGCATGTTGCTTAGTCCGGAACAAATTGAGTTAGCTCGAACTATTATGGAGTCCGAGTTACCTGACGCTGATAAAGCTATGGCACTACGTAATGCTATTGCAGAATCTATTGCGTTAGACACACCGCCTAACAGTAAAGCCTATCGCATTTCCGAAAATGGCGAGGTTGTACAAGACGCAGAATTATTACCGGGCGATGTAATTATTGGCCATTTTGACCCATTGAAGATAGGTGATGATGGGCAAAAAGGTGTTGTTATTAAAACTGACGGACGATTAGTAACGGTCAAGTTATTGTCAGATCCAGAAGGTTTGGGTTATACGGCTCCAATTGATCAAGTTGTTATTGAAACACGTCATGATCGTACTGAGATGAACAAGCGACTAAGTGAGTTTGTTCCATCCGAAGAAACACCTACACTGCGTCCGTTTAAACGTGCTATGGCAGACGAGGAAGAACTTGCCATATTTGTTGCAACAAAAAATGCAGTCACAGTACAGAAAGAAATAAAGCAAGCATCTGCCGAGCAGCTGCCAGACATTATAAAAACATATGTGCGTGACGCTCGTTCGATGCCTCAGGCTGTTAAAAGTGGATTGATTATGTGGGCCGTTACTAATCAGAACACTGAAGCAGTTATTGATGCAATGGTTGCCGTATATGACGACGCAATGTCTGAGTCTACGCCAAATATCCATTACTTACATCAGGTGGCAAATCTGTACAATGATGCTCGTTTCATTGACACGTTGTACACAATTGATGATTTAAATACATCTTTACCAAAGGCTGGTTTGTTTTCAGCACGATCGATACAAGATGCAGCAACAACTCGCGCAATCGCTCGGCGCATGAACCAAATCATGCTCAGGTCTGACAATAAGATTGGACCAGCAGAGGCGTATCGAAAAGCCGTCAAATCTCTTGGTATTACTCCAGAACGTAATAGCACAACTGAACGTGATGCTAAAGCTGAAAGTGTTTACATGCGTGGTATTGCACCACAAGCAGTAGCACACATAGAGACTATGTGGCACATGAAGCGTCTTAGTGGATTGAATTTAGACGCACAGGTCCGTTTAGGCAGAGCAATTGCAGTAATTTCAGACACTGTTGCTGCACGTCAAATTTTAAATGAGGCTGGTTTACCAGCAATGTTTGTTGATTTTTGGCGCGGAGAAAATTATTACAATCAATCCTTGACGCAAGTTCGCAATCTTGTTAATGCAGAAACTGCTGAGACGGCAGGATCAACTGAAAAAGCATTGCGTAGTGTTGGTTTAGATTTTCTGTATTACGCTGCAGGAGATAGGGATCAAGTATACAAACGCAATTTATTAAGTAAAGACTTAGATGCGTTTAAAGCATTCCAGAAAGAATCTGGTTCTACATTGCAAACTCGGTTATACCTAAGGTTATCATTGACGCAATCGGTGAGTCTGTAGAAAACAGCCAATTCTTAGGTTTCACTAAGGATGGTAAGGCTGACCAGACTAATCAATTGTCGTTCTTGTCCGTATTAGCAAAATATGGTCGTGAAATTGGTGAGGTAATTGCTAGGTCAGAAATACCTGAAATAGACAGAGAATCTATTATAAACGCTATGTTTGAGCTGTTATCTCAGGTAGAAGAGAATCCAGCTATTGCCGAACGCGTAGCGACATACGATGGCAGCGACAATGGCAACGGCGTTGACACTGTATTACGTAATGGCAATAGTGTTACTAATTTAACTGCCGTTGAATCAATGCAAAGCGTAAATAAAGCAGCTGACGAGATTATGGATCACGCAGTTGTTGACGAGTTTCAATCTGCCGATAAATCAAGTAAACGCATTATCGGCGACGAAGAACTAACGGAGACTGAAAAGGCTCAGTTAGCTATGGAAGAAAACGATATAACCGGGTTACGTAAACTAAACGTACAGCGATTAACTAATATTAAAAACTTTACGCAGGTTGTTAATGCATTAAGTACATTTAAGATAACCGATGTAAATACATTACTGGATAAATACGCACACTTATATGGGTGGGATGTTGCACAAGAAGCGTTGGCTTTAGCTGAAGAATCCGGCGATAAGGATGCTATTAACGCAGCAAGAGATGCAGAAGTAGAACCAAGACGAAACACGTTTCTTGCAGCATTTAGGCATTTAGATAACATTATCAGTAATGCTAAGCAGTTGAGTTTACTGTACATGGATGGCGATGTACATCTAGATGAAAATTTTGAATCTGCATTAGGTCAATTAGAAAATGCTTATGACTCATTGCAAAGTTTTTACACTCAAGCTGCTTTATCTCATAGAGCATTTTTAGCACTTGGCGACAGTGATGTTGCTCGTGGAAAACTAGTGTCTCAAGATGAGGATGGAAAAAGCACGGAGGCCACTACATTTGGTGAGTCAGATGATAAAAGTCAAATTACGATTCTGCAAAATCAGATACGTGCTATCAACGCTGACTCGACAATTCCTATAGCAACAAAGCGCGAACAAATAGCTATCCTCCAACAGGCTATTAAGACTTTTTCCGCTAAAGTCGAAGATCAACAGAAAGGAGGCACTATACAGGAGAAGTTTATAAAAGCGTTAGATAATTTCAATAACGCTGTCGTCAAGGTACCGCAACCGTTGTTAGAAAAATTTGCGGATGCACCGCAAGATGTTTTAGCTATTCAGTTAAACATCATGCAAAACATGTATGACTCACTTATTAGTGATCCGTTACGTGAAATGGGTACGGCTCGATCAATTGCATTTGGTGAAAATTCAGTCCGAATGTTACGACAAGTTACTCGTATGGCAAAAGAGCAACTAACCTTTTTGTCGGATGCAATGAAGTCACAAGAGGTGTCTATTGATGTAGCCAATGGTGAAGTGTCAATCAATATCTTTGGCCAAAAGCGTAATGTACAAGACATTGAAAAAATTGGCATGGCTATTGATCGAGATAACCCAGACGTAGTAAAAATAAATCCCGACACAAATGTAGCCGACGCAATGTTTGTGGGTAGTGCGATTGATCCGCTGTTAGCTGAGTTTTTAGATGATGATCCTTCTGTAGTAACGTATGCCATCAGTAGTGATACTGGTTTTGACGGCATGGTTGTACATGAACAAAATGCTGCTGAAAGAGCAAACCTATTGGCTATGCATGCTAGAAACTATGCTGGCATGCGCGAAATTTTATCTAAGGTGCTTACTAGTGAGTTAGAGTTGGCATCGTCGGATACATCTTTTGAAAAAGTTAAGCTTTTTGGTGATTCACAAGTGCGGGCAATCAACCCTCTGACCGTTGTGTCACCTGAGCGAAACAGTAACCTTGGTGACGTTGCAATAAATACTGCAGGTGCATTAGACGCTGCACGGAATAAATGGCGCAATGAGACCATTAGAACGTTTGATCGTGCTGTGAGAGACGGAATAGCAATTGAAGGTGGAGAAAAAATCATTCCATCTATTGCCGACGAAAAAGCAGTTAAGGCAGTAAATAAACGCATTGATGATTTGTTTAAAAATCTTAACGCTGACAATGCAAAATTTACTGCACGTGAATTAGCGACAAGTGTCCGAATGATCTTACAGACAGAACTCACTGGTAAGAGTGACTTTCAAAAAGCGTTACTATCTATAGCCAAACCAGACGCTTTAGTGTCTCAGTGGGCAAAGATTGATCGCACTGGAACATATGCCTCATTTAGAGCTGGCTACAATGATGTACCGCATCAAATTGCTACAACATTAAAAGCATTATCGGAGGCCGGTAATGAGGCAGTCGCATTTACAACAAATGCTTCTGGTAGGCACAGTATTTTTTCTGAACCTGCAGAAGGTCAGTTGAAAGCACTTAAACCAGCTACTGCTAAATTGTTGTATGACATGTACAACCAGATAGATACATCTGAATATACAAACCAAACACAAGTTGAAAGTATTGACAGGATAAAAGGCATGTATCGACAGGTTATGTCAGATGCTGCATTGCGTCCTGCAAAAAAATTGGCTGGTGACCTGAATATGGTTAATCAGTTGGCTACTGGTTTAGCAAAGTTGTATGACAATTTTGCATTTGGTCATGCTAACGACAAACTTAGCATGTTGTTGGGTAGTCAACAACCACAACACCGTATTGAGGTTATTAACGGATTACGTGCAGTAGGAGCACGTGAGCAAGTAGTACAGGCATTTATACAGAACTCATCTTTATCGTTTGCACAGTTCATGGGTGCAACTAAAGCTTTGACGCCAGAACAAGTCAATGCGTTTCGTGCCTACATGATTGCTCGTGGACGTCAAGACTATTACTTGAATAGCGGTCGCGTATTATTCACTACTAAGAAAATCATGAGTTTAAGTAATGTAGCGATGCGTGATCACCTTGGCAGTGGTAAAGCCAAACAGCAAGTTTATGGTGCTACATTGAACCTGCAGAACAAAACAGCCAAGGCAACACATAAGTTATTAATGATTGCTAGTGACATGAGTGCTGATCGCAATGCAGCAACACTTGCTCACGAGGTCGGTCACGTATTATTCCATGGTGTTTCTGATGGTAATCAGATGCGATTGCTTGAATCACTGTTGCCAATGGGTGCAGAGTTTTTAAGTCGCATTAATGAAACTCATCCGCTGTATCCGGTAATGACTCAGTTGGAGGCAGCCCGTGAATACAGACGTAAGTTTGGCACTTTAGATTTACAAGCTGCATGGGCAAACTTAGATGATGTTGATGGGATATCGTTAAAGCAGGATTGGCATCCATTTGCTCATGAAACTTTTGTTAGTGGCTTCCTAACTACGCTATCTAATTTTGAGGCGCCTATTGCTAACAATGCTGCAATGTCAATTGATCGAGATGCTGCAGCTATATTCCAAGAGGTAGGTGGTCCATTACGTGCTGCGTGGAAAGGTTTAGCTAGGACTAGCCCTGCAGATATATTGCGAACTGCTGATGGTAAATTTCAGCAGCAATGGACATCTCCTATTCCTTTTGCCAAATACAATACAGGTAGACGGACTGTGTCATATCCACAGTTACGGCAGGGGGACTACATTAGTTTAAACGTACCGCCAAAGGGACGTTTGGATGGTCGTCCATACGTACATATGTATTCGCCAAAGGATATGGTACGCATTTGGATTGACTCAGGTTTTGGTACTGGTGTAGGTCAAACGTACGGATATGAACACGTTATCAACGGACGTAAAATTAATTCACCATTTAAGGATCAAACACTTACACAACTGTTTGTAGACAAGGTTCGTGATGGAAGTTATGATCCGCGTGACTTCTGGTTTACGCCTATTCATGGTGCTACTAAGAACCTGCGACTATTTGGTGAAGATGACTCCATGCAACAACGTTACGCTTTCCGATTGCAAGGACGCGTTGTTGATCAAGTTGTGGCGATGGACCCACGGTTTAATCAAGGTAAATTCAGTACAGCATTTGTTGATAACGCAATGGGCGCTACTATTACTTATGTAAGTGTTGCGCAAGATGGCGGTATTGATAAAGATGGATTCTTCCCTACACACTTACATTTGCGTGACAGAGATGTTGCTGAGGGACGTTATGTAAAGACGTCAACAAAGGGCATTGCGCGAGAATATGAATCAGTACCATTAAAGAACTCGTATTACGTTCTTGAGGTTCCTGTTACATTACGTTATGGCACTGGCAAAACGGGTTTAGGTCGGAACACAACCGTACGTATGTTGGTCAGCAGTGAAGCTCTGGCTGATTTAGACGGAACTACACAACCACGCCTCCATGGATATTCAGGTGAATACAACAGTAAGTTCTCTGCGGTACTTTACGATATCAATCGGCGTGTGTCTCAGGTACAAAAGTCTCTTGTTGGACTATCAGATTATTCTGATCAAGTGGCTTTAGAAAAGAAGATACTGACCGGAACTTCAGTAGACTTTCAAGGTAATCGCCCCGCGTCGGAGACAGCAGCTGATCGTATTGGTGCGTACTTTGCCGATCAATTTAAGCACGTTAGAGCAGCTGGTGTTGACATGCGTGGCATGATGAAGGTCGGTCGAGCTTCTGTTGAGGCTGATATCTTTGACCACATGATGACGCAAGGTCTAATTAATGACGAGGGCGGAATTACATTAGAGGGCACTGACTTCCTCAACAGGCTTAATGACAATGCTATAAATCCCGTAGGTGACTTTATCTACAATAATGGATTATTTAGAATGTCTATTGGTCGTGATCAGATGATGTATGATTCACGATTTGCGTATGATGACGCTACAAGCCAGTTCATCTTGAATGTTGATGCTCCAGAGTATAAGGGTTTAGTGCAGTTTTTTGATCAGTTGAACAATGCACTTGACAACAAGACTACTGACCCTGATGCACGTCAAGACATGTTAGAGCAATTTGCTTACGATATGTATTATGCGTTTGCAAAACCACTTACTGGGCGTAGCACTAGAGCTGATCGTAATGCATCAATGCACGACAGAATTGCAAATGTAGTGGCTGCATTTAATGAAGGTCTACCAGATGAATTAAAACTCGCTACTACATCAGTACAAGATTACAACGGTCAGCCAACAGCTATTGATGCGTTATCGGCAATGGAAATGCCTATTAGAGGCAATAATGTTGGTGACTTCTTCACTCAAGGTTATCCATTACAGATGCTTGACATTATGGACACTGTAATGAATGGGCAAGAGTTGCGATTTTCTGATAACTATTACCGTTCTACTGGTGCAGCGTATGCTATGTCACGTGTACGTGATGTTGTATTCGGAAGAAACAACGTTGCTGGATACTCTAACTTCCTGAAGCAATTAGCTGACCCTAATCCAGCAGTAAATGAAAAGGCTAGTCAGCTACTCTATGCAACTGCACATATTCTTGATTTACAAGAAAGAGAAATGTCATCGGCTCGTTACAATTGGAAGAGCCAAAAATACACGTTAGTGCCCAATTCGTTTAAAACCCAGAAGCAGTTACTGATGAAAGATGGTGCTGGCGGATTATATAACGTTGATTTTGCACTGAATCAATCTCGTCCAGTAGTAGTTGATCCAAGTAATCCATTGACATTACTTAAGGGTGACGTGCTTGGTAATAGATATCCGATCACAACACCGGGTTACCGCATGAAATATCAAGCAGCACCACAAGGCAGTGTGCCTGAAGGTTTGTTTGACATTAACACGCTGTCACCAGTTGAAAAGACTAACTTCTTGCGTGACGGCTCTGTGGTTATTATGCGAAACACGCCGTTCCATAATCCGTCGCTGGAGCGAGGAATTTACTTATACAGAATTACAAGCCCAGTTAGGATGAAGATTGTCGATCCTAGGGCAGAGGTAGATACATCTGTTCCTTATTCCGTACAGCTATTGTCAAATCCGTTTTTAAGTTATCGTGCAGTTACCGATGACAATGGAACTATTACGCAACTGCAAAGCGTTCAGGAGTATCGCCAGCAAAGTGCTTCTGACCTTATTAGGTTAGCAGCACAAGCGTACATGCCAGATGCATCGTCCGAGACATATGAGCGTATTGATAACTTAGCTCAGAACTCTATAGTTCCACATGATGTATTTGTAGCTAAAATGCTTGTTGCTGAGGCTGAGCACGATGATCCTTCATTGATACCAGCCGAATGGCGAACAAAGATGGGTACTGATTATCGTGTCTCTAAGATTATTCAGCCTGATTCTGGTGCAGAGATTGATATCACTCAATCAGCTATTGTAAACAATGCTCGCAAGGGTACATGGTTAAGTAGTGGTGATATTTTTGAGGATGCTATTGATCCATTTACACAAGAGGAAATGGATTTAGTAGATGGACTTGAGCCATATGACCCTAATGTACATTCAGACCCAGAAGCATTTAGCCAGTGGAGGCAACAACGATATACAGATATTGTGGACAAAATGTTTGTCGTTGGTGAGCCAGACCGTTTGATTTTGAAAAACGACCCAGATAACAACCAAATTGGTATATCTGTCGATGGCAAGGACGTTTACATGTCAATACCTACCGCTGATTTTGAAAGCGTAGGAAACACATTATTTAGTTCTGGTTCTAGTACAACACCTTTTGGTATAACCCCCGGACAGTTACGTGCATTGCAATATCGTGTGATACCGGGACGGACTCGTTTAAACAGATTCTTGAACGGTGCTTGGACAGAACTTAATGCAACAAATATTGTTCAAAGATTAAGTTTAGACTTTGCGCGACCATTCTTACAGAACTTTATGGTTGCATTCATGGATCCCAAAAATAGTGCGATGCAGTTTTATGGACTTGCAGGATTAGCTCCAAACTTTACTAAGCCCGGTGCTCAGAAAATGCTTGGTACTACTCCATTGCAACGACTTGCAAGTTTCTTATTAGGTCACTCTAAAGAAACAGCATACGGCGACAAGGCATATCACGCAGTGATAGGTGGTTTGTTTACCAAGTATGGCACTCCGGGTAGCAAGATTGGTGCAGGAATTCCCTTTGTTCAGCAACGAACTGTCGGTGGTAAATATGTTAAGCCTGTAATTTCAGGCGTAAATATGCCTGAACGTGCATACACTATTGCCGATCTTAATGAAATGGGATTATCAACTCAATATGGAGAATGGTACGAAGCTGCGTCTGCAATGAATGCATTGAACCCAGCGATGGCGATGGAAGACATACCTATTCAGTTATCGCAAAGTGAGTTTATTGGTAAGGGAGTTATAGCACAGAGGTATCCTCTTGTTGGTGCTACTGAACGAGCTGGCGTCATGAGTACTGATATTTTACGTATCAAGATGATGCTTGAGTACGCTGCATATATAGATGACAATTTGCCAGCATTTGCATTAGGTGACGACTCAAGCCGAGGGCAAATGGAATATGTGGCTAACCAATACAAGAAAAACTATGCCCGTATACTTAACACCTTGACGGGTGTGCCTGCTGGTACAGACCCCGGATTAAATCCTAAGTTACAGGAAAAGTATTACACTGCATCGCAGTTATATACTGCGCCAAACTGGTTTAAAGCAGTAGGAAATATCACCCTTGTACCAGCGGCTTTGCAGTTAGCAACTGGGATGATGCTTAACAATGCAATGCGGCCTATTTTGAAGAAATTTGATGGTGGTATTGGATACAACGTTATTGACGTTGGTCCACAAGCGCGTTTCTTTGATGCATTGCAATTTAACACACCAAAATCTGGTACTCGTGTATTTACACCGGGCGCTGAATATTTACGGCGTGTAGCCACTGCATTAATTGGCTTGTCATCATTGCACTACATCAATAATGAGGTAATAGCACAAGCTAGTAAGGCTGCCATTGCAAAGAAGGCAGGGCAACATATTAGCGACACAATATGGACACAGATTGCGGGTGTTGATGAAGAAAACGCAATGATGTGGACTGTAAAGCCGAAGCCTATTATTGATAAAAATAATTTACGCGCAACTGGTCGTGTGAGAACTATTGGCGATGTACAAATAAACTATCCTGCTGCAATCATGGGATTCCAGAAGTTTATAGTTACGCCAGCTTTAAACATTGATCAAAGTATTAATGAGGGAATGTCTGCACCTGCAGCTATTGCTAAGGAAATGACAAAACTGTATTTCCTTGATCGCCTGAACCCTATGTATGGAACTATGCGTGGTATGTACACAGGTCAGGAGTTTGATGGGAAACCATCTTTCCAGAAGCATCCCGGCATGGAATACTTACGTGCTAACAAGGATCAATTATTACGTGCTATGCGTGGGCATCCATACGAATTGGTATTGCGTAAGCTCTTAATGCAATATCCTAATGGTGCTAGTCGCATGGCAATTGATCACGAGATTATTCCTATACAAAACTTCTTGCGTGAGCTTGAGCAATTAATTTATCGCTCTCCGGATTTAAATCTTGAGTATGACCCAAAGGTCACAAACTTGCGCATGAATATGTTTGGGCGCTTGATTGGAATTGAAAATGCTTATCGTAGTCCATATGTTGATGATATTGCTGAACTTAAAATCTTAAAGACAAGTGGTGGAGCTGCGCTTAAAGAGATGATGGAGTATCAATACGATTATCCTAACGCTATCGATATGATTAATGCACACGGGTTGTCATCACTTTGGGAAGGTATACCAGACAGCGGAGACGTGACTTTACAAGATATTAAATATCCGGGAATGCCAACATCTCCAGTCATATTTGAAAGTACCGATCGCACAGAACGATTGCGAGCACGGCAAAAGCGTCGATACAAAAAGAATTTTGAGACACTGTCAAACGAACAGATACAGAAGATTATTGAGGAAGTTGGTCCGTAATGCAAAGCTTTGTAGACATTGCACGAAAATACATCGGCGTAAGTGAACAACCCGTTGGCAGTAACTGCGGACCATTGATTGATCGGTGGAACACTTTGGTCAACGCTCCTATTGGAAGCTTTTGGTGTGCGTCATTTGTAAGCGGTGTAGCATCGGAATGGGAAAGTAAGAGTGGTTTGGATTGGCCTTTATGCTTTAGTGCAGACTGCGATGTCTGGCTTGCTGTGGCTAAGAAGCACGGGGTACTGCATCGTGCGCCCATGAGTGGTGATCTTGTATTGCTTGTAAAGACCTTAAAGAATGGACGGCAGGATGCATTCCATATTGGTATTGTTGAGGGACAGGATGAAAATGGAGTTTGGTATTCCATTGAAGGGAACAGTAATAACGACGGAAGCCGTAACGGATATGAGGTAGCTCATAGACCTCTATACAGGAACCGCAGTAAAGACGCACTGTATTTTGTTCGACCGTGGTCATTGTTACAAAGTGGACAAGATTGGAAGATTGTATATGGTGACAAACACATTATTGCGTTGGTGCAAAACGGTAGAACCTACGCGCCTGTCAGGGATTTTGTTCGGCTTGTCGTTGGGGATGATTCTTTATTGGCTTGGGAAGATGGGCCAGTCCTCAACGGTGAAGCACTGGCCGTTCAATGTATTCTACGAGATGGCAAATCGTATGCGTCTATCAGAGATATTGCCCGTAGTCTTGATTTTGACTGCGTCGTCAATAATGACCACAAAAAAGTCTACTTAAAGAAACAAGTCGTCTGATGTGAAATCAGTGAACCGGGCGTACTTACTCTCAAAGTTTAGTAGTGATACGCCCGTTCTGCCATTTCGGTTCTTAGCCGTTATGATTTCTGCTTTGTCAATATCATCCATGTGGTCATCCGCTTGTTTCTTCTCGTAGTACCCAGCCCTGTAGATGAACTGAATTACGTCTGCATCTGATTCAATATCACCAGACTCACGTAAGTCTGACATCATTGGTCGCTTGTCTTGCCGTTGCTCCACTGCACGAGACAATGATGATAGTGCTATAACAGGGCAGTTAAACTCACGAGCAATGTCTTTTAGTCCACGACTAATCACGCCAATATCCCTAGTTCTATTCTCAGACTTGACATTTGCTGGCATCGTTATCATCTGTAGGTAATCAACTACAATTAACCCAACCTCAGCAGTCTTCTTCATGCTATTGGCTGCTTCCCTAATAGATTGCAGTGTAACTGTTTGATCAGCAACCACTTGTATTGTTAGGCTCTTGGCTGTTCGAGCAATAACTGAAAGACTGTCTTTATCGTAGCTGGATAGCTTCTTTGACTGTATCGATTGGCTGTCTACTCCACTGTATATGCTAAGCATCCTAGCAGTAACCATAGCCTTAGACATTTCTGCGCTAACTATTAGAACCCCGGTACGCTTCTCTTCATTGCGTAATGCAAGAGCTGCATTCCATGCATACTGTAGACCAAGACTTGACTTACCCATCGACGGACGACCACCAACGATGATTAACTCACCGTCACGCCATCCACCAGTAATACTGTCAACCTCTATGAATCCGCTAGAGACACTGTAGTCTATGGCGTCTTCAGTACGATGGATAGCTTCTGTTGTAATGTCAGAAATTAATACAGATAAATCATCTACAGCCTTTCCGGATTGAATGAATGTAACAGATTTATTTAAATCAGCGATTATATCTTCAGTAGCATCATCACCAGTAGATGCTCGCTTACTTGCATGTTCGGATGCAAATATAATCTCACGCCTCTTATGGTATTCCCATACAAGGTCTGCATAACTATTACAGTGACCTGTAGTTGGTAGTAGTTCTGCACACTGCATGAGATATGCAAGTCCACCACATGCCTCTAGCGCATTACGCTTTACTAATTCCTCATTGATCGTGACAATGTCTATCTCTTTGTTAGCATCGTCCACAGCTTTGTATGCATCCCATATCAAACTGTGGGCAACACGATAGAACATAGACTTGTCAATGCGTTGCATCGACTTGAATAGTTTATTGCCACCGAGAAGAATAGATGCTATGAGTGATTGCTCACTCATAACATCGTATGGAATCTCTATGTTGAAACCAAGACTCTTACTGTTGCTCATTAATATAATCCGTTAATCTGACCAATAACACTTCACTAATAACATCGGCAAGTTGTTGCCCTTTCAGTGGTGGTTCTATTCGCCATGCACGTAAACCACCCGTCTTGCGCAACACTAGCACAACAGTAGGATGTAACTTGTTTGGGTCAAGCCCAAGACGTATCGCTTCTGATATGTCTTGTGTAACCATGTGTGGTTGCGCATCGCCGTACTTTGCTATTGCTACGTTTAGCAATACCTCAGATGGTGTAGGGCGAAACTTTGTGCGTGTAAGAATGCGTTGCATACCAAGCTTGATATCCTCATCTGGCAAACCTTTGACTGCAACCCTGTATACGGTATCGCTAGTCTCTGTCCATGGTATTGAGCTAGGTAGTTGTGAAAGAATCGCCAGCAATTTATCAGTCGTTGTCATTGAACCAATCCTCTATCTTTGCAGTTTTTGTAACTTTGCCATACGTCGATGAAGCATATGTATCCCAATGCTTCCATAGTGATCTGACTGTAATCATCTCTAGTTGCCATTTGCTTTTGAGTGTATTAACTTTCTCTATGACATCACTTGGCTTTACTCCAGCTTTATGCATTTGCCAGATGATTAACCTATTGTTTTTCCAATCCTTATCGCTTATGTTTTCACTTGAGAATGGACCCCACCGTTCAATCATAAATGCTTGCATCAGAGGGAATGCAGGGTCATCTTCTTTAGCAACCTCCTTCTGTACTTGCTTTACTGCTTGCACCTTTACGTTGTCGGAATGCTGTACAGAATCTGGAAACAGCTTGTATCCATTGCTTGTTGTTCTCCCATTAGGAGAAGTTCTGCCATTAATTTCTAGCAACCGACAGTCATTAATTTTCATTGATGACAGATGATGTAGTGCAGTCTTTACTGTTGTCTCCGACAAACCTGTACATTCACACAAACGTTTGATACTAGGCCAGCAGTATCCCTCATTATCAACATGCATAACTAACGCCATGAATGTGATGAATCCAGACGGTGTAAAGCTTGCAATGTGATTGACAAGGAGTCTGTCAATCTGCACAAAGCCAGACGACGATGCACCGGACAAGCCAAAAGACTTGCCGTTAAATACAGTAATCATTGGAATTCCTTATTGGTTATATGGACATTGATCGCAGTACCTTACTCGTTGAACGTCATCATCTTCAGATAACTTAGTAAGACCTGCGTCATATATTTCTTGTAGTGGTATTGGTGTAGTACTAATCAAAGACAGTGCCTTATTGACATCATCAACTGACCAGCCTGATGGTATTTCTATTGTTTTAAGTGGTTTCTTTTCTTCTTCTTTCTCGCCTTTCAACTCACGTTCAAACTCTGTTACAGATATCCCACGTGCTTTTGCAGACTCTAGGATTTGCTTCTGTTGTTCCGTGCCCATATTTGCAACCAAGCGATGGTGAGTCCAGCTAAGACCTGCAACGCGGTTACTAATAGGAACATGATTAGAAACCCAGCTCCAGTTAGCAAGACTTTGATAAGCGCAACCAGTAGCATCCATAGCCTGTGCATACTTTTCACCATAGCGTTTTTGTCCGTAGTTAAGTGCGTCTCCAATTGCAAACTGAAACGCTGTAGTTAATTGTTGTAATGTAGCCATTAGTCGTAACCACTGATCATATTCAATATCGTGATTAAACTGTAAGCCAACGTCGGTAACACTTACCGCATCTGGGATACTGCCTATGTAAACTAATTCGTCACTCATTCTCTTTCTTTCTGTGGGACAAAAGGACCACGGTGTTGATGCCGTGGTCCTCCATTTGGTAGTTGTTTTCCCCTGTGTTGATATAGTTTCAGGGGCAATGCAATCTTACTCCTCTGTGTCTGTGGCTGTCAATGCTTTGATCGATACATTTTCTGTGGCTTCCGTCACAGAGAAAATATCTGGGTATTGTTCTACAAGTGTAAGTTGCACTTCTTTTGGTATCTTACTTTTGTAAACTTTATATTGAAGCTGCACAGCATCAGTAGATATAGGGATAACTAATGCTGCTTTTTCTTCATCATGAATCGTGAACGTTGGCTGTGTGTTGCGAAATGCAACTTGACCCCATGGACACTTCCATGTTTTGGCTTTACCTACAAGTTGAGTCTTAGCAAAGTTAGCAATTTGTGCACCGTACCGTGCTTGCAACCACTGAACTTTACGTTCTTTGTCTTTTACCATTTGCTTGCAGCGATCAATTACAGACTGCATAGCAAGTTGCTCGGCTTTTAGTTCGGTCTCATATTTTAGTAAACGCTGCATTGCTAAAAGAACGTCATCTTCTGATACCAGTTCCTCGCCAAGCCATCCATCAACTGGGCCAGCATATTCGCCAGTTTCTTTATCCCAGTAGCTGTCGCCGATAATGTCAAATTTATTTGTGTCCATTAGTTGTTCTCTTCCTCTGATAAAAATACTGCTTCTGCTTCTTCTGGTGTGTTGAATCCCTGCAGTACTTCAATAACAAGTCGTAGGTTTTCATCTGTTGTATTGGTATGTCCAGCAAGACGTGCAAATACACGCTTCATATCTGATGGTGTAATGTCCTTACCCCATATACGTTTACACTCAAAGGCAAACTGTCTACCAGCAGTAAGCGTAGTTGCCTTGGCTTGTTGTGGTGCATCAACGATGCGGATGTCGCCAGCTGGTGTGACTGGTTCTTCTAGTTCCTGAGCAAACAGTGTGCCGTATCCACATAGTGCAAGTGCACGACCGATAGCACCCGTCTCCGCCTTCTCGCGAAAGTCAGCAAAGTGTTTCTCATGCTCAGTTTTGTGTGCCTTGGCAATCAGTCGCCCTGTTGCATCATGAATCTCAGCAGCAAATGTACAGTAGTCAGTGCCCGAAAGTTCGGGCACTGCATACGTCATAATTGTCCAGTCTGGATGTTCTTCTCGAAACCACGCAATACGTGGTGCTACAGGTAAATATTGCTTACCTTTAAGATTTAAAAAGTGATCACGTGGATTAAACATTCTTTTCTCCTTCATCCATTCGCAAGACTTTGCTTGTTTCTAAGCCTTTCTTCACATTGAGTAACTCACCGTCTGTATATACATAGTCTTCCTCTTGTACCAGCTGTTTAAACATAATTGATTTAATTTCTAGCTCATCATTTACTATTGCTTGAAACAGATTTGGTTTGTCGTTATATAACTTTGCCATTAGTACAGATGCGGACAGTTGTACGTATAACTCACCATTGTCTGTACGAACACGTTCACCGTTGATTTCTGCGTAATGCCAAATCGTAGCAATAGATGAATAGATAGTTGGTGTAGGAGCATAAGAACTAAGTACGTTCTCGCCAATGTTAGTACCAGAAACTAACATTGGTACACCATTGAGCATTACAGCGCGAGCCAAAAGACACAGCTCTGTCACTGAAATATTTATAATGTCATGGACGCCAACTAAGTCATGCTTCTCAATGTATTTTTGTGCGTGTTCTAATTCTGTCCATGCTGGTATAAAAAACCAACCATCTTTATCAACACTTAGAAACGACGCGCTGTCATCTTTTTTCGTTGCTACATGTACACGTTCATATTTTGATGTGTCAATCCAAACGTCGTGATTATTAAATGCCACAGGGCATTTGATTACAGAATCCAATTTAATTTCTCCAGTTTACTTTCTACATTCAATCTTTTATCGATAGCAGTAACAGCATTTACTACATCCTCTAATGTCCTGCATATGGTTACTACACTTTTGTTTGCTAGTTCTTGTTGTTCTTTACGCACAGCTCCCTTCGGTGTTTTAAGCTCTATTCCAATTGCAATGCCATGCCATTCTTGTTTGTGTATATACAAATCAGGAGCACCTACTGTATTGCCTTGCCATCCAGTTGAGTAATGATATTTGTTGCATGACGGACATTTTGTTTTGCCACGCGATTTACCAACCTCAATTACTGTATAGCCACAAGCGCTCAGTAAGGTGATGACTTGCTTTTGGAATAAAGCTTCAGAATATTGTGTAGTTTTCATTTCCCATCAAAGATACGTCGATGCAACAGCAATAACAACATACTTATCCAGAAGAATAAAAGCTTCCAACCTATATCGGTGTCTTGTTCAGGTTCTTCGTACTTCAAAGTGCAGGTACTCCCACACTTTATCGATATGGTCAATCTTTGTACCGTCTTGCCACTTGAGGTATCCCTCAACCTTTAATGCAACACGTGCAGATAGTGCCGTCGGCGCTCGTAGTATTAGTTGCAGGATGTTTGGATACATCAATGCATTGTTCAACGCATGAGCGACTGGTTTAGATAGTTGTGAGTATGTGTGTTTGGCAAATGATTCGTATTCATCGCCTGTTATTTTAATCTGTGTGTTGTACATATGTTCTTTATATTCACCATTAGCAACAGTTGCTTTGCAGATTAGCCGTTTAGTCCAACTGCCATTCAATAAAGCGATTATGTGTCTACGACTCCACGTAGACCAAGAATTTGGAGACATGTATGCGTCAATAGTCACTGTTGTTGCAATGTTTTTACTAACGCTTAGTTGTATCCATAATTGGTAGATGATCTTTGCTACAAATTGATTACTGACTGCTACATTGTGCCCGTTACCGGACACAACATAGCAGACAGGGTGATAATTACTACGTTTACGTGTAGGCATTAGTATCTAGGTTGTAGCATACCCTTGTGGCGGGAAACGCAATATCCGCACTTCCAAGGTGGAGTCCATTTACCAGATAGGAACTCGTCAATTATCTCGGCAATAGTTACACGCACAAGTGTAGATTCATCGTATTGATTCTTATTCTTATCGGTAATCCATATGATTTGATCGTTGTACCAATACAGGTTGTCAATAGTGCGTATCTCTTCTGCTTGTTCTGTACTACCATCCCATTCTTTAGGCATTCGGAATGTGACAATTTTAAGGCGCCATTGTGGCCACGATAAAGAAACAACTCCATTCAGTCCAATTAGTGGCTCTAACTTATCCCATCCATCTTTGTAATCACTATTCTTTTTCATTGCATCCAGCAAATTAATTAAATCTTGTAACATACGAACCTTTCAATTATTAAAGTAATACATGAGTATACCTTACTCACAAGTGCAGTTGGCTTCCCAGTTCTTACACTCATCACAGGTTTCAGCACCCATGAGGTGATAGTCATCATCTTCTAACTCATCACCGCTACGTTGTTCAGAACTATATCCTTCGTGGTCTGCCCATATATTGCCAGCAAAACCCATTCCGGGTTCTGCATATCTACAACTGAATCTTAGGTCTGGGAATTGTGTATACATATTGCGTATCCATTGATCAGGTGGACCCCATGCTGTATCAAAGGCAATTGTTATATGACCTTCCTTGAAGTCTAAATAGCAGGTATCACAAGCTCCCCACTTTGTACCCCAGTTGTTGTACTGCCAGTTAACATTACCGTTGCCATTCTCATCTAATGGTTCTGGTACAGACTTATTAAAGTCTAGTACTGACGTGCTTGTCTCATACTTTGTAGTGTGTAACTCAGCCCAAGCAGACACCTTGTCTGCTGGGCCGGTAATCGTTAACTCATTCATACACCAATTAGGCATTGTCTTACTCCTTATCCGTAAACCAACTCACCGAATACTATTATCTGTAGCATTGTGTCAATGACATCTTGATCAACCTGCTGTTCTTCTTCAAACGATCGATCGCCTTTTTTCCATGCCTTTCGTAAATAGGTCAAGATATCAATAGGTAATACCCAACATAAGAACCCCTCTTCATTATGTATGCCTATGCGCCACTCGGTCGATTCGTCAATCCAACTTGCAGTCCATTCAGTTACCCATTCACAATGATGTAACGCCTCTGTAATTTGGTCATACCAAAACTCTCGGTCAATATCACCGGGTATCCACTTGATGTGTGTGTCACTTGCTTGCATTACGTCGTACTTCCTTTACTGTTATGTCAATTCTGTCCCAGTTTGTGCCGTAGTTGGCATCAAATCCCTCGTGTAGTTCTTCTACTACAGCTGGCCACTCATCTTCTCGCTCGATGATTTCAGCCATAATTAAGTCGTGTGATTGAAACTCTTGTCTGTTGACTCCAACAACAAAGTCATATGGTCCCCAGACTTCAATGTAAAACTCCGGGAATTCATCCCGGAGCTTACGCAATGCTTTCTCAAACGCTAAGTCTTTCGCGTTCCATTCTTCTTCTGTCATTTATCTTCTTCCCATTCTGTTGGTTGCTCAAGAGATGTATCTGTGTACAAATCTTGGCCGCTATACATATCTGTCCACTCGTTGTACGTACAGTCATAGATGTACTCGAACAAAGCGTCATTAAATTCGTCAATGTTTCTTTCGTGATACACCGACGCAACTAATGCACAGAACCTTTTGATCTCGTCATCTGTTGGTCGTTTAACATTCATTTCTTCTGCAACTTCATCAATAAACAAGATTACTGCTTTGTTTGTGTACCGAATACTTACATCAGAGAACAACCGTTTGCCCATACGAAACATGAACTCTGCACCGATAGCCGGGGAGAGAACCTCCCCGTCTTCTGTGTAATGCTGGTCATGTGCATAATCGTAGTGGTCAGTTGACCACTCTTCGTACTCACATACTGAATAAAACATATTGTTACCTCGTGTTTATTTATTTGTTTAATTAAACCCACTTAGCTGCAGGGCCGTGGGCGCGGATGACAACATGACTGTCGCCATCACATTGGAGAGATGCAGGACAACCTACACAAGTTGTGTGCATTGGTAGCATATTGCGATACGCTCGCATCTCATTGATGAATGGATCGCTAGGACATTGTTTCATGCCCTTGCTGTAAGCTACGTGCCGACGATTGACATAGTCATGCTCAGGCAGGACAGTGAATGTACCCCAGCCAGCAAGCTCTGCGTCATACTGATCAGTGTAGTTATCGCACGACGCTTGCAAAATACCCTTGAATGGTGCAGCAATCTTGCTGCGCCATTGGTGTGTGTAACCACGATGGCCAAGGCTATAACGTAGTAGGTCACCCCATATAGGGAACGGCACAGCTACAGGGTCACCGTATGAACCCATGCGTGTTGGCTTGCCAGCAACAATTTGTATAGTAGCAGCAACAGTGCTAGATACAATTGGTATCTTGCCCTTCTGGAATGATTCCCATATTGCAGTAACACCCTTGCCGATATTGACATAACAAGTACGTACTAACTTGCGCTTGCCATTGACAATGTGTACCTTCCATCCCTTTTTGTGTACGCATTTACCACAGATACAATCGTCAAGCATGAAGTCAATGGCATGCTGTGGATGAACATTACGCATAATGATGTAGGTCTGCAGCATATCACCAGTTTTGATATTGTAATCCTCTGGGTTGTACTGACAGTTAGACATAACAGCAATGATAGGCGAACGCCGATCGAGTTGTGATACGCCATCATAGAAGCAATAAGAGTTGTACTTAGGCTTCATATGTTTGCCATTGGTTACGTTAGTAAAAAGGGCTGGATTTGCATCCAGCCCAAACTTGTTGAGATATTCTTTAGCTGTCATTTTGTTACTCCATCATTCCAAAACCAATATTTACTGTATTTATTGTCATCTTTCTCGATGATCTCACATATATAATGTGCCTCCTCTTCACTGATGCCATCCCAGCCAATGTTTACACCGACAGTGCTAAGGTCATCGCATTCGCCTTTGCATTTCTTGCCTCTGCAATCTAGTGCAAAGCCACACTCAATGCGAAACGTCCACGTGTAGTGTGGATCTACCTCATCAAGTACGTCGATGCTATATGTTCTGTGTGCGTTGACTGGGCAGTCTTTCCACTCGCTGTTGTGCCATTGCAATTCCCAGATGGTTGCTGCAGTTTGCATGATCATCTGAGCTGCTGCATGGTAGTACTCTTCTTTGTATCTTTTATTCATAATGACTCTTTGTTGTGTTTTGATTCTCACCCGGCACCGATTCGATCGTCATGTAGTATGTCGATGGTCCGTCATATCCGTCATCACTAACGTCTTCACCACGCCGATCAGCGCGTTCCATGTGACGCAGACAATCTTTTCCATCAGCTATTTTTGATTCGTTATTTAATTGCTTACAACGCTCCTGTAGTTTTTCCATTAGCATTTCTGCTGCCTCACGAGACGAGCATTTGCAATACTCTTTTAGTATGTGTAGATAACCCCACCATCCTCCTTCCTCTGGCCCACCGTAATATGATTCGCATTGATAAATAGAAAGGTAGCAATCTTGTGCTACCTCACGGTCTTCAATAATCTCATTCCATGCTTGCAAAAATATGTTGTCATCACTCATCATCATCACCATAATCTTTATCTTCAACTAAAAATATTGGCACACCAAACTTTACTGGCATGACTCTTAGTCCATGGCACTTGTAGCAAGCCACGTTATATACACCACTGAAGTAGTCTTCAGCATAACCATCATCGTATAAGTCTTCATACGTTAGACCATCACAATCAACAGAAGGATTAACATGATGGCCTTTACCATCACATGTATCGCATGTTTCATACTTAAAGTTGTACCAAACTTGTTTGTTGTCTTCACTGTCATACTTATGTCTCACTAACATCTTGCGTTCATTAATATCTATCCACCAACGATCACGACCACCGCGTACACGGTGGTCGTTTTGATAGTTGCGGTCTTCGAGTGAAAACCATTCGCTCATTTTTTACTCCTTGGTTGTAGGCTATTCATAAGCACTAGCACACATGGCTGATTGCTAGAACGCACGTAAACCATTTTCATTGGTCGTGGGTTAGGGCAACCTTGTGGTGTAGGCAGCACAGTTACTTCTTCTCCAGCATTGATGTCATGTGGATAGAATAAATCCATACCTACAGGTTGGAACTTATATTTGCAGTTTGCTTTAATCATTATTGTTTTAACTCCATAAATGCACAGATAGATTTAGCCTGTGCTTTTGATTCAACGGTAATAGGTTCAAGAACTTCGGCAAAACCTATCATGCAATGCCGTTCAGAGTACATGCTGTACTGTGTGTCATTGCACAGCCACTCGATACCAGTTCTCAACCTAGTGCATCCAATCTCACGAGCGAGTCGTCGTCGTATTGCTACACCATCAGCATTACCAAACCGTGGTTCGATGTAACAAGCGATGAAGTCGTTCGGGGTGTTATCCCCGAACGTGCTCCAAAACGTATACTTAATTGGCCTGAATGCAAAGCTCATTGAATTTATCCTTATTAGTTTCAATAGAATCATAGCGAACATACGTAGGCATCTTGTCCCACACATGCTGCTTAATATTTGACAGGTAATACTTATTCCATGCTGCATCAGTGTCTTTATTGACGTTAGTTTTGAGACCAAACCAATACTCTCGTACTGCTTGGTCCGTAAGATACAACAACGGATATTCTTTACCAATCCATGTGAGTCCAAATTTATCCGTCCAAACCTCTCGATCTGGAAATATTTCGCGCATATGTACGGTGGTTGACATAGCAATAAATTCAAAATGGTGATTGATCAGATTAAATCTGTCAACAAACATTCTGATTGTTTTGTCATTTATTTCTCCACCATGTCGTGTATACATAGTTGCAAAGATGATTGATTCTGTGATGCCAGCAAGTTCTTCACGAACGATTTGCGGACAGTTGCTTGTGTCGTATGTAAGTGCCATTAGATTTTGTCTCCTAGTAGTTGATGATTGATAAGTGCTTCGTTGTAACCTTTAATCCACAACAAAGCGTCGCACCAGCCTTGTGCATGCTGTTCCATAGGGCATGCATGAAAGTCTGTGTACTTACCTTTGGGTGCAAACTTGATACGTTTGTACCCATCGCCGGGATCGTACACAAACACGTCGAGGTTAGTGAGTTTGAGATACTCGTGTACTTTTTGTTTTGTTGTCATAATGAACTCTTTCTGTGCGTTGTCAGTGAGACGCACCCCTCACATGTAACTACTTCAG